>Ga0209409_1000493_pt1 | contig 40570 bp, 43 predicted proteins | sample AD_JPNMR1_MetaG_FD_184424 | JGI IMG/M metagenome (GOLD analysis project Ga0209409, IMG submission 184424) | Active sludge microbial communities of municipal wastewater-treating anaerobic digesters from Japan - AD_JPNMR1_MetaG (SPAdes) (version 2) | ecosystem: Engineered > Bioreactor > Anaerobic... | reverse complement strand
CAGGAACCCCGGCAGACCGATCACCCTCGTAAAGTCCACCAGCTGCGGCCCCATGGCGGAAAAGGTCAGGTTCGCGTCGTCCGCCTCGTACGTAAAATCCGACAGCTCCAGCTTCCGGGCAAGTTTACGGTCCTCCTTCTCCTGTTTCCGCTCCTCGCATCTCCTCACCCGGCGACTGATCGGCATCCCAAGGCCCCCTCCAATGTATGTCCTTTATTTACAAGGCTTTACACTTCAAAAGAGGCCGGTTTTCAACAAATTGTTTGCATTTTCTTCAGTTGTTACGGTATGTTGGGACGTTAGAGAGGGATTCAGGTTGATCCGAGGTGACCTGAGCACCCGCTTACCGACTTCCTTAGGCCCGGCGCTCCTTTCCCTCTCACATCCCGTTTATTCATAACGGATTATCCCGGATAAATCAAATGACCATCGAGGAACCATGCCTTTCCCAGCCACTCTCTATCTTTTGTCCCTAAAAGTTATTATCCGTCATAATTCGTAACTTTTTTCTTGCATTCCCGGAACCGGCCGGGTATAGAACAGCTTCGCAGGGCTCATAAAACGGAAAGGGGCGGCGGATCATGACCAAACCACTCATGAATACAAGGGAAGTCGCGGAATACCTGGATATCAACGAAAAGCAGGTTTACGCGCTGATTAAATCCAAGCGGATTCCGGCAACGCGGGTAACGGGGAAGTGGCTTTTTCCCAAAGACCTGATTGATTCCTGGCTGCTCGAAGACGCCCGGGCGGGCCTTACCGAGGCACGGCAGAGAAGCCGGAAAATGGGGGGCGCCATCCTGGCGGCGGGCAGTAATGACCCCGTGCTGGACGTTCTGCAGACCAGCCTGAGGAAGAACCACCCGGAATTTTACATCTTTTCCGCCACCACGGGAAGCCGGGACGGACTTCTGGCCCTTAACGCCGGCTACACCGATATCGCCTGGACCCATTTGTGGGATCCCCACGACGACACGTACAACATCCCGTACCTGGCCCAATATATGCCGGAACGCAGAGGCGTTGTGGTCAATCTCTTCTACCGGGATCTGGGCTTCCTGACCGTCCGGGGAAATCCTTTGGGCATTCAGGGCTTTGACGACCTTGCCCGTGAGGGGGTCCGCTTCATTAACCGCCAGCCGGGCGCCGGCACCCGGGTGCTTCTGGATATTCACCTGGACCGCCTCGGCATCGAAAAGAGTCGAATTTCCGGCTACGAACAGGAGGTGTTCACCCATCTCGAGGTCGGCCTCGCCGTCCTGTCGGGAAATGCGGATGTCGGAATCGCCTCCGTCGCCATCGCCAACTTTCTGGGCCTGGACTTTGTGCCCATTACGCGGGAACGCTTTGATATGGTCCTGGATCAGCATACCTTTTTCGAAAAGGCGGTTCAGGTCCTGATGGACGTTCTCCACGACCCATCGTTCCGTCAGCGGGTCGAAGGAATGAGCCGTTACGACTTCTCCGATTCCGGACGGATTCTGTATGCCGCTGCGTGATGCCCTGGCCGAAGCCGTTGCATTCTTTTGATGAAAGGTGAATTTTTCCCCTTTTAAATAGAGCAGAAGAAAGGAGATGCGCGCCATGAAAAAACTGTTTCTTTATCTTTTGATGTTCCTCTGGTTAGGGTTTCCGGGATTGGCTAATGCCGTTGACGGCAGCAGGTTCATTCTGCTGTCCTCGACTATCGGTCCAATCGACTCCGGAATCGTCGATGCCCTGGAAAACGCGTTTGAAAAGGAAACGGGCATCCGGGTCCGTCATGTCGGCGCTGGAACAGGAGCTGCCCTAAATATCGCCCGGAAAGGCAATGTGGATCTCGTCATGGTCCATGCCAAATCCCTGGAGGAGAAGTTTGTCCAGGAAGGATTCGGGACACAACGCATCCCTTTGATGTACAACGATTTTGTGCTGGTTGGTCCCGTCACTGACCCCGCCGGGATCAAAGGAATGAAAACGGCAGCGGAAGCTCTGGGGCGGATTGCGGAGAAAGGCGTACCCTTCATCAGCAGGGGAGACAAATCAGGAACGCATGTCGCCGAAATGGGGCTCTGGGCCAAAGCGGGACTCAAGCCGTCCGGCCCCTGGTATCAGATCTATGAAAAAGGTTCGGAAGGCAATGCCCCTACGCTGAAATATGCCAATCAGCAAGGGGCTTACACGGTGATCGACCGGGCCACCTATCTCGCCCTCAAAGATCAGATTTCACTGGTCATCCTCGTCGAGGGCGATGAAGCCATGCTGAACTACATCAGCCTGATCCCCGTGAGTCAGAAAAAATTCAAAACGGTTAACGCCACCGACACGATGCGTTTTGTCAACTGGTTGACCGATCCCCAAAAGGGGCAGATCATCATCCGGGATTTCGGCAGGGAAAAATACGGCGCCCCGCTGTTCTTCCCCAATTCGGAAGCCTGGCAGAAAGCCCGGATGAAACAATCTGTCCATTAGATGCATTTCTCGCCGAATTTATTTGAATGCGTAACAATAATTTATTAAGGAGGATCAAAATGAAGCTGAAATCGTTGAAAATCTTTTTCCATTGCCTGTGGTTTCTCGCACTCCTGTCTCTGATTACTGGTCTGGCAGCAACCCCGACCGCACAGGCGGCTAAACAGGTAAAGCAGAAAAACATTATTCTGGCCACCACGACCAGCACTCAGGACACGGGACTGCTGGATGTCCTGATTCCGCTGTTTGAAAAGCAGACCGGTTATTTCGTCAAGACCATCGCCGTCGGCTCCGGTCAGGCCATGGCGATGGGGCAGAAAGGCGAGGCGGATGTTCTCCTGGTCCATTCCCCCGATGCGGAAAAAAAATTCATGGAAGGGCAATACGGAATCAACCGTCGCCTGGTCATGCATAATGACTTCGTGATCGTGGGACCTCCCAGCGATCCCGCCCGGATCAAAGGCTCCAGGACATCGCCGGAAGCTTTTAAGAAGATCGCCAACAGCGCTTCCCTGTTCATCTCCCGTGGCGATAATTCGGGAACACATGCGAAGGAAAAAAGCATCTGGAAAGCCGCCGGGGTCAATCCCGTGGGCCAGAGGTGGTATCAGCAGACCGGACTGGGCATGGGCCAGACCCTCAATGTCACCGCCGAGAAGAAGGGCTACACCCTTACCGACCGGGGAACATGGCTTTCCCTGCAGAAAAATCTCGGTCTCCCGATCCTCATGGAGGGCGACCCCATCCTGCTGAACGTCTATCACGTCATCGAAGTCAATCAGGTCAAGTGGCCGAAAGTCAATGCGGCAGGCGCCAAGGCTTTTGCCGACTTCATGGTTTCTCCCGCAACCCAGAAGATCATCAAAACCTTCGGGGTGAGCAAATATGGATCTCCTCTGTTCTTCCCCGATGCGGGCAAAAAGGTGGAGCAACTGGGAAAATAAATGGATCTGATTCTTGAAGGCATCTGGAAGGCCGTAAACCTGATTGTAACCCTGGACCCGGAAGTCCTGGGGATTACGCTGCTGTCGCTCAAGGTTTCAGGAACGGCCACCCTGATCAGCCTCTTTCTCGGCATTTCCTCGGGAACCGCGGTGGCTCTCACCCGGTTCCCGGGCCGGAAGATCGTGGTCAGCATGATCAATACCGGCATGGGGCTGCCGCCCGTTGTAGTCGGTCTTTTGGTCACAATCTTCCTCTGGCGGAACGGGCCCTTCGGCTTTCTGGAAATCCTCTACACGCCCACGGCCATCGTTGTTGCCCAGGCAATCATCGCCACCCCGATCGTCACCGGGATCACCCTGGCCGCCATGCAGAATCTGCCCCCCAACCTGCGCCTCCAGATCCTGGCCCTCGGAGCCACGCGGATGCAAATGCTCTGGATTCTTATCAAGGAAGCGCGGCTGCCCCTGCTGGCCGCGGTCATGGCCGGGTTCGGCGGGGTCATCTCCGAGGTCGGAGCCTCCATCATGGTGGGCGGCAATATCAAGGGCTATTCAAGAGTGCTCACCACGGCCACCGTCATGGAAACGGGGCGGGGGAACTTTGACGTGGCCATTGCGCTGAGCATCATCCTCCTGCTGCTGGCCTACCTGATCAACTATCTGCTGACGCGGATCCAGCAGCGGGAGCGTCCCCGATGACGACAGTCGGTCCGCTCCTGCAAGGCAGGAATCTTATCGTTAAACGAGACGGGATCACCGTTCTTGATATCCCCAACTTCACGATTGGTAGAGGGGAAGTGCTGTCCCTGATCCGACCGAACGGTTCCGGAAAATCCACCCTCCTGCTGACACTGTCCAGTCTGTTAAACCTGAATCCAGAGCGAACGTGCACCCCACACGGTGCCTTTGGCTTTTTGGGCTAAAAAAGCCTCAATGGGCGGGGGTCCGAGGGGTAAATTCCGACGATCACCTGCCCGGATCATGCAATGGCCCCTAAAAAGGGAAAAATTGGCGAAATTGGACACACCTCAAGGGGCCGGCTGTTTCTGATCTCATGTCTCGAAAGGGGGATGGAATCACCCTCCGTTGACCGACGAAGGGCCATGACCGGGGCGTGTCGATGAAAGGAGACCCCTTCGGCGGCGTCGGCCCCCGGTTAAAACCCCGCCCGAAGAGGGGTAGCGGAGTTTCGATACAACTTAGCTATCTGATATCGTAGAGAAATCGCGGCGTTGAAAAATATCCTGTCTTGGCGGGCCCTCCGGGATTTTGCGAGCCCGAAAAGCCCGTCAGGCGAGGGTTTGCGGACCGGAACTATCCGGAATTCCGTGCGTTTCCGCCCAAGGTGTCAAGGGAGGGCCGAAGATCCTTTTGAGCCCCTTTTGACCGGCACCATTGCGCCCATGACCCCCTGGTCCCATGACGGCGATCAGGACGTGGCCTCATGGCGGCGATCACGGCATGGTTCTGTGGGGCCATCATGGACAAGGGTGGGACCGGTTATGGGGTCACGGCTCCGGCGGGTATGCCGGAGCTCCGGCATAGGTTAAATACTTGAGATCATTGAGCAATTAACGACGCACGAAAAATTTTGCCCCCCGTTTTTCCGCCCCCGCCGAGGGGGCATTGCTGCCCTCCCGGAGGTCTTCCCGGGCCGCCGTGGAGGCGGTCTTTCCCTCATCCGTCCAGGCGGCGGGGTCGATGGCGCCGACCCTGGTGTTGGTCCTGGTCACCCCGTCGCTGAGCCCTTCCCCGGCGGCGGCCTTGGCCTGTTTTCCCTGTCGAAGAAGGTTTGGGAATGCCGGTTGAATTGGTTTTGACCGATTCCGTCAAACCCCGCCTCAAACCCGTCATCTTTCAGATTTTCGACGCCTTTTTTCAATGCCGCCATACAACTTTATTGGCCGAATCCAAGCAGATTCACGATGCCGAGTTCTTTCCTGCATTTAGGGCAGAAGTTCACGCCATCCCGGTCCTTGAGGGCGCCGAGGAAGATCCTTCCCAGTTCCTCCACCGGAGACGCCTGTTCGTCTTCCTCAAAGTATTCCCGGAAGCACCTGTCGCAGATCTTTCTCTTCATGGTCCCTTACCTCCGGAAGCCACGCCGCCGGGAGAATCCGGCCATCGACCCTGCCTTGTCCGCCTGGGTGACCCTGAAGAAAGCCATGTGGATGACCGTGCCTTCATGGATCAGGGCGGAGCCGACGACCTTCCCGCCCTCATAGCGGTAGTCCGTCCCGTGGCCCACAGATTCGTATTTTTGCTCCCGGCACTGAAGAATATCGGCCAGGAAGGCCTGCGCCGTTTCCAGCGGGTTTGCCCTTGACTTTCCCCGTTTCTCCAGGATGGCGTCCATGACGTAACTCTTGATCAGCTTCGGGTAGATGACCCGGAAGGCCTCGCTCCGGGACAGCATGTCCATGCCTGCCACCTTGCCGCCGACCAGAACGAGGATGCCACTCTGGCCTGGAATAAGGGTGAAGTGCTCCAGATAGGCATCCAGATCCTCTTTTTTCGCCTCATGGATGTCCCGCATGGCGCCGGTGGGAGATTGAACGTCGGCCGCCTCGGACTGATCGCGGATGCCTTCCCAGACGGCGAGCTGGTCGGAGGCGTACCGCCGAGAACTCTTGAGGAAATAGGCCACCGACTCGTTCTTGACCCTCCGGAGACGGGCGGACATCATGTGCCCCGATTCCTGGAAATGGGCGGACCGGTAGGACCAGCGCCCCTCCTCGGTGCAACTCACGGGGATGACGGTTTCGGAGCATTCCTTCACCAGGATCGTGGTGTTGAGAACGCGGTTCTGTTTGGCCCCGGATAATTCCTCCCCGTCCAGAATGAGCACCGGCCTGGCGCCGGTGTTCTTGACCTTCAGCTCGGGGACGCTGCCGCCCTCGGTCACTTCCGTAATTGCAATCAACTGGGCCTCCATGGCCTCCTTCAGGGTCAGGTAATCCGGACCGGCGCCGTTTTCTGATAATAGGGGAATCACGGTCACCTGATTGTGGACCTGGTTCTCACCGAATTTTATTGTCTCCAGATGAACTTTCATCGTCGCATTCATTTTCTCTTCCTCCTTTCGTCCCTTTGGCATTGACCATAAGAGGTTGTCTCTGATAACTCAACGTCTCGACGACATAGGCAGGTCGCATTATTCTTGGGGCATGATCTTTTTTGAACGGGGGGGTGGGGCATGACTCGTGACCGCGGCGCGCAGACGAAACTGATCCGCCTGGGCCGGATCCTCCGGGTCTTCATGGAGAAGGGGCAGGTATCCAGCACCTGGCTGAGCCAACACTTCCGGACGACGCCCCGGACCATCCAGCGTGATCTCCTCCTGCTTAAGGAATCCGGATTCCCCCTGCATGAGGTGCGGAAAGGGGTCCATTCCATGAGCAAGGACCTCGTGAAGAACCTGGAAATCTTTGACGACACGGAACTGGCTCTCGTTGTGGCCCTGAAAAACATTGTGGCGCAGCTGGGTCAGCCTTTCCGGGAGGCCGCGGACGGTGTTTTGGACCGCCTCTACGATTGCGTCTCTTCCATGCCGGTCTTCGTAAAGATTGACGATGCCGTCCCCCTGGACGGCGCCCTCCTGAAAAAGATCGTCCAGGCACTCCGGGAAAAGAAGCAGGTGACGTTTCAATATGCGGCGGGGAAGGGTCCTCATCCCGTCCAGATGGAACCCTACCGCGTCACCTATTTCAGCGGCTTCTGGTATCTCGTCGGTAACGAGACCGCGACCGGCGTCCTCAAGCGCTACGCCCTCGATAGGATCTCTGATTTCCGCTTATTGAAGGCCTGCTGCCGGGAAGTCCCCAAGGACCTCGATGACGTCCTTCGGAAGAGTGCCAACATCTGGTTCGCCACGGACATGAATTTGGAAGTCAAGGTGCTTGTCGATGCTCAGGTCAGCCACTACTTCAAGCGCCGCCGGATGACCCCTACCCAGGAGATCCTGGAAGAACGCCCGGACGGGTCGCTCATCGTCACCTTCCGGGTCGGTCATTACGAGGCGATCCGCATCATTCTCAAGTCCTGGATACCTAATGTCGTGATCCTGGAACCGGATGATTTCAAGCGGGATTTCCTGGAGGACGTGAAGAGATGGGTAAAACGCCAGGAGCAGGCGGCGTAGCCCTCGGTTCGTGGCCGGCAGGCATCGCTTGTGGCCATTCCTCCGCAGAAGGCCTGTCACGCCATGAAACGGGGTTCAAATATTCGAAAGGTTACCTATATATTGATAGGTTGCAAGTACGAACTATCGCCATATCCCCCCGGACACAAGATACCCTCGGAGCCGCCGTCTCCGGGGGTATCTTCTATGGTCTCCACCTGCGGGAATTCGCTCACCTGGGCCGGTCCCTTAAGGCCTTCTTCCGGCGCTTTCACCGTGTCTTCCACGCCGAGACTGCGCATGTGACGCGCCGTCGTATTCGGATTTGCGTGTCTCGGGATCGCCTGAATGACCGTCGTCGGTATCATTTCCGGCTGTTTCTGAATTCATGTCTCAAAAGTGGGATTGAATCACCCTCCGGTGACCAACGAAGGGCCATGACCGGGGCGTGTCAATGAAAGGAGACCCCTTCGGCGGCGTCGGCCCCGGTTAAAACCCCGCCCGACGGGGAGTATAGGAGTTACGATACAGCTTAGCTATCTGATATAGTTGAGAAATCGGTGACGTTGAAAAATTTCCGTCGTGGCGGGCCCTCCGGGATTTTGAGAATTTGAAGCACCCGTCCGGCGAGGGTTTGCGGACCGGAACTATCCGGAATTCCATGCGTTTCCGCCCAAGGTCGCGAGGGAGGGCCGAAGACCCTTTTGAGCCCCTTTTGACCGGCACCATTGCGCCCATGCCCCCCTGGTCCCATTGGGGCGATCGGGATGTAGTCCCATTGGGGCGATCGGTAAGTGGCCCCATGGCGGCGATCACGGCATGGTTCTGTGGGGCCATCATGGACAAGGGTGGGACCGGTTATGGGGTCACGGCTCCGGCGGGTATGCCGGAGCTCCGGCATAGGTTAAATACTTGAGATTATTGAGCAATTAACGACGCACGAAAAATTTTGCCCCCCTTTTTTCCGCCCCCGCCGAGGGGGTATTGCTGCCCTCCCGGAGGTCTTCCCGGGCCGCCGTGGAGGCGGTCTTTCCCTCTTTAACCGGCGCCAGTGTGTCGCTGACCCCCTGGCCCCATTGGGGCGATCGGGAAGCGCCCTCATTGGGGCGATCGGGTCGTGGTCCCATAGCGGCGATCAGGGCATGGTTCTATGGGGCCGATCATCGACGGTAAGGGATGCGCTTCTCCAGAACGGATTTTTTTGCGACGAGAAACGATCTGAACGCGTCCAACGACTGCCCCTTGAATTTTGCCTTTGCTATATTCCATTAACATTTCTTTCAGAAACGCGATCACTGTGATCATGACATGACATGACAAATCCCGGTTCCCCGAATGAATTATAACATTGCGTGATTATTGGTATTTATTGCATAAGAGTGGCCTTTATTTTCTCGTTGACAACCAGTATCCTGCTACGTATATGGTGATTTGGGGTCGGTGGTCTATAGAATGTAGGGATTATTTAAGTTAGGCCGTAAAATAAAAACTCATGGAGGTAGCAAATGGCATCGTTTAACATCAGTCGTGTAATTAACACAAAGAAAGAAGTATCAACAGAAACTATTTTCCAGTTCATTAAGACTAAGCTTGGAGAAGTTACAAAGATTAAAAAAGCCGACATCTTAGACAACAAAATGACTGTCGGCGGCGTTGTCAAACAAAAGGTTTTTTCTCCTATGGTTGCCTTTACTGCTGATGTTTTTACAAAAAATGTAAACGGAAATGTGAAGATTGACATAATAGGAAGCATTAGTCCTAATTGGATTTTTTATCTGTACCTTGCATTAGGTCTTCTATTGGGCATGGCGGCTGGACTATTTTTCGTCCTTGCTGTATTAGCAGTTGTTCTGTTTTTTATGCAAAAAAATGTTCCTAATACAAAATTTGAGGAAATTATAAAATATTTAGAAATTGAAGTCTGTGAATAGATAGAAGACAATTTACAGATAAGAAAAAGCCTTGATAGGTCTGAGCAGTTTGGGACTTAAATAAAAAAGAAATAGCTACTATAAAACGGACATATATGAGCCTAACAAGGCGCTTCATGGGATCGCGCGGAACTGCCGCGTTCCCCATAAGCTTTTTCGTTAGGCGCGCCCGATCCACAGGGTACACGATGACACGCAACTACTGGCAAATCGCTGCAGGTTCACGGGGGCGGGACTACTCCAGCTATTTCCTCAAGACTGGCATGGCTTTCGTCGGCGGCGAGTCGCAAGTGGCTACGATGGCTCAGGTCAAGCTCGGCGATGTGATCGTCCTCAAGTCCGGCCTATCCCAGATTCTCGCGGCCGGTGAGGTCGTCGAGCGAAATGGCAGGCATTCTGGTAACGGCGACAAGGAATGGCTTCGTGACTTCGATGGGTGGGACCTCCCGGCGTACTGCTACGTTAGGTGGCACGTCCCTACAGAACCGCTGGAAACGTCAGGATTGACGCGCTCGACCATTCAGCAACTTCCCCGGGGTGAGCATAGGAAGTTGGCCGATAAGCTCCTTTAGCTTCCACCCGCGCCATAAGGAAATGAACCCCGTCAAACTAGCGAGGTACCAGACGATGCTATCCTGGAGTTCTTGATCACGGAAGGACTCCGCCCCGGAACAGCAGACGAGTTGACCAATACGCTTCGTCGAATCAGGCTTCTCGCTGAATACTATTACAACAACTGCGAGTGGAGTGATGTTCGTGAGCATGAGACCCGCTCCTTTCTGATTCTCCCCCTTCTTCTTTCGCTCGGCTGGGCCGAGCAACAGGTAAAGATCGAACTGCCTGCGGGCGGGGGCCGGGCGGATGTGGCCTGCTTTTCCAAGCCATACCACCGAGAGGACTCGGAGTGCATGCTCATCCTCGAGTCCAAGGATTTCGCAACGGGTCTCGACTACGCGCCGGAACAGGTCCGGCGGTATGCACAAGACTTTGGTTCCTGTCGTGTGGTCGTTGTCTCCAACGGTTACTGCTATAAGGCATATTTGCGGTCGCCAGAGAATGGGTTCTCGTCGAATCCTTCTGCGTATCTCAACATCATGCGACCCCGCGATCGCTACCCACTGGACCCTGAGAACGTCGGCGGTGCATTGGATCTCCTGCGATGGCTTCTTCGTCAGTCACTGCGTTGAAAGCAGATGCGCCTAACCAGCGGTTGCAGCGGACGGTCCGCTATGCCGATCATTGACAACCGCGACGGTATTTGGCGTGTTGCCGTATTGCGGCGATCACGGCATGGTTCTGTGGGGCCATCATGGACATCATCGACAAGGATGGGGCCGGTTGCGAGGTCACGGCTCCGGCGGGTATGCCGGAGCTCCGGCATAGGTTAAATACTTGATATTATTGAGCAATTGACGACGCACGAAAAATTTTGCCCCCCTTTTTTCCGCCCCCGCCGAGGGGGTATTGCTGCCCTCCCGGAGGTCTTCCCGGGCCGCCGTGGAGGCGGTCTTTCCCTCTTTAACCGGCGCCAGTGTGTCGCTGACCCCCTGGCCCCATTGGGGCGATCGGGTCGTGGCCCCATTGCGGCGATCAGGAAGGTGCCTCATAGCGGCGATCAGGGCATGGTTCTATGGGGCCGATCATGGACAGGGTCCGGCGGCCGCCCGACAAGCTTCTTGACCGTCGAGCCCCTTTCGTCATAAACAGAGCCGCCGGGCCGAGGAAGGGCATCGCCGTTGACGGTGTTGATTCCCTGCCCGGCCGGGACGTTGTTGTGGGCAACCCGGCGCGACGGCGAAAGGTGAGGACGCTGTGGGTCGATGGCACAAGGCGGGGTGTATGCTCTGCGCCCGGAATGGCGGGATCGAGGTCGAGGCGGCGGACAACCGCGTCGCCGGGGACCGGGGAGACAAGGACGACGTCCGCAGCGAGGCGGTTTGATGTCCTCCCGGTGGTCGGCAAGGGTGCCGTTCCGTATGGCGGCGCGGGTGAGAGACGCCCTGTCCCTGGGCGGGGCGGCGGTCGTCGTTTTTTTCCTCTTCGCCCTGACGGGGGTGTCCTGGGGTGCGGAGCTCCTCGTTTTTGCCGGGGCGGCGGCCAAGCCGCCCCTCGAGGAGATCGCCGGGAGCTTCACGCGGCGCACGGGGGTTACGGTCAAGACGACGTTCGGCGGCTCCGGTTTCGTCCTTTCCCAGATGGCCCTGGCCGGGCGCGGCGATGTCTACTTCCCCGGTTCCTCCGATTATATGGAGATAGCCAAGGCCAGGGGTATAGTGCCGCCCCAGACGGAGCGCATCGTCGCCTACCTGGTGCCCGCCGTTGTCGTACAGAAGGGTAATCCCAAGAATATCAAATCTTTGCATGACCTGACCCGGCCGGGCTTGCGGGTCGCCATCGCCGATCCCGAGGGGGTCTGCGTCGGCCTGTACGCCGTCGAAATCGTGGAGCGGAACTTCTCCCCCGAGGCGAAGGCCGCGTTCCGGAGGAACCTCGTCAGCTACACGGACAGCTGTGAAAAGACCGCGGCGGCCGTCTCTCTGAAGGCCGTGGACGCCGTTATCGGCTGGGAGGTCTTCCGCCGTTGGGACCCGCACCGCCTCGAGGTGATACCTCTGAAGAAGGGCGAAATCGCCCGGATCGGCTATCTGCCCATCGGGGTGACGAAGTTCGCCTCTGACCGGGCCCTGGCGCAGAGATTCGTCGACTTTGTCCTCTCCCCCGAGGGGAAGGCGGTGTTTCGCCGCCACGGCTACTTCATCAGCCCCGAAGAGGCCCGGAGCTGGATCGGGGCCCCGAAACCCGTCGGGGGAGAGTATCGCCCGCCCCGGGATTGGATCCGCCGATGACCTTTCGGAGCCTGGCCATTGCCTGTGGTTTCGCCGTCTTTCTCATGTACGGGGGGCTCATCGTCTCCCTGTTGTATTTTGTCCATGGACCGTCGTTTCTCCAGGTCCTCCTCTCCGACCGGACGGTTTACTCCCTCGTCCTGAGTCTGTTGACGGCCTCGGTGGTCACCGTCGGTGCCGTGGCCGTCGCCCTTCCTGCCGCCTATGCCCTCTCCAGGTACCGGTTCCCCGGCCGGCGGCTCGTCGATGCGATCCTGGAGCTTCCCATGATCGTGTCGCCCGTCGCCCTCGGGGCCATGATCCTCATCTTTTTCAGCACCCCCGCCGGGGCCCTTCTCCAGGAGCGGGGTGGGTACGTCATCTTCACCGTTTACGGGATCGTCCTCGCCCAGTTCGTCACCACCGCCGGGGTGGCGACGAGGCTCATCAAGACGGTTTTCGACGATATCCCGAGGCGTTATGAGGAGTTGGCCTGGACCCTCGGCGCCTCCGAGGCCAAGGGGTTTCTCACCGTCGTGATCCCTATGGGGAGGCGGGGAATCGTCAGCGCCGCCATCATCACGTGGGCGAAGGCCCTCGGGGAGTTCGGGGCGACCATCACCGTCGCCGGTTCCATGGCCTTTCACACGGAAACCCTCCCCATCGCCATCTTCATGCGGTTGGCCCAGGCCGACATCGAGGGGGCGGCCGTTTTGGTCCTCATCCTCATCACCATAGGGTTGGCCGTCCTCTTCGGCGTGAGGGCCTTCACGGGTAGGGGGGCCTATGTATAGATCGACGGCCGCAGCCCGGGATGCGGTCCTCTATGCCCGCATCGAGAAGGACCTCAAGCACTTCCGCCTGGACGTCGAGTTCTCCTGCGCGCCGGGATCCCTCCTGGCCGTGGTGGGGCCTTCCGGGGCGGGAAAGACGACGATCATCCGCGCTATCGCCGGCCTCGAGCGGATCGACGGGGGGGTGATCCGTTGGGGCGGCGAGACCTGGGACGACGTGGACGCCGGGGTGCACGTCCCCGTCCGGGAACGGGGGGTGGGTTACGTGTTCCAGGAGTTCACCCTCTTCCCCCATTTGAGTATCTACCGCAACGCCGCCTACGCCGCCCGGGACGGGAAGCGCGTCGAGGAGCTTCTGCGGATGTTCGACATCTGGCATATCAGGGACAGCAAGCCCCATCGGGTCTCCGGCGGGGAGCGTCAGCGTTGCGCCATCTGCCAGGTCCTCGCCCGGGATGCCCGGGTGCTCCTCATGGACGAGCCCTTTTCCGCTCTCGACGCGCCGAATCGCCGGAAACTGGGGGAGTTGCTGCGGGTCGTCAAAAGGGAGACGCCCATCCCGATCATCCATGTCACCCACGACATCGGGGAGGCCCGCCTCCTGGGCGACGAGATCCTGCCCGTCGTCGCCGGCAGGGTGGAGCCAAAGTGGATCCTGCCGTTTTTGCTCCCCCTGGGGGACCTCGGCGGGGCGGTCTGCCGGCGGGGCGGGGCGGAGGGACGTCCCGACGAACAGGGGGAGGTGGAGTTGCCCGTGCCCAGACGGGAGTACTGCCTATGAACATCGGTCCCTATTCCCTCGAGGATTACATGCATCTGGTGAAGTCGTTCCACGGGAGCGTCGCGCCGGGTCTCATCGTCGGCGGGTTCATGGTGGAGGCGGCCAAGGGGGAGCTGCCCCCCGGCATCCTCTACGACGCCATCACCGAGACGGTGGTCTGCCTCCCCGACGCCGTGCAGCTCCTCACGCCGTGCACCGTGGGGAACGGATGGCTCCGGGTCCTGGATCTCGGGCGTTTCGCCCTGTGCCTGTACGACAAGACCACCGGCCGGGGCGTGCGGGTCTTCGTGGACCCCGGGAAACTCGACGGTCGGCCCGCCGTCAGGGACTGGTTCCTCCGTCTGAAGGCAAAGCGGGATCAGGACCCGGTGCGACTTCGGGACGAGATCATCGCGGCGGGTACCGACATCCTGGGGGTGCGGCCCGTAGTGGTGGCGAGGTCCTTCATCGCCGGCGGCAGGAAGAAAGGTCCCATAACTCTATGCCCCGCCTGCGGCGAGGCCTACCCCGCCGCCGACGGCCCCCGCTGCCTCGCCTGCGACGGCAATTACGGGGACATAATCATCTGTGATCTGGTGCGAAAACGTGAATAATTACCAAAATCGAAAGGGGCCGGCTGTTGCATCCGGGGCAACGCCGGTATAGGCTTACGTATCCCGGTCGAGACCATTACAATCCCAGGAGGTTTACATGGATAGACGCGATTTTCTGAAGGCGGCCATGTTCTCGTCCCTAGGGCTTGGTCTGGCCTGCACGGGAACCCCCGTCATGGCGCGGGGCATACCGGCCAAGTCCTTGCCCGGCGGTGGTCCGGGCCGCTGTTTTGTCCTGCCCAAAAGCGAAGTGAAGGCGCCGCTTGTGGATCTGTTCAAGATCGGCCCCGGCCCGTCCAGCTCGCACACGCTGGCCCCGCTGCGCATCGCCAGCAACTTTCGCGAGGCCGTGGCCGCCCTGCCCAGGGACACCCTGGCCAAGGCCGCGCGCTTCGAGGCGCACCTGTACGGCAGCCTGAGCGCCACCGGGCGCGGCCACAGGACCGACCGCGCCATCCTTGCCGGCCTGCTGGGGCAGAAGGCGGAAACCTGCGACCAAAAGGTCATGGACGCCCTGGCCGACGACAAGGCCGTTTTCCAGACCACCATCGGGGGCAAGGGCTTCACCGTCGGGCACAACATCATCGTGTGGGACGCCGTCGAGCACCACTTCCCCTTCAGCAACACCCTGGTCATGCGTTTGATGGACACGCGGGGCAAGGTGCTTTTCGAACGCGAGTATTATTCCACCGGCGGCGGGTTCTTCGCCTGGAAGGGCCAGCCCCCGGCCAGGCGCGGAGAACCGAAACACCGCTTCGGCAACATGGCGGAGTTCCGCCGGCTGTCGCAGGACACCGGCAAGCCCCTGCACGAGATCATGATGGAAAACGAGATGGCCATCCTGGGCGTGGGCGAGGCGGAGGTAAACAGGCACCTGGACATGGTCATCAAGACCATGGTCGACGGCGTGGACCTGGGTCTCACCGAGACGGGCCTGCTGCCCGCGCCCTTCGAGATGCACCGCAAGGCCAAGGTGCTCTTCGACAAGGCCAAGGCCATGGGTGAGGCCGACGGCTTCATGCAGCGCATCAGCAGCTACGCCATCGCCGTCAGCGAGGGCAACGCGGACGGACGTCTGGCCGTTACCGCACCCACGTTAGGCTCCGCCGGCACCATGCCCGCCTTGGTATACGTGATGAAGAACCACCTGAAGTTCACGCAGGAGGCCATGCGCAGGGGCGTGCTGGCCGCCGGGCTCATGGGCTTGATTTGCAAAACCAACGCGAGCGTCGCCGGGGCCGAGGTCGGCTGCCAGGGCGAAATCGGTGTGGCCTCCGCCATGGCGGCGGCCATGATGGCCTACGCCTCCGGGGCCGACCTGGCCACCACGGAACTTGCCGCCACCATTGCGCTGGAGCACCACCTGGGCATGAGCTGCGACCCCGTGGGCGGCTTCGTGATCATCCCGTGCATCGAACGCAACGCCTTCGGCGCGCTGAAGGCCTACAACGCGGCCCTGATGGCCAGGAGCGAGATAGTGCAGCAGCACTGGGAGGACTTCGACCGGGTGGTGGCCGCCATGCTGGAGACGGGCAAGGCACTGCCGCCCCAGTTCCGCGAGCTGGGCACCGCGGGCCTGGGCGTGAGCATGGTGGACTGCTAAACCTCGGAGTTTTTGATCAAGGCGGGGTGAAGCGCAGGCCGCTTCGCCCTTTTCTTGCCCCAAGGGCGCGCCGCACGGAGACGCGTCGGCCGAACGGGCAGGTTCCCGAGGTTCCCCGTGCGTCATCCCGGGCCCGCCCCGGGGGACGCGTGAAACGTGCGCCCGGGGCCGCGAGGGCGTCTTTTCCTTCCCCCCGCAAAGGGGCCGTTGACAGGGACACGAAGTGGGAGCTAATAAGAGCGACGGCCCAGGGCCCTTTCAGACCATGGGGGAGGTTTGATCATGGAGATGTCGCGGTCGTGTCCCGCCCCGCTCATGCAGGCAGGTGAGGTCGTCGGTTGTTTCGCCGTCCGGCGGGTGGAGGAGATGCCCGGTATCCGGGTCACGGCCTACGAGTGGGAGCATCTACCCACGGGGGCAGAGGTGATCCATCTCCACTGCGACGACCGGGAGAACCTCTACGCCGTCGCCTTCCGCACCCCTCCCTTCGACGCCACGGGTCTGCCCCATATCCTCGAACACTGCGTCCTGGCCGGTTCGGAGAGATATCCCGTCAAGGACGCCTTCAACGAACTCGTGAGGGGCACCCTCCAGACCTTCATCAACGCCTTCACCTACCCCGACCGGACCGTCTACCCCGTGGCCAGCCAGGTGAAGGCGGATTTCTACAACCTCGCCCGGGTCTACACGGACCTTGTCCTGAGGCCCCGCCTCCTCCCCGAGACCTTCCGTCAGGAGGGACATCACCTGGAGGTCAGGGGAGGGGGGGAACTCACCGTCTCGGGGATCGTCTACAACGAGATGAAGGGCGCCTATTCCTCCCCCGAGTCCCTCATGTTCAGGACCATCCAGGAACACGTCTTCCCGGACACGGCCTACCGGAACGACGCCGGCGGGAACCCGGACCTCATCCCCTCCCTCACATATGAGGCCTTCCGCGATTTCCACCATCGTTACTATTCCCCCTCCAACGCCCGCATCTTCCTCTACGGGGACATATCACCCCGGGAACACCTGGATTTCCTGGGGGAGGTCCTGGAAGGCTTCGGCCGTATGGAGGTCGATTCGACCGTCGCCCTCCAGAGGCCCTGGCACGCCCCCCGGTCCGTCCGCGCCTCCTTCCCCATCGGCAGGGAGGAGGACCCGCGGGGCAAGGCCATGGTCAACCTCACGTGGCTCCTGGCGGAGAGCGGGGAGGTGGAGCAGATGCTGATCCTCGGGATCGTTTCGGGCTGCCTCGTGGGGAGCGCCGCGGGGCCCCTCAGGAAGGCCCTCATCGACTCGTCCCTGGGCGAGGACCTCTCCCCCGCCACGGGGATGGACGCCGACTACCGCCAGGCCCTCTTCACCGTGGGGCTGAGGGGCACGGAGGCACAGCGGGCCGACAGGATAGAGGGCCTCGTCCTCGACACCCTCGGGCGCGTCGTGGCGGAGGGCCTCGATCCCGATCTCGTGGAGGGCGTCCTCCACCTCGTGGAGTTCGGGGGACGGGAGATCGTGAGGAAGAACTACCCTTACGGCCTCGTCCTGATGGGCCGGGTCTTCCCTTCCTGGTTCTACGACGGCGACCCCCTCAAGGCCCTCGATTTTCCGCGCCTCATCGGAGAGGTCAGGGAGCGGTGGTCCCGGGAACCCCGCCTCTTCGAGGAGACAATCCGCGCCTGGTTCCTCGACAATCCCCACCGCCTCCTGACGGTCATGGAGCCCGACGCCGGTTATCTGGACCGGCAGGAGGAACGGTTCCGAAGGGCCATGGAGGAGAAGAAGGCGGGGATGTCCCGGGAGGAGATGGAGGAGATCGCCAGGGAAGCGGAACGATTGAGGGCCTTTCAAGAGGAGCCCGACACCCCCGCGGCCCTCGCCACCCTGCCGAGACTGCGGCGCTCGGACCTGGAACGCCGGGGGATGACCATTCCCACGGAGTGCGGGGAGATCGGCGGCGTCCCCTTACTCGCCCACGATATCTTCACCAACGGCATCGCCTATCTCGACCTGGCCTGGGACGTCTCCCACGTCCCGGACGAGCTCCAGCCCCTCATCCCCCTTTTGGGCAAGCTTACGACGGGCATGGGGGCCGCGGGCAGGACTTACGAGGAGATGGCCAAGCTCCTGGCCCTCAAGACGGGGGGCGTGACCTTCGACACCGTCGCGGGCCTTGCCGTCGGGGGTGAGGGTAAGGTCATCCAGAGGCTGATCTTTCGCCTCAAGGTCCTCTACCGCAACATCCCCGCCGCCGTGGCCCTCCTGGCCGATCTCCTCCACGCGGGGGACCTGACGGACCTGAAAAGGGCCTCCGACCTCATCCGGGAGAGGAAGAACAACCTCCAGGCCGCCGTGGTCCCCTCGGGCCACCTCTTCGCCCGCCGCCTCGCCGCCTCGCCGCTGAACCCGGCGGCCCGGCGGGAGGAACAATGGCACGGCCGGCAACAGTTGTCCTTCGTCAGGGCCCTGGCGGAAAGGTGCGAGGGCGGGGGGGAGGAGATCCTGCACCGGTGCGGGCGCCTCCGGGAGATGATCATGAGGAGGTCGGGCCTCATCGTGAACATCACCGCCGATCGGGAGGGCCTTGAGGCCCTCAGGGAGAACCTGTCCCCCCTCCTCGATCCCCTCGGGGAAGGCGGGGAGGCCGGGGAAGAGACGGCCGATCTCCCCGCCCCGGTCCCGATGGGGGTCATCATCCCCGCCCAGGTTTCCTACGTGGCCCGGGTCTGGCCCGCAGCCTCCCGGGTGGACGAGACGGCGGCCGCCCTCGCCGTCGCCGCCCGTCTCATCGCCAACGGTTTTCTCTATCGGACGATCCGCGTCCAGGGGGGGGCCTACGGGGCCATGGCCCAATTCGACCCCTCCATGGGGACGTTGTCCTTCCTGTCCTATCGGGACCCCCGGATCGTCCGGACCCTGGGGGCCTTCGACGAGGCCGTCGCCTGTCTCTGTGGAGAAGAGGCGGATCCCGAGGAGGTGGAAAAGGCCGTCATCGGCACCATCGGCGCCCTGGACAGGCCCATGGACCCCTCGTCCCAGGGCCTGACCGCCCTGGTCCGTCACCTGGCGGGCTATACCGACGAGCTCCGCCAGGGGTACCGGGAGGCGATCCTGGCCGTGGAACCCGCCGTCCTGCGCCGCGCCTGCGAGGGGTTCTTCGCCGCCGGCAGCGGGAAAAGCGTCGTGGTCGTCCTGGGGGACGAGGGAGAACTCCGCCGGGCCAACGAGGCCCTGGGCGGAAAACTGACGATTCAGAACCTTACGGAGGAGCCATGAAGACAAGAACTACCGGTTTGAGATCGGTTTGGTTCCGCGCCATCGCGGGTTTGGTTGTCGCCGTCGCCCTGGCGTCCTGCGGGGGCCGTTTCGGCAATATCGTCATGGACGACCAGGTGATGAAATCCTTCGAGACCTTCCGCATGGATGAGGGGATGGATTACTACTACAGCGGTCCCGACCTGGTGCCGAACGCGATCATCGGCCTCAAGAAGGGCTACGTCCTGGAGCCGGACACGTGGAAACCCCTGCCGCGGGACCCGAAACTCTTCAAGGACATGATCGTCCACATGCAGGAGAAGGGCCTGGAGTTCTTAGATCAACCACGGGGTTTCGTCATGACGGACCCCGAGGGGAAGCCGGTGGGGGTCTGGTACTCCATCATGAAGGCGCGCAAGACCCTCCGCATGGGGGAAGGAAATAAGGTCGTGGTCTATCCCCCCGATTTGGTCATCTACCAGGAAGGTCCCCTGGGAGGCCCGACGAGGGACAAGGATTAGGAAGAGGCGTCAACCCGCAGCCGCATGCGGTTCACCTCCAGGTGGGCCTGGCGGACCGGCTCGGGGAGTCGGTATCCCCGGCGGCAGGCCATGACGATCCCCACGGCCCCTTCTATGTCCATCCGGTGGCCGGGGGAGACGAAGAGGGGCCGCGTCCTGTCCTTCGTCCTCAGGACGACCCCCACCTCCCGGCCTTCGTGATAGAGGGGCGCCCGGTCCCCCGCCTTTTCCCCCACGGGGTCGTGGGTCCCCACGAGACGCCTCTTGGCGCACCCGACGGTAGGGAGGTCGAGGAGAAGACCCATGTGGGAGGCGAGGCCGATCCCCCGGGGGTGGGCGATCCCCTGGCCGTCGAAGATGACGCAGTCCGGCCGGTCCTGCAAACCAAGGAAGGCGGAGAGGAGCACGGGCCCTTCCCTGAAACTCAAGAGACCCGGGATGTAGGGGAAGGAGGCGCGGCCCACGGCCCGCGAGACCTCCTTCAATTCCAGGTCGGGAAAGGTGAAAAGGACAACGGCCGCAAAGACGGTATCGTCTCCCCTGGCCGTGGAGACGTCGGCCCCCGCCACGGTCCTCGGCGGCCCCGGCGGCCCCTGTTCGACGAGCCTTCCCTTCAGGTCTTCCTGGATCTCCAGGGCCTCCCGATAGGTGACGTCCCAGCGGTGGAGGCGGAGGACCTCCATGGACCCCTCACCAGGCGGTGGGGGCCGCCGCGAGGATCTCCCCGGCCCGGGCCACATCGCGGTGTATCTGGGCCACGAGCTCTTGGGGTGTCGAAAATTTCCGCTCTTCCCTGAGCCGTCCCACGAAGAGGACCTCCAGCTCCTCGCCGTAGATCATCCCCCGGAAGTCCAGGAGATAGACCTCGACGGACAGTGCCTCGTCGCCGAAGGTGGGATTGGTGCCGATGTTGAGGACGGCCCGGTGGGTCTCCCCCCGCAGACGGGCGAAGGCCGCGTACACCCCCTTGGCGGGGAGGAGGACCTTCTCGGCCTCGATATTGGCCGTGGGGAAGCCGAGTCCCGTCCCCCGGCGCCTCCCCTCCACCACCGTCCCCTTGAGGTTGTAGAAGCGGCCGAGATACCTCGCCGCCCTTTCCACCTCCCCGGCGAGGATGGCCTCCCGGACCTTGGTGCTGCTGACGACCTCGCCGTCCACGGTGAAGGGGTTCATCACCTCCACCTCGAAGCCGAGGCGTCTTCCCCAGGCCTTGAGGAGCTCTTCATTCCCCCCCTTGTCCCGGCCGAAGGTGTAGTCGTGGCCGATGAGGATCTTGGCGAGGCGCAGCCGGGCCCAGAGGATGTCCCGCACGAACTCGTCGGCGGTGGTGCGGGCGAACTCGGGGGTGAAGGGGATGAGGATCAAGGCGTCGATCCCCGCCTTTTCGATGAGGGCCTTCTTCTCCTCGAGGGTGGTGATGAGGTAGAAGGGTCGTCGCTCCCGATGGATGATCATCTTCGGATGGGGATCGAAGGTGATGACCGCCGTTGGGGCGTGCCTCTGGGCCGCCTCGGCCGCGAGGCGGCGGAAGATCTCCCTGTGACCCCGATGAACGCCGTCGAAGTTGCCGATGGTCACCAGACAGCCCTGAAGGTGGCGCGGTATGTCGCGGTAGCCCTCGATGAGAAGCATGGGCCTCTATTAACAGATGAGCCGCGAATTTCAAGGTAAATCTGACGACGAAGGCGATGACTTTTGCCTTGACAAAGGGACCGGCGGCGGTGTAGAAATCGACCATCCGGGTGGATTTGGCCGAAGTGGCGGAATTGGTAGACGCGCTAGGTTCAGGGTCTAGTAGGCGTGGGCCTGTCCGGGTTCAAATCCCGGCTTCGGCACCATTGAGAACTCACTTCTTGCGCCAATGGGCGGTTGGGGATTCGTCCCCGCCGCCCATTGTTTTTGTCTCGCCGTCGCCCCTCGTCATCGTCGGTTCCCTCTCCCCTGTTCGTCCCTTTGTCGGCCCGGCTAAGGCGGCCCCGGCGCCGATGGACTGGGTCTTTATGGGGTGGAGTCCGGTCCCCCGGCGGGTGGTCCCGGGGTCAGGAAGGGGAGGGGCGTCTCCAGGCGGTAGACGAGGGCCTGGCAGGAGGCGACGAGCCTTTCCCCGTTTTCCCGGACCTTGATGTCATAGACGGCCGTCCTCTTGGTGCGGTTCACCTCCCGGGCCTCGGCGGTCAGGACGGCGCCCATGGCGGGGGCGGCGACATAGGTCACGCTCATGTTGAGGGCCACGGCCGTGGTCCCGTGGGAGTTGGAGGCCGTCTCGAAGGCCTCGTCGATGAGGGCGAAGATGGCACCCCCGTGGGCCTTGCCGAAGATGTTGCCCATCTCGGGCGTGAGGGACATCGTGACCAGGGAGTAGCCCTCGTCCAGGTCGAGGAGCCGCAGGCCGAATTTGCGGGCGAAGGGCTCCTCCGCCACCCGGCGGTATATGGCCTCCCGGATGCGTTCGTCCATCTCTCAGTTTCCCTTACCCAGGGGCCGGTTTTCCCGCCAGAGGAGCCACGCCAGGGCCAGGGGCGCGGCGAAACCGATCACGCTCAACCAGGTGGGTACCTCCAGGCCGTCGACGGTGATGGGGACGTCCAGGACAAGACGCACCAGGTGGGCGAGGGAGACAATGACGAGGAGCAGCGAGACGAGGGTAGTGACGGGCTTCACTTCGCCGGCCTCCCCAAGGGCAGGAGGTAGAGGGGCTCGTGACGGGGGGGCAGTTTGAGGACCGCCGTGACGTCCTCGTCGTGGAAGGCCCCCACGGGGACGGACCCCAGGCCGAGGGCGGCGGCCTGGAGGAGGAGATTCTGCGCCGCATGGCCCACCTCCATCTTCACGTAACGCTCAGCCCGGCTTCCGTACTTTTTCGCCGTCCGCTCGTAGACGGCGGCGATGACGAAGACGGCCGGGGCGGACCGGACGCAGTCCTGGCCCAGGGCGGCCCGGGCCAGGGGTGCCCGGACGTCGCCCGCCGTCCGCCGGACGAGGTGGTGGGGTCGGGGGTCGTAGTGAAAGACCCCCTCGGGCAAAACGACGTAGACCTCCAGGGGGAACAAGGCCCCCGCCGAGGGGGCCGTGCGGGCGCCCCAGGTGCGGGTGATCCCCTGGAGGGACCACAGGAGCCGCGAGATCTCGTCCTTCGTCAGGGTCTCGGGGGAGAAGGTCCGCACGGAGGCCCTCATCCGCATGGCCCTCTCCAGGGAGACCTTGCCCTCTCTCGCCGGGTCCGGAAGCTTTACGACCACCTGTTCCTGATTGTCATCCATCCTCCTCACCCCCTCGCCTCCGTCCGCCCGCCCGATCAGCGGCGCGGCCGTAAAAAGCATCATGGTGCAGATCAACAAATTACTTAATCTTATCGATAATTTACTGGAGCGGCACATGAGAAACCCTCAGTTTCTCACCGCATTGGTCGCAGTAGATGGCCGGCTCGGCCGTGATGGGGGCCCGGCAGTAGGGACATTCCCTGACGAGGTCGCTCTTGCATCGCTCGCAGATGCGTCGGCGTGGATCGTCGGTGGTGTAGGCGCACTCGGGGCAGATCAACAGGGCCATTGAGGATATCTCCCTTTGCCGGTTTACGATGGGGGCCGTCGGTCAGCGGGCTTCCCCCCATGACCGGGTGATCAATTATACAGATTGTGCGTCCTTTGGCAACATCCCGGGTGGGGAGTGGTACGGGCCAAGAGATTGTCCCTTTTTCCGGTTGTCGGTGAAGGACGACGGGGACCGGCGGTTTTGCATGGTGGGCCGCGATCCGGTAAAATGGTCACGGGAGGTGAGGTCTATGTCCCTTTGCGCCCTCTGCCGTCGGGAGGTGACCGTGGCGTCCTGCCTGGGCGTATGCGGTGACTGCATAAGGCGTTGTTTTTCCGAGGCGCGGCCATACGTGGAGGCGGCCCACGCCGCTTCCCGCTCCGCCTTCGGGCTCCCGAAGGCGCCGCCCCAGGACAAGGGCGGGGTCCCGTGCGGGGGGTGCGCCAACGCCTGCGTCATCGGGGAGGGACGACGCGGTTACTGTGGCCTGAGGACCGTGGGGGGAGGCAGGTTGTCCGTCCTGGCCGGAAATCCCGAGGGCGGCCTCCTGAGGTGGTACCGGGACCCCCTGCCCACGAACTGCGTGGCTGACTGGGTCTGCGCGGGGCATGACCGGCGCGGCTTTCACAATCTGGCCGTGTTTTACGCCGCCTGTACGGCCGACTGCCTGTTCTGCCAGAACTGGCATTACCGCGAGATGTCGCCGGACAACGCGGCCCGGATCGGGGCGTCCGACCTCGCCGCCGTTGCCGATGAGAGGACCTTCTGCGTCTGCTTCTTCGGCGGTGACCCGGCGGCGCAGATGCCCCACGCCCTGGCCGTATCACGGTCACTGGCCCCGCGAGGCGTGCGGGTCTGCTGGGAGACCAACGGCATGATGGAAAGGTCTCTCCTCGATGAGGCCCTGGAATTTTCCCTGCGAACGGGGGGCTGCGTGAAGTTCGATCTCAAGGCCTTCGACGAGGGGCTCCATCGGGCCCTGACGGGCGTTTCCAACCGGCGGACCCTGGAGAACTTCGCCCGGGCCGCCGAACGTTGCCGGGAGCGGGCCGCTTTGCCCCTCGTGGTGGCCAGCACCCTCCTGGTGCCCGGTTACGTCGACGCCGAGGAGGTGGCCGCCATCGCCCGCTTCATCGCCTCCCTGGACCCGTCGATCCCCTATGCCCTGTTGGCCTTCGCACCCCAATTCTTCATGGCGGACCTCCCCCGCACCTCCCTGCGTCACGCCCGAGAGGCCGAGGCGGCGGCCCGTGCCGCGGGCCTGGCGAACGTCCGCCTGGCCAATTGCCACCTCCTGTGGGAGTGACATCGTCCCTCAGGGCGGCTCCCCATCCGGGGGTTCAAAAACGGGGCGGGAAGGGGGAAGGCGTGTCGCCGCCTCGGTATATAACTTACTGAAATATATCGACTATCTCCAAAACGCTAATTTTCAAGACCTGACCCCAGGAGGGGAGGGGGGTGGAGGTAGACCTGGCGTTTCAGGTAGGGTTCGTCCCAGCGGCGGGCGTAGTGGGCCAGGAGGGCCAGGGGGACGAGGAGGGGGAGTTCGCCCCGGCGGTAGCGGTCGATGAGGTCTATGAGTTCCTCCTTGTCGGCGGGGGAGAGGACCTTCTTGAAGTAGCCCATCGCGTGCTCGAGGACGTTTACGTGTTTGCGGGGCGTGGCGGTCAGGCGCAGGGCCTTCGTCATGGTCTCCAGGTATTCCCCGAAGGGCGGGGTGCCCCTGCCCGCGGAGGCGACGATCCTTCCCAGGGCCGTGAGGTCGCGGGGGCTGTGGGACATGATGAGGAGCTTGTGTTCCGTGTGGAATTCCACCAGGTCCGAGGCCCCCGGTCGTCGTGCCATCATCCTCTGCCAGCGGTGGAAGACGAAGACCCCCTCGAGGAAGTTCCGCCTCAGGGTGGGGTCGTGGAGACGGCCCTCGTCCACCGTAGGGAGAAAGGGGAAGCGGTCCATAAAGGCCCGGGCGAAGATCCCTGTCCCTTTCTTCACCGGCGTCCCCGCCGGCCCGTAGACCTTGACCCCCGCCATGCCGGAGCTGGGCGAACGGCTCTTGAAGATGAAGCCGCACAGACCCTCGCCTTCCAGTTCGTCCAGACGGGAGGCGGCCCACTTCTTCATGCCCTCCGTGTGGTCCCGGCCGCCCTTGATGGTCACCAGGCGCGGGTCGGAGGGATCCCCCACGAGGCGCATGGCCTCCCGGGGGACGCCGAGGCCGTATTCCACCTCCGGGCAGACGGGGACCCAGTCGAAGTAACGTCCCAGGGTCTCGGTGATATACAGGTCCCGCTTGTGACCCCCGTCGTAGCGGACGTTTCGCCCCAGGAGGCAGGCGCTGATCCCGAGCCTGATCTTTTCCGGCGGACCCTTCTTTACCATGACGAACCCTTGGGGCGGTTCGGGCCGTTTGTCAAGGGAAAAGAAGATGATTGCCGTTGACGGCGGGGCCGTACGTCGTTAAGGTGGGAAAGGTCCTGTTTCAGTATGGGAGGGACGTCCATGGAGAGAGAGGCGGTCATCGAGACCCTGAGAAGGGAAATCGTCCGGGGCGAGGTTCGGGACGGGACGGAAGAAGCGGCGGTCGTCCGGATCGCGGGACGGGACCTGTCCGGCGTGGGCGAGCCCCTCCGGGGTGAGGTGACGGTCCGTTATTTCCCCTTCCTTGTCGGGCGGGCGACCGGGGCGGGGACCTCCATTCTCGCGGAACCCGATCTCTCCGTGGAGGAGAGACCCCCCTACCGGGTCTCGAGGCGCCACCTCACCCTCGAGCGGCGCGGGAGGGAGATCTGGGCCGTCGATGCGGGGAGCCGCTATGGCTCCCTCGTGGATCGGCGGTTTCTGGGCGGGGGGACGGACAGGCCCCGGGAGGCGAGGTTGGATACGGGGAGACACGAGATCCTCCTAGGCGGCGAGGGGGGCAGGGTCCTTTTGGAATGCCAGGTCTTCACGGAGGGATCGGAGGAGTCCCCGCCGTACGTGGTCACCTTCGGCGACCGGGGCCTGCCCGTCTCGGAACTTTACGGCCGCCTCTATCGGCGCACGCAGACCGTCCTGGGCCTCCTGGAGGGTGACGGCCGCCGGGGCCTGGAGACGGCCTGGGACCTCTGCGCCTCCATCCACGACCACCCCGAGGCCCTCGACGTCCTGTACTACTACAGCGCCCTTCCCGAGACGGGGGAGGACGTCCTGGTCACCCACGCCCTCAACGTGGCCATCTACACCCTGAGGCTGGCCGCCTCTCTGGGGATGGGGAGGGACGAGGCCGTCCTGTTGGCCGTCGCGGCCCTCTTCCACGACCTGGGGATGTTCGACGTGCCGCGGGAGATCGTCCAGAAGCGGGAGACCATCACGGACGGGGAGTTCGAGGTCATCAAGAGACACCCCCGCGACGGCCGCGACCGCCTCGCGGCGGCGGCGGGCCTGGATCCCATAGTCGGCGCCGCCGCCTACGGACACCACGAACGGGTGGACGGCTCCGGTTACCCCGAGGGGACTAGGGACCTGTCGGAATATGTGGAATTGATAGCCATGGTGGACTTTTTCGAGGCCGTCACCCACCAGCGGCCCCAGCGCGGCCCCCTGACCCCCCACGAGGGGATGCGCCTCCTCATCGATCACCGGAGGAGGGTCTTCAGGCCCACCGCCCTGAGGTCCTTCCTGAAGGCCTTCTCCCTGTTTCCCATCTACAGTGTCGTGCGCCTGAACACGGGCGAGGTGGGCCAGGTGGTGAAGACGTGGCGGGAGAGGCCCCTGCGGCCCGTCGTGAGGGTCCTCTTCGATCACCGGGGCCGGGAGGCGCCGGCGGAGAAGGGCCTGGTGGACCTCGCGCGGGACGAGCGTTTGTTCATCGTCCGGGACATCTCCGACCGGGTCTTCATCCGCCGTTACTTCCGTCTCGCGTGACCCCCGTGTCCCGCCAGTTGGGGGGCAGCTCGCGCCTTTGCATCTTTTCGAGGATCACGTCGAGGTAGCCCCACCAGCCGTCGCCGATCTCCACCAGGGGGTTCGGTTTCCAGCCCGCCGTGGGCCGGGCGATGATGGAGGCCAAAAAGGCGCACTCCAAATCGTCGAGGTCTCGGGGGTGCTTTTGGAAGTAGTGGCGCGCCGCCGGCCCGATGCCGTATATCCCGTCCCCCCACTCGATGACGTTGAGGTAGATCTCCATGATCCGTCCCTTGGAGAGGCGTTCCTCCAGGGCCAGGGTGATGAAGAATTCCTCGATCTTTCGCCCCATGGTCCTCTCCCGGCCCAGGTAGAGGTTCTTCGCCAGCTGCATGGAGATGGTGCTGGCGCCGCGGACGACGCGGCCCGCCGCCAGGTTCTCCGCCAGGGCCTCGACGACCTGTCCCACGTTGACCCCCCGGTGGTGGAAGAAACCCCCGTCCTCGGCCGTGATCACCGCCTTGACCAGGGAGGGGGGGATGTCCTCGAGGGGGACGAAATCGGGATTCTCCGGACCCACCCGGAAGGTGAAGGTCCTGCCCGAGGGCGTCACGACGGTGTGGGTGAAGGGGTAAAGGAGCCTCTCGGGGCGGACCCTCGGTCCCAGGGACAGGACCCGCGGCGGTTCCACCTTCCCCCGAAAGTCGTGGCGGGCCCGGTGGGGCGGCCTGGTGCGGAAGGAGGCCCGGAAGGTCCCCTCGAGGTATCCCGTGACGGCGAGGTCGGGGAGGTTGGGCCTCAGGGCGGGGGGGATGGCCGCTGCGGCCCGGGGGAAGGAGAAGCGGGGGAAACGGGCCTCGACCCCGACGATGTCCCGGGGTGGCGGTTCCCTGACGAGGCGGAAATCCACCACCTCGCCGCCCACGACGAGGCGCCCCGCAGCCGTCCCCTCGCCCCGACCGTCGGAGTCGCCCCGGGCCTCCAGGTTCGCCAGGACGACCCCCTCCGACCGGAGGGCCAGGCGGCCGCCAAAGGACCAGGCCGTGGGCGCCGTCTCCTCGATGCGGCCGTCGGCGTCGGCGGAGAGGGACGAGAAGGGGAGGATGTCGCCGAAAAAGGCCGTGAGGATCGTGAGGGGGAAAGAGGAGGCCGAGACGGTGAAGACCCTTTCCCCCTCCCCCGGGATGGTGAGGCGGCAGCGCCCCCCGCCGGCCTCGAGGGTCAGGGTCCTTTTCCCACCCCCGCTTATGAGCTCCGCCTTCCCAAAATGGGCCACGGCGCGGTCCTTCCCCGTATCCACCACCACGTCGGCCCCCCGCACCACGATCCGCCGGGGCAGGCCCTCCGGTGCCTTCTTCCCCTCAGCGGAAGGCCCTTTGGCAACCAGGGGGCCGATGGCCTTGCCCGGCCGCCGGATGGTCACCTCGGCCCCCTCGACCTCCAGGCTTGAGACCGCCTCCGCCGGCCCTTGACGTCTGAGGAGACCCAGGGGATTGATCCAGGCCGTCACCCGCTTCGCCGTCACTACGAGAAGTCCCGACCGGTCCCGGAGCTCGAGATTATCAATGCCGACGCCGTGGGGGAAACGCCAGGCGAGTTCCCCGAAGGCGGCCCGCAGGGAGGTGGCGCCCTCGATCCTCGCCGCCAGTTCCCCCCTCCTCTCCCCGAGGTGCGAGTTGACACAGGACCTCAGGGATGCCATAGAAACGAGGAACGCCGCGGCGATGAGGGCGACGGTAAGGACCTTCCTTCCCCTGCCGTGTCGGGGCTTCGTATCCTTTTCCATGGAGCGACTGGGTATCACGGCCCCGCCGGGGGGTCAAGATCGTCGGCCCCGAGGCCGCAAAGGGGTGGAGGATGGTGCGGGACGAGGAGGAGAAGGCCCCCTGCGTGGGTTGCGGTTACTGTTGCTGCCGCAATCCCTGCGTCTTCGGTGTCGTCCGCCACGGCTCAGGAGATTTTCCCGTCTGCCCCGAGCTTTTCTGGAACGGCAGGCGCTACGAGTGCCGTCTCATGGCGGGCGGCGGCGGGGAGTCGGCCTTTTACCGGCGGGAGCTCGAGGCCGGACGGGGATGCCGGACCCCCAATCCCTGGCGCCGGGACGTGAGGGAAAGGGGGATCGAGGAACAGACCGCCGTCCGGGACGGGGTGCCGTGGCCCGCCGGCGCCGGGAGGGACGGCACGGGCCTGTGAAACGAACGTTCGGGCGCGTCCGCCAAGACGCGATCCCTGCGGACTGGACTGCCCCCGCCGTGACGCGGGGAAAGGAGGAAGGGAATGAAGATCGGGATCGTCGGTTTGGGAGGTGTGGGAGGCTGTGTGGGGGCGAGGCTCGCCCGGAGGCACCCGCCGGGGGGTGAACACGCCGTCTTCTTCCTCTGCCGGGGTGAACACGGGCGGGTGACGGCCCGGGAGGGCATCACCCTCGTGGCCCCGGAGGGGACGTTTAAGGCCGCTGCCGCGGGTGTCGCCGAAGCGCCCGTGGGATGGGGGGAGCTGGATCTCCTGATCTTTTCCGTCAAGGGCTACGACCTGGAGGGGGCGGCGGACACCGCCCGTCCCGCCTGCGGGGAAAAGACGGTGATCCTGCCCCTCTTGAACGGCGTGGACATCGCGGACCGCCTCAAATCCTGCCTGGGACGGGGCATCTTCCTCGACGGCACGATCTACTGCTCAGCCTTCCTGGAGGGGCCGGGGGTCGTGAGGCAGGTGAGCCCGTCCGTCCAGGTCATCTTCGGTCCCCGTGACGGCGTCACGGCCCCCTTCTCGGACCTGCCGGGGCTCTTCGAGGGGACGGGGATCGCCGTGACCCTCACGGAGCGGCCCCGGGAGGCCCTGTGGCAGAAGTTTCTCTTCATCAGCGCCGCCGCGGGGCTGACGGCCCTGCGGGGTATGACCCTGGGGGAGGTCGTCGCGGACCCGGAGGCCAGCGAGATGTTCCGCGGCCTCGTTATGGAGGCCCAGGCCGTCGCCCGGGCCCAGGGGGTGGAACTGCCCGCGGGGATCGTCGCGGAGACCGTCGCGAAACTCTCCGCCTTCCCGCCCCAGACGAAGACCTCCCTCCAGCTCGATCACGAGCGGGGCCGACGGACGGAGATCGAGACCTTCAGCGGTTACCTCGTTCGGGCGGGCCGGGACCTCGGCGTCCCCGTGGTTCTCCACGAGAAGGTGTATCGGGCCCTCGCGGGCCGTTAGGCCGCCGCCCTCAACGGAGGAATGAGGAGAGGTTGTCCTTGAATTGCTTCCCCTTCCCCTGGGGGACGCGGATACGGAAACGGCCCGCCGGCAGGGAGTCCTGGCGTATCTCCGGGTTCATCTCCTTGATCTCCTTGAAGGTCGTGCCGGCGGCCCGGGCGAGGGTCTTGACGGGGACCTCCGCCGGGAGCCCGACCTCGACCTCGTCATGGACGAAGGGCCGGTAGCGCCGCTCGACGGGAACGGAATACCCGTAGGCCTCGGGTCGTGAAAGGATGACCTTCGCCGAGAGGATCCGGAAGATGTAGGCCTCCGTCTCCAGGGGCAGGTCGGTGTCGTAGAAGCTCCTGGACCCCTGTTGATCCCTGCTTTTCCCCAACCGGTTTTCACCGCAGTTGTAGGCCGCCATGGCGAGGGTCCAGCTCTGGAAGTGATCGTGGAGGTCCTTGAGATAGTCCAGGGCCGCCTCGGTGGACCTCTCGAAGTTCAGCCGCTCGTCGATCCATTTGTCCACCCGCAGGCCGTACTTCTTGGCCGTTCCCTCCATGAACTGCCAGGGGCCCAGGGCCTTCGCCGAGGAGAGGGCGTAGGTCCTCAGGGAGCTCTCGACGACGACAACGTACTTGAGGTCGTCGGGCATCTTCCTCTGCCTGAGCCTCTTCTCCACGTAGGGGAAGTAGCGGTGGGCCCGCTTGATCCAGAGGATCACCTGGGGGACGTTATAGACGGAGGAGATGAACGTCTGGTCCATCATCTCCCAGACGTCCTGTCGTTCCAGGGGGACGCGCTCCCCGCAGAGGGAGAGTTCCCGGGGGAAGTCGTGCAGGGGCACCGCCCCGGCGGTGGCGGCGCAGAGGATCAGGGCCGCCGCCGCGAGGGCCGGGACGAGACGGGTCCGCACGGGCTATTTCTTTATGTTGTCGGCGATCTTGGCGTGGATCATCTTGGAGGCGGGTTCATCCCCCAGGACTCCGACGCGGACGCCCACGGTAGTGAGGGCCTTCTCCTTGAAGAGGATGTTGATGGTCACCTTCTCCCCGTCGATCAGGGCCTTGATGGTGCCGCTGCCGATGGCCTTCGACGGCACGACCTCCTGGCCGTGCATGGCGGCCACCGTCTTCTCCGCCGCCGCCCAGACCTTTTCGAAGGGGGCGTAGTAGTCCGTCTTGAGCTCGCCGTTTATGAACAGGTAGGTCCCCGCGCCGGTCCCCACCGCCGCCGTTCCCACGACAGCGGCGGCGCAACCCGCCGTCAGGGCCGCCGTCACCATCAAACAAAGGGCCAACCTTAAGAACCTGCCTGCCATGTTTCCCTCCTGTGTCACCGTCGTTAGGTGACCCGTCTCATACAACATGGGAGGGGGTCCTGTAAAGCCTCAGGAAACGGAGGTCTCCTCGCCGCTGATCCTGGCGAATTCCCTCAGGAGTTCCTCCTGACGGCGGTTGAGGTTCGTCGGAACGGTGACGACGGTCTCTATCAACTGGTCCCCCCTCCCGAAGCCCCGCAGGTGGGGGAAGCCCTTGCCCTTGAGGCGGAAGATCTTGCCGCTCTGGGTGCCCCGGGGGATCTTGAGCTTCTCCGTCCCCGTGAGGGTCGGGACCTCAACGGTGGCGCCCAGGGCGGCCTGGACGAAGGAGATGGGGATGCGGCAGTATACGTCGTCGTCGTTCCTCTTGAAGAACTCGTGGTCCTCGACGTGGATGAAGACGTAGAGGTCCCCGTTGGGCCCCCCGTACTCCCCCTGCTCGCCCTCGCCCCGGAGGCGCAGACGCGACCCCGTGTCCACGCCGGCGGGGATCTTCACGTGGACCCTCTTGACGACCCGCTCCCGGCCCGTGCCCCGGCAGGCGCGGCAGGGGTTGACGATGATTTGACCCTGGCCCCGGCAGTGGGGACAGGTGGTGCTGATGCTGAAGAAGCCGCTCGTCTGGGTGACCTGGCCGCGGCCGCGGCAGCGGGGACAGACCTCGGGCGAAGAGCCGGGGGCGGCGCCCGTCCCGTCGCAGGTGCGGCACCGTTCGAGCTTCTCCACGTCGATGTCCGTGGCGACGCCCTGGGCGGCCTCCAGGAAGGTGAGTTTGAGATCGTACCGGAGGTCCGAACCGGCCCGGGGGGCCGTCCGGGAACGGGCGCGGCCGTTGGTGAAGCCGAAGACGTCCCCGAAGATGTCGCCGAAGCTGGCGAAGATGTCCTCGAAACCGGAGAATCCCCTGAAGCCCGTGCTGGAGAGACCCTCGTGGCCGTAACGGTCGTAGATGTCCCGTTTCTCCGCGTCGCTGAGGACCTCGTAGGCCTCGGCGGCCTCCTTGAACTTCTCCTCCGCCTCCTTGTCCCCGGGGTTGCGGTCGGGGTGGTATTTCATGGCCAGGCGGCGGTAGCTCTTCTTGATCTCCTCCTCCGTGGCGTTTCGGTCCACCCCGAGGATCTCGTAGTAGCAACGCTTGGTCGTCATCACCCCTGAGGCCTCCCTGCCGGCGGTTTCTCAACGCCGCCCCGCTCGGCGGCGAAGCGGCCGAAGGTCAGCTTGCCCCGGGCCTCGGCCCGCCGGGCCACCTCCCGCCACTCCGCCCCGTCCGCCTCCCTCCCCAGGGCCTTGAGGGCCTGCTGGTAGAGCATGGCGTCCCCCTCGTCCCTCGCCCGGGCGAGGATCGCCCAGAGGCCTTCCTCGTGGCCCGCCCGGCCGTAGAACTCCAGGGCGTCGAAGACGCGGCCCTCCTTGAGGAAGGCGTCTCCGTACTCCACTAGTTTCGCCTTGGGGGTCTTGTCTATGTAGAGTATTTTCTGTTTCTCCCGGTAATCGGGTAATTGTCTCGCCATGACCTCTCTGGGCGCACCTCCCGGGGCCGCTCAACGGCCTAAGGTAATAACGGGGCACCGCGCTGTCAAGGAAGCGCCTCAGGCGGTGAGGCGTGCGAGGGCCTCCTGGTACTTCCGCGCCGTCTGGGCGATGATATGGGGGGGGAGCTCCGGCGCCGGGGGGCGCTGGTCCCAGTCGAGGGAGAGGAGGTAGTCCCTGAGGAACTGTTTGTCGAAACTGGCCTGGGGCCGCCCCTCCTCGTATTCGTCCCGGGGCCAGAACCGGGAGGAGTCCGGCGTCAGGAGCTCGTCGATGAGGATCAGGCGGTTTTCGTAGAGGCCGAACTCCATCTTCGTGTCGGCGATGATGATGCCCCTCTCCTCGGCGTGGGCGCAGGCCCGGCCGTAGATGGCCAGGGCCTTCTCCACCATGGCCTCCGTCAGCTCCCGGCCGATGAGATCCTCCACGTCCCCCTTGGTGATGGCCTGGTCGTGCTCCCCCTCCTGGGCCTTCGTGGAGGGGGTGAAGATGGGTTCGGGTAGCTTGGCCGACTCCTTGAGGCCCGCCGGCAGGCGGACCCCCGAGACGGACCCCGTCCGGAGATAGTCCTTCCAGCCCGATCCGCTCAGGTAACCGCGGACGATGCACTCGACGGGCAGGGGTTTGGCCTTCTTCACCAGCATGACGCGCCCCTCGAGGAGGGAGGCGAAGGGGGCGCAGACGGGGGGCAGGGCGGCGGTCTCCGTGGCGACGAGGTGGTTCTCCACGATGTCTTCCATCATCTTGAACCAGAAGACGCTCATGGCCGTCAGGATCCGGCCCTTCCCCGGGATGGGGTTGGGCATGACGACGTCGAAGGCGGAGATGCGATCGGTGGTGACGATGAGGAGATAGGGGTCGAGATCGTAGATATCCCTGACCTTGCCGGCGCCGATCCTCCTGATCCCGGGCAGTTCGGTTTTCATAAACGTTTCCGCGGACACGGGGCCTCCTTCTTGCCTCTGCTATTGCATGTAGGGGTTGTGGCGTTTCTCGTAACCGATGGTGGACGTGGGGGTGGGGCCGTAGTTGTGCCCCGGCAGGACCTTGGTCTCGTCGGGGAGGGCGGCGAGTTTCTCCTGGAGGGACCTCGCCAGGAGGGTCCAGGAGCCGCCGGGGAGGTCCGTGCGTCCCACGGCGCCCACGAAGAGGGTGTCCCCCGTCAGGACCATGCCGTCGGTGTAGAGGCACATGCTCCCGGGGGAGTGGCCGGGGGTGTGGATCACCCGCAGGGCGATCTCGCCCACCCGGATCACGTCGCCCTCCTTCACCGTCACGTCGGCGGGGGGCGACGCCTTGGCCCCGAACATGCGGAGGTAGAAGGCCGGCGTCGAGACGAGCATGGGGGCGTCCCCCTCGTGGACGACGATGGCGGCCCCCGTCAGGCGTTTCATGTCGGCGTTCCCCCCGATGTGGTCCACGTGGCCGTGGGTGTTGACGATATAGCGGATCGTCAGGCCGTGCCTCTGGGCGAGGGAGCAGATCCGGGAAGCGTCCGCCGCCGGGTCCACCACCAGGGCCTCACCGGAGGCCTCGTCCCCGATGAGATAGGCGAAGACGGCCATGGGGCCGACCTGCATCTGCTGCAAGATCATGGATAACCCTCCCTGGAAAATCGAGTCTCAGGCCCTAACACGGGGGATCGGGAAATGTCAACCCCGCTCGCCGAAGATGGCCCGGCCGATCCTGACGATCGTCGCCCCCTCCTCGACGGCGACGGTGTAGTCGTCCGTCATCCCCATGGAGAGCTCCTCCATGACGACCCCGGGCAGATTCAGGGCGGCGATCTCGTCCCGCCTCCGGCGCAGGGCGGCGAAATAGGGACGGGCCGTCTCGGGGTCCTCGCTCCAGGGGGCCATGGTCATGAGGCCCCTCAGGGAGAGGGAGGGGAGGGTGGAGACGAGGCGGGCGAGGGGGACGAGGTCCTGGGGCGCCACCCCCCTCTTCGTCGCCTCGCCGCTGACGTTGACCTCGATGAGGACCTTCACGCTCCGTCCCAGGGCCGCCGCCCGGCGGTCGAGTTCCTTGGCCACCTCGGGGCGGTCCACGGAGTGGATCATCTCGAAGAGGCGCACGGCGTACTTGGCCTTGTTCGTCTGGAGATGGCCGATGAGGTGCCAGGGGACGTCTCGGCCCATGGCCTCGATCTTGCGGCGGGCCTCCTGGACGTAATTCTCCCCGATCATGTCCACCCCCGCCTCGATGGCGGCCCGGATCCGCTCGTCGTCCACCGTCTTGGTCACGGCCATGAGACGCACCGCGGCGGGGTCCCGGCCCGCCCGCGCGGCGGCCGCGGCGATCTCCCCCCGGATCCTTTCGATGTTCCTTCTTATCTCTTCATGATCCATCGTCCCTCCTCCGGAGCCGCCCCCGTCTATGAGAAGGTCAGGGCCCCCAGGGCCTTGAGGGTGTCCACGACCTCGCAGAGGGGGAGGCCCATGACGTTCGTGTAGGAACCCCGGATCTCCCGGATGAAGAAGGCCCCCGCCCCCTGGACGGCGTAGGCCCCGGCCTTGTCGTAGGGTTCCTCCGTGGCGGTGTACCAGGTGATCTCGTCTTGGGTGAGGTCCCGGAAGGTGACGAGGGAACGGACCCGGCCGGGGGCGATTAGTCCCTCCTTCGCCCTCACGACGGCGAAGCCCGTGAAGACCTCGTGAGTCGCCCCGCTGAGGCGCGTGAGCATCTCCCGGGCTTGGCGGGGGGTTTCCGGTTTGCCCAGGACCTCCCCGTCGATGACGACGATCGTGTCGGCCCCCAGTACCCAGGCCTCGGGCCTCGAGGCGGCCACGGAGAGGGCCTTTTCCCGGGCGAGGCGCAGGACGTGGTCCTCCGGCCTCTCCCCCGGCATGAAGGCCTCGTCGACGCTGCTGGGGACAACCTCGAAGTCGAGGCCCATGAGGGCCAAGAGTTCCTCCCGGCGGGGGGAGGCGGAGGCGAGGACCAGCTCCCCCGAGATCTTGACGCCCCGCGGCGGCCGTGGGGAAAGACGGGGGCGGGACGGGTGGCGGCCCCCGGAGGGGAGGTCGATGAGGCGGGACATCTCAGGATCCCCCCCCGGCGTCGAACTTGTAGCCCATGCCCCTCACGGTGAGGATGTAACGGGGGTCGGTCCGGTCCTCCTCGACGGCCGCCCGCAGGCGGCTGATGTGGACGTCCACGGTGCGGGGATCCACGAAGGTGTCGTGCCCCCAGACCTCCTCGAGGAGTCGGTCCCGTGAATAGACCCGCCCGGGGTTTTTCGCGAAGAACATGAGGAGTTTCATCTCCATGGGCCCGAGATCCACCCGGCGGCCCCGGACGCGGACCTCGCAGGATCGGTAGTCGATGAAGAGGTCGCCCCGGGAGAAGACCTCCTCCGCGTCCGGTTTCCTCTCCACCCGCCTCAGGACGGCCCGGACGCGGGCCAAAAGCTCCCGGACGCTGAAGGGTTTTGTTATGTAGTCGTCGGCCCCCATCTCGAGGCCGAGGATCTTGTCCACCTCCTGCCCCTTGGCGGTGACCATGAGGACGGGGAGATGTTCCGTTTCCGGCCGGGACCGGAGGCGCCGGCAGACCTCGAGGCCCGAGAGGCCCGGCAGCATCAGGTCCAGAAGGACGAGGTCGGGTTTGACGGAGGACACCATCGCCAGGGCCTGATTGCCGTCGGCGGCCTTGAAGACCCGGTAACCATCCTGCTCCAGGTTGAAGGCGATGAGGTCCGCCAGGTCCTTCTCGTCGTCCACCACGAGGATCTTCTGCGCCATGTCTGTTTTCACCCCTTGTCCCGCCGGGGATCCCCTTGTCAAGGGTCCCCGCCGCCTTCAGAGGAGGTCGTCCTTCCCCTGGGCCTCGAGGGTCTCGACGACCTTCCGCACGTCCTGGGAGCGGCCGCGGCGGCAGATCAGGAGGGCGTCCGGCGTCTCCACGACGACGAGGTCCTCCACCCCCACGAGGGCGACGAATTTCCCCGGGCTCTCCACGTAATTCCCCGCGGCGTCCACGGCGGCGAAACCGGCGCACCGCCCGGCGGCGTTGCCCCTCTCGTCCTTGGGGGCGATCTCCCAGAGGGCGTCCCAGCTCCCCACGTCGGACCAGCCGAAATCGCCCTTGACGAGGCGCACGTTGCGGGCCTTCTCCATGACCCCGTAATCGATGGAGATGGCGGGGAAGGAGTGGTAGGCGGCGGCGACGGCCTCGTCCTGGGCGGGGGTCCCCACGGCGGCGGCGATCTGTCGCAGGCCCGCGGCGATCGCCGGCAGGAAGGTCTCGATGGCCCCGAGGATGACGGAGGCCTTCCACACGAACATGCCGCTGTTCCAGAAGAAGCGGCCCAGCCCGAGGAGTCTCCGGGCCTCTTCCAAGGACGGCTTCTCGCGGATGGAGGAGACGTGGTAGACCGTCTCGCCCTCGATCCGCGCCCAGGGTGGGCCTTCCTCGATATAGCCGTAACCCGTCTCCGGCTTCGTGGGTCTGATCCCCACGGTGACGAGGCAATCATCTTTTTCGGCGGCCGCCGCGGCGACGCGCAGGACGCGGCGGAACTCCTCTCCGTCGGCGACGACGTGATCGGAGGGGAGGACGATCATGACGGCGTCCCCCGCCCGGCGGGCGACGAAGGCGGCGGCGAGGCCGATGCAGGGGGCCGTGTTGCGGCCCTGGGGTTCGACGAGGATGTTCTCCCCGGGGATCATGGGGAGCTGCCTTGTCACCTCCGCCGCGTGGGCGGCGGCGGTGACGACGAGGATCCTCTCGGGGGGGACGAGGGGGGAGACGCGTTCCACCGTCTCCTGGATGAGGGTCCCCCCGCCGGTGATGTCGAGGAGGTGCTTGGGGAGGCGGTTGCGGCTCCGGGGCCAGAACCGGGCCCCTTTGCCCCCCGCCATGATGACGGCGTACATCGTAAACCTCCTTTCCCTGAACGTGCCGATGTGGTAGATCCCTTAGCCTCTGATGGTTCCGAAGTCAATCCCTCGGGGGTGGAGGCCGTGAAGAAGAGACGTTCTTGGATCTTATACGTCCTCGTCTTTCTCTGGATTTTTTCCGTCCCCGCCCCGGGCCGGTCGGCGGAGGGGTCGGCCAAGCCGCCGTTGGTGATGATCCACGGCATGTTCGTCGGCCCCTGGTGCTGGGACCGTTACGGGGCCTATTTTTCCGAGCGGGGCTACCGGGTCCTGACCCCCCTGCTCCGCCACCACGACACCACCCTGAACGACCCACCCCCGGCGGGTCTCAGGGAGACGGGGATTCACGATTACGTCGCCGACGTGGAGAAGGAGATCGCCTCCCTCCCTCAGAAGCCGGTCCTTATCGGTCATTCCATGGGGGGCCTCATCGCCCAGATCATCGCCGCCAAGGGGAAGGCGAGGGCCGTCGTCCTCATCTCCCCCGCGGCGCCCTGGGGGATCAACGCCGCCTCGCGGACGGTCATAAAGAGCGCCTGGCTCAACCGGCGTTCTCTCTTCGCCTGGGGCGAGCCCCTGCGGCCCACCTTCGAGGGGGCCGTGTATTCCTCCCTCCATCTCCTGCCGCCGGAGGAGCGGCGCCGGGTCTTCGCCCGTTTCACCTACGAGTCGCCCCGGGCGGCGACCCAGATCGGCCTGTGGTTCCTCGATCCCAAACGGAGCACGGCCGTCGAGGCCCGGCGTGTCTCCTGCCCCGTCCTGACCGTCGTGGGCGCCGAGGACCGTCTCACCGTGCCGTCGGCCGTGAGAAAGATCCACGAACGCTATCCGGGGCGCTCCACCTACGTAGAGCTGCCCCGCCACGGCCACTTCATCATCGCCGAGCCCGGCTGGGAGGAGGGGGCCAGGATCATCGAGTCCTGGCTGAAGACCCTGCCCCCGTAGGTTCCCCCCCTCTAAGTCCCGGGGGGGCTCAGAGGAGGGTCGCCTCGGCGGCGCCCCGGCCGTCGAAGTGGATGAGGCAGCCGTTGCCGGAATGGCCGAGGCTGCAATTGACGGCGAGGGTATCGCCGATCCGCGCCGTGCCTCGGCCCTCGTGGATGTGGCCGAAGACGTGGACGGCGGGTCTCCGGGTGGTGACGATCTCGTGGAGGGTGCGCATCCCGCCCCGCAGGCCCGCGAAACCCCGGTCGAGGACACCCCGGGGGGGGACGTGGGTCACGAACACGCCCCCCTCCTCCACGAGGTCCGCCAGGGCCGCCGCGTCACCCCGGCGCCCGGGGGCGCGGGAGAAGAAAGGGGCGGCCCCGAAGCCGGCGAAGGGGACGTCCCGGAACCGGTGGGTCCGCAGGTGGAGATCGACGACGCCTTCGAAGTCGTCCAGGGCCGCCGCGAGGCCGGGGCCGTCGATGTTGCCCGGGACGACGAAGACGGGGATACCCCCTTCCGTCAGGGCCCCGAGGACCTCCCGGTGGTCCAGCTCCCCCTCGAGGTCGCCCGCGGCGACGATGACGTCGGGCCGGTGGCGTCCCACGACGGCGGCGATCCTCGCCAGGCGCTCCCGCCTCCCGTGGATGTCCGCTACGGCGTAGATGAGCATCTCCCCTCGTTCCCCCCGATCTCCCCCGTTCGTGGAGGGCCTTCTTACCACGACCGCCGTCCCGGGGGCAACAGGGGGGAAAAGAGTCTCAATTTGGTCTTGACGGAGGGGTTGGTCGGTGGTATAGGACGGTCTCCCTCGAGAGAGGGACCGCCCAGGCGGCAGGGCGGCGCGAGAGATGGGGGATCGTTCAACGGCAGGACAACGGACTCTGACTCCGTGAATCGTGGTTCGAATCCACGTCCCCCAGCCAAGTAAAGTAAGATCAAGGGCCTCCTTTCGGAGGCCCTTTCCTTTAATCGGGGGACACAACACTTAATTCGCAACCTCTCGTTTTTCTTGGCTATTTTTAGGGGTAAAAGGGTTATCGTGTCCCCGAATTTCTCCCCCCATCGCGGCATAATTCCCCCGTAGCACGATCCGCAAACCCTTGCCTGACGTGGTTTCCGGACCTCACGAGCCAGGAGGGCCCGCCGCGACAGGAAATTTTTTTCAGCGTCGCCGAATCCTCAATGATATCAAATAGATAACCTGTATCGGAACCCCGATACTTCCTCCGTAAGGGGGCGACAAGATGACGGGGGCCAGGGGGCCTCACACGGTGAACCGTTGAATCCGGCGACCCCTTTCGACGTTTTTCGGCTGAAGGCTCACACGCGATGTTCCCATTTTGATGACGAACCCTCAGGCTCCGCCTTCGGCCCCGTCACGGGCCGCCCGCCCCGTGCCCCTGTTCTGTTCGCCCCATGTACGTCCGGCAGAACCTCTCCGTCACCGACCACAGGTCGGGCGTCAGCAACTCCTTGACCTTGTTTCGGATCCAGTCCGGAATCCCCCCGTAGAACG
>Ga0209409_1000491_pt1 | contig 40632 bp, 31 predicted proteins | sample AD_JPNMR1_MetaG_FD_184424 | JGI IMG/M metagenome (GOLD analysis project Ga0209409, IMG submission 184424) | Active sludge microbial communities of municipal wastewater-treating anaerobic digesters from Japan - AD_JPNMR1_MetaG (SPAdes) (version 2) | ecosystem: Engineered > Bioreactor > Anaerobic... | reverse complement strand
TAGAAATACCTTTTTCTACCCTGGGTGCCGTCCGGTGGTAGATAGTTATCGTCCTTACCGTTTCCTACCCTCGTTGTAGTAAATGCGCTCTTAGGAACATCCGAGCGCGTCCTGTAATCGGTATACCAGACAGAATCGCGCCAGTATTCGCAATAGTCCTTGTACTTGTTAATCCCATAACTATACGTCGCCGCTCCATCGCCTAGTATCACCATTGTCTTATGGGCGGCAGTGCTAGCATCCAAAAGAGCCGCTGCTTGCCTAATACCAAGCTGTATAAAGGTTCCACCTGTAACGAGAATTCCGTCTATTGCATTTAGTAGCTGATTCTTCTCGCTATATCCCCGGAAATTCGAGTCAATAGCATAGTCGGTACCAAATGAAACTATCGCTATTCGCACGCTGGTATCGCTAGGATCGTCGAGAAGGGCATTCACAAATGCCTTGGCAGCGATTTTGGCATAGTACATCTTATTATGCCCAGTACCCGGTATAGTATCATTCATACTGCCTGAGCGGTCTATGACTAGCACTATGTCAGAAGTCTGGGTGTAGTTCTTCCCTTCTATCGTTAGCCTTAGCTCCCATTGATTGCCTATACCCGGTACCTCTGCCCCGGTCTTCTCCAGATTCAAAGAACCGGGTTCCGGCCACGACTTGTTGCCTGTCTCGTCATCATATACTGTCAGACTGCGCATACCAATGCTCTTTCTCAGTACGCCCATGCCTTCTAGCTCAAATGGTCCCAGAGAACCTGGCTCAAACTCTTGGATGGGAGGAGATTCTGCCTCCATTTCCTCACCCAGTGGGAAATCTGGAGCTTCTGGAACATAAGGATTTACGTCTACTATAGAATAGTAAAGCCTCAAAACGTTTTCTTCCTCTGCCTCCACCAGGATAAGGGTTTCCGGATCACTGCGTACAAAAGCCACAGTCTCGTCAGAGATTGCATAGTCCTTACCATACACCTGTGTCCCAACCGAAAGGCCTTCCACAACTTCAGCGTTGAACACTTCTTGGCCGCCCTCCCATTCCAGAACGTGCTCAACGGCCAGGGAGACGACTACAGGTTCTGCAGGAGGCTCTATAATCTCAGAATCTGTACTAGAGTCATCTCCCGACAAAGGTTCTTCCACACTTGGCACATCATGTGCAGGTTCCTCATCGTCAGGTCCTTCTACATCAGGAAAATCCCCTTCAACAGCTGCTTCATCACAATCAGAAACATCTTCAGAAGGCAAAGAATCAGAATTATCCTCGTTAGGATCTTCTAAAGTAATTGACGTTTCTTCACTCTCGTCCCCTGCCACGACACCATCACCAGGAACAAGCGTTTCCACATCTGAAGATTCCAGTTCCTCCACGCCTTCTGCCATCCCAATGCTCTGCCAATAGGCGCACACCAAGGCAGTCATTACCATAGTGCAAATAATTAGCATTGCGAAGACAGTTTTTACGTTAGACTTCAAGCGTTTCACCTCCATCGCACATACATGTGCGCAAACCCGAAACCAGTTACGATCACCCCCAATCCTGTGTGAGTTATCCTGTAAGCCGAACCATTCTCAAAGAGGCCCACTGCGATGTTCCAAACCGCCTTAACCAGTTTTCGAAAATTTCCCGCCTCTATTTCGTACTGTCCTTTCGACATGGTTATATTACAGGTATATTCAGGTATCAACAGTTTTCTGCCATATTATGGCAAGTGTCATGATGACATTTCATTTGGCTTTTGTCACACTTTGTGTCATAACAAGGAAGATGTTAACATTTAAGTATGGGAGCAATATTAGTGGTGAGTAGTTACATATTATGAAGTCGTTATGTGGATCTGGATGACCGTTAACCGGATATCATATTTACCTTCATGATCTTGATGTTGCCGTTTTAATCTATAATTTTCCCACAAATGAATCGAAAATTGCCCAAACAACAGCAAAGACGATAAGCAAAGTTAATCCCAAAGGAGTGCTCAAAAACTTAAGTACCTTCCCTAAGTATGGGATAGCCAATACTACTTTGCCTATTAACCTATTTGCCTCGACCGGCATTGGATCCGGAACTTCATTGGCATCACCTTTAGTCACAAAAGAAAGGCCATTATCTTTTATCTCCACTACTCTGTGAGTGACCGTAGTCTCTCCGCTCGAGCCATAGAAAGTAATTATGTCCATTTCCTTGATTTGGCTAGGTTCCAATTCTTTAACTACTATCAAAGAATTGGGCTTAATAGTTGGACCCATGCTACCACTTTCTACTACGTAGAGCCTATATCCAAACAACTGGGGCTCACCACCCTGAAGCCTGGTCACAACTGTTACGAATATTAGGGCAATTATGAATACCATAAACACCCAAAATATAACATCCTTCACGCGAGAGACGCCTGACTTACGCTGAGCCTGGTCCTTTTCCACTATGATCCCTTCTCCATACAAGTAGTAACGAACTAACCTATTCAAGAATCGTCTATGCTCACGACTAAAAAAGGTGGCTCAAAGGCATTAGAACACACCCTGCCAGAGTTGAAAACAATGCTAAGCGATTATGACCATATTGCCTAGACGACGGGATTAACTCCTCAATAGATATATAAAGCATAATACCTGCTACAAAAGCAAAACTTGCCCCTATGACAAACTGGTTTAAAAAAGGTCTCATCACTAGAAATGCCGCCAATGCCCCGATAGGTTCGGCAATACCTGCAGCAAAAGTAAATTTCAACGCCTTAGATTTATCCCCTGTAGCAAAGTAAACAGGCATGGCCACTGAAATTCCTTCAGGAATATTGTGAAAAGCTATGGCCACTGCCAAAGACATGCCGAGGGCTTGATCGCTGTAACCTGCCATAAAAGTAGCTATCCCTTCAGGAAAATTGTGGAGCATCATGGCCAGAGTCGAAACCACTCCAACGCGAAACAGATCTTGATGGGATCTATCTGCAGAAGCATTTGCTTCAACGTGGGGAACCAAATAGTCTAATCCAATAGCTAGAAAAACTCCTGCTATTAGAAACAAATCCATATATATAATTCCCATCTCCATTCCCTTTTCCAAACCTATGAGATCTCTGGCTTGTGGTAGCAAATCTGAAAACGAAATGCTAAGCATAACCCCGGCTGCAAATCCCAACGATGAGGTAAGTAGCTTTTCGCTCTTTCCTTTACCAATTAATATGACTAATGCACCTAACAACGTGCTAAGTCCGGCAAAGGTTGAAAGGGCCAACGCAAAAAGCGCCTGGGGTTCCCACATGCAAAGCCACCTTCCCTCAATTTCAAACGCAGATCTACTGCATAGAAAGTTCGTCCTCAAACCAAAAGGCTCCTGCCCCATGAAACCCAATAAAACAGCTGCCAAAAACATGGGGTAAAGGTGTTTAGAGCTTGACTCTGAAACCCTTTACCCCATTTATAGATCGTACTTCTAACCTATTCCTTCGGAAGCTCCTTCATGCACAAGTACCAATCATAACACTCATAGCCTTCTTGCAAACGAGTCTTAGCCGCCTCTACTGTACCAGGTGCCGGAACAATTACTTTGTCTCCAGGCTTCCAGTTCGCAGGAGTTGCAACGTTATAGGCATCCGCCGTTTGCAAAGCCTTGACAATCCGTATAATCTCCTCCATATTACGACCTGTGCTTTGAGGGTAATATAAAATAGCTCTAACTATACCTTTATCATCAATTACAAAAACCGCCCTAACCGCCGACGTGCTGCTTACATTTGGATGAACCATGCCAAAGAGTTTGGAAACTTTCATATCCAAATCGGCGATTACCGGAAAAGGAACATCTACATCGAACTTCTCCTTAATGTTTCTTATCCATGCTATGTGAGAATGAACGCTATCGATAGAAAGACCAATTAGCTGCGTGTTAAGCGCTTCTAGCTCATCATTTATCTTAGAAAACGCCACAAACTCGGTGGTGCATACTGGAGTAAAATCTGCCGGATGAGAAAATAGAACCACCCATTTACCTAGGAACTGAGACAACCTGATTTTCCCGTGAGTAGTAACAGCCTCAAAATCGGGAGCAGGTTCACCGATCAATGGAAAACTTCTGCATTCCTCCCTGACTTCTTCCATGCTAATAACCCCCCGTTTTTTCTATTTTGGAATTTTGAATCAAAACCTTTAAACTGATTGCGTCAACTGAAAGATTAGAGGTGATCTTCTGAACAATGCAACTTAGAACGTGCCTACGCCTTGTCAACTCCTACTGCCTGTATTTATAGGATACTAAAACATACAAATTAGAGCAACTTCTGTAAGCCCCATCTCTATGTAGAAATGCCCAGTTAAACGCGTGTATAGCTGTTCCTACCCGATATTTACACGCCTGGACTTTTCAATACCCCAACTCTTTATCTACTACGTTTCTAAGAGGTTCTCCCTTTTTTAACCTATCAAGGTTATCCAAGAATATTGCAAAACTCTTCTTGAGCCCCGCTTCGTCTGTACCTCCATAATGGGCAGTGATTATTACGTTGGGCAAATCCCACAACTTACTATCAGGATCCAGCGGCTCTTTTTCGAAAACATCTAGCCCTGCTCCTTTTATCATTTGTTGCTCAAGGGCACGTATTAAATCTTCTTCCTTCACTGTAGCTCCTCGCCCTACGTTTATGAAAAAGGCTGACGGCTTCATGACAGAAAACTCCGTTATAGTAATCATATGGTAAGTTTCTCGGGTCAGCGGTAAAGAACAAATCACAAAATCCGAAACCTCTAAAACTTGATGCAATTGTGAGGGGGGAAATACCTTATCTACTGCAGGGTCTTTTTCACCGCTACGCCGCACAGCGACCACATGCATTCCAAAACTTTTACATCTAACGCTGACTTCTTTGCCAATGGATCCTAAACCCAAGAGCCCTGCAGTCCTTCCTTCCAAATCAACTATAGGTAAACGTTCCCACACTTTAGATTCTTGTTTTTCGTAAGCCAAGTGCAACGACCTGCTCAAAGCCAAAAGCAATGCCATGGCGTGATCTGCGACCAGGGGCCCGTGCACTCCACGACTATTTACCAAGATTATAGGAGATTCCTTGAACTCGGGAACCATGTACCGATCTACGCCAGTAGACAATAGATGTATCATTTTGAGTGTGGGAGATTTTGCCAAAAGTGTCGGGGATATCTTTGGTGAACCGAACAAAATATCCGCCTGGAAAATCAGCTCTTCTAAACTTCTGCAAGCATCAGGTTCCAGAAAAATGGCGTCTGGAACCACTTGCCGTATGGCTTCTTTTTGCCACGGCTCCCACTTCGTGGCAGTCAGAATCTTTAGACTTTCATCAAAAGGTTCATATATCACAGTACCCCTCCCCTTCCTGGGAATTTACTTTCTCTCATATATATTCTTATCGGCTGCAAGATACTCCTATCACTTGTCTTTTTGAGTATTGGCCTCAATTGGCATATAATAGAAGAAACCTGACCATAGGTGAAGCGGAAACCCCCGTCCCCCTTGCTTTGTGCTTTGGGAGGTGAGTCATAGTGTCAAAAGATCTGCCCCAAAATAACTGGTCCATTGGCGAAGGCGATATACCTATAGATCTGAGAAAAGTCCCTTTTAGCAGGATGGGGTCTTACGTCGCAATTTCTTTGCTGAGCGCTAGAGAATCAGGAAAACATGGTAAAGAAGGGTTATACGTAAGACACTTGAGGTCTGGGGGTAAGGGACCCATCTTTTTGTTAGAGCCTACCGTCAACAACCAGCCTGTGCCCTACGTCATTCAGGCAACCCCGATCATGCTGCGAATCTTTCCTACCGAAACTGACTCATCAGATGGGGTTATAGAGTTTTGTTTTCCCCATGCCAACCAGTTGCACTTTAGAATTCGAGGTAACAACTTAGGATTGCGGTTAACAATGGTAACTGGATCTTACGATCACGTAACTCCTCTGGGTCCTATCCAAAATCGCGTAAAGCATGACGACAGTTACACCGGCATAAGTTGGGAAGTGAATAGTTACAGTCATGGCGCCAGATTTCTGCTCACCCCCCTCAAAGGAAGACTCTGCATCAACGCGCCGTGGGACGGATTAGGGTGTAGATACATAAGGGCATCTTTCCTGACCGAAGATAACCAAAGTAATGGCATGGCCGAGGGTCTCATCCAAGACTACGTAGTCATTAGAGAAAATCTGGAGCTTGAAGTATCCAGAGAAGACCGAAAAGCCTCCTTCGAGCGCAGTCTAGGTATAGTAGAAAGAGATCTTCGCAATTGGCGCGAGAGATGTCCTGAGGTTAAGATCCCTCAAACAGATCAATGTGACGAACCAGAAATACATGCCTCTTCGTTACTAAAAGGACACGCATTGGCATCATACATTACATGGTCTTGTATAGTACGGCAAGAAGGATTCCTGCCTTCCCCAGCCATGTACATGTCAAAGAATTACATGGCTAACGTGTGGAGTTGGGATCATTGCTTCAACGCTATGGCCCTATTCTACAAGAATCCTGCAGCGGCTTGGGAACAATTCTGCCTATTCTTCCAACGTCAACATCCCTCAGGCGTTCTTCCCGATTACATGAATGATAAAGAGGCCTCTTGGAACTGCTGCAAGCCGCCTATCCACGGCTGGACTCTCAAATGGATGATGGAAAGGGATAGTTCAGGTTATATAACTGACGACAAGCTGTCAGAAATATACTCACCATTGGCTCGTTGGACCCAATGGTGGTTTGAATATAGAGATTTTGATAGAGATGGTATCCCTCAGTATAACCACGGAAATGACAGCGGATGGGATAATAGCACTGTTTTCTTGCAAGGAGTCCCTGTGGAAAGCCCAGATCTAGCCGGATTCCTCGTGATTCAGATGGAAGTTCTTTCCCACGTAGCTTCCAGGTTAAGAAAGACAGACGAATCCAAAATGTGGCAGGCGCGGTCAAAAGACTTGCTCGCTAACATGTTTGAACATTTTTGGGACGGAGAAAGCCTTCACGCAGTTTACCTCGAACCGCAAGGCTCCGCTTGGCGGCACAATCCTGTATACTGCCACAGCTTATTGCCATATGTAACCATCGTTCTTGGGGACTGTCTTCGTGCAGACATCAAAAAGTGGATTGTGTCAGGCCTGAAAGAACGTGGCGCATTTATGACCGAGTACGGGCTAGCAACAGAGAAAATAACCAGCCCACATTACAAACCTGACGGCTACTGGCGCGGTCCTATTTGGGCACCCGCTACCATGCTTATAGTTGACGGACTCGTGAAATTAGGAGAGAAGCAGTTTGCTCAAGATATTGCCCGGCGGTTCTGCCACATGGCAGCAGAAAACGGCATGGCTGAGAATTTCAGCGCTCTTTCTGGACAACCACTAGAAGATACGGCTTTCACTTGGACTTCCAGCGTGTATATGATCTTGGCCCACGAATACCTGTAGGCTCAGATCGTATTCGCAGTTCCCGAAATTCTTATATAGCTTCTTCTATCAAACTGCCACCAGCAAACTGGCTATTGTATAGGTCTGCGTAAAATCCACCCTTAGCGAGAAGTTCTCCATGTTTGCCCTGCTCAACAATGGTTCCATTATCCATAACTAGTATGTTATCGGCATCGCGTATGGTAGAAAGTCTGTGAGCTATCACAAAATTGGTTCTTCCTTGCATAAGTGTACGCATGGCCTGCTGGATAAGCATTTCTGTTCTAGTATCAACGCTACTTGTAGCTTCATCCAAAATCATAATTGGGGGATCGGCTAAAATCGCCCTGGCGATGGTAAGAAGTTGCTTCTCACCTTGAGATATATTGGAAGCATCCTGGCTAATGATAGTGTCATACCCGTTTGGCAGCGTCCTTATAAAGTGATCCGCTCTTGCCGCTTTCGCTGCCGCTACTATTTCTTCCTCAGTAGCACCCTCGCGACCATACGCAATATTCTCCTTAATTGTTCCGTGGAAAAGCCAGGTATCTTGGAGCACCATCCCAAATAGTTCGCGTAAATCTTCCCGTCTCATATCTCTCGTATCCACGCCGTCTATCAATATAGCGCCAGAATCTATCTCATAAAAGCGCATAAGCAGATTGACTACTGTGGTCTTACCCGCTCCTGTAGGACCTACAATTGCCACAACTTCTCCAGGCTTCACATGAAGATTCATGTTCTCAATAAGAGGTTCGTCAGGTTTGTACCTAAAGCATACGTTCCTGAACTCAACCTCACCTTTAGGATCCTCAATTACCTTGGGGTTTTCAGGGTCTGGTATTTCCTCTTCTTCGTCTAACAGTTCAAAGACCCTTTCTGCAGAAGCAACTGTAGACTGAATTATGTTTGCAATGTTGGCCGTTTGGGTAATAGGTTGTGTAAACTGGCGGGAATAGGTGTTAAAAGCCTGAATATCACCTATCTCAATAGATCCACGCATAACCAGAACGCCACCTGCAACAGAAACCAATACGTATCCAATGTTGTGAACAAAACCGATGAGAGGTCTCATAATCCCAGACAGGAACTGGGCTTTCCAGCTATTTTCGTAAAGCTTGTCATTTATGTCGCTAAACTTTTCAATTGACGCGGTTTCGCGTCCGTAGGCCTTGACTATCCTATGACCGCCGTACATTTCTTCAACGTGGCCGTTAAGTTCACCCAAAGTCTGGCGCTGCGCCGCAAAGTACTTTCTGGAACGCCCTGCTACTTTAGTTGTAACTAGGACAGTAAAAGGTAGGGTAATCAAAGTAATTAAGGTAAGTAACGGACTTATGCTTAACATGAGAACCAACACACCTATGAGGGTCACAACTGCGCTTATAATCTGGGTTAGGCTTTGCTGTAACGTAGAACTAACGTTATCTACATCGTTTACCACAATGCTCAAAATTTCGCCATGAGCCTTTCCATCGAAAAACTTAAGCGGCAACCTGTTCATTTTATCCTGGACTTCTTTGCGCAGGTTATAGACGATGGATTGAGCTACTCCCGCCATAATATAGTTCTGCAAGTAGTTAAACAAAGCGCTAAGAAGATACAACCCTGCCAATATGAGAAGTATCCGAGATATGTATCCGTAATCAATCAGAGACCCTGGTGAGCCCTGCATCCTTTGAAGCAGCCCTTCAAACAGCTTGGTGGTGGCCTTACCCATAACCTTGGGAGTCAAAATACGGAATAAAGTGCTCAAAGCCGCAAATAAACATACCACAAATAAAGGACCGGCTTTTGGCCGAAGGTATCTTACGAGCCTCCTGGCAGTTCCTTTAAAATCTTTGGCTCGCCTAGATCTCAAATAAGGACTCTCAGAGGCGCCTTCTTCCGCCTCCTCGTGTACTACATCCGTATCTTGCAAATCGGATTCTTCTGGAATCAATGTGCTTTCATGATTTTCCTTATCGTTTGCCCTTTGAGTCACGCGATTTCCTCCTCTGCCACCTGAGACAGCACAATCTCTCGATATACCTGGCAAGTCTTCAATAATTCCTTGTGAGTACCGCTACCCACTATTTTTCCTTCATCCATCACGAGAATCAGGTCTGCGTCTAAGATCGTGTTTACCCGTTGCGCAACAACGATCATAACGGCATCACTAACTTCCCTCTTAAGTGCAGCCCGAAGTTTGGCATCGGTCTTAAAGTCTAAAGCGCTAAAGCTATCGTCGAAAATGTACACGTCAGGTCTTCTAACAATGGCTCGAGCAATACACAGTCGCTGTTTCTGTCCGCCTGAAAAATTCACTCCTCCTTGGGCCACATACGAATCGAAACCCTTAGGTAGTTTTTCGATAAAATCCAAGGCCTGGGCAATTTCAGCAGCACGTCTCACCTCTTCATCTGTGGCATCTGGTTTTCCATAACGTATGTTTTCAGCTATAGTACCGCTGAAAAGAATTGCTTGTTGCGGAACAAGGCCAATACGCCCACGTAATTCTCGCAAGGGTATATCTCTTATATCCACTCCGTCTATAAGGATTTGCCCACTATCTACGTCAAAAAACCTGGGGATTAAGTTTACTACCGTGGATTTGCCTGAGCCTGTCCCCCCAAGTATAGCCGTCATTTGCCCTGGCTTTGCCGTAAAAGTTATATTTGACAACGTCGGCCTTTCCGCATCAGGATAACTAAACGTCACATCCCTAAATTCGATAGTCCCCCTTAGCGTAGCCTTAGCATCTCGGGCATCCACCGTAACTATGCCGCCTTCGACGACCATAATGTCGCTTTCAGGCTCTGTATCCAAAATCTCATTTATTCTGTCTGCTGACACTGCCGCTCGCGGCAACATAATGAATATCATAGATACCATTATCATGGACATCAGTATGTGCATTGCATACTGGATAAACGCCATAAGACCGCCAACTTCCATGTAACCCAGGTCAATTCTGTGACTGCCTACCCAAATAATGCCAATTATCAAAAAGTTGATGCTCAGGTTCACAATTGGCATGAGAACGGCCATTGTTCGGTTGACCCTTAACATGGTTTCGGTAAGATCTCGGTTTGCCTCATCAAATCGCTTTTTCTCGTAGTCTATCTTGTTAAACGCCCGGATTACCCGAACGCCTGTTAGCCCTTCTCGAAGCACAAGGTTCAACTTATCTAGTTTTTGTTGCACCTCTTTGAACATTGGCATTACTTTCTTGGAAACAACTACAACCACGACTACTAGCACTGGAATGATGGCAAGCAACAACTTAGCCATGTATCTATCTCTGGAAAGGGCCATTATCACGCCACCTACGAACATCAAGGGCGCGCTTGCCACTATTCCGAGCAGCATCAGAACAACCATTTGAATTTGGGATATGTCATTAGTAGTCCTCGTGATCAGAGAAGCAGTTCCAAACTCCTCAAAATCGTCAACCCGAAGGCTGGTCACATGGGTAAATACTTCTCCTCGCAATTCTTTGCCAAAACCGGTGGATATCTTAGCAGAAAAATAACTTGACGCAATAGAACAGATGACGCCTGCAAGCGCCACTAGCAGCATCTTACCACCAGTCTTCCAGATGAACTCAGTGTTTCCTCTTGCTATCCCGAAGTCAACTATATCTGCCATAAGACTTGGTAGAGCCAGCTCTGAAAGGGATTGGAGCAAAACGAGACCTAGGGTTAAAATTACAAGAAACGTGAACGGTTTGAGGTGTCGAAGCAATCTTCTCACTGTATCATCTCCTGCTTCTCGAGAGCATCTTTTAATATAGTAAGAGCATCCAAAAGACAATCAAACTTGTCCTTTGGAAGGACAGATAACACTTCAGTTAGACGAGCGTCCATTATAGACTTCATCTCACATAAGCGCTTATCTGCTTCCTCTGTAAGATAAAGCCGAACCAGCCTTTGGTCACGGGGGTCGTTGCGCTTTTCCAAGAACCCTTGCGCAACTAAAACGTCAACAGTATTGGATACGTTGGATTTTGCAAACCCAGTACGCCTAGCTACCTCGCTTACCGTGCTCCCTGGCGCGCTGGCGACGTGTCCTATGATAGCCATACCAGGGTGAGGAAATCCATATTCTTCAAACACTTTATGAGCAATCTCAAACGTACCGAAATTCACAGCCCTCAAGGTCCTCAAAAATGCCTGCGTATCAATGCTGGTCCTATCAGACAATACCTTCCCCTTCTCTCTATCACTTACAAAACAGAGCGTCTTGCGCAACCTCCCAAATGCCAGTCGTTCTCTCGAGAACGTTCTTTAGAGAACAACATATAGTTTACATGTAACCGTAAATAAAAGCAACAACAATTTTCCGCTGAAAAGTAAAAATAGTTCGTCCAGGGGTGCCCCAGGTCAGGGCAATCGAAAAACTAGACCTCGAAGCCTAACATGCGCTGCATAATTAGAACCTGAGATCAATTCCGGGCTCGGCTCGCGTTTTCTCTCAAAGCCACGTATATATCTAATTTGCCTAATTCATGCAAATCCAAGGGGATTACAAGCATATCAATATCGATTGCAGAGATAATTGTGCCTTCCCCAGAAATTAGCACAGGGGGTGAAAGCTTGCATATGTACCCTAGTTCCTCCAAACGAGAAGCGGCTTGGCCTGTAATTATATTCCCCATTTCTCCAAGGGCAGATTCAGCTAGTTGGTCATACAAGGGTACAGGACTTTTCACCATAGCAGATGCTATGCTTTTTGCACTACGTTGAGTCATGGAATATAGCACCATTCCCTCGGCTTCACCTGTTACTCCGATCAAAACGTTTATTTGTTCCGGAGTAGAGTGGCATGACTCTATCCTGGGTTCTCCCCTGACTATATCGATGCCTAGTTCGTGTTTGAAAAAAACGATGGCGCCTTCTACAAACGGATTGATCAGTTCTGCCTTAAGCATGACTAACATTCCTTTCCAATCCCGCTAATTGTGGGTCGTCCCTTGGACAAGTTTTATTCCGTGAACATTTGAGCCTGCTATTAGATATTATCGAAGTAAAGACGCTTCTTTGAAATACCATAACACACCACACGCGAAAATTGCATAAAATCAGGGAAAGTTACCAAAGCAACTTTCCCTGATTGTAGTCAGCAAAACTATATACCCTTGACCTCAATAATACTTACGTCGAAACTTCGCCGCTCACTATAGCCTGAGCAAACTCCAATATCTTATCCTCATCGGACTCCTCTAGGGTTTCAATTTGGGTACATAACATTTCCACAACCTTTTCTAAATCAGGTCGGATTTTCCGCGCTCCCTGGACTAGCAATATGCCCAAGAGCAGCCCAACAAATAACGAAACAGACGTGCTGTTTTGAGAAGAGGTTTCCAAAACATCCTTTAGCATACCTACGTCAAAACCCGTCTTTTTTACCTCAATCAACAAGATGGTGATAAGCGCCGCACAGTAAGAAATAAGGGACGAGCTGGTTTTCTGCATAGACTCTTCGGTTACACCTGACATTAGATCTGACGCAATTATATCCAAGTCGCCTTCTGAAAATGAATTTTCCTTGACTGCCTGGGATCTTACAAGGTCAACCCCTTTTCGGGTTGGCTCAAACAATACTACAGAACGCCCTGGCTCTCCCTGTCGATTAGCCAAGTACGAAGTTTCAACATATCCATCGCTAGCTAGTTCTCGCATCATATCGTACGCAGTCCATTTCGATACTTCCAGGCGTTCGGCTACATCTCCATAGTGAACAGGGCCTCCATTCCCCTGCACAAGAACGGCAAGAGTCTCAAGAAATTCATAACGCCTTTTCGTGAGAGTCATCCGATCGCCCCCATATAATTGATTATTACAACCACTCTTCATACGCCTAGATCATCTAGGACACGTTCACCCGATTTCCATCTATATTTGCTCCTCTTGCATTACTTTGTCTGCAATTTCACCCCACTCCTCTGCATAACCGTAAAGGGGCCTACACAGAGAAGGCGCGCTAATCTTATTTATCTGGGTTGAATATGCCCCGGCTTTTTCCACAATTTCTTCTAGCTTTTGGGGGTTATCTATTATGGGACACGGCCGCAAATGGTTTTCATTGAACGGTTGATTCTCCTGATATAGCTGGAACAAGGGACACTTAAGCGCCTCAACCACACTGGTATTTTTTATGTTCACATTGGCATAGTGAACGAAAGCGCAAGGTTCTACATCTCCCATTGCATTAATGTGGAAATAGTTTCTACCACCCGCTATGCATCCCTGAACAAAGGGACCGTCATTCCAAAAATCAGCGACGAAAATAGGCTTCTCAGAGCGCCATCGCCTTACCGTTTCGAGCATGTGCAATCTTTGTTCGGGAGTAGCCATATACTCTAAGTCAGCCTCTCCACCGACAGGTACATACGTGAACAACCAGCCGAGCAAGCAACCTTTTTCGATCATCAAGTCTATAAACTCATCGCTGGCAATTATTTCCGTGTTTTCCCGGGTATAGCATGCTGAAAATCCAAAAGGTACGCCTGCTTCCTTCAAATTATCCATTGCCTCCATGACCTTTGCAAAAACGCCTGGGCCCCGGCGAGCGTCTGTTTGCTCTTCAAACCCCTCTATGCTAATGGCAAAAGTCATATTAGCAGCCTCTGCGAACTGGCGAGCCCTTTCTTTAGTAATCAAAGTACCGTTGGTGAAAATATGGAAGACCGATTCATTATGCTTCTTGGCCAGAGAAATTAGGTCATCCGCCCTGACCAACGGCTCGCCCCCTGAAACTACAATAAAGTTCATACCTAGTTCTTCAGATTCTGTAATTACTCTATCCAAAGTCTCGTAATCCATATCCTGAGATCTGTCATATTCGGCCGCCCAGCAACCTTTGCACCGGAGATTACACCTACCAGTGGGATCGATCAGGACAGCCCATGGCACGTGAACTCCATATTTCTCTTCGCCTCGGCGGCGCCTTTCAGGACTTAGAATTCCAGCGTTAACAAACATATTTATGCCCGTTCTCTCCAAAACCTTGGGATCCACTTGATTGATCCCCCTAACGACTAGCTTCCGCCAGTGGTTATCGGGATCCGCAAACATCTCGCCCCATTGTTTAGCATATTGCTTGTGCATGGGATCTATCGCCAAACGTTCTCCCCACTTCATGAGAGTGACCAAGTGTTTTTCTGGATCATCTCTCAAATACTTCAGTAGTTGTTTTACAGTAGCTTCACCCAACATTGACTTAGCCACTTCAAAAGCCATCAGAATTCCTCCTTTGCTGTCTGAAATAATTATTCCCAAAAAACCAAAATATCCTATAAATACAATAGATCTAAATTGAGTGAACTGTCAAGAATCATCTGACAGTAAAAGGTCCCTAAGGTGCCACCGAATCAGGCTAATTACTGGAGTTTACATAGGTTTGGATGATTTGGTCATAGATTCCCCAGGAACTATTCGGGTGCCTGGATGATCACCTACGATGTTCTTAACTATAAGGGGAATACCTTGTCCGTATAGTATTTGGACCGCCTTGGGATGCAGAACTTTTGCTCCCTGACTCGACAATTCTAAAGCGGTCTTGTAATCTAGCCACGTAAGTACTGGAGCCTGAGGAGTTAACTTAGGGTCACACGTTGCAACCCCATCCACATCGGTATAGACTTCAACTTTTTCCGCTCCCAGAGCAACCCCAAGAGCTGCTGCAGTAATATCGCTGCCCCCACGACCTAGCGTAGTTACGTCTCCGTAGATAGTGGCACCTTGAAAACCGGCCACTATTACTATTCTATCTTCTTTGAGTAGCTCCCAGATTTTTTCAGTCTTAATCTCCAAAATATTGGCCTCTCCGAAATTGTCATCTGTGATTATTCCTGCTTGATAACCAGTCAATACAGTCACGTTTTGCGTGCGTTTGTAAACATAGCTGGCCAGTACCACAGCTGAGATTATCTCACCACAACTCATAAGCAAGTCCATCTCTCTTTTGGGAATTGCCCGTCCTTCTTCTACTAAGGATATAAGGGAATCAGTGGCATAAGGCTCTCCCCTTCTACCTATAGCCGAAACAACCACGACCACGTGGTTACCTTCTCTTTTGCATTTAAGTATCTTTGAAACTGCCGCTTCCCTGCCTACCTCATCTGACAACGAAGTACCGCCATACTTTTGCACAACTAAAGACATAAGATCCCCTCCGCAAAACTCAGCCTAGACCTACATTACTTGCACCAGTCACATGGAAACCTTCAATCACTTCTAGCGCAATTTTTCTACTTCCTACCGGCATTATGTGGGCACCTTGCACCACTTCAGGAAGCATGGCAAGTAACCCCCGTGCCGCTTCTACCCCGGCTACCCGTCCCCGCTCTCTTAACTGTTCAACTAGCCATTCAGGAATATGAACACCGGGCACATTTTCTTCCAAGTGCTTCGCCATCTTTTCACTCTTGAGGGGCAATATTCCTGCTATCACAGGAACATTTAGATGCTTGATTTTATTAATGAAGCGATATAATACTTCCATTTCGTAAACAGGTTGAGTTTGAACAAACTGAGCCCCACGCTCTATTTTCTTAGTGAGCCGCCAAATTTCCATATCCAAGTCCCGTGCGCAAGGATTGGCTGCCACACCTATGTAAAACTGGGTAGATCCAGCCAATTTGTTCCCTTGGCAATCATATCCCTGATTTAGGCGATCTGCAATCTCTACCAACCCCAAGGAATCAACCTCGTACACTCCTTGGGCAAAAGGATGATCTCCCCGCTCTGGATGGTCTCCAGTTAAAATTAGGATGGTCTTAACTCCCAGAGCAGCAGCCCCTAGTAGCTCTGACTGAAGCCCAATCACGTTGCGGTCTCGACATGTAAGGTGGAATATGGCATCTAGATCTGTTTCTTCGCGTACAACATGAGCTACAGCGATAGGGCTCATGCGCATATTTGCCATTGGGCTGTCTGTGATGTTTACCGCATGCACTTTGCCTGCTAGAGATTTGGCATGTTCAATTGTTCTCTCAAGATTTGACCCTTTTGGCGGCTCAATCTCTGCTGTAATCACAAACTCCCCCGCTTCTATGTATGAACGGAATTCTTGCATTTAGGTTCCGCCTCCCTTCAACAAGGATTTTGCTACTTTGACTGCCTGATTAGCATCTGGGGCGTAGAAGGCTCCAATTGATTCAGCATACTCGGCTGTAACTACTGCGCCGCCTACTAGAATAGGTACGTTCAAACCCTTAGAGCGCGCTAGTTCGGCAACCTTAGCCATTTCCGGCATTGTAGTAGTCATAAGAGAACTCAAACCTATGATGTCTGCATTCTCTGAGATCGCAACATCCACAATCAGTTCACCATCTACATCCTTCCCAAGGTCTATTACTAAAAACCCGTGATTTTGAAGCAAAAGGCTTACAATGCTCTTCCCAATATCGTGAATATCTCCTTTTACGGTGGCCAAAACCACTTTGCCCCGATAGGGCTCAGAACCTTGCTCCAAATAGGGACGCAACATGTGAAATGTTCTTTGAGCAGCTTCTGCAGCTAGAAGCAGTTGCGGCAAAAATAAAGTGCCCTGTTGGTATTCGTCTCCAACAATTTCCATAGCAGAGATAACGCAATTCTCGATTATATAAGTAGCGGACAATCCTCGTTCTACGAGGGATTTGACAAAACCTTCAATTCGATCTGTCTCACCTAGAGTCAAATCATGGACCAGTAGATCACATATATCCTCAATAGTATGATTCGCCAGAGTTCGGGATGATTCGTCTTCACGTTTTCCACCTGCCAAACCAGGATATCTCTCTAGTCCCTTTGGGCTTTTGTGTAACCCATTGTGGCCTTTAGAAGAAACCGCACTTAGGTATGTTTTGGCCTGTCGATCTTTGTTCGTAAGGACATCTGCCGCCAAAATCACGTTCCACAGTCCAGGTTGGGCCGGATTTACTATCGCTACGTCTAAGCCCGCGCCCAATGCCATGACTAAAAATGTATTGTTCAACCAATCGCGGCCAGGCATCCCATGAGACACATTGCTGATGCCTAGCACGGTCTTTACACCCAAGTTAGATTTTATTAATCGCAAAGATTCAAGGGTCACCAATAACTGGTCCTGACCTGCACCTACAGTCATCGTCAACGGGTCTATGTAGATGTCTTCTAGCCTAATGCCTCTGGTTAAAGCGGTTTCAACGATTCGCCCAGCGATTTCCAGTCTCCCCTCAGGATTTGCCGGGATCCCCGATTCATCTAGAGTTAATCCGATCAGTGCAGCACCATATTTTGCGGCAAGGTCGGTTACCTGTTCTAAATGGTCACGTCGACCGCTAGCTGAGTTCAAAATGGGTTTACCCCGGCATGCTTGCAAACCTTTTTCCAATGTCGTAACGTCACTGCTGTCGATCATTAAAGGTACAGAAACGCCACGTTGAGCAGCAGAAACTGCGCCTTCCATTAAATCTGACTCTTGAACCTCTGGCAAACGTAATCCCACGTTAACATCAATCAAACTAGCTCCCTCATTTACCTGGTTTCTAGCCTCATTAGCAACCATGTGGAATTCTTTGCGTCTTAGCGCTTCAGCTAGATTCTTTCTCCCTGTAGGATTAATGCGCTCTCCTGCCACAGGAGTAGGAAAGGCATCTCCTATGTAAATTGTTCTAGCAGTCCCAGCTGATTTGGAAAATCCAGGTTTTTGCCGAGGTAAAGGCTTGCAGTCTTTTAATATATCTGCAACTAGGCGGATATGAGCAGGTGTAGTTCCGCAGCAACCGCCTACGATGTTCGCCCCTGCTGAAACCAAACTTTCAACATATTCCGCAAAAGATTCAGGGCCTAGCGGGTATACAGTCTTTCCTCCACTCAAAATTGGCAGTCCAGCGTTAGGTTGAACTAACAGTGGAACGTCGGTCACCTTATATTGGCGCTTCAACACTTCCCGAGCAAGATCAGGGCCGAAACCACAGTTAACCCCAATAGCGTCTACTCCGAGACCCTCAAGGGTAGTGGCAACCGTCTCTGGGTCAGCTCCGGTCAAGGTTCTCAATTCCCTAGTGTAAGTAAAAGAGCAAATAATTGGGATTGACGTGCCCCCTGCTCGTTTTGCGCCTACAACCGCCGCTTTTGCCTCATGCAGATCTGACATAGTCTCGATCAAAAGTATGTCGGCTCCGCCTTCAATCAAAACACGTGCCTGATCCCAGAAAACTCGCTCTGCTTCAGAAAATGAAAGGGGACCGAAGGGACTCAATAGTTGCCCAGTAGGTCCTATGGTACCTGCGATAAGGCAATGTCGTGAATGAGACGAGATCGCATCTTTTGCCAATTCCATGCCAAACCTATTGATTTCCCAAACTTTGTCTGATAACCCAAATGAATCTAGTTTTACCTTATTAGCGCTGAAGGTGTTCGTTTGGATAATGCGGCTGCCTGCTTCTACGTATTTCCCATGAACGCTTCTAACCACCTCTGGGTGAGTAAGGTTAAGCACATCCGGGCAATCTCCTGCCTTAAGACTGCCTTGCGCCTGGAGAAAAGTACCCATGGCACCGTCACCTGCTAAAACCCCTTGATCTAGATATCTCTTAAACTCATCCCTTTTCAATTTTTCCCCTGCTTTCCTTATACCGAAATTTGCACGAGTCGTAACCGCATAGGTCGCAACCTAAGGATGTAAATGGTTCACTGCAGATGTTGTCTAAATCTGATGGTTTCAACCACGCAACCATAGCGGTTACGCTCTTCCTGGGTTCTAACATATAGCCTTCTGTTATCCGGATCCCAATTTCGTTTGCCTCTAGTACGCTAATTATTTCTTTCTGAAACTCCAAAGGCAGGTCTCCATAACCTGGACTGAACCTTGGCGTAGGAACCCTTCCTTCTTGCGCTCCTCGATGTTTTAATATCTGGTTAACTTGCTCTATAGCAGACTCAGCGGCAGCAGACCCAATAGCGTCTGCTATGACAGCCTTGGTGTATTGTCCGGATACCAGCAAATCAGACACGAGTTCATCTAAGCCACAGCCGAGGGTTGCCGCGATTACAGTTATCTTTTCAGCGTCTTTCCATAAATTGCTAAGATCGCCAGATTTAAAGTAGATATTTACTTCGGGTAAGAAAAATCCAGATTCAGGCAAGATTTCTAACCTGAAATCCCGGTAGATGCCCCGTGGCTGGGAGTATTTCCTAACCTCTGCATAAGCTTCCTCGACTAAGTGGTCAATTTTAGGCCCGACATTACTGCAACCGTTAGAATATCCAAGGTATCTGAAAACTTCTGATAAGTCTGCATGAAATTCCACGTTCAAGATAACCCTGTTTTGGCCCCTTTTATTTTCTGCACCTATTTCCAATCACTTCACTCCTTTAAAGACTGCACAGAAACTAGTCCCCTTCCTCACAATTCACTGGCAATAATTCCAATTCGCCCCAAGCACCTAAGCGATCCCCCACAATAAGGAGGCATCCTGTAAGACCAGGAATTGTAGCTGCCCAAGCTAGAGCACCAGGAATATCGCATTCTGTATTAACCCTATTCCCAAGAGCAGTAGCTGCAGCATCTGCAAGGGCGGCATCAGGACTGATAGCAACTGCAGCGTCTGCTTTGCCCAAACTCAACGCATGTCCATGGGTGCCAGCTGATGTGCAAACCGCTAGTTCCCCAGCAGGGGTTACCCGTATAGCCAAACGCATTGAATAAGGGGACGTCCCGGCGTTGATCAAAATGTCCCGAGGAGTTCGACCACTTATGAATATATCGCCACCGTTTTCAACTAAAACCTCGGAAGAATAATCAGCCAATTTCCTGCCGATGTACTGGGCGATGGCTCCTGCCACGGCCGCCATGGGACCAACACCTACAATTCGGGCCGCACGAGCCATATCGCCCACAATAGGCGGTGCCTTCGCACAGACTTGTACCGGCTCTAACGAGGTCGAAAACCTACTGTCGTTAGCAATGTATTCTTCAACTTGACGTCTATAGAAACTAAGCCATACCTGCGCCTCGCGTGAATAGTCCCTTTCCGTAAAGATCATTAAATCGCTCTCATCGATCCTAATTTGGTACCCAACTAGGTCCTGTGGTTGCATCAATTGCCTGTAAACCCTCGCTGACATAGTCTCCCTCCTCTCCTTTCGGTTCCAATACGTGAGGTTCCCTTTCAAGAGGAAGGAGCTGCACTGGAGGGCCAATGGGAAACTCCCCTTGCGAAACCCAGGTTTTTAATGTTTGCGCTATTTCCCGCGCCATAGAAAGACTAGAAAGGGGCACCGTTGGTACTTCTCGCCCATCGATGGTTATGATCCCGCTTCTCAATTCTTTGTAGTTGGTTCTGGCAACTACAGGCCTTTCGCGCTTAGCCACGCTGTAATCGTAAATGTACGTCCATATATCCTCATTAGTTACAGAACTAAAATACATCATTTCTTCATCTAGAATAGGAATAGGGATACCAACCCCAAGTAACAAGGTCACTCCATATCTAGGAATTGAGGCTGCTCTAACGTAACGAGGCTTCATTGGCTTTATATCTCCAATCAAAGCCAATGAACCCGCTCCTCCAATTGGAACTCCTCTTTCAGTCCTAAGCACAGAGGGGTTGTGTTGCGTTCCCTCCCAAGCGACAAAACCTTGGCCTCCTCCTATGAAAACACGCGTACCTATACCTATGGTCCTATAGTACGGGTCGTTAAGGAGCGGGCTTAGCTCTCCTGCTGTGCAATATGTTACGTTGCCATAAGACGGCTTTAGTTTTCCCATGTATGTGTAAAGAGTTCGGCTAGAACTGTTGGTTGCGGCACCGTAATTCTGATACGCGTTACGCGGATTGAAAAGATAGCATTGGTTCAAAGTATCCTTGCTCACGTCCGCTTCTATATACGTACGTGGGTAACAATCTGTAGCGTAAGAACACGCTCTCAAACTCACCGTATTCCCTTTGACTAAATCCTCGATTACATGAGCTCCACCGTAGTTTAAGACCCCGTCGGATCGAAGCTCTGTTGCACCTATATAAGCGTCTACGGCTGCAATTCCTGCATATGCCGGAACGCCATTGAGTTCGACATGAGTCATGCGCATAGGGGGATCGCTATGCCCAAAATTTAGAAAAGCCCCGCTGGAACACATAGGAGCAAAAGTAGCGGTTGTGACCACATCAATTTTACGAGTTGCTTCTTTTATGCCCATATCCTGAACTACGCCAATAACTTCCTCAGCAGTGACCACCACAGCTTCGCCACGCTTTATCTTTTCATTAATCTCTTCATACGTTTTTTTGACCATTGTGATCCCCTTTCAGTTTCGAGAAACAAAAAACCCCTTCCTGGCAAAAGAAGAGGTTTTTTCTCTCTTTCTTATCTCCCAGGACTTATATGTCGCTGCGGGAATTGGCACCTTCGGTTTGCACCGGGTTGCCGGGTTTCATTGGGCCCGTCCCTCCACCGCTCTTGATAAGCAAGACATAATATTTAGTTTTCAAAATTTATGGTAGATGGTGTTAGACAGTATTATATGGGCGAACTGTTATATTTGTCAACTTATAGTCAGGTTTTTGCCGATAGACACGTATGCCTGGTGGTCGTTGACAAGATTTTCACTTTGGAATTATGCTAGATTTGTATCTTTAACGGTAAATATATGCAGGTAGTAGGGGGTAGAGAACAATGTATTCAAACAACGTGTAATCAGTTTTTAATCCGGACAAACTACAACAAAGAGATCGGAGGTATGAATATGTATACGGCACTACTGGCAGCGGAAGAAACGCCTATAGCAGACATTCGAAAGATCCCAGGATTAGAATCTATCGATGATAGCTATCGGTCGAGCCACTGAAATGACTAAGCCTGTTCTCTACAACATAGATATCGGTGCTATTCTTACGATATGCATTATGACCATCCTCTGGAAGGAAAACCCTTTATTTAGGTTCGCAGAGCACTTGCTCATAGGTATTGCAGCTGCCCACTCCATGGTGCGTACAATAGATAATTATCTCAGGCCCACAATTCAAGATCAAATAGTAGCCCAAGGTCAGTGGGGGTATATACTTCTCTTGTTGTTTGGGTGCCTGATGTACTTGAGACATGCCCCAAACTTAAGCTGGGTTGCTCGCTACCCGATGTCCTGGTTCGTAGGATATGGCGTGGGTTATACTCTTGCGTTTTCTCCCAAGCCGTTCCTTAAGCAAATAATAGATACTTTTATCCCGCTTAAGAGTATTGATAACGTCCTCTATTTCGTGGTTACCATAATCACTGTTAGCTACTTCTTTTTCACTCCCAAATGGAGAGCTGAGTCAAGCGCAGGGAAAGTTCTTGACGTATGGGCAAGGCGCGTGATGATGATAGGATTTGGTGCGACATTTGGAAACGTAGTTCAGGGAAGAATCTCTATTTTATTAGGTAGACTCCAATTTCTTCTGCATGATTGGCTTGGGGTCATATAAATTCTACCCAACATTGCCCTGGCTGATTCTTTCAATCCCGAGTCAGTCAGGGCAATAACATTCAGCCATTTGGATTTCCCCGCTTATCGCTGCCATGGTGTTGCAAAACATGAATAGTAACAAATAAGTTTTCACCCAGCCCACGGGCTTTTTTCCTATATTAATTCATTTGCCATCACGTCCTCCTCCAGTAAAACCATCTGCACCTGCGCCTACAAATCGCACGCCACTGGTGGGTTTTCTCCGACTTTTTCTATTGCAAAAATATGTGAAAAAATACTCAATGAAAGAAGGATTTAGACGATTGTGAACAGAATAACTATCTCATAAACATACTCATATCGACTAAGAAACGCACTCCCTATTTTTCATTTTTGTTAGATACAAGCACCAGACCATTTTCGAAAATTCGAAGAAACTTTTCTCCGCAGGTCGTTACCGGATAGGTCATATTTGGTGACATTAGTTTTTTGAAGAAAGAAGGTGAGCTAGCAAGTGTCTATAGACGAATTTGATGAACTGAAAAGAAAAGCCAAAGGCTCTACTCAAACTCAGGAAATTTCTTGCGCAACTAAAATTGTGGTAGCCATGGGTACATGTGGTATTGCTGCAGGCGCCCGCGAAGTAATGTCAGCCATCGTAGATGAGGTTTCGAAAAGAAATCTGAAAGATGTATCCATCTCTCAAATCGGCTGCATAGGAATGTGCGAACAAGAGCCTATAATCCAAGTCATCCGCCCAGGACAGCCCAAAGTAACTTATGGATACGTAACACCGGAAATAGCAAGAACCATAATAGACCAACACGTAATAGGCGGAAGAATCTTCAGCGATTGTGTGGTGTCTATCGAATGACGCCGCTTATACGCGATAATTTGCTTTTGAAAAAACGGGAGGTGAAATGAATTGGCAGAATCGAACCAGGATTCCCTCGCTCAAGGCGGTGCTGATTTGCAGTTCATCGATGATATAACTGAGAAACATTCTAAAGAGGCAGGGAACCTCCTCCCTGTTTTGCGGGAGGTTCAACAGGAAACGGGATACCTCACAGAAGAAGCACTCATCCGCGTCGCTGAGAATCTAGATGTCCCTTTAAGTCAAGTATACGGTGTGGCCACCTTTTATCATCTGCTTACAGTAAAACCCAAGGGCAAATACATTATTAGGATTTGCCAGGATGGGCCGTGTCACGTCCTTGGCGCACAAGATATATACCACGCCCTGGAAGAAAACCTTGGAATTAAGGCCGGAGAAAACACCGAAGACGGTCTGTTTACTTTGGAGTTTATGAGTTGCGTGGGCCTTTGCGGCGTGGCACCCGTGATCATGATTAATGAGGAGGTTTACGGAAAGCTCACTCCTAACATGATACCTGCTATTTTAGGAAAATATAAAGAATAGTCGCTAAACCCTGTGGCTTACAGTTCGTCGACCTATATTTGTATCTATATGTCTACGTAAAAGAAAAGGAGGAGAATACATGGCAACCTATCGCTCACACGTTCTAGTTTGCATGGGCAGTAACTGCGTGCTCAACCAGAGTCAATCAGTTGCAGATGCCTTCTTCAGGGAACTGAAAAGAGCCGACTTGGACGATGAGATCAGAGTGGTAGAAACCGGTTGTTTTGGCATATGCAACTACGGCCCAACAGTAGTAATCTACCCTGAAGGCGTGTTTTACTGCAACGTGACAGATCAAGACGTTAGAGAAATAGTTGAAGAACATTTGTTAAAAGGTCGCTTAGTGGGGCGTCTGCTGTATGACGGGCCTGAAACGCCTAAAGCCATGCAAACGGTTTATCAGGCGAATTATTTCCAAAAGCAGCAACGGATTGTGCTACGCAATTGTGGAATCATCGATCCTGAAAGTATAGATGAATACATATCTGTGGATGGGTATTACGCTCTGTCCCAGTGTTTGACCCATATGTCTCCTGAGGAAGTAATTAACGAGATAAAAGAGTCGGGATTGCGTGGACGAGGAGGCGCTGCCTTTCCTACAGGCCTAAAGTGGGAATTTACCCGAAAGGCAAAAGGAGAACCTAAGTACGTTGTGTGCAATGCTGACGAAGGAGAACCAGGCACTTTCAAGGATCGACTGATCTTGGAAGGAGACCCTCACAGCATTATTGAAGCAATGACCATCGCTGGTTATGCAGTAGGTTCCAACAAAGGCTACATGTATATTCGCGGCGAATATGCGCTGTCCATTGAGCGCATGCGTCTCGCCATCGACCAAGCCAGAGAAAGAAGACTGTTGGGCGAAAACATTCTGGGCAGCGGTTTTAGTTTTGACATAGAAATACGTGAAGGTGCTGGTTCTTACGTGTGCGGCGAAGAGACGGCCCTAATTGCCTCCATTGAAGGGAAAAGGGGTGAACCAACTTACAAACCTCCATATCCCACAGATGCAGGATTATGGGGCAAGCCAACCCTGATAAATAATGTGGAAACCCTGGCCAATATTCCGCCTATAATCACAAATGGCGGACAGTGGTTCAAACGCATAGGAACTGAGGGTAATTCTGGTACCAAAGTTTTTACAATTACAGGGAACGTGGTTAACAAAGGCCTAATAGAGGTTCCCATGGGAATAACCTTGCGTGAAATTATATACGAAATAGGTGGGGGTATCCCTGGAGGGCGCCAATTCAAGATGGCTCAGACAGGCGGCACGTCTGGCGGTTGTATCCCCAGAGATTACTTAGATCTCCCTATGGACTACGATACCTTGGCAAAAGCAGGTACAGCCTTAGGCTCTGGCGCTTTGTTAATCATGGACGACTCCCATTGCATAGTAGACATATGCAAATGCTTCATGCAGTTTTTCAAGAGCGAATCGTGTGGTAAGTGCACACCGTGCCGTGAAGGAACTCATCACTTGTACAATCTTCTAGATAAAATAACCAAAGGCGAAGGGACACCGAAAGATATTGACACCATCATACTTCTGGCTGAAACCATGACGCAAACCGCCCTGTGCGGTCTAGGACAGGCAGCACCGAACCCAGTTCTAACAACTTTGCACTTCTATCGCGACGAGTACAACGCCCACATTCGAGACAAAGTATGCCCCGCCGGAGTGTGCCCTATGCACAACGGCACGGAAACCAAGGAAGCAAAGGCAGCAAAGGGGACGGGGGTTTCTGATTCAAAAGAAGCAAGAGGAGAAGCCAAAGGGACGGAAGCAAAAGGGACGGGGGTTTCTGATTCACCACTTTTGAAGATGCTTCCTAACACGGTTAAAAGAAGTCAAAGATTTGAGTAAAGGAGCGTAAATAGATGGATATGGTCACTTTGGTGATAGACGGGCAACAAGTACAGGTACCCAAAGGAACTACCATACTTAAAGCTGCCGAAGCATTGGGCATTCAAATTCCAACCCTTTGTTATCATCCAGACCTGAGCGTAAGGGCGGTCTGCCGTGTTTGCGTAGTATCTATAGAAGGAAGCCAACTCCTACAACCTGCTTGCGCGTTCCCCGTATCAGAAGGGATGGTAGTCCATACTAACACCGCGGCTGTACGACAAGCAAGAAAGACAGTGGTAGAGCTTATGCTCTCTCGTCATCCTGAAAATTGTTTGACTTGCGAACGAAATTTGAATTGCGAACTTCAAGAGATCGCCCAGCAACTCGGAATACGTGATGTTCCGTTTTCTCGAAACCTGCGCGACCTTCCAATAGATGCTTCGACTCCATCCATGGTTCGAGATATGAACAAATGTATTCTTTGCCGTCGCTGCGTAGACGTATGCGAAGAAGTTCAGACGTTGGCGGTTTTGTCGCCCATAAATCGAGGCCCTGATACAGTTATCTCCACGCCCCTTGCCCGCGACCTCATTGAGGTTGCTTGCGCTTTGTGCGGGCAGTGTCTGTTAGTATGTCCCACAGGCGCCATCCACGAAAAAGACGATACTCAAAAAGTATGGGACGCCCTCGACAACCCTGAAAAACATGTCATCGTACAGACAGCACCTGCAATACGGGTGAGCATAGGGGAAGAAATGGGGCTTCCTCCTGGTCGAATTACAACCGGCAAGTTGGTCAGCGCTCTTAAACATCTAGGATTCGACAAGGTCTTCGATACATGCTTTACTGCCGACCTTACAATCATGGAAGAAGGACACGAACTTCTTGACCGGCTTCAAACAGGTGGTACCATGCCGATGATAACATCATGCAGCCCTGGATGGATTAAATACGTTGAGCATTTCTACCCTGATTTGTTGGACCATTTGTCTACGTGCAAGTCTCCTCAACAAATGTTCGGCGCATTGGCCAAAACTTACTATGCTGAGAAGTTCGGAATCGATCCTGCCTCTGTGTATTGCGTATCTATAATGCCCTGTACAGCCAAGAAATTTGAATGCGTGCGGCCAGAAATGTCGGACAGCAGTTTTCAAGACGTAGATGCAGTGCTCACCACCAGGGAGCTGGGCCATATGTTGAAAATGACAGGAATTGACTTTGACCGTATTGAGGAATCTGAGTATGACCCGCCTTTCGGAATTAGCACAGGCGCAGGCGCGATTTTTGGAAGCACTGGTGGAGTTATGGAAGCGGCGCTCCGCACCGCTTATGAGGTGTTTACCGGTGGAGCACTAGAAACCTTAGACTTTACTGACGTCCGTGGATTAGAAGGGATCAAAGAAGCCACCGTACAGTTAGGAGAATTTCCCCTAAAAGTTGCCGTGGCCAACGGGCTGGGAAACGCCAAGAAACTTCTCGACAAGGTTTCGGAAGGAAAAGGTGATTATCATTTCATAGAAATCATGGCTTGCCCTGGGGGGTGCATCGGGGGAGGTGGTCAACCTATCCCTACGACTAGAGAAATACGGGAGATGAGAATCAACGCTCTTTACGATTTGGATAAATCTATGGCATTGCGGAAATCCCATGAAAATCCGGCCATCATACAGTTGTACGAAGAATTTCTGGGACAACCGCTGGGAGAAAAATCACATCATTTACTTCACACTACTTATACCAGACGAACCAAATTCGGCTAGGGCAATTTAGAACAGGTTAAATGAAGTAGGTTACTGGCTTATGCGTTCGAAGCAAACGCATAAGCCAGATCCATTAAGCCAGATCCATTGGCTCAATCATACAAATTCAGAGCGCATTGGCGCTAGATTTCGACATCTATGATCTAGCTTCTCAGCCTCACATCAATCCCAAATCTACAACTAGTTCGTTGGAAGTCAACACCTCTCCACCCTTTATTACTCTCATGCTGTCCCCTGAAATCTCATCTATCAAAATGATTTTTCCATCCACTTCTCCAAATTCGTATTTGGCGTCTATAAGTTCAAGCCCCTTTTCCGCAAGGTGATCTTTTATGAGCTTAGTGGCCCATCTGGCCGTTTCTTTCATATGCTCAACGCCTTCTCGCGAGACTATATCAAGAGCGACCAATGCATCTTCGGTGATAAGGGGATCCCCTCGTTGGTCATCTTTAAGGGTGAATTCAACCAGGGACGGCAGACGGTCGCCTTGTTTTACATACTTCCCATAGCGACGTACAAAACTGCCCCATGCTTTCTCGCGGCAAATAACTTCAAGATCGTAAGATTTGGCATTTCTAACTAGTATTGTGTTTGGCCCGAAGCCAAACTCCTCACCGACGCCTATAAAGTGGGTAGCCAACCCGTGAGACTCCAACAATTTGAAGAAATAGACAGTAGCCAGGAGAGACGCACTGCCTTTACCTGCTATTTCCCCAATCACTTCATTTGCTCCAGAATCAATTACGCCCTCCGAACCAGTCACTGCATCTTTGAAAAACAGCAGCACGTCGCCGTCTTGTGTCAAGAATACATCTTTTGTTTTGCCTACATATATCTTCTCTAACATACTTTCCACTTTACCTCCTCACCTATTTACCCCAACTTCGTTCGTAAGGCATTTCGTAAGGCATTTCGTAAGGCATTTCGTAAGGCATTTCGTAAGGCACATGGTAAGCGCCACAACCTCCATGAGTAACTCCGAGAAGTCGCACCCATCCAACCCGAATCATATCACTTATGATGGAAGAGCCCAATTGCTTCGCAAACGTATCCTTGTGTAAACTATGAGTGATCCTGAGTGATCGTCAAAGTGAGATTCAAGGAATCTTAGGTTCAGTATAGATCCAGCCAAGCAAACATAAAACGATAGGAAGTATGAGGAAAGTCAGGAGGGACAGCATGAAAAATGGCCTAGAAGGAAGCACGAGAACCGTCCCCATGCTTCCAGATAAAGGCAAAAGACCCACTGTGAGATATCTGACCGTAACGTGTCTGGTTATACTTCTGTTATCAACTTTGGTGTATTGCCAAAGGGTCAAGTCGTTGAAATCTACAATCGAAGAACAGAAAGCCACAATATTAGACCTTGAGAATCCATTGGATCAAGCGCTTCAGGATCTAGAATCTATGAAACTAGAGGTTGGCAAACCACACAGTCCCATCTCAGATATGAGCATCGAAGAAACATATGGGCTCGTAAATCTGGCTGATCTAGATCCCAACCTTGTTATAGATCTGAGGTATAAGACCACAGACAATTTCACTGGTAGACAAATATATCCCGACAGTGCAATAGGTCTTCTCCGCAAGGAAACAGCAATGAAACTAAAGAAAGCTAACGAGATTTTTCAAAAAGATGGCTACAAGATAAAAGTCCTCGATGCATATAGGCCACAACACATTCAGTACATGCTTTGGTATTTTCTGCCTGATCCAAATTTTGTGGGTGACCCTGCAAGAGGCTCGAAGCATAACCGCGGCGCATCTGCTGACATAACTTTGCTTGATGAATTCGGAAACGAACTGGAGATGGGCACTGCGTTCGACGATTTTACTGAAAAAGCAGCTTTTGACTATCCTGGTCATACAGAAACAGCCTTGAAGAACATGAAGTACCTGCGTGACGTGATGGAAAGTGTCGGATTCGAGGGAATAGCAACTGAATGGTGGCACTTCGATGATGTGGATTGGCAGGACTATGATTTGCTTGATGTAGGATTTGACGCTTTTCGCTAGGAAATATGGGGACGGTTCTCATGCTTCTATCATGCAAGAAGCATGAGAACCGTCCTTACCTTTCCGTGATATAATCGACGTAGTTTTGGATTCGGGGAGATATAGCTTTGCCGGATGAGAGCGTAAACAAGCCTAGCGTTTCGACTAAGAAAGCCGCGCTAACCATAATGATCGTAACCATAGTGTCTAAGATTTTTGGTTTTGCAAGAGACCTGACCCTATCATATTTCTATGGTGCCAGTGATATCAGCGATGCTTATTTGATTTCCATCGCTATCCCCGGGAGCATTTTCAGTTTCATCGCTTCAGGACTATCTGCTGGATATGTTCCCATGTATACCAGAATTTCTAAAGAGCAAGGGGTTGAATCTGCCGATAGGTTTACCAGCAATCTCGTCAACGTATTATTTGTGATCTGCACGTTGATTGTTTTGGCAGTCCTCATATTCGGAGGACCCATAGTAAGGGTATTTGCTTCCGGATTCAAGGGTGAAACCTATAATCTAGCAGTAACGCTCACAAGAATGACTGTAGTATCTGTATATTTTGCAGGTCTAGTATCGGTTTTTAGCGGATATCTTCAGATAAAAGGGAATTTCGCAGTTCCGGCTTCTGTAGGTTTCCCTATGAATTTTTGCGTAATCATTTCTATACTAATGAGTTCTTATTTTGCCAATCCAAAAATCCTCGGCATAGGATACATTATAGCTGTTGCCTCTCAGTTCATCCTGTTTATGCCTTTTTTGCAGCGGAAGGGATACAGACACACAGCCATCTTTGACCTGAAAGATGAACATATCATCAACCTAGCGACTATAATGCTACCCCTTATAATTGGAAGTTCCATCAACCAAATTAACGTATTCATAGACAGAACAATGGCTTCTCGATTGGCGGTAGGAGGCATTTCTGCTTTAAACTACGCCGACAAGGTAAATAGCTTCCCGCTAGGCCTTTTTGTCCTTCCTATCACTACAGCTCTGTACCCGGCCATATCTCGGATGGCTGCAGAAGAAGACATGCCGAGATTTAAGAAGTCTATAGCAGAAGCGGTGACATCCATTAATCTGTTCACCCTGCCTTCGATGGTAGGAGCGATGGCTTTTGCAACTCCCATTGTCTCTCTTCTATTTGGTAGAGGTGCCTTCGACCAAAGCGCGATTCACATGACGTCTCAAGCGCTATTCTTCTACTCAATAGGCATGGTGGGATACGGATTGAGGCTTCTAGCCACCAGGGCGTTCCACTCACTGCAAGACACGGTGACTCCAATGATAAACGGAGCCTTGGGAGCAGGTCTGAATATCATTTTGAACATAGTCCTATCGAGATACATGGGCTTATCTGGATTGGCGTTGTCTACGGCTTTGACCGCGTTGTTTACCACAGGACTTTTGTTCTTAAGCTTGAGGAAAAAAATAGGGCCTTTCGGTATGAAACAAGCCCTGATTTCTTTCTTAAAGACCCTCGTAGCTTCGGTAATAATGGGAGCTGTAGGCCTTGTTTGCTTAAACAACCTAGGCCCTTTAATGAGCCCTAATATATCCGCCTTGATTTCTTTGGCCATTGCGTGTGTAACTTATGCTATCGCCATATATTTTTTGAAAATCCCGGACGTAGAAGTAATGATCGATGCCCTAAAACGCAGACTAGCGTTAAGCTCGAAAGATTAGCCTGCCAATCCCAAAATCGAAGTCTCAGGCAAGGAGCCGAACAACGAGTTTATCAGTTTATCCTATGCTACCAATCCATCTGTACGTCAGACCAGGTACCTTTCGTACAGTTCTCTTAGTTCAGGATCAGTTTCTTTATCCAATAAAGCTTGGTTTTCTTTCCGCCAATACCTCTTGAACTGGATTCCTCCTTTTAATGGCCCTTCTCCAATTAGACTCAATCCTTCATCGATATACGCTTTATTGATACTGTGCGAGCGCTCATAGACTTCTCGGTCACTACTTCCGCTTGATGCCAAAGCAAGCAACTGGCTTTGATATTGGGTGCGCAAAGGAACAAGCCGATCTTTGTTGGCCTCGTAATCCTTTAAAGCTGTCCTAAAAAGCAGATTATTGTATTTCCATCTCTTTACCCCGGCATCTTCTTCCTCCAAATAATGAAACCCCAGTTTGAGAGGTTTAAAAAGCTGAACTTCAGGGTTTGGACCTTCTGTATACCAAATAAGTTGGGAGGTATAGTCGTAAAACAAAGAAGCCGTAGTTTGAGAGCTCACTAAGCCTCCGGCTATCATACATATATTCCTCATAGTCGCTACCCGGCTAGTATGGCGGTCTTGCAGTACCGCCATGGCGTCTTTAAGATCATAATTTTCTTTCTGCATAAGTTCTCTGCCCCTGTTTTCCCTGTGGTACGCTCCTGCGAAGTATGAAACTAGAGGATTTATGAAATGTTTTTCTAAATTTTGGACCTTGCCTTTCAGACCCGACGAAATTTCATCAAAGTCGTCCTTAATTGAGATCTTATTGCTAATATTATAGTTTCCCCTAAGTTTCTTATATGCCCAATCGCGATTAACCGTATCCAAAATATAACCTTCTTCGGAATCAGTGATCAAATAGCTATTGTGGTAATAAAGGGGATGCTCGTAGCCGCCGTTTCCTCCTTGACCATATTTTTCTGTATTTTCTATCAAGATCTCAAGAGCTTCCCGTGAGCTCGAGCTGAGTTCGAGAGCCACCCTCAAATGATCCATTCCCAGAACCCCAATCTTATCAACTTTCGGTTTATTGAAGGTTGCCTCATTGCCGATGGCAACCCCTTTTTCATTGACGCCCATTTCAGCGCCCCACATCCACGATGGTTTTGACAGCCAAGTAGCATACTTTACCTCGTACGAAGGCATTGATACGTAGGTTTTCGGGTGACTAGTTTTTCCCGATGGAACGAAAAACATATACTGAGGTTCATTAGGGTCCCGATCGCTGTTTTTGAGAAAAAATGCGCTAGCTCCGCTTCCATGTTCCTTCACGTAGAACGTATCACACATACTTACTCCTCCTTCATCCTCAGAAGCATGGGGACGGTTCTCATGCTTCTCCTATCAACGGCTCCATCACAACAACATCCAGATGCATGCCGCACGCGGAAGCATCACCTAAGCCGAAGTGGCACGTGTCCAAGATACTTTCGTCCACTCCTATAATCCCTGTAGGACTCATCATAGATAGCCCATGACCCAACTCAACTAAAAGACGGCAGTCGCGAGGAAGGGCAAATAGTTTCTCTTTCAATTCCCTTCCCATGCTCCCGCCCTCTATATTTGCTACGTAACCCTCTTCTACATCCAAAATTACTGGGCTGTTTACAAGCCCAAATTCACCCATCAACTCGCCCATATAATAGAGTTGTCCCACTGTAACATCAACCGCGATACGTCCATTCGCAGAGCCAGGAATTATTTCTGCAAAGATCTCTGACGGTGGTAGAAAAGCCATATCGCCATCCCTCATAATCTCATGCATACACGTGCTAGTTTTCCCTATCTTCAATGTAATATCTGTGCCAGCAGGGCTCCACACGTGGATTTTATCGCCCGGATTAAATCTCTCCATCTCGCGAATTTTGCTGTAAACAAGATTTTTCGGGGTCTCCAAACCTTCAAAAAGCGACTCTTCAGGTATATCCAGCCTCACGAATGCATATTTTGCTTGTAGTCCTTTCGGCTTTGCGAAGGGAGAAAATACCTTATTTGCTCCTTTATCTACGAAAGTGTCAAGAGAAAGAAGTACTATCACCAAATCAGACGGTGAAAGCCTCAATAGGCGCTCCTTTACGTACTCATCACTTGACAGATTTACGATGCTGCATTGGTTTAAGATTTGGTCTTTTATCTTCGTCGCCAAGTCCAGTCGGTTCCCATCTGTTACGATGGTCACAACGCTGTCGGGGGCCAAGTTGCACCATTTTTTGGTCAAAAGATTTGCGCCCAATAAAGGTGCCTCCTTCTAGAAATGAATGCCAAATGAATGCCGAAAGAACTGCCCAATCTGTTGTCTCCATGATGACCCCTAGAGCACCGTAAACATAACGCTCCGAACCTGAATGAACCTCAACGCGCCTCAATGGGCCTTAACGGGCCTTAACGGGCCTTAACAAGCCGGCTGAACCCCATAAGAAACTCGATGATAAAATCGCACCCTAAACCATCCGTGCGCCCCAGGCCCATCTAGCCTCGTCCATCCTATATCCTACGCGATCCCTACTCGCCCTTTTGGTGCACTCACCTTCGTCTTGCTGCTCTGCTACTCTCGATCCCACTTTACCCTACAATTTAATAAAAAAGAAAATGAAGCACGAGAACCGTCCCCATGCTTCAATTTACTGTTGTTGTAATCATGCTGTAGTAACTGCTATCTTCAGGGCTTACGAGATAAACTCTTATTGTAGCAGGTTTATGCCCCTTGAGTTGTTCGGGATTGAGAGCATAGCCAAATGCTCCCCAGCCGAGACCATTCGTCGACGTGCTGTAATCTGCGATAATGACTTCACCTTCATCTGAAAGCACATCTAGGTTCACTGTGGCTTCAAAGGCTGTAGCAAGTCCTAGGATGTAAACAGGTTCATCTCCCAACGTAACCTCGGGTTCTGGAGAGATGATTACTACTGAAGTGTTTCCGCGTATCCCTCTCATCCTCCCAATGGCTGTAGCTGCCTCTCCCCGTTTGAGCCCGCCTTTAGGCTTAAACGTTTTGTCAGGGTAGCCATTTAGAAGGCCGCGAGCCACCGCCTCTTGGACTGCGTCTTTAAAAACATCTTTCACCTCGGCAAAATCAGTAAAAGTAGTCTCGCCAGAACTCGATGGCTCTTCGCCTTTCATATCTAGATAAATATCATGGGCCTGTACTAGGATAAAAGCCATTTCTTCCCTGGGTATTGTCTCATCTGGGCCGAAACTATCCCCGTAGATATCTGGATCAATTATTTTAGCCGCCAATGCTGCCTTTAAATAGGGGTTGATCCAATGCTTCTCTGGTACATCGCCAAACGGAATGTTTTGTTCCGGTGCATCCTTTGCGCCACAACATTCAACTGCCATTTTCAAGAATTCTGCCCTTGAAACGTACTTTTCCGGTTTGAAAGTCTGATCTTCATATCCATTCACCACATCAAGCAACTGAAGAGCTCCCACGTATCCACCAGACCAGTGCTGTTCAACATCTTCTAAGGGCACAAACCTGTACCCCCAATTGTCACTCAGCGGCAAACTAGTGTCCACATGACCTGCTAACGATTCGGTAGGCTCTCCCTCGATCAGTATCTGCACCCTGTCTATATTTTCAAATTGACAGACCGTAGAAACTATACCGGCTACCGCAGCCAATTCTCCTCCTGATCCCACTGACATGTGTCTTATAGCGTCGCTAAAGTTCACAGTACACAAATCATCCTTCACCGAAACTGATAGCACCTCTGTATCGGTGGGAAACATGGGGTAGATAATATCGCTGCCAGGTATCCCTTTGATAAGCACGTTCAATGCTTCCTTAATAAGATCAGTAATAAGATCAGTCGTTTGAGGCACAGTATACTTCACTGGAAACACGTAAATACCACTTTGCATATAGACAGGATAGCACACGTAAAACTCTTTGTTTTCTGCCGCAAACGCGGAAACCCCTTGACCTAGTCCTATAGCCGCAATGACAAAAATGCATATCAGCCAGTGACACACGTTCTTTACCTTAAACCTCTCAGGATGTCTCTTAAAAACACAACTTCGCTCTTTCATAAGTCATCTCTCTTTCTAAGGTCATTCAAACCAGTAACGAGAAACCACTGTGTCGACTAGGTTCAATCTAGCCATAGTTATATCGTTTGACCCAAAACCAGGATATTCCTGCTTACCTTCAAAATAACATTAAAGAATGTCTTGTGCCTTGCTCTTGATCTCGCTCCTGATCTCGCTCTTCACCTCGCCTTTGAGCTTACCTGCAACCTATCCCACAAATTTGCTTCCAAGGGTGCTCTCAAAACCCTTAAGTTGAAGTGACGGGTTTCAAACACCATGTCAAACGCTTACCAGTGCAGACGGATCTAAAGAACTGCCTGTTCTACCACGTAATCGTTAGGGCCAAGGACCATTCTTACGCTCTTTGCAAAAGAAGAAGGGTCACCGGAACAGAAAAATTTGTAAGTTGCTTCCGAATCTGATGCAGCTTTAAGACCATTCTCTTCGAGCATCTTCTTCATCACCAACACAGTCTCAACCGCAGGATCCACAAGGACAACGCCTGGAAGCTCTTTTTCGATATAACTTGAAAGCAGTGGAAAATGAGTGCAGCCTAAAATCAGGACATCGACAGGCGACTCATGAAAAATCTTCATATACCTCTTAGTAGCTTCTTGTATACCCTCATCATCAACCATCCCGGCTTCCACAAGAGTGACAAAATCGGGACAAGCCTGCTTCACCAACTGCCGCTCCCAACCAAGAGCCGCAAGTTCTTTGTCGTAAACCCCGCTTTCCACTGTGCCTTGAGTGCCTATAAGACCTATTCGGCCATTGGGCCCTGCTGCCGTAAAAGCGCCCTGGGCGCCAGGTCTGATCACACCAACCACAGGGCCAGGAAAACTGGATTGGAGCATCTCCAGAGACGCAGCTGTTGCAGTATTGCATGCGATGACAATCCCCTTGACTCCCTGTTCATGTAGGAACCTGGCGATCTGTAAAGAAAACTCCTGAACCTGAGCCTGGGGCCTCGGACCATAAGGCACTCGTGCCGTATCGCCAAAATATATCACGCTCTCATTTGGCAGTATCTCCCTAATCTGTTTCACCACAGTAAGACCACCGGCTCCTGAATCAAACACTCCAAGGGGGGCACTGCAACCAAAAGAAGTTCCATTAATTCGAGTATCTCCAACCATGCTCATATCTCCATCATAACCTCCATCAATTTAAAGAAGCATAGGGACGGTTCTCATGCTTCCAGTTCAAGAATACACTTGAGAATATACCGACCCATCCTGTATCAGTAAGTTAGAAACAAGTCTGCTTCTGCTCATACTTCATTTTCTGCCATCGACTTCTTCCATTGACCGACCTGGAAACGTTGTGACAACTGATTAAGTTTTTTGCGCGTCTTTCGGTTTTTCTGCTTTCCCTTTTGCTATTTTGCTGCTAGACCGTTTGCCGCTCGTAACTCGTACAGGTGGGATTGACGTCACCAAAGGTTCCTCTGCCAGTTTGCTCAATAACGGTGCCATATCCGCCGAATCATCCAAAACAAAGTGGATGGCCACAAGTCCCTCACCCACGTCGCGCCTAAGCTCCACTGAATCAATATTGAATCCGCACTCAGCAACTATGGTGCTAATATGAGCCAGCACACCTACTTTGTCCTGACAAACAACTTCCAGCGATACTGTATCTTTTTTAGACCCAAGCAATTGACGCTCTATCCGCTCTAGACCGTACATAATCATGAGCCCACAACCTGTGGCAACTACAGCCATAAAAATCATACCCGCTCCTGCGGCCAGCCCTATAGCAGACGACAACCACAACCCTGCAGCAGTAGTCAATCCTTTAACCACATCTCTTCTAACGAATATGAGCCCAGCGCCTAAGAATCCCACACCTGTTACAACCTGAGCCGCCACTCTAGAAGGATCTACGTTCACATAAGGACCTACCAGGTCTGTAAAACCATACTGACTAACTACCATAATGAGACCTGAAGCAAGCCCTACCAAGGCGTACGTCCTCAAACCTGCATCCTTATTCCGAATTTCTCTCTCTAATCCCAAAAGCGCCGTCAAAAGCCCAGACAACAATACTCGTCCTGCCAACATCAGCCAAAGCCTGGTTTCTGGACCCACATGGAACACCTCCATAGAATCATAGGGACGGTTCTCGTGCTTCCTTACCCCAGTCCTCCCGTATCTCCTCGAGTCTCATCTAGAATCGTTTAGAATCGTTAACAAACGACATAGTCTAATAACCATCGATGTTGAGACCCGATTTGAACAGCTACGTTTTCGTTTACCTCTTAGTGCCGCTTAATATCGCGTTTTGATTGCACTTATGATACCGCTACGCTAACTTACCATTATACTAACCCACCATCGGTCTTTTCACTATAACCTTATCGTCCTCCTGCTTAAAAGAGCATCTGTCCTTCACTCACATTTTATGCATAGTTCAAAGTTGCGGCCATGTTTTTAATCATAGTGGCGTCTACGTGGCGTCTGCCCAAAAGGTCTGAGCATGGCAAACTTCTAATGTGCGAACATCGTTCGGTTCCCCAAGATCTTCAGTACACTAGCTTCAATCCTTTGCTAGACATCTGAAAACTCTATAGACCTGGGACTGCGCTTGCATTTAACTTGTCGTCGGGCGAAAATCTACACGCTCTCATGGGATAGGCAAGAAGGATATTCTTAACTATTGCTGAAATATTATGCACGTACGCAGACAGCAAATAGATGAGAAATCAGGTCGGCCAAGCAATTAGTGACTCTCAGTACTCAGTCTCAATGAGTACGTGAATACCAGATGACCCTTGTTCCAGGAAACGTTTTCGGTTTTTGGATGTTTGTCGTCATATCCGTGATAGTTGTTTACATGATCAGAGCTTCACAAAATGACAAAATCCAGGTAGATATTGGGGACGGTTCTCGTGCTTCCATGCATCTTTTAAGAGGGTTTTCAAAAAGAAAGGATTTGATTGGTACCGACACAACCATGTACAAAATCATGTTAAGAATCATGTTCGAAACCAGTTGAAAACAAGCATGTGTAAAGCCAAGCACATCTAGGGGATGCCGAATGTACCTCTTATGCCTATCTGTAGTTTCGTCGAGAGGGCATGCAGGTCTCGCTCGGCATCTCCTAACCCTGCACCTAAATTGTGAGCATCGCACGATATAACCTCAAACTAACCCAAACTAGCGTTCAAAACTCGCCTGTATCTTATTGAAAACTTCCGGTTCCGAGAGAATATCTATTGCCGTAAGCGCCATAACTTTGGCCCCATTTATTACCGCCTCGTCTCCTTGAGGTGAAATACTTGCTTCTCTGAACTCAACCGTATGTGTGGCATCTGCTCCAATTCCCACATACGCCTGAATTGTAGGCACCACATGGCTAACGTTCCCTACATCTGTTGAACCTTTAGAATCACCCCTAGGCGCCACAGTTATTCCCAACTCCTTAAAATTCTCTTCAAATAACCGGGACAGCTCGGGATTTACCCGGATTTCTTTGCACCCTAACCCTACCTCTTCGATGAAATACTTACATCCCGTAGATATAGACGCACCTTTCACTCTTCGCTCAACTTGCTCGGCAAGTGCGTCCATGTATTCTGAAGTAGTGCCCCTAACAGAAACTCTAAGTTCAGCGCGTTCAGGGATAACGTTAACAGCGCTGCCTCCATCTGTGATAATGGCGTGGATACGTCCATCATCGGTCATATGCTCTCGAAATGCGTTAATGCTGACCAGAAATTCCACTGCTGCAGATAAAGCGTTTATGCCATATTGAGGGCCTGACGCAGCATGTGCTGCCTTACCGATGAATTCTACGCGAAATGTGCGAACTGCATAGGAGCAATCGTCAGCCATATACTCCCCAGCAGGATGCACGATCATAGCAACATCAACATCATCAAAAACACCTTTATCGACCATAATAACTTTTCCGCCGCCGCTTTCTTCAGCTGGACAGCCAATTACCCTGATAGTCCCCTGGCATTTATCCATGACTGAACTGATCCCCAAACCGGCCCCTACAGCAGCAGCCGCAATAATATTGTGGCCACATGCGTGACCTATCTCGGGAAGAGCATCGTACTCAGCCATAAAAGCGATCACAGGTGAGCCGCTACCAATTTCGGCCACAAAACCTGTGGGAAGACCATCCACATCTTTCACTCGAAAGCCTAGGTCCGAAAGGAAGTTCCTAAGCCTTTCGGCTGAACGAACTTCCTCAAAGGCAAGTTCCGAGTATTCGAATATATCGTGGGAAAGAGTCAACAGATCATCCCTTGCCGCATCAATGGCTTCCAAAGCCATTCTTCTAAGTTCCTCTCTGTTATTCATTGTCCTCTCCATTCTGCCCTCCATTTTCATCACCTTTCGATTAGATCTACTTCCTCATTTATTTTTATTTCGCAAGATCTTGACAAAGATCCTGACAGTGATTTCTTCATCCACTCACTACTATCCTCTAATGCCTATCATCCTACGAACATGCGTAATGATTTAACAAGGTTTAATGAGGTTTTCACTTAGAGGTCCAAACCATGTCAAACCCGACATTTCCCACAGTGTAGAGCGCTGTGGAAACCACAATCTTTCAGCTCAGCCGTTTTGAGCCATCCGTTTTGAGCCCGTGCTGCAAGAATGCAAGGTCTGTCTCGTTCCGCTGCATAGACCAAGAAACAATATCCGGTTAGTATGCATTCCGCTATAGCGCTCGACCGATGGATTTGAAATTGGCTTACGCTAGACTGATCTGTTAAGAGAATTGCGGGCCAATTAAGATGATTTGCACCGTGATAACTTGCAGGGGTTCGAGATCTCTCTGCAACTATACCTATTGCTCAGACTCAAATTCTGTTGATAGCGTTGGGGAAAATGGGGGTCCTGCCAAGTAAGAGTAACTGCGGCTATAGCTGCCGTCAAAGAAACTCCAAGATGCAGGGTGTATAAAAACGGAAGAGAGGGTGTGCAACTTTGAAAAATGCAGGATGAGCCATGTGTGCTCCTGTGTCGCTGACTCAGCCCTTTGGTGTAGGGAGAAAAGCCGGACAAATGTGCACCTTGAGCGTTCATTGCATCTGAAGTGTCACA
>Ga0209409_1000489_pt1 | contig 40877 bp, 34 predicted proteins | sample AD_JPNMR1_MetaG_FD_184424 | JGI IMG/M metagenome (GOLD analysis project Ga0209409, IMG submission 184424) | Active sludge microbial communities of municipal wastewater-treating anaerobic digesters from Japan - AD_JPNMR1_MetaG (SPAdes) (version 2) | ecosystem: Engineered > Bioreactor > Anaerobic... | reverse complement strand
CATTTCAAAAAATGTTAATGGTTTGTAAAGTTTTGCCTTTAGTTCGCGTAAATCTTTTTTCTTTTGGTGTTTTCGTTTTTTTTGGTTTTACCATATAATTATAAGGACAAGAAGAGGAACACATAGATATTTTTCTCCTTTATAACTTTTTGAAAAATATTTTATGTGTTCCTTAAATTTTTTACAACTATTTTTTTTCATTTCTTTTTCGCTTTTCTTTTCATTATTTCTTTTATTTGTTTTAATTTCTTTTTACTAACTATTCGTAATGCTGCAAAGGGGTATACCATGTCCGGGATATTTTCTGAAATTAACATCATTTATTCTTGACAAAAAGTAAAAGTAAATAGTATAAATATTAATTTAATGAATAAAAAAATTAGGGAGGAAAAAAATGCGAGAAAAAAATGTAGCAATAGCAGGTGCTACTGGTGCAGTTGGCACAGAAATGATTAAAGTATTAGAAGATTTAAATTTTCCAGTCAAAAATTTAAGATTATTAGCATCAGAGCGTTCGGTTGGAAAAAAATTAAAATTTAAAAATGAAGAAATACCAGTTGAAAAATTGGATAAAGATTCATTTAAAAATATTGATATAGCATTATTTAGTGCAGGCGCAAGTAGAAGTCTTGAATTTGCAAAATATGCAGTTGATGCAGGAGCTGTTGTAATAGATAATAGTAGTGCATTTAGAATGAATGATGATGTGCCATTGGTAGTGCCAGAAGTAAATCCTGAAAAAGTAAAAGAGCATAAAGGAATAATAGCAAATCCAAATTGTTCAACAATTCAAATGGTTGTTGCATTGTATCCAATTCATAAAGTTGCAAAAATAAAAAGAATTATTGTTTCAACATATCAAGCAGTATCAGGGACAGGAATGAAAGCAATAGAAGAATTAAAAAGACAAATAGAACAAATACGAAATAATGAAAAAGTTACCTGTGAAGTTTATCCACATCAAATAGCATATAATGTATTACCACATGTTGATGTATTTTTAGAAAATGGTTATACAAAAGAAGAAATGAAAATGGTAAATGAAACGAGAAAAATAATGAATGATTATAGTATTCAAGTAACAGCAACAACAGTTAGAGTACCAGTAATAAGAGCACATTCAGAATCAATAAATATTGAATTAGAAAAAAAATTAACTGCTAATGAAGTTCGTGAAATTTTATCAAAAGCACCTGGTATAATAGTGCAGGATGAACCATCAAAAAATATTTATCCATTAGCAATTTATGCAACAGGTAAATATGAAACATTTGTTGGCAGAATCAGAGAAGATATATCAGTAAAAAATGGTATAGCTATGTGGGTCGTTGCAGACCAATTATTAAAAGGTGCAGCATATAATGCAGTGCAGATTGCACAATTACTTTTATAAAAAGGGAGAAAAAAATGATAATAACTAATTGTGATTATATTCCAGGCAAAAAAATAAAAAAAACAATAACATTAATTTCTGAAAGTGTAGTATTAACAAGAAATATTAGTGAACCATTTATAACAAATTTAAAAAATTCAATTTTAAGTGCTATTAAAATGGCGCCAAATATTATTTCAGGAAAAGAAAAAATAATTCCATCAATGTTAGAAGAAGAAAATAAAGTAGAAGAAAAAAAAGAAGAATTTGAACAGGACGGACTAAAGGAATTACCTGAAATAACAAAATTATTAAATACTGCAACAGAATTATTAAAAGAAAGAATGATAGAAAAAGCAAAAGAAATAAAGGCAGATGCAATAATAAATGTTCGTTTTATTACATCAATGATTATGTTTCATGAATTTCATATAATTGGCTATGGCACAGCAGTAAAAATTTCAAATTAAAAATTATGTTTGATTTTTTAGCTTTAATAATTGTTTTAGTATGTTGTGGTGTAATAGTATTGGTCTTATCTAAAATGACAAAACATGGAAGTTTTGTTCATAAAGAAAAATATCATTATCGATGTTCAAATAATTTTAGACATACTTTTAGTATTTATGAAATATCACAATCTTATGATTTGAATAAAAAAATAATTTGTCCAATAACAAACTGTGGTGGCGAATTAATTTTATATGAAACATTAGAAAGTGAAAAAAACAATGCAGCGGAAGATTAAAATAATTTTAATTGGGATAGGAATACTAACTTATTTATACATTTTAATTTTTTCAAGTAATGGATTGATAGAAAGAAAAAAATTAGAAAAGAAAATCAAAAATATTTCAACTGAAATAAATATTTTAGAAAAGGAAATAAATGAAGCAAAAGAAATAAATTCAAAATTAAAGAGTGATACATTTTTTATAGAAAAATTAGCACGCGAAAAATATAAAATGCGAAAAACAGATGAAAAAATAATAAAAATAAATTAATTAAGGAGGCAAAATATGAAATTATATGATTTAACACAAAGATTAAGTATTCACACGCCACCATGGCCAAGTTATATGCCATTACAAATTCAGTATTTTAAAAGAATAGCAGGCGCACATATGGGTCAGGGTGCAAATGGACAGATAATAAAAACAAGTAATCATGTTGGAACACATATGGATGGTGAAATTCATTTTGTTGCAAATGGTCGAAGTATTGGTGATGTGCCACTCGAAGAATGGTGTGGTGAAGGTGTAATAGTAGATATTTCAAAAGAAGTCGGTGATTATGATTTATATTCACCAGAAATGTTAAAGAAAAAAGCGAAAATAAAAAAAGGCGATATATTAATAATAAATACAGGTTATCATCGCTATGCGTGGGACCAGCCAGAAGCAGATGAAGTTCGTTATATGGTAAAACATCCGGGGCCATCACCAGATTTTCATAAATGGGCTATTGAAATGAAATTCAAATGGATTGGTGTTGATTGTGGCTCTGCTGACCATCCTATGAATACAATATTGAGAGATTGGCATCCAAAATTATTTAAAGAAGCAGAAGCAAAAATAAAAGAAAAATATAATGTAAATAGTTGGGATGAATTATTTCCACCAAAAGAATATTATCAGGTAATGCATTTAAAATTATTTCCAAAAGGTATTGTGCATGCTGAAAATATTGGTGGTGATATAGATAAGTTATCAAATAAAAGAATTTGGATTGGCGCATTTATGTGGCGTGCTGTTGAATTAGAATCTTGCATTGCACGAATTGTTGCAATTGATTTTAAAAAATAATCATTACAATTTTAGAATCATTATAAATTTAGAAAGGTTATAAATTATATGAAATCAATAAAGTTAAAGTATGCTACCCGTTTAATCAATCATGGTCCTCTTCTTGTTGTTTCTTCTTTTTACAATGAAAAACAAACATTTACACCTATTATGTGGAATATGCCAGTTGAACATGAACCACCTCTTGTTGCAGTGACAATCAGTAAAGAAAATTTTGTAAATAAACTAATAAAAAAATCGAAAGTATTTGCATTAAATATTTTAGAAAAAGAATATTTAGATAAAGTAATTAAATTAGGTGAAGTATCAGGTAAAGATGTTGATAAAATTAAATTAACTGGTTTTCATATAAAAAATTGTAAGAAAATAAATTCAAATTATATAAAAGAAGCAATAGGAATTTTAGAGTGTGAATTATATAAAACAATAAAAATTGGTGATGTTGATATTTTTATTGGTAAAGTAGTTTATTGTATTGCAAATGAAAAATTTAAAAATAATATATGGAGCGATGAAATAAAAACAATTCATCACATTGGTTCACTTAAATTTGTTACAACTGCACCAGTTAAATAATAATTTTTTTCTTGCAATATATGCAATTTTTTATTAATTTCAATTTTTAATTTTTAACAATTGTGGAGGTTAGTTAATGAAATTATTTTTTGTTCTATGTTTTTTCATTATTTTAATTAATTTTTCTTTATTAGCAAAAATAAATTTTTATTCTGAAATTTATGCAAGTTATACTTATAGTTCTGATTTATTAGTTGATAATGGAAAAGATAAATTTGAAGTACCGTATGCTTCATTTGAAGTTGAAGGTGATATAGCTAAAAATATTAGTGGTGATATAAAAGTTAATTATTCAAATTTAAACAATACAATAGAACTTGAAAAAGCATTAGTAAAAATTGCTGCATTAAATAATTATGATATGACAATATATATTGGTAAACAATATACTTTATTTGGCTTAAAAAATACAGAAGCAACAGATATATTAGGAACAAATACAATAGAACAGGATTATTTAAGTGGTGCAAATAATGTAAGTATAATAACAATATTTCCTATTTCAAATTTAGGTTCTTTGGGAATAAGTTTTCAAGATAATGACGACACAAAAGGTAAACTCATTAAAGGCTATATAATAAAACTAATTGCAAATAAAATTACAGAAGGTATAAACTATTCTTTCTCTTATCAAAATAAATTTTACAATAATGGCTTGCAATCAGGTTATAAGCCACAATACAGTGCAGGAATTGATATGGATTTTGGACCACTTGGTGTTTCGTATGAATTTATAAATATTGATAAAAATATAGTCAATGATAATAAAGATTGTAAAATTCATATAATAGAATTGTTTTACAAATTAAATCAAAAAAATAAATTATGCTTTGATTATTTAAAAAATAAGAATAATAATTTTAATTATGATAATTATGTAAGACCAAATTTAAAAACACAAATGCGTGTAGGCGTAGAAACAAAATTTAATAAAAATATAACATTATTAAGTGAATATGGACAGGATAAAATATTAAATCTACCATCAATAGATTGGTATAAATTTTTATTAAAATTTTCATTTTAAAAAAATATGACTGAACAAGAATATTATAAATCTGTTTTTGAAAAACTAAAAAATTGCTTTAAATATTCATACTATGTATTAGGTTTTGGTTCTGAGTTAATTAAATATGGCTGGAGTCCAAATGGTTTATTAGTTGCAGTTGAAGATATTTCAAGTTTATGGAAATTTACATGTGAATATTGTTTACAAGTTTTTATTCCTATTATTGGCATAAATACTGATTATATACTTGCACCACTTGATTTTGAAATCTCATTAACATCAGAAAATTATAAATTATATGAAGATAAAGATTATCAAAAGTATTTTTTCTTACAAATATTTTATACAATAAAATATATAGAAAAAATTTTTTTAGATAGAAAAATATATTTTTTACTTGATTTAACGCCATCAGGCGGTCATATATTATTTTATGTAAAACGCGGGACAAAAGCATTTAATGAATTACAGAAAATAGGATATTTAGAAGATGACTTAAAAAATGCATATAAATATAAAAGTAATACTGATTTGCAAAGAAAATTTGGCGTGAAAGAAGATAGTGGACTTGTTTTTTCCGGACTTGGCAGACTATCAGAATATATTGGTTTAAAAAGTATAAAAGAAATAAATAAATATAATTCTGGATTTTCTGTAACTTTATGTGATTCATCTGATAAATCGATAAATTATGATAATTCCTGGGCTGGTGATCCTGCATATAAACGAATTATGCGTTCACCTTTCAGTCTTCATAAAAAGAACACTCAAAAATATGGTAAATACTGGCAAAATTCATTAGTTGATATAATTAAGGTTTATTATAATTTCGATAATTACCTGAATTATAATGATATAGATTATTTAATAAATTGTATGTGGGACTTAAATTTAGCAGCAGAACACTCAAAAAATTTTTCAGGGTATATACCAATAGTAAATGACAATTTATGTTCGCTAATAAATGAATATAAAAAATCTGATTTATATAAATATCATCAAGAATTTGATAAAATGAATGATGTGGATAAAAATGGAATAATAAATAAAGTAAATAAAGATGAAAATTTAGATGAGGAAACTAAAAATATATTAAAATATCCAGAACCTGCATTATTACAGCCAAAAAAAATAAAACACTTTGTATATAATTTACTTTCAAATAATTACACAGCAAAAGAAATTGCTAATATAATCAATGGTTATTATCAGAATCCTAAATATTACTGGCATACTGATTGGTTAAAATACCCGTCAAAAACAAGAGCAAATTTTTGGGCTCGAATGTATAGTTCACTTTATTTTTTTGAAAATGGCAAGATAAAAAATTTATAATATTTATTTTGATTTTTTTTGATTAATAATTCTACCATTTATAATAATATATTTAATTCCTTCTGGAAATTGTTTTGGATTTGAATAATCAGCTGTATCTTTTATTTTCTCATAATCAAAAATAACAAAATCAGCAAAATTACCAGGAAGAATTTCGCCTCTATTTTTGATATTAAATCTTTCAGCAGGAAATTTTGTCATTTGATATAATGCAGTAATTAAATCAAAAACTTTTAATTCTTTGCAAAATCTATTTATAACTCTTGGAAAAGTGCCATAAGTGCGAGGATGAGGTTTTGAACTATATAAGCCATCAGAACCAACCATATGTTTTTCATGTTTGAATATTTTAATTACACTATCTTCAGACATAGAAAACATTATCATAGAAGCATTTGCTTTTTCAGCAATTAAAATATTGCATATACATTCAATTGGTGATATTTTTAATTTCTTAGAAATCTCTGTTATACTTTGCATTTCAAAATCTTTATATTTTTTACTTGTTAAACCTGTCACACAAATATTTTCAAATCCAATTATTTTACTGTAATTTTCCCAATTTTCCAATCCTTCATTTATTGTTTTTTCAATATAATTTTGTATCTCTTTTTGTTTTATTAATTTAATAATTTTTTTTACTGGTTTATCAAGAATAGTTGGAGGCAATAATGCTAATAATGTTGTTGAACCTGCTGTATAAGGATAAGAATCAAAAGTAATATCATACTTTTTATTTAATTGATTTATATATTCTAATAATTTATCTGTTTTTGACCAATTATTTTTACCATAACATTTTAAATGTGAAATATGTAGTTTTGCCTTTGCTTTTTTATTATATGAAATTATTTCTTTTATTGATTCAATAACTTTATCACCTTCATTTCGTAAGTGAACAGTTACAATTTTATCATATTTTCTTGCTAATTTAAAAATTAACTCATATTCTTCTCTACTTGCATAAATATTTGGAACATAACCAATACCAAGTGAAATTCCTTTTGCGCCTTTTTCTAATTCTTCTGAAATTATTTTTTCCATTTTTAAAAATAATTTACTATCGTACGAAATATTTGATAAACCTGTTATATAATATCTTAATGTTGAATAACCTAATAATGTTTCAATATTAATTTGACTTTTATTAAATAAAGCCAAAAGATAAGAAGTAGTATCAGTCCATAACCATTTAACTTCTGGATTACCCCATAAACTTAAATAATTTTCGCGCCAGCGTGTTTTATTTTTATTATTTACTGGCACAACAGAAATTCCACAGTTTCCTACAACTTCTGTTGTTACTCCCTGCATTATTTTTGGATTTATTTGACTTTTATTTAATGCAGCTAAATCACTATGAGAATGCACATCAATAAAACCTGGTGATACAATTAAATTTTTTGCATCAATTATATTTGTAAAATTATTTTCATTAATAGAATTTAATTTTGGTAAAACATCTTCAATTCTATTTTTTTTTACAATAATATTTTTTGTTAAAAATTTTTTATTTTGAAAATCAGGTATTGTTGCATTTTTAATTAATATTGACAAAGTTTTACCTCGCTTAATTTAGTTTTTTTTTATTATGAAATTATAAATTATAAAACTTAAAATAAAGTATAGATAAAAGGAGCAACTGCCGCTGAACTTTGTGCAAAAATTAATAATAAACCTAAACCAAGAAGAATAATAACGATAGGAATAATCCACCACATTTTTTCTTTCCATAAAAATTCTAAGAATTCTTTAATTATACTTGATTTTGCCATTTATTTTCACCACCTAAATTTATTCAATGATTATATACGAGTTTCCATTATCATCTTCATTTCTGTTTGTTGGGTCTTTTATCCAATTATTCTGGTCAATTACAAATTTATAAATATGTTTTCCTGCTGATAATTTTAATTTTATTTCCCAGATACCATCATTATCTTCATCTTTTAATTGGTCTATTTTTACATCAAATCTACCAGTTGAAGAAGCAGTGCCACACCATTCATTCCAATCACCAGCAATATTTACAGTTGTTGCTGATGGATAATCAATTCTAAATAAATAAAAACCATCAGCCAATCTTTGTGGCGGTGGTAATCTATCTTTAACAATATGCAACATATTACAATTAATTAACAAAATTATTACAAACAAAAAAATAATATTTTTTTTCATAAGACTCTCGCTTTAATAAATTTTTTATTCTTATTATTTTATCTAAAAATAATTTTTTTGTCAATCTCAGAAATATTACTAACACCAGTTAATATCATACTTTTCTTTAATTCTTCAGAAATATTTTTTAAATATAATGAAACACCTTTTGCACCAGCACCAACAACAGCAATAGCAATTGGTCTTCCAATAAGGACAGCGTCAGCACCAAGTGCAAGCATTTTCAAAACATCCACACCAGTTCTTATACCACCATCAACTAATACTTTTATATATTTTCTTACTTTATCAGAAATTGATTCAAGAACATCAGCAGTGCCAGGCATATGGTCTAAAACACGACCACCGTGATTTGAAACAATAATAGCACTCGCACCTGCATCAACAGCTTTTAATGCATCTTCAACTGTCATTATCCCTTTTAAAATAAATGGTTTTCCTGAATATTCTATTAATTTTTGTAATTGCTTCACACTTTTTGGTTCAACGGGTTGGTTTTTCATTAACATTGTTATAAAACCTGCAGCATCAATATCCATACCTAACGCAGGAACATTACATTCCAATGCTTTATCAATTCTTTTCTTTAATTCCTTTTCACATACTCTTGGTTTAAAAATTGGTATTCCCATTCCATTAAATTCTTTTAAGACTTTTAAAGCAATTTCAAATTTATTAGGTGAAGCACCATCACCAACAAAAGCAATAGTTTTTGAATTAATACAACCCAACACTACTTCATAATTATATATATGCTCATTAATAGCACTTCCCATATTTGTTTCTGTTCCTGTTATTGGTGCTGCCATTATTGGCATATCTAATTTGAGATTAAACAATTCTATTTTTGTATCTGGATTTTTTATACTATGTATAACTTTCAAATTTAATAATTTTTTTTCTAATGCTAAAATATTATTTTTAAAAGAAGCACCTGTTCCTACACTGCCCATTCCTGGCATCATACCAGCACAATATACACCATCACAAATTTTACAAGCACGACATATATTTAATAATTTTGATTGTGCAATTGCTCTTATTGCATCATAGGTTAATTCAGCCTCTTTTTTTACTCGAATCTTTATTGTTGATAATACTTGTTCAACTCTTTTTTTTGCTTCTTCATAAGTATCACCTTCAACTATTACATTTCCTGCTTTATCCATATTACTTGTTGGTTTATAATATCTTTCACCTATTTCAACTTTAATAAAAATATTTTTAACACCTTCAATTTTTTCTGCTTCTTCAATTCCTTCTATCGCAGAAATTATTCCTTCCTCTGGAATTATTGCGTGTTCAATTACAACTTTATTTAAAGTATCAGGATAAATTTTAGGTTTATTGCCAAGCGCGATTTCAATTGCATATCTTATAATATTTTGGCCACTTGAATAAGGATATGTATACCCTGACATAAAACCACCAGATAATCTTGCAGCTATCTCTCCTATCATTGGACCTTTTGGTGTTAATTTTATATCACCTTTTGCTGCACCCATATTTATTCCCAGTGCTTTTACTCCCTTATACATTACATCAATTGCCTGATCAATTATTTTTTTATCTTTTTGTGATGGTATAATATGACCAACCTCAACAAAATAAGGTGGATATTTTATCATTCTATCTGCAACTGCTGTTAATAATATTTCATCATTATAAAGCAGCATATCAATACTTAATTCATCACCATCCATAAATTCTTCTATTATTATCTGACCACTTGGCGAATTTCTTTTAGCTTCATTAAAAGCTATTGGTATTTCAAGTTCATCGTTTACTTTTCGCACACCACGCGCACCCATATTATCTGCTGGTTTTATAACAAATGGAAATTTTAATTCTTTCGCTGCTTCATAAACTTCCTGTATATTCCATACCCCAAAAAACTTTGGGGCCGGAACATTGTATTTTAAAAATTGAGTGCGCATTTTAATTTTATTTGTTGCGTTTTCTGCTGTTGAAAATTTTATGCCTGGTAATCCTAATGCATTTGCTACTGCTGCCATTGTCATTGAAGCATCTGTTCCAACTGTTAGCACACCTCTTATATTATGATAATTTTTTAATTCTTTTGCTATTCGTACATTTCCTTCTATATCTTTTGTGCTCATTATTATTGGTATATCTGCGATTGACATTCCAGGAGCAGCAGAATTATAATCAACTACAATTGTTTTTAATCCCATTTCTTTTGCTACTCGTATTGCAGGAACCTGCATTATTCCAGCACCAATTATATAAAGAACTGGTTCACGCATTTAATTTTTTGCTCCTTTCAAAATCTTATATTCTCAAAGTATTTTTTTAATTGTTCATATAATTTTTGTACTCGTGGATTTTTATTATCGTATTCATAAGCTTTTTGAATTATTTCATATGCTTCTAAATTTTTATTTAACTGCTGTAATATCATTGTTTTTAATAGCAAATAATTTATATTATCTTTTTCTAATTCTAATGCTTTTTCAATATTTGTCAAACTATTTTGATTATCAGATAATTGATAATAAACTAATGCTAAATTATAATAAATATCAGCATTATTTTCATCGATTGAAAGTGCCTCCTCAAATATCTTTATTGCTTCATTATAATTTTTATTTATATATAAATTATAACCATCATTATTATACTTTTCTATTATTTTTTCTTTTAATTCTCTATATTTTTCTTTAAACTCTCTACTTTCAATTTTTACTTCTGTTAATATATTTTTTATTCTATCTATTTCTTTAGTTAAATTCATATTCTCTTCATTTAACTTTTGATTTGTTGTAATAAGATACTGATTTTTTTCGATTAATTCTTCATTATTCTTTTTTATTTTTTCCTTTATCTCTTTTATTTCTTCTAATTCATCTTTTAATATTTTATTTTTTTCTTCAAAATAAATTTTTTCCTTTTGTGCTTCTTCTTTTTCTTTTGTAAGATTTACTATCTCTATTTTTGCTGAATTCAAATTTAATTGAACTATTTCTTTTTCCTGAGTTATTTTATTTAATCTTTCTAACAAACTTTCTAATTTTTCTGATAATATATTATTTTCATTTTCAAGTTCTTTTATTTTTTTTTCTTTTTCTAATAACTGTTCATTTAAATTTGTTTTTTCAAATTTTAATGTTCCTAATTCTTTTAATAACTTTTCATTGTTATTTGATAATTCTGTTATTTGTGTGTTTTTTTCTTGAATAAGTGTTTCTAATTCACTATTTCGTTCTTTGTTTTCTTTTAATTCTTTTTCTATTTTTATTTTTTCTCCGATTATATTTCTGATTTCAAATGATGATGTATCAAAAGAATTAAGCAAATTAAAATTTAGAACAATAAGCACAATGAAAAATAAAATTTTTTTTAACATTTTTCAATCACCTTCTTTTTTTATCTTTTCTAAATACTTATCATAAAATTCTTTTGCTTTTGTATAATCTTTTTTTTGAAAATAAATATCACCAATTTTTCGATATAATTCAATATTTTTATCCTCTTTTAATTCAATTGCTTTCTCAAAATAAAATAATGCTTCATCAAATCGTTTATTTTCTAAATTTTCCTGACCTGTTTTTAAAAGATTATAATACAATTTTGTTTCATCTACCTCAATATTTTTTTCCACAGGTTTTAATTTCATAACCTCTTTTTTTTCTCTTACCTTTGTTGCAAATTTTAATGAAATATTAAAACTATGCAAATCTCCAAAATCTTCTATATTTTGATAACCATAACATAAATCAAAATTTTTATACGAAATTGAAATACCACCATTTAATTTATTCCGTATTTTACTATAATTTGAATAACTTAAATAAACATTTATATATTTTTCAAAATTAAAAATTAAAGCAGTAATTAAAGAAGCATCATTATTTCTTTCATAATTAAATTCTAAACAAAGTGCTGGTAAAAAAGATATTTCTGGTTGAAAATATATACCATTAGAAATCATAGCAGGTAAATCTGTTTTATCTTTATAATATTTTATTGCAGGTCCAATATTTCTTATAGTAACACCATAAACTAAATTTTTATAAAAATAATTTCGATAACCAATATTTAAGAAAAATGTTTGTTTTGTTTTATCATCAATTTTTTCCTGAAACATATTTAATGATAAACCAAGTCCTGAATTAGAATTTATATGCCGACCAATCGTAAATGTTAATTGTCTATCATAAAACTCAGCAAAGCCTAAATTTCTTATTGCATTTTGTCCTTCTATTTCTGTTCTCTCTACTTTCACTGTTTTTAAATTTTTAATTCCTATACCATAATTATAAATTAATCTTTGAAAAGAATAAGATAAATTATAGAAATGTAAATCATTATAAAAATTTGTAGTATTAAATAATAAATTATTTTCTTTATGAAAAACTAAATCAGCTGGATTTAAAAAAATTGCACTTGCTTCATAATTTGGTAATGCAGTCGTCATATTACTCAATGCAGCAGATTTAGCATCTGAAGATAATTTTAAAAATGAAAAACCAGTTAAACCAGCATAAGAAATTGTAGTAAAAAAAACAATACAAACAATAATAAAACTTACTTTCATAAATTATCTTGCAATTAATAATTTTTTAACTACTGTTTCATTATTAAAAGAAAACTTAACAAAATAAATACCTGATTGAACAATTTCATTATTTTTATCTCTACAATTCCATTGATAATAACTTTGATTATTTGTTGTTATTTCAAATAATTCTTTGCCTGCTAAATCAATTATTTTAATTTTACAATAAGTTGGTAAACCTTGAAAATATATACCACTGCCAGCAGAACCATTGTAATCTATTCCTGTCCGATTATTATTATCATTTGGTTTAAAAGGATTTGGATAAATTACAATATTATCAAGATTTGGTGATGTTGGAGAATTTATTTCAGTTTCTAAAAAAAGACCAATAATATATAAAAATTGTGTTTCAGAAATGATTGCTTTTTTTATACTATCATTTACTGAAATTAAATAATCCCATTCCTGTTTATTTTCATCAAAATAAAAAATTCTAAAACGCTGAATTGTTTCTGGATTATATGCATTTGCATCGTAATAATAACTAAAATTAAATTTTGTATAAAAATCAATTATATCAAGAGTTTTGCTTCTATTATTATTATTTATATCAAATATAGCAAAGCCAAGGATAGTGTGTTTGTAATTATTATATTCTGCCAGTTTTGTTATACCTTTATATAAATCTTCGTTAACTTTATAAATTAATAATTTTGTATTACTTTCTGATGGATTAAATTTTATCTGCCAATATTCAGAATAATTATTTGTATTTGGATTATATACTGGAATTTTAATTGTATTTTCATTTGAAGTAAGTAAATTAATACATCTGATATATGTATCTTCAAACTTATCAGGAGATAAATTAATTTCATTAAAACAATTAAATGAATCACTAAAAACAAAAACATTTAAAAAATCAATATTTGACGAATCATATAAATTTGTTACTTTTAATTGAAATTTATAATAACCTTCTTTTGGAAAAGATATATAAAATGATTTTGCTGTTGTATCATTAAGTATTTTTTCAGGTCCGCTAATTTGTTGCCATAAATATCTTAATGATGGGGTATCTTCATCTTCTGATAATTCAGCTGAAATAAAAACAAATGTATCTGGATTTGTTAATATATCTTTGCCTGCATTTGCAATTGGATATGTTGCACCTGTTTTACTTTCATAAATTGAAAAACCTTTTCTATAATTTAATAAAGTACCATATTTCCCAACCGCCCAGATTTCATCTAAACTAACAAACTTTATATCAAAAATATCATAATAAATTTGGGTTATCATTTGTTGAAAGTTTGTAAATTCTGCATTTGAAATAAATATTTTTCCATCATTACAACCTACAATAAAGTTCTTTGAATCAAAAGAATCAATAGAAAAAATAGTATCTGCTGAAATAGGTAAAACAACAAAAGAATCAGATGTCCAATTATTATAAGTAAAAAACAATTTGTTAGAATTGGTAGAAATAACTGTTAAATTATTTTCTTTAACAAAACAATAATCAAGAAAATTCAAATTCAAATCAAGATAATGTTGTGTCCATACAGAACCACTATTTGCGGTCTTTAAAAATATTTTATCGCCAGCAGCAAAACCATTATCACTATTATAAAAAAATATTTTATTTAATTTTTTACTCGTTGAAAATTGTAAGGTAAAAGATTGGCATTTATCATTTGTTTTATATATTTTTCCACTTGCTGTTATTATCCAGCCAGTATTTACTGATAAAAAGAAGATATCAGTTATTATTTCTGTATCTGCTAATAATAAATTTGCTGATTTATCTTGCCAGGTTAAGCCATTATCTTCTGATAAAAATATTTTTTTATTTGAACCAGCAATATAAGTAATTGTATCTGAAACAGAAAAAATTGAATATATATCAAAATTAAACGGCAAAATTATAGATGAAAAAGTTTTTCCTTTATTTTGTGTTTTTTTAATAAACGAATTATTTCCACCTATAATTATTTCATCAGATTTAACAGCAATAACATTCAAATTACTTGCAGAACCAGAATTTAATGGTAACCAATCAGCAAATATTTTATTTAATAAAAAAAGAGTAATTAAAAATAAAAAAAATAAATATTTTATCTGCATTTTGAAAAATAGTTAATAAATTTATAAATTATTATACTTACCATTTTTTAATAAAAGATGTCAAATATTATTTTAATAAATAATAAAAAGTAAAACAAAATTTAATATTAATTATTTGACAAATGTATATAAAATGATATATAATTAAAAAAATTTTATTAAGAGGTGAAAAATATGCAGGGGATTGTTTGTTTTAATTTAGCAAATAGAATATATGGAATTAAAATTGAAGAAATAAGTGAAATAGTAGATGAATTATCAATAACTCCGCTTTTTAAAGTGCCAATTTTTCTTGAAGGAGTAACAAATTTAAGGGGCAAAATTATTGCAGTTATTAATTTTGCAAAGTTAGTAAATTTACCGGGTGAGACAAAAACAGAAAAAAGAAAACTAATTATAGTTCAATCAAAATCTGAGAAAGAAGCAGCAATTCTTGTTGATAATATTAAAGAAGTAAAATGGACAAATCCAGAAGATTTTCAAGAAGTTCCAGATACAGTAGATGAAGCTGAAAAAAAATATTTAATAAATTTAATCAAAACAGAAGAAATGCCAATTCCTGTTATTGATGTAAGAAAATTACTAGAAGATGAAATGTGGCAAAATATTGCTTAATTAAAAATAATATTAAAAGTTAAATGCAGATAAAAACAAATTTATCAAATCAAGAAATTGAAATATTTAAAAATGAAGCAATTGAAAATTTAGTATATTGTCAAAATTTGTTTTTAAAATATGAAAAAGAAAATTTAAGTCAAGAAGAATTAAATGATTTAAAGAGACGATTACATAATGTCAAAGGTCATTCAAAATTTTTAAATATAAATATTGCGTCTGAAACTGCACATATTATTGAAAATATCATTGAAGATATAATAAACTCAACTTATAAAAAAGAAGAAATAATCGATTTACTTATTGAAGCAAATTCAACATTATTAGAATTTTATAATTCATTTAACATTATTAACGATTCTATTGTAACATCAAACGATTCGATTGAAATACTTTTTCAAAAATTAAGTCTATTCAAAAAAGATAATACAAATAAAAAACCACCTGAAAACGAAATAAATAACATATCAAGTGCTAAAAAAGAAGTTCCAAAGTCAATTATGGAAACAACATCACAAATTCCAGAAATAATAATCAATAAAGATTATCCTGAATATGATTATAAAACAGTTGATGAAGAAATATTAAATGACTTTTTAAATGAAGCAAATGAAATGATTTCAACAATATCATTAGATGTGCTTGCACTTGAAAAAAACAAAGATATTGATTTATTAAATAAAATATTTAGAGTTTTACATACATTAAAAGGTTCTTCTGGAATGATAAAAATGCTTTCAATAAATTATTTAGCACATTCACTTGAAGAAATATTAGATATGATAAGAAAAAATGAACTTGTAATTACATCTGACATAATTGACATATTACTTGAAGGAACAGAAAAAATACAGAACATAATAAGCAAAATAGAAAAAAGAGAAGAACCAAACGAAAATGTAGATGGAATATTAACAAAAATAGCAAGAATAAAAAACAAACAGCCAATAGGTAAAATACCAACTTCTGAACCAATAAAAAAAGAAGAAAAAAAAGAAGAAAAAACTGAAATCAAAAAAGAAGAAACAAAGCAAGTAATTGAGCCAAAAAAAGAAGAGGCTAAAAAAGAAGAAAAGAAAGAGACAGCACCCCCACAAAAAGTTCATCCAACACAGCAATCAATCAGAATAGATACAGCAAATTTAGAAACAGTAATGAATCAAATGGGCGAATTAATAATAGAAAAAATAAAATTACATTCTTATGTTAAGGAATTTTTAAATTATGAAATGAACTTATATAAAATAAAAGAATTAATAATGGATGGTCAACAAAATATAAGTGATTTAACAAATAAAATAATGGAAATAATTGACCATACAACAAATCATAAAGAAAAATTGCTGGTAATATCAGAAGGCTTTGAAAGATTAAGTAACAATTTACAAAATAGTATTTTAAAAATGCGGCTTGTAGCAATTTCATAAATATTTACTCGTTTTCCAAAAGTAGTTCGTGATTTATCAAAACAATTAAATAAAAAAATAAATTTTAAAATGAGTGGTGAGGAAACGAAAATCGATAAAAATATGATTGAAAAACTTATTGATCCACTCATACATATAATTCGAAATAGTATTGACCATGGTATAGAACCAGAAGAAGTAAGAATAAAGAAAAATAAAAATCCTGTAGGATATATTCATTTATCAGCATTTTATAAAGGTGATAATGTAATCATTCAAATAGAAGATGATGGTGCGGGAATTAATATAAAAAAAGTTTCAGAAATTGCTTTAAAAAAGAATTTAATAACAAAAGAAATGTTAGAAAAAATGTCAAGGGAAGAAATAATGTTATTAATTTTTCAGCCAGGTTTCTCAACTGCTGAAAAAGTAACTGAATTAAGCGGCCGTGGTGTTGGAATGGATGTTGTAAAAAAAACAATAGAAGAATTAAATGGAACAATCAGTATAAAAAGTGAAGAAGATGTTGGAACAGTAATTTCACTTTTTCTACCACTTACTCTTGCTATAATGCAAATATTATTAATTAAAGTTTTAAATTACACTCTTGCAATTCCATTATATTTAATCAAAGAAACTGTGTTCTGTCAAAAAAGTGACATTTATGAATTAAGTGATAAATTAGTATTTAATTTAAGAGGTGAAATTGTTCCTATTATTATTTTGAATGATATATTAAATATTCCCAAAAGTCCATTAATGAATGTTGCTGATAATAATGATTCTTCAATACCAATTGTTATTATTACGGTAAATGAAAAGAATTTTGGTTTTATTGTTGATAAATTAGAAGGGAAGCAAGAAATAGTATTAAAAAATTTTGGCACATTATTAAATAGAGTACCTTTTGTTAGTGGCGCTACAATAATGGGTGATGGCAGTGTTGTTTTAATTCTTGATATTATTGCAATTATTCGTGAATCAAATAAATATAAATTTGTTAAAGTAACTGAAAAAATAAAAGAAGAACCAAAAACAAGTTTAATAAAGAAAAAGGTGCTTGTTGTTGATGATGCTATGGCAATTCGTTCTTATTTGAAAAAACAATTACTTGAATTTGGATTTGAGGTTGATGAAGCAGAAAATGGAAAAGTTGCTTTATTAAAATCAAAAGATAAAAAATATGATTTATTTACAATTGATTTTTTAATGCCAGAAATGGATGGTTATGAATTAATTTCACTTTTAAGAAATACTGATAATTATAAAAAAACTCCTATAATTGCAATATCATCAAAAGGTGAAAATGTTGATAAAATCAAAGGTTTTGAATTAGGTGTAGATGAATATATTGTTAAACCAATTGATAAAGAAATTTTTACTGGTATTATTAAAAAATATTTCTTTTAATTTTTCTTACATAAGTAAGAAAAGCATAATTTCCATAATTTTTATCAAATTTATCTATTTTATTTATTAATTGCCATTCTTCATAATTTATCTTTGGAAAAAAAACATTTCCTTCAATATCAGAATATATCCTTGTAATTTCTAATTTATTAGCATATTTTAATGCTTGCTGAAAAACACTCGCACCTCCAATGATATATATTTTTTCACTATTTTTACAATACTCTATTGCTTCTTCTAATGAGTATTTTATTATTATATCAGGTTCATAAAAATTTTTATCATCTGTTAAAACAATATTTATCCTATCAGGTAATGGTCTTTTTGGTAATGAATAATATGTATTTTTGCCCATTATTATTGGATGATTTTTTGTTAATTCTTTAAATCGCACCAGATCTTCTTTAATATACCATGGAATTGTATTATCTTTTCCAATTACATTATTATTTGCTATTGCTACAATTATTATTATTTCCTGCATAAAATTAAAAATTTATTTTTCTACCAAACAATGCTAAAAAATAGTAATGAAAAAAATTTAATATTTCATTTTTTATTTTTACATCTATTTTAACATTTGAAAAATTTATTGATTTTTTTAAATAACTTTCTTTTAAAAAATTTAATAAGTTATATGAAAAAAGTTTTTTGTTATTTGTAGCACCGCATTGAAAACAAACTAAAGAATGTGTCAATAAATCAAGATAAAATTTATCATTTAAAATTTTATTACAAAATGAGCAATGGTTTATATTTGGTTGATAGCCAATTTTTTTGATAAACCATAAAGTAAATAAAATCTTAATTATTTCGGGATTTTCAGTCTTTTTTAATTGTTTAAAAAATTTAATAGTATTTGAAAAAAAATCTTTTATAACCTGATTATATTGTAAAAAATTTTTGATTAAATTTAGTAGTATAAATCCTACTTTTAATTTTTGTTTATCATCATTTATTGAGCAAAATGTTTCAATTATATCAACTGATGATAAAAGAAAATTTGGACTATTTTCTTTGTAATGAATAATACCTTTACAAAAAGTAAAAGGTTCAGATGCACCACGAAATCTGCTTTTTAAGCCACGCACACCTTTTACAATAATATCTCTTTTTCCAAATAATTCAGATAAAACAATGATTATTAAATCTTTATCTTTTAAAATTTTATTGTCAAGGATTAAAAAATTATCTTTGTAATAGGGCATAAAAATTTAATGTTTTTTAAATAATTTTTTTACTTCTGAAAATGAAAAAGTATTGATAACATCTTTTTTTTCGAGCCAGCCTTTTCTGCAAAAACCAACACCAAATTTAACATAATGCATATAATCAATTGAATGTGCATCGATACCAATAACAATTTTTATATTCCTATTTTTACATATTTTTAAATAACGCCAATCAATATCAAATCTTTGCGGTTGTGCATTAAATTCAATTATTTTATTATATTCACTAACTAGATCAAAAATTTTTTCGTAATTTATTTTATAGCCATTACGCTCTTTTAATAATCTACCACTAATATGTCCAATAATATTTAAGTATGGATTTTTAATTGCTTTTATTATTCGCTCAGTCATTTCTTCTTCTGTCAAATTAAAATTACTATGAACTGAACCAATGACAAAATCTAATTGTTCTAATATTTCATCAGGATAATCAAGTTCCCCATTTTTTAATATATCTGATTCAATTCCCTTTAATATTTTTACTTCATTATATTTATTATTTAATTCATTAATTTCATCTATTTGTTTTTTAAGCATATCAATTTTTAAACCTTTTGCATAAGCAGCAGATTGACTATGGTCTGCTATGCCAATATATTCAATATTATTTGCAATAGCCCATTTTACATAATCTTCTATTTTATTTGCACCATCACTATATATTGTATGAATATGAAATATACCTTTTATGTCGCTCTCTTTAATAAGTTTTGGTAATTCTTTTTTTTCTGCTGCTTCTATTTCACCTCTATTTTCTCTTAATTCTGGTTCGATGTATTCAAGATTTAATTTATTAAATAATTCTTTTTCATCTTTACATTTTATCTTTTCATTTTTATCAGTGAATAAACCATATTCATTTAATTTCAAATTATATTTCTTTGCATATTGTCGAATTATTGTATTATGCTCTTTACTACCAGTAAAATAATGTAAAGCAAAAGGAAATTCATCTTTTTTAACAATTCTGATATCAACAGAAATTCCTGATTTTAACCGAAAACTAATTTTAGTTTCACCACTTGCTGTAATTTCTGCTAAATCAGAATAAGTTGAAATAAAATTATTAATTTTTTTGTAATTTTTTGCACAAACTAAAATATCAATATCTTTAATTGTTTCTTTGTATCTGCGAATACTTCCTGCTATTTCTATTTTTGAAACTAATTTTGATGTTTTTAAAAATTCAACTAATTTTTCAGCATATTCTTTTGCTTCTGAATAATAATATACCTGTTCATAATTCTTTAATAATTCAATTCCTTTTAAAATTTTATTTTGATACTCAACACCAAAATTTTTTAATTGAACTAATTTATTCTCTAAACATGCTTTTTCTAATTCATTTATATTTGTTATATTTAATTCTTTCCATAATTGATAAGTTCTTTTAGGACCAAGGGAAGGAATATTGAGTAATTCAATAAGACCTGCTGGCACTTTATTTTTTAGTTCATAAAAAAAATCAAGATTTTTATCATAATAAAAACTTTTTATTTTTTCAGTAATTGAAGAACCTATACCTTTAATTTCAAATAATTTACCGCTTTCTATTCCTTCATTTATATCACCATCATATTTTTCGACTATTTCAGCGGCATTTCTATAAGAGCGAACTTTAAATGGATTTTCATTTAATAATTCAAGATAAGTAGCAATTTCATTTAAAAAATTTATTATCTCTGATTTTTCTTTTGGCATTTTATTTGGCTTCTTTTAGTATTGTTCGACTATCAAATGATTTTTTTAAAGTTATTGCATCCGCAAAGTCAAGAGCAGCACCAACTGGCATACCATAACCAATACGAGTAATTTTTATATTATAATCCTTTAATATTGATTCAAGATATTCAGCTGTCATTTCACCTTTTAATGTTGGATTTGTTGCTATTATTATTTCTTTTATTTGTTCATTTTTTTTTAATAAAGAAATTAACTTATCAATATCAATATCATCAGGACCAATATTATTTAAAGGGTCAATTGCACCTTTTAAAACAAAATAGCGACCATTAAAAATATTATTTTTTTCAATAATTATAACTTCCTGTGGTTGCTCAACAATACATAATATATTTTGATTTCGTTCTGTATTTTTGCAAAAGTTACAAATCTTATCTTCATTTTCTGTCAAGCAATTACATTGCTCACAATATGATACTTTTTCTTTTAATGATTTAATATTTGTAATTAGTTCATTTATATAATTATCATCAGCAGAAAGTAAATATAGGACCAGTCTTAAAGCTGATTTTTCACCAATAGAAGGAAGTTTATTTAAGTTATTTACTAAATTTTTTATTGAATTTATATCTTCAAACATTTTTGTTCAAACATTTATTTATAATATCTAATAATTCAGGAATATTGAAAGGCTTTTCAATATAAGCAGCAGCGCCAAGTTCTAAGGCTTTTTTCTTAAATTTATCACTTGCTAATGCTGTAAGAAAAATTACAGGTATATTTTCATAACCAGAAATATTTCTTAATTGCGTATAAATTTCAAAACCGTCCATTAACTCCATCATAACATCAAGAATAATTAAATCAGGCTTAATATTAAATTGAATAGAACCAAACATACGAACGACATCTTCACATAAATCTACTTCATAATTCATTTTTTGTAGTAGTTCTTTTAATAAAAGTCGAATTGAAACATCATCATCAATAATTAAAATTCGTTTTTTATTTTTCATTACCATTATTCTCTTTTTCTTTTGCAGATAAACTTGTAAATCTTGATTGTGCTCTTCGTTTATCTTTTTGTAATAATTCTTCGTATATTTGTCCTTTACCTGCCAGCCCTGCTTTCACCTTCTCAGAAAATGGAATTAAAATCCAGAACATATCACGAACTTCTTTACGAAGTTTTAATTGACCTTTTGCTTCATATTTTAACCAGGTAATATAATCACAAACAAAACTTTCTTCTGGACCAGCAGTAGAAGCAACATAAGGATTACCATCTTCATCTTTTTTCTTTTTATTTTCTTCAAAATATTGATAATAATGTCCTGTTAAACCTTCTTCCATCCAATAAATATCAGCTTCACTTTTAGCAGTTCGCCATTTTAAATGTGCTAATGCACTTAAAACACACTCTTCTAATGTGCGTTCATAAATTATTGGTACACCTATTCGTCCAGGACTTGTTCGTTTATTTGCATCATGCCACGCATCCCAGCACACGCCTTGATTAGAAATACAAGGTAAAATAATAACATACGGTTCAATATTATATTCTTGAAATTTTTTATCTTCATTTAATCGAACTCTTTTAAAAATATTTTCATCAATCTGTTTTATTTCATTTATTATTTTTTTAATTGCTTCTTTTGTAGTAAATTGCAAAGTAAAATTTTCACTTGTCTTGATATTTAGAATAGGTAATTTATTACCCTGTGGTCCAATACACATATTAGTAAATAATTTCAGCATATTTATTATTTCTTCACCAAATAATGCAATTCTACCTTTATTCATTAATTCTTCCTCTTCTATTTGTATAGTTTTCTTTGAACTTCTTAACATATTGCATTCACGCATACCTAAATATTTTGTTACTGCCTCTAAATATCCTTCTTCACTGCTCGTCTTAATATCACGTAACATAACAAACATATCTTTTACTCTACGAAATTCCTGAATTATAATATCATTATAAGAAGGTAAAAGTTCGCCGGCCCATATTTTTTTTAAATATTCATCTGCATAAAAAATATTAGAAATGTTTGATGCTTGAATAGTTTTTTCGATAAAATTAGATATTGAATTAATTACATTTGCTGATAGCCAATCCAAACTTAGGATAGCACGGAATCTTAAAAATGCTATATGTAGTAAATCAAATTTTTCTTTTAAAACAGTATCAAGCGCAATGAATTGATATGCTGTCCAGAAATGTTTCATTAAGTTTCTTAATACAATTTTTTTCTGGTCTCGTTGTTTTGGATCTGCTACATCTAATTTTGGATATTCAGTAAATAAATAATATAATTCATCTTTATCATAATATTCAATTTCATTTAATAATTCTTTTACAGGGTCTTGTGGTAATTGAACTTCTAATATTACTTCAGCATATTCGACTTCTGCACCTGATTTTTTTATTATTTTTTCTATACATTGTTCTAAACCAACTCCATCAATTTTATTACACATATATTCAAAGCCCATTTTTTTCAATACATTACCAAAATGGCCATCAACATTATTTGTTATAACTACAATATTAACAGGTTCTTCTAAATGTAAATTATTTAATGAAAATTGTTCTAATATTTTTAAACCTAACTCTGGATTATCAGTTCCATTTTCAGAAACAATAAAAGGGTCAATAATAAAAATATATGGAAATTCCTTCATATAAGCAAGTATAGCATCCTGCGCATTAACAAAGGTTTTTATTTCAAATTTATATTTTTCTACTCGTTTCTTTATATTATTAATTGCTTCATTATGTGTATCAAGAATAATTACTTTTTTTTGTTTTTCTTCCACTTTAGCACCTCAATATTAATTCTTATAAATCAAAAAAAACATAAGTATTTCTTATTGTCCTGAACAATGCTGTCTTTTTGATTGTTTTATCTTTTAATAAATTTCTTATCAAATAAAAATCCAATCTACTAAAAAGATTTATATTATTTATTGAAACTAAAACATCACCAATATTAAGACCTTTTATTTTTAAAAAATTATTCCCTTTTTCTGTGCCTGCTATTTCTAAACCATAATTAGTCTCTTTAAAATATATTCCATATTCATTTTCAAAAAAAGAATATTTTTCATCTGCTAAAATTTTTTTCACTAAATTAGTATTAAATTTTATTTCGAGTTCCTGCTTTAATAGCCCATAATAAATCAGATTTTGAAATTCTTCTTCTGTCTTAATTTCTGAACCTTCCATTCCAATAATAATACTATTATCTTTAAAATTATGTGTTCTTGAATTTTTTATTTTTAACAAATCACTAAATTCAAAATCAAATGATAGATTAAAGAATTTTATATTTTCTAAATTATCAATTGTTGAAATATGTTTTAATATTTCTGTATTATCAATAAAATATAGATTATTAGATTTACTTTGATGTATATAAACTGCAATACCAATAAATTCATAATCTTTATTAAATATATATGCACCTAAAAATTCATTATCAAAATATCCCTGCACTCTATATAAGTTTATATATTTATAATTTTCAAAATTATTATTCTTTGAAATAATTAAACTTTTTAAAGAAACCAAATTATTATTGCTATCCTTTTTTATTATATATATTTCATCATTTATATTTAATTTTTCTTGATTTATTTTTATTTCGTTTTTTATCAGGTTATTTTCAAATAATTTGATTATAGTTATTTTATTTAAGGGATTAGTAAATATCTTATATTCTAAATCTCTATTCAAAATTTGAAATTCATTTTCTAAATCAAAATTATAAAACAATAAATATTTTTTTTCGAGTGGTAATATATTAAAAGTTCTGGAATTAGTTTTTATTTTTATAAAAGAATTTTGAATAAATGCAGTTTTTATCTGTATATTTTCAGTTTCTTCTGCTGGTAAAGTTTTTTTTACTTCTTCTTTTTCAATTTTTTCCTCAACAAAAAATTTTTTTTCTTCTTTTATTATTTGCTGTTTTGGCGCTGGTAAACGCCTTTCTATTTTTACAAATAATTTATCAATAAATTCTATGTATCTTTTAAATTTAGGTATTTCTTTTATGTTTTTATGATAATAACTTGCTGATAAATAAATTGCTAATATCAAAAGAATAATAAATATAATTGATAAAATAAAATATTTAATTTTCTTCATTTATATCTAAACCATTTATTTCATTTTCTTTACAAACAATAATTTCAATATCTTTCTTCAAATTATTTTTTATCTTTTCATTAAAAAAATTTTCTACTAATTTATAATCATTATGGTCTTTACTTATATGAATTAAAAATAAATATTTTAATCTGTCAATATTAATTTTATTTATAATTTCGAGACAATCATCATTAGATAAATGACCATTTCTACTTAACACTCGTTGTTTAACAAACCAGGGTCGAGCATCATTTTCAATTATTATATTTTTATCATAATTTGCTTCTATAATTAAAATATCAGTATCTTTAATTTTAAAAAATAAATACTGATGAACATAACCAGTATCAGTAATAAATGATATTTTCGTATTATTTACCTTAATGATAAAATTAAGCATTTCAACACTATCATGACTGCTTTTAATTGATTCAATTTCAAAATTTTTTATATTAAATTCTTCATTTATAAAATTTATTTTTTCAATTTTGCCAATTTTATCTTTTATCGAATCATAACATATTTTAGAAATATAAATTGGTAAATTATGTTTTCTTGCGATTTGACCCAATCCACTGATATGGTCTGAATGATTATGTGTTATTATTAATCCAGCAATTTGTTCTATTTTGTAATTTAATGAATTTATTGATTTTTCAAAACGAATGCAGGATAGTCCAGCGTCAATTATAATAATATCATCATTATATTTTATTAAAAAAGAATTTCCAGAACTACCACTTGTTAATGAATACAAAGATAAATTATTCATAATTAATTAAATGATTATAAAATTTTTTTCAATCAGTGCCAATTTCTTCAACTAATGCTTCAAAAAGGATAATAATATCAGAACTTGTTTTTCTTAAACGCGATGCTAATATCTTTGCTATTTCTCTTGTTATAATTAAACATAAATAAGGTTCTTTTTCACCTAATTCAAAAAAATCTTTTCTTTTTATTTCCCACAGTTCACAATCAGTTAATGCAATAATTGAAGCAGACCTTTTATCTTCATCAAGCAATGCAAGTTCACCAAAAAATACATTCATTTCACCTGTAAGTTTTACAATTGTATATTCTTCTTTTTCTAATGTCTTTTTAGTAATAAGAACTTCACCACTTTTTAATATATATAATGAATCACCTGCGTCACCTTCATTTATTATTCGTTCATCTTTTTTAAAAAAGACCGGTCTCATTATAGAAGCGATTTTTTTTAATTCTTCTGGTTTATCTTTAAAACTTTTAAATAAAACAATGTTAGATAATTTTGCAATTATTTCATCACTATTGTGTGCCATAATAAAACCTCTTTAAAATTATGTAATATATGATGGTTCAACAATTATTGCTTTTGAATGTTTTTTTATTATATAGTTTGGTCCAGGATTTATTACAGGTTTATTTGAAATTATCTCTTTTATATTTTTTAAATTTGAAACAAGTTTAGAAATATCAGGTGTTTTTTGTGCTTCTTTTAATGCTTCTCTTTTTTGTTGAAATACATTACCTGCATTTTCTAAAATGCCAATTAAAATTGAACCATCCAGACTCTCAAAATATGCTTTTAATTCAGCAAAAGTTTTAGAAATAAAAGAATCAGGAAAATCAACAGAAATCATTCTTGCAGAAGAATCAACATCAAGTATATGAGAGACAACATGTGAAATACCTGATGCTGTTGTTGCATTTGTTAATAACATTCTTGAATAATTCCTTGATAAAATAATTTCATTACAATGTGATATTTCTAAATGTTTCTTAAATTTTGGGTCTAATATTTCTGCACAGGAATATATATTCTTATTTAGTGAATCAATAGTCATAATTGCCATTACTGTTCTTGCGTCAACTTCTTGAATTGAGTTTGCCATTGCTGTATCAGCAAGAACCATTATTCTCGAAGCATTTTTTATATTTGCTCTTTTTAATACATTTTCTTCTACGAAATCACCATAAATAAAATGCAAATATCTTAATTCTGGTATGTTTTTTAATTCTGCTATTTCATCCTGCGAATGTGTGTTAATTAATACTAATTGGTCTGATGTAAATTCATTATTTACTTTTAATATTTCGATTAAAAAATTAGCCATATTATCACACCAGCCACAAATAATAAAATGATTTTTTAAATGTTCTATTTCACCCAAGCCTCGTCCCTCCTTTAACCTTCTTTCAACTAAAAATGATGTAATTTTACCTGTAATAACACCAACAAGTGCAACACCAATAAATAAAATAAAAATAGTTAAAAATCTGCCTGTTGCTGTTTTGGGCGATATATCCCCATAACCTACTGTTGTTACAGAAACTACTGTCCAATAAACAGAATCAAGAAAACTACCATACCCATCATTATATTTTTTTTCTAATGTTAAAAATAAAAAACCAACCAATAAAATAAATATTATACCACTAACAAGAATTTTTATATCCTGATTTGATACTATAAAAAATTTTATTAATTTTAACCAATTTTTAATTTGCTTTTTTATTTTTATTGCCTTTGTCTCTTTTTCTCTTTTGTTCATACGCCAATTATTTCGCTAATTATTTTATTTGAATTCTCTATTTCGCTCTGATAATTTTGATTTATTTCTTCTATTTTTTTATTATTAAAATATTGTGTGAAAAGTAAATTATTTAAAATAAATAAAATTTCATTTATAAATAACTGAACATTCTGTATTCGTATATTTGAAATATTTTCATTCGAGATTATATTATCAATAAATATAAAACCAAATGTTTTATTTATTGTTGATTGTTTTAATTCACAAAGTAAATATGATTTTGAATTTACTTTCTTTCCTATAATATTTATTATTTCATTATTTATAAATTCACTTGGGCATTTTATCACATTTCCATACTTATTAAATATATTTAGTAAATCTTCTAAATTCTTATCAATTTTAAATGATAGATTTAATATTTCTTTTTCAAAACTATTATTAAAATAAGGATGCTCCAAATATAACTCAAATGCTTCTGCTAATGATGGATTAAATTTATAATATGCATTTTTATCATTGAATTTTTTTATTAACTCATCGCGTGAATTTGCTCCTATTGCATACTGACATTGAAATTCATTATTTTTTTCGTTTCTTAAAAATATTGCTGCTCTATCAAATTTATAAAATTCTTTATTCGTTAGTGCAATTATTATATAATAAAAATATTTTCGTATATCATAAGTCTTTTGAAAATAATTATAAACCGTATTTAAAGTATTTATCTTATTCATATTTAATTTCATTGTATTAAAACTCAGGTCAAGTTTATTTTTTAAAAAATTATATATATTTAATATTGTCGTTAATTCATCATCTTCTTTTTTACTTTGTAATAAATTTAATTCCTGTGTATCAGCAATTATATTTCTTTGTGATTGATAATCTTCTATTGTTTTTTTCATATTAAACGCTAATTTATCAATTCTATTTAATAATATATACTGAATAAAATAATTTAAACAAATGATTATTATTACAACTGTTAAAAATGAAATAGATATAATAAAACTTTCAAATGTATTTATATTTTTTAATAAATTTTTTAAACTATAAATTACAGCATAATTATTTGATGTTTCAAAAATAATATATTCATTTTCACTTAATTCTAATTCTGTTAATATTTTAAAATCTCTTACTATTTTTTTGTTCTCTTTTTTATAATATTCTTTTATTTCCTTTAAATATATTTTATTTATTAAAAATTCATATACTTCATTATTTATCTCTATCAACTTTATTTTATTCAATTCATTTTTTATTATTCCTCTTATTAAATTATCTATATCATTTTTTTCTTCATTACTTATTTCTTTATTTTTTATACCTGCCAATATTTTTAAAATGTATTCTTTATTTTTTATATATTCTTTTGATAAATATTTTTCAATTATTTTGCTGTTATAATATTTTATAAAAATTAAATTTTCTTTTTTTATTTTTTCTAAATAATTTTTTTCTTCATTTATTTTCTGAATTTGTAAAATCGATTCCTCATTTTTTACAATTTCATCTAAATTTTGATTTGTTTCAATTGTTCTTTTTAATAATTTCAAATATTTTATCTCATTTTGAACAAGTCGTAAATTTTGATAATTAAATAATATATAACCAAGCCCAAGAATAACAATTAAAGTAATCGAACTAACACCAGCAAAAAATCGTTGTTTTAATGGACTGCTCGTTTCTTTTGTAAACTTTAAAAATCTTAATAATCATAAGACTCTTGTAAATCTTAATAATTTTATACTTCTTAAACTTTTTAATGCTGGTGTTAATATTGGTATAGAAGATAAAAAATCTATCCATCCATAATCAACAAAAAAATAATGCCATTTATTTTTTGAAAATTTTACAACAAATTCAAATGCAAATAAGATAATAAAAATCGAATCACATTTATTTAATATTTCATCCCAATAATTTGAAAAATCAATTATTTTTGGTATTAATAAATTAAATATTGATAATACAACGCAGATAAGTATTAAATAATTAAAATATTTATTGAATACAATTGCATAAACTAATTCACTAAATAATTTGAAAAATTTTTTTATATTCATTTTTAAATATTTTAAATATATTTTAATGAATTTTGTCAATTAATAATTTTAAAAAATAAAATTTCATTTTTCAGCATAAATAAAAATCGAACCTGCAATTTCTTTTATTAATGGTATCTTCTCTAATATGTTTGAAAGTTTTTGACAATAATTAATAAAATATTCTGGAATTGCAGGATGTAAAAAATCAAATGGAACTATGCTAATATTTTTAAAGCCATATTTTTCTAATTTCTTTTTTAATGACCATTTTATAAATGCTGTTTCATCAGGTGAATCACCTAACATTTTTTTTAAATATGGAATATTCTTTTGTAAAAAAATTTGTGGATTCAACATATTAGGTTCTGTAAATACAATAATTCCATTTGGTTTTAATACTCGATATATTTCTCTTAGTGCTTCATCAATAATTAAATGATGCAAAACAGAACTACCAATAACAGCATTAAAACTCTTATTTTTAAAATTCATTTGATAAGCATTATCAATTACAAAATAAATGTTTTTTTTATTTATTATTTTTTTTGCTTCTTTAATTAAATTAAAAGCAATATCAACAGCAATAACTTTACAATTTGTTTTTGCTAATTCTTTTGTGAAATAACCTGTGCCACAACCTAATTCTAATACCTGCCAGTTTTCTTTTAATTTCTCACATAATAATTTTACTCTTCTTTGCCATCGTATTTTTCCTGCTGCACTTTCCCAATTCCAGATATTGCCCGCACCTTTTTTTAGTAAATAATCACTATGTCTTATTTCATTTATTATTCGTTCATCATATTTTTTTTTCATATTTTTCATATTATATTATTTAAAAATTTTTTTCAATAAAAATATAAATTTGTTCTATATTTTAAAAATATCGAAGTTCAGGCATACAATTTAAAAATATTTTTTTTGACTTTTATTTTATATAATATTAAATTTTTTTTAAAATTAAAAAGGAGGGTGGAAATGAAAAATATTCTTTTATTATTTTATATTCTTTTGTTTTTATTTACTCTTAAAATTTTTGCTGATGATGTGGAATCATTATTTACAGAAGAACAATTTTTTAAAGTCGAAGAACAAATAGTGGTATCAGCCTCAAAAAGAGCACAAAAACTTTCTGATGCGCCAGTTGCTATTTCTGTTATTACTGCTGATGATATTAAAAGATTAGGTGTTCAAAGTATTGCAGAAGCATTAAGAATGGTGCCTGGTGTTTATGTACAGGAAGTAACAGGCGGTCAACAAGAAGTTGCTATTCGTGGTATGATAAACTCACCAAAAGAAGCTGGTGCTTTTGCTGCTTATTCTCGTAATATTCTTGTTATGATTGATGGTCGTTCTTATTTTAATGATGTCTTTGGTGGGACATTCTGGGAATTACTTCCAATTACTATTGAAGATATTGATAGAATTGAAGTTGTTTGTGGTCCTGCCTCTGCTCTATTTGGTGCTAATGCTGTTACTGGTGTTGTGAACATTATTACAAAAGATTTTAATAAAACTAAAGGTTCTTATTTCTCTGCTTCATCTGATTTAAAAGGTAATCAAATTCATTCTTTTAGATATGGTAAAGAAGATAAAAAATTATCATATTGAGTTAGTGCTGAATATACATCAAAAGATGCTTTTGATAATCAATCTTATAATCATTCTTATAGTTTATATCAACCAAATAGACAATCTTTACTTGCATCAGCAGACTTAGGTTTTCCAACAAATCCAGACTTTCCTGCTGCTGATCCGCAATCTTTAAATCTTTATAGAATTAGTTCTTTTATCAAATATACAATTGATGAAAAACAAAGTCTAAATTTTCAATTAGGCAGAAGTAAAGGAAGTGCTAATTTAACAGGCACATCTGGCGATTTCATTATTGTTGATTATAAAAAAATAAATAACAATGTTTTAAAATTTACTTATCAAAATAGTGACTTTAAAGCTTCTGTTTCAAATATTTTTGGGCAAATGGGTGATGAAGTAAAAGCAGATGTTGGTGATGAGTTTACTCAAGAGGATGGTTTAGATTGGAATTCTTTTGATATTGATATTCAAAATGTATTTAATATTAGTGAAAGAAATATACTTGTTGCAGGAATAAATTATCGTAATGTAAAAAGCAATTCTGACGATATTTATTTTAGAGATCATATTGAAAAAAGGCAAAAATTTATTGCTGGTTTCTTTAATAATGAATTTAAAATTTCAGATAATTTAAAATGGATTATTGGCACAAGATATGATAAATATGATAAACCTGATAAGGCAAAATTTTCACCACAATCAATTTTATTTTATAAACCATCAGAAAATAGAACAATTCGTCTTATTTATTCACAAGCAATAAGAGCACCTTTTATTGCTGACCTTTTTACTAATGCGCAATTTTCTGCTGGTAATTTACCTGATGGTTCGCTCGCTCCTATTATTAGATTATTATCAAATGAAAATTTAGAACCAATGACAATAAAATCTTATGAATTAGGATATTCAACAATTTTACAGGATAAAATAAATGTTGATGTAAATATTTATCATTATGATGTTGAGGATTTAATTGCTTACTCAAATACACAAAATGATAGTATGATGTGGCAACCATTAAATCCAACAATTTATATAGGTGGCACGGCAATACCTATTTCAAAAACAAATTGTTCTGCTGTTGATTTAAAATCTGTTAATCTATCTGGTAAATTAAAATCAGATGGTATCGAACTTGGAATGAATTATAATGTTTCAAAAGATTGGCGTGTATGGGGTAATTATTCATATCAAAACACTAAAATACAGAATCAACATTCAAATGCAGTGCCTGCTCATTTAGCGTCTATTGGTAGTTTTAAAAATTATCCGAATGGCTGGAATGTTTCTTTATCCCTTAATTTTGTAAGTTCTTCTGAAGTTTCAATTACAAATATTATGGACCAGACATTAGCACAAATAAACAAAGATTTAAAAGCAAATCCAACAAAATTTTTTACTGATGCACTAACTGGCGCTGACCCATATAAGAAAAAATATCTTGAAGATGGTGCTTATATTTATGCTAAACTTGGCGGTCATATATTAAGTGATACAGATGCTACTACTTATTTTACTGCAATGGGATTACAAACTACTGTATTACCATTATGGAGTGTGTTAACTGACACACAAGCATCATTTATTGCAGCAGCAGGTGGTGCACCGTTATCTGTTCCAGATGCTTTTGACCCGTGGAGTGTGCCTGATACTATTGCTATAAATATTGGTGGTAATATAGTTTCTTTATATGATACTCAGGTTGGTGCAGCAGCAGCAAGGGCAGTCAATGGTGAATTATATAAATTAACATCATCAAAAATAAGTAGTGAAAAAGTAGCAGAATATCTTTTTTTAAATTTTAGAATTGCGAAAAAGATATTAAATAATAATGGTGAAATAGCATTATTAGGTAGTTTGCGACCAAATAAACGAGAATATGCGTTTGGTGAAAAAACAGGCAATAAAATTCGTGCAAGTGTAAGTTATAGATTTTAAAGTAGTTAGTTATTACAACTATTTTAGTGATTGTGGTTAGCAGAATAATACTTTAATTATAATAAATATTAAGTAGATTTTGCAATTTAATTCTTTTCATTAATTATTTGTTGACTATTAAAAACTCTACATTCGTATTCTATATTATATTTTCAGCACTAAAACAATTTCAAGCCGTTTCAGCGTTGTTTATTTTATTGTTATTCTAACCGCAGGTTATCACCTGCAGTTAATTAAAATTCAACCACTTCACTTCGTCCTTATTTTTTTGCAAACTTTTCTGGCTTTTATTTGCCACGAATAACAAATGCCATATTCATATTTGCCACTAATAAACACTAATTATTGGGGACAGGTTATTGGAGCCAGTCGTCACCACTGCACCCTCAAATTGAATAATTATAAAGTTATTTTTGAAAATATAGTTTTATTTTGTTAATAAAGTTATTTTTTTTTACACTAATAGCATAATAGCACAAAAAAACACAGAATAGTAATGCCACTAAAAAGACGAATTTAGATGAATAATAAATAAGCCACAAATCAACACGAATTGACACGAATAAGAAATAACACGAATAAAACAAATAACTCGATTATTTTTATAATGATAAATTTTTATAAATGAGAAAAGAATAAAAAGTATAAATGAAATTATTTAAAATTGAGTTTTTAAAAAGGTCTCATAAATAATAAAACATATATTGTAAAACAAAGATTATAAAATATAAAATACTAAAATATAGAGCATTTATTTTATTTATTTATTTGTTATTGATTTCAATATTAAAAAATTTTTTAAAAAATTCTTGACAAATTTATAAATTTTTTTAAAAAAAATTAATATAAAAATTTTTGGGGCTGAATTTTATTTGTAAGATTTTTTTATTCCTGCAAGTAAAACCAGTCAACAAAAAATAAATAAAAAGGAGTGGAGTAATATGAAAAGAATCATTTTGTTATGTATCTTATTATTTAGTTTTAATGTAGTTGTTTATGCAGGGACATGGACAAAGGCAGCCGAACCAATGGGCGCTAATCAAGGCGTTTATTATAGTTCCATAGCATGGGGCGATTATGATAATGATGGAGACCTTGACATTGCTGTTTCGGGTGATACTAGTTCTACACTAACAAACAAACGCTTTATAATTTATCGAAATAATGGAGATGGCACATTTACACAGGTAGCTGAACCAATGGGCGCTAATCAAGGTGTGAGTAATGGTTCCATAGTATGGGGTGATTATGATAATGATGGAGACCTTGACATAGCAGTTTCGGGTGACGATGGTGTAAACAAACGCTTTATAATTTATCGAAATAATGGAGCTGGCACATTTACACAGGTAGCTGAACCAATGGGCGCTAATCAAGGCGTTTATAATAGTTCCATAGCATGGGGCGATTATGATAATGATGGAGACCTTGACATTGCTGTTGCGGGGTATGATGGTGGAAACCGCCGCTTTATAATTTATCGAAATAATGGAGATGGCACATTTACATATATAGCCGAACCAATGGGCGCTAATCAAGGCGTTAGGTTGAGTTCCATAGCATGGGGCGATTATGATAATGATGGAGACCTTGACATTGCTGTTTCGGGGCTTGATAGTTCAGGAAACAGACGCTTTATAATTTATCGAAATAATGGAGATGGTACATTTACAAATGCAGCCGAACCAATGGGCGCTAATCAAGGCGTTTATTATAGTTCCATAGCATGGGCCGATTATGATAATGATGGAGACCTTGACATTGCAGTTTCGGGGAATGCTGGTTCAAACGCCCGCTTTATAATTTATCGAAATAATGGAGATGGCACATTTACAAATATAGCAGAACCAATGGGCGCTAATAAAGGTGTTTGGTTGAGTTCCATAGCATGGGCCGATTATGATAATGATGGAGACCTTGACATTGCTGTTTCGGGGGATACTAGTGGTGGACTAGCAAACAACCGCTTTATAATTTATCAAAATAATGGAGATGGCACATTTACAAAGGTAGCAGAACCAATGGGCGCTAATCAAGGCGTTTATGCTAGTTCCATAGCATGGGGCGATTATGATAATGATGGCGACCTTGACATTGCTGTTTCGGGGGATACTAGTGTTGGACTAGTAAAAAACCGCTTTATAATTTATCGAAATGATAATAATGCAATAAAAGTAAATGAAAGACCTTCTGCGCCGACTTTAGTTTCACCTGATGGCAATACTTATTATAAAGATTTAATAGATACAATAATATTTACCTGGAATGCAGCGACTGATGATACCACACCAATAAATGGTTTAAGTTATAATATTTATATAGGCAAAAGTTCATTAAGAACAAGTATAGTATCAGCAGATACAGATTCAAATGATTCAGTTACGCATAATCTATTAGGTAATTGTAATCAGGGTTTAAGTTATTATTTATGGGATACAAGATTAGAAGTAGGAGAAACATATTATTGGAGTGTGCAGGCAATAGATGTAGGGCAAATGGTATCGCCCTGGGCTACTGAAAAATCTTTTTATGTTACATTATCCCCTTATTCTGGACCAAACTGGTATGTTTCTACCACAGGTTTTGATAGTTATAATGGCAGTGAGACATATCCATTCAGGACAATCGCAAAAGCAATAAGTAGAGCAGCAGCAGGAGATACTATTTATATAGCAGCAGGCACATATTCGGAAACGGTAGTTATAGATACAGATAATGTAAGTTTAATAGGAGCAGGAATAAATAATACAATTCTTGATGTAGTAAATTCACAGAATGGAATAGAAATAAGAGCAGCAAATAATGTACGAGTATCTAATATAAAAATAATAAATTTATTAGAAGATGTAAATAAATCAGCAATATATTTGAATAATGCAAATAATTGTTATATATCAAATAATTATGTTTATAATATTTCAGGGGGCTCGCCGTCAGGTATAAAATTAGATACTTCTTCTTTAAATAATGTTTTGTATAATAATAAAATTGATTCAGCATATCAAGGTATTTATATAAGTTCAGGTTGTGATAGTAATAATATAGATTCTAATTCATTAACTAATATAACTTATTCTTGTATATATACATTGTCAGATAGTAATACATTTCAAAACAATACAATAGATAATTCTTATAATGCGAGATATGGAATTTGGCTTAGCAATAGTGATTTTAATATTATTAAAAATAATAAATTAAATATTATAAACGGAGGATTTTCTCCTTATTCATTATACGGGACTAATATAACGAACAATTATATTTACAACAATATATTCGATTCTGGATATTATATGATATACCTACTTTCAGGAGATAGTAATACAATAGATTCAAATTTAATAAGTAATAATTCAGCAAAAGCAATTTATATGTATACTTCACAAAGTACAATAAAGAATAATAGAATAATATCACCCGCTTCCTCAATAGCAGATGGTATATATACATATTCAAATGCAGACTCTTGTATAATAGAAAATAATTATATTTCAAATTATGATCAAGCTATAAGCGTAAGTAATAAAGGGGATTCAATATATAACAACATAATAGAAAATTGTAATTATGGAATAATTTTAGGCGAACCAACAGTAATAGGATCATATAACAACAATATAATAGATTCAAATACAATAATAAATTGTTCTCAATTAGGTATATCAATAAATGATAATGATCAAGATTCTAACATTATAATAAATAATTATATATATAATTGTAATACTAATATAAGAGTTTTAGGCGCTGATTCTATTGTAATTATGAATAATAAAATACAAAATGGAAATTATGGAATATATATATATGGAGGTAGTAGTGATACTATAGCAAATAATATTATTGATAATATGACAAATGAAGGTATAATAATATTTTCATCAGGATTGGAGGTTCATGACATATATATATATAATAATATAATTACTAATGGAAGTTCATCAGGTATATATGCAGAATATTTCTTGGGAGAAGTAAATAATATAAAAATAGATTCAAATGTTATAGAAGGTAATGATGATAATAATAGTGGAGATTATGGTATATATCTTGATCAGACAGATACAGTTATAATTACTAATAACATAATAAGAAATAATGGTGGTGGTGGAATAAATTTGGATGGAAGTTCAAGCGGAGATTATTGTGTAAATCATACAATAAGAAATAATCAAATATATTCAAATTTAGGAGAAGGAATTTATGGAGATTATATAGATAGTGTATATATAACTAATAATACGATATATCATAATACAGACGAAGGAATTCAAATAAGTAGTGGTTCAAAAAACACGAATATAATCTCAAATGTTATTAATGATAATGGAGTAACAGGTATATACCTAAAAAATGCAGTAAATGTATATGCATCTCAAAACACAATAGATTCAAATGCAGAATATCAAATAAAATTAGATGGAACGGTAAGTTATGATACAATCACAAAAAATATAATAAAAGTATCACAGTATAATCCGGATTCAGGAGTATATAATGCAACCGACACAGCATTTGATTTTACAAGAAATTACTGGTATCGTGCGGGTATTGCTACTACGGATTCACAAATTATCAAAAATATGATATTTGATGCAGGAAGTTTTGATATTGTATATTCACCATATAGGCTTGGAGAAGTTGATACAACAGCAGGAACAGATACAATAGCGCCGGCCGCACCGGATACGGTTGCGGTATCAGTATCCAGCAACAACTGTATCGTGACCTGGGCTGCTTCTAATACGAATGAAGAAATTGGCGGAGCACTGTCTGATTTAGCAGGCTATAGGATATATAGAAGCACCAGTGCAGACACTCCGAATTGGGGAACTGCTATTGGTGAAGTAAATAGTTCTACTTTACAATATATAGATAGTACTGTAACTTTTAATAATACATACTGTTATAGAGTAACAGCCTTTGATAATCATTCCCCTTATGAAAATGAATCATTTTATTCAGATTCAATAGTAAGTGTTTTAGTATCTTATCCAGCATATAATGGACCAAACTGGTATGTAAGTAATGATACAGGTTCGGATATAGCAAATGGCAGTGAAACATATCCATTTAAAACAATAAGTAAAGCAATGACAGTAATATCAAGCGGAGAAACTTTATATGTATATGCAGGAACATATTCTGAAACATTTATAATACCTGCCGATACTGTAACAATAATCGGCACAGATTCAGAAGGCGTAAATGCGACAATACTTAATTATAATGATAGTTCAGCGGCTACATCAGCAAAAGGTATTTTTGCACAAAACAGAACAGGAATAGTAATAAAAAATTTACAAATAAAAAATAGTTATTGCGGAATATATTTTAATGGAGTGACAAATTCAATAATAGAAAATGTAAATACTAATCATAATATTTATGGTATTTATTTAGATAATACCTCATCTACAAATGTAATAACAAATGTATATTCCGGGAATAATAGTGGTGGACTGTATTTAATGAATTCAAGCGATTCAAATATAATTCAAAATAGTGTGGTTATAGGAAATGGTTTTGATGGTATAGTTACAAATTCATCAAATTATAATGCAATAATAAATAATGAAGCGATAAGTAATAATGATGGTATTAAAATAGAGAACTCGAATTATAATATAATAAGAGAAAATAATTGTTCAAATAATACTCAAAACGGAATATTATCTATCGGTGCAGCAGGAGGATATAATCAAGTATTAAATAATACTATAGATACAAATGGCATTTGTGGGCTATATTTGGAAAATTACAATAATGAAATTACAGGTAATACAATAACAGCAAATACGCAATATGGAGTTTATAATTCTTCTTCGTATAATGTATTTACAAACAATTATATATCAAATAATCAAATAGGTTATTATTCAATTTATGGTCCGGATACACTTATAAATAATATAAGCACAAATAATACTCAATATGGATATGATTTTGCTCAGGCGTCGGCATTTAACAGCGAAACAAATATTTTATCAGGGAATACAGCGTCAAACAATGGAAGTCACGGATTTTATGTTGAGGATTGGAATCAGAATTATTTTACATTGTCAAATAATATAAGTTCAAATAATACTGGTTCAGGTTTTTATTATGGTCAATTTACAATACTTCTATCAGAAACAAATGATACAGCAATAAATAATAGTGGCTATGGTTTTTATTATAACTGTGTAATTTTACCTTCACCAATAACTATTTCAAATAATATAAGTATGAATAATAGTTTAGATGGATATTATTTTATTAGTTATTTGATGGGTAATATAAATTTTATATCAAATACAAGTAGAAATAATAGTAATGGGATAACAATAGACAATTATCAAAAGATTTATTTAGCGCAAAATACAATAGATTCAAATGCAGAATATGCGATAAGATTGATAAATAATTCAAGCGCCGATACATTCACACAAAATAATTTGTTAGGTTCAGTAGCAAATCCAGATTCAATAATATTAAATGCAACAGCAAACACATTTGATTTCAGTAATAATTATTTTTATACAACAGATTCAGGCGTAATATCAAGTAAAATAGTGAATACCGGCGTCGGCAGAATAAATTATATACCATACAGATTTAGCGAAGTAGATACAGATTTGACACAGGATACAATAGCGCCGGGCGCGGTAACAATAATATCAATAGATACTTCTACACCGGGAATAGTGAGAGTAGAATGGACAAATTCATCATATACAGGAACAGGAGACAAGGGTTTAGCAGGTTATCATATATTTAGAGCAAAAACATCCGAACTAATAAATAACGATACACCAAATTGGTATGCATATTTAATAGCAACAGTAAGTGCGACAGATACAGTATATACAGATACAATAGCAGTAACAGATACATATATATACAAAGTAACAGCATTTGATAAACATATAAATAATGGTAAGAATTATTATAATGAATCTTGGTATTCAGATTATTCAGATTCAAAACTTATAAATAATTATGCAGAGCAGTCATATCCACCGCAATTAGTTTTAACTTCTGATACAATAGAGGTAAATGAAGATGGGGTATTTGTATTAACATTAACAACAGCAAATATATCAGATACAAATGCCGAAGATACAATCGGAACCCTAACACTAACAGTATTAGATACAGATTTAGTAATAGCAGTAATTAGCGAAGATAGTGTAAGTAAAACAATAACATTTTATCCATTACCAGATGCAGAGGGAGTAGATACCGTAACAATAAAAATAACAGATAAACAAGGCTGGTCAACAACAGCAGAATATGTAATAACAATATTAAATGTAAATGATCCACCACAATATTTTTCAAAACCTGATACAATTGCTT
>Ga0209409_1000480_pt1 | contig 41130 bp, 53 predicted proteins | sample AD_JPNMR1_MetaG_FD_184424 | JGI IMG/M metagenome (GOLD analysis project Ga0209409, IMG submission 184424) | Active sludge microbial communities of municipal wastewater-treating anaerobic digesters from Japan - AD_JPNMR1_MetaG (SPAdes) (version 2) | ecosystem: Engineered > Bioreactor > Anaerobic... | reverse complement strand
CCACCCCATTGCCGTTATGGGTAACAGTCCGAGTGGTGGTCGAAATTGTCATGGCTTTACCTTTTGCTCAAGTTGCTGTACGTGGTACTGCAGCAGATGGAGTTGATCTTCGGCCCCGTTTACCATGGGCTTTGCTCTATGTTATTATAGATTGTACCATGGTTATTAGTGCTAGTGCTCGGAATTTATCTGCCACCGTACGGAATAACCTGCGTTGGTGGCAAATAGTAATGCTGCCCGCCCTCGCGTTGAATTCGCTGCTCCATGCGACTCAGATAGCCAGGGTTAACCGTCTCCTGTAGGTTGTGCAGGAACAGATAGTCCAACGCAGCACGTGTATAAAACAGATTCGCGAACGGTGTATTATTCATCATGAATCGCAAAGACTGACCAGCGACAGAGTCTCCCTCCTTGGCGCGAGAGTATAACCGCGCAAGATCCTCGAACTGTCCAACAGTTGGCCCAGATAGTGTAGCAATTGCTGAATGCCCGTACTTATTGAACTCACCAAACACGAAGTCGCCATAAATACCCAAGCCACCACCTTGCGTCATAGCCGCGACGATGGTCTTTGGATTAGTGGGATCCTTCGGAGTACGTCCTCTAACTGTATCCTTAGCGACCATCGCCAGGTAACCGAACACGGTCGAGGCAACCATGATATGGGCCAATCCAGCGTAGTCCGCTTTGCCCTTGAATAACGCCTCACTGAACGATTCAGCTCCATTGCCATAAATGAACGGAGCCATACCACGGCGAAGGACGGCAATCGGGAAAGACTTGAACTGCATAATAAAGCGAACAGCCTCACCGAGTGGAGTACCTGCCTGGGTTCCAAGGGTTAGGAGACTTTGGACACGGGCGTCCGGGTGGGGAATGGCGGTTTCAATCTGGTCGGTCAAATAGGTCCTAAATTTGACTTCTAGGCTATCCCTGAGCTTTCTTAATTCACGGGAGGACTCGGAGGATATATCTAGGTTATTAAGACTATAGACCTCTTTCATCCGAGATTCATCTAATCCAGCAATCCTGTCAGGTGTAAGATACCAGTCACCGTCCCGCTCCCAGGCCGTTGAACGAATGGCATTCCATTCACGCTCGTTGATGTCGTAGAGCTTGAACACCCGCTTGGTAGCGTCAGGCAGAGCACCGAAGTCCATATCCTTCAAGCCGCCGAGGTGGTTTGACAGCATCACGGCCACTCCAGATTTGTGCGCGTCATTCCACCAATTCATCATGTTCAGCTTGAAGAACTTCTGCTGCAGCTTAGCCATGCGGCCCGGGATATTGTCCTCAGCAGCAAAGCGACTAGCAATGTCAGACAGAATACCCTGGAAGCCTGAACCTACCAGACGGGCAATTTCTTTCTGGTCAGCATCCCCACGACCACGGAGTACATTTGCGAATGCATTGCTATAGGCTTCAAACAGACTTACACCATTGTACTTCAACGCCGCAGCCTGGAATGGAATGTCCGTGACTGAGGACAGCACTGCCGAACCCAGTTTTGCCAGGTTTTGAAGTACACGAATGCCTGAGCCCCAGGCCGCCAGCGTGCGGTTTGCTGGGATACGCGCAGAGCCATCGATCTGTTTGTACAGGGCCTCAAGCGACCAGTTATTAAGCTTGTCGAACGCCTCCGGGTCGTTACGTGCGGCCTCTTTCAGTTCACCGATGAGTGTCTTGAACATCGACTCGGGATTCGTGCCGAAGCCCTCCATCAGAGCCAGATTCTTAGATGCCGATTCTACACCCCACAAAATGGATTCACGAAGACTACCCTGCCCGAAAGCCTCGTTGTACTTCAGCCACGAATCGGCGTCCTTGAAGTGCAGCACCCGATTAGCGCTAATCTTCTTGGCCAGGTTGCCAGGACCAGTAAAACCAAGTAAGGCCGCCGCGTCATCCGCTACTTCCTCGCCGCGCTGCTTCATGTGCAGACCGGTTGAAAATCCCTTGTAGGCCTCTTCTAGAAACGGTGCCACCTCCATGTTGCCGAACGTCTTTTCCTCATTCAGCAATGGGAGCACGAACTGAGTCCAGGCTTCTTGGCCGGCAGCGCGAATTCGACCAACATCGTGAGACTGCCGGACAATATATCCAGGCATCATGCGAATATGTGCCCCGGCCCGGTTCTGCATGCCAACCAGTTCCGTTTGCGCGGCGTTAATAATTTCGGCGATTCCAAGGGCTTCTTGGTTTTTCGTGATGCCGGCGCGCCCTTCACCTAGAGCCCACAGCTCCCTGGCGATGTCATCGTCCAGCTCGCCAGACGTGAAGAACGGCAGCAGCTTCTTCTGCTCTAGGCTATTGATCAGTTTGCCGAGAACCCCGTTAACGATCGACTTCTCACGCGCGTCGATTGACAGTTTGCCACCCTGACGTAGTTTGACCCCACCACCAAGATATGCGAGCAGTCCCTCAGCCTTATCCTGAAAACCATCCAGGTAGCCGTATACCTGCTCCTTGATTCGAGCATTGATGAGCGCATTGCGCTTTTCGATTAGGGCCGCTTCCTTCATGGCGTTGGTCGCGCCGTCGATCGCGTTGAGTACCTGATCCTCGATGGACTCAAGTTTGCCCTTAGTCTTGTTACGCTGAACGACCTTGTCGATTTCTTCCAGTAGGACTTCTGCGTCCTTGTCAGACAGCCACTCCCCAGCAGACTGACGAATTGCGTCAATACAACCGGCGTATCCAGCTTTCTGAGATGCGGGTTTCTTCTGCGCCATGTTATTTCCTCAGCAGGCAAGCCATACCTTCAACCATGGCTGCTCGCAAGTCATCTGCCTTATTCAAAGCATCGTCTGCTTGTTTGAGTCCATCGACCTGAACATCTCCGTGCTCTTGTGCAAGACGTGACTGTTGGTAGTCAATCTCCTTTTCCAACTCCATCATCTTGCGAGTCTTGGCTGCGGGTTCATAATACTCAGCGGTGTCCTTGTGAGTAGCCAGAATTTCAGCGTCAAAGTTCTCGGCCACGTCATCAGCGGCCCCAGTACGAGGAGCCTCCATATGCTGCTTTGCCTGGTCTAGAACTTCTTTGCCAGAGGCCGCGGTGAACTCCATACTATCTGGACGTATACGTCTGAGCGCCTCAAGTTGAACTGTACCATCTGGTTTAATACCTGTAACCTTAAACTCAAGGCTACGGTCTAATAGAAACTCAGACTGATAGTCGAAGTACCCAGACGAATCCCTAACTCCACGGCCCCATCGTTTGCCTGCCGGCAAGGTAATTTCTAAATTTACCTGCGACTCAGGGCCAAAGTCCTCCATGTCTCGAAGTATACGCTTCATGGCCTCCTTTGTCGTGGCGGTTGACATGTAAGCTCTATTGTGATACACGTCCCCAACCTTTAGAGGGGTAATGGCATCAGCAGCTTCGTCCCAAGCGGCTCTATATACAACAGTTGCCTCTTTTGTGGCTCGCCCACGAGCCAGGTATTCGTCAAGTTTTGCAACTAATTCGGCCGTATGCGGTGATGGTCGCCCGTCTATAGCAAGACCTGAATTTATGGCCATACTCTCACCGCCGGTGTATCTATCCACAATAGTCTGCAGATCTGCAGCTGTTGCGCGCTGGTGAAGTCTTCCGGGAGGTGGTTTCTTTACAGGAGTCAACGGCTGTACGATGTCCGTTAGCGTAGGAATTGGCTCTTCTACCCTCGGGCCCGCCATTTCAGCCGCTTGTACAGGGTGACCTTCTGCCACTCGCAGATTGGGGTCGGACCGCAGAATTGGTTCCACTTGCACAGGACGCCCGTCAAGCACCTGGGCAACGGCGGTATGTAAGGACGTTTCATGCGTCGCCTCTTGTTTTCCACGTAACCATTCAGGCGTCCACTTGCCAACGTGACTGAGACCTTTACCAAGAACAACCGCGCCACCACCAAGGGCGCCACCGAATACTCCGCCAAACACGACGTTCGCCAGTGAGTCGGCCATGGTATAGTCTGCGTAGTACTGCTGATGCGAATATAGGTTATACGGCTCGAGTACAACGTTACCAATAGCCGCATCCACAGCTGTGAGGCCAGCGGTTCCAAGGGCTCTATAGGCTAGCGATGATGAAGCAGCCATGGCTCGTAGCCCGCCGAGCATTTGAATCCCTTTTGCGGGCGCCACAACGATACCAACAGCCGTACCGACTGGGTCAACAACCCCAGCAGCAAGTGAGGCCGTAACCCCAGAGGCCGTTGCCCAACCCTCAGCGCGCTGCCAGATGTCCTGGCGTTGTATTTCCTCGCGCTTGCGGTCGCGAATCAACTCAGCCTGCGCGCGTGTCAGTGGCCTATTAAAATTTACAAGCCCATCAGTATACTCCTTGCGCAGTTGATCAACAGACAGTTTTTCCCCTGTGTCAGCAATATCGTTAAGCGCGTGCTGCTTCACCATTGCGCCTGTAAAGCCTTCGAGCACGTCGAAGTTGTAGACCTGGCTATACGTACGACCGACCGACGGGGACAACTGCGATTGCAGGTCAGCCTGCATCTCCTGATCGTTTTGCGCTGCTGGTAAGAAGAGTGAACCCATTACTTGGCTCCAGTAGTTCGTCCAGTAACCGCCCGGCCATCCAGCAGTCCGCTCAAGAAGTCTGTGTCAGAAAAACGGATTTCATACCGGTTACCCTTGGCATCCATCACAGGAACAAACAACCCAGGAGCACCTTTTGCCTTAACGGCTCGGTATACGCCAGAGCCATCCTCATTGGTGAGCCAAACCAGGTTACGGGCATCCTTGATTGATTCTTCTGTGTAGGCAGGACTCAGGTATGGATTCGCCGATTTAACTACTGGCTTAAAGACCTCACCATTGGACTGCCTCCAGGTCTCAGCAACTCGCGACAAGACCTTATCCACGCGCTGGGGATCGTATCCTTGGTGCGTGTAGGGGTCTCTTACTGGGACGTAATATGTGCCATTGACGGTCATCTGCTTCTTAACCAGATCCTCGACCATGGACTTCACCAGATCACTACCGGAGGTCTTAGGATCGCGGGCTGCAAGAAACGCGGCTCGCTCCATGGTCTTTGCAAACGTACCGGCATACTCGCCGCCGGCAGTGCCACCAGTTACAGCCAGCATGTTCAAGAACTGCTGGTACTCCTGATTCGACGTCAAGGCGTTACGTATATCCTTGATACGTTCAGGTGCCATGCCAGCAGTAACTTCCTCCTCAGACTTCGACTTCAACGCCTGAGCAAACATGTTACCGTACGCTTGCGTCCTAGTAAAGTCAAGGAACATGTAGCCCTTATCAAGGCCATTGGCATACAACTCGCCCATGAACTTGGCATATAGGCGCTTGTTCTGCGGCGTCTGACTCTGACCAACAAACTCTTGCTGAATTTGGCTCATGATTTGTTGAGCCTCATCGAGGGTTCCAGCATCCCTGATCCGCTTTACGTAGCCCTGGGCCTCGTCTTTTGTAAGCAACCGCTGCTGAAACTCAGGAAGCTTAAACTGGTTTTGCTGAATACCAAGACGAGTAGCAACCCGGGCAGCAATAGGTTGTCCGGGATAGTTGGTTGGATCAAGTTCAACGGCGTTTCGTTCAGCGGCAGCAGCTGGATCGCTTGCTCGTAGCTTAGCCTCAGCTTGCAACATGTCAGCAGTGGCCCCAGCAATTTTTGCCCCGGCCACCCCATTTGGGCTTGATGATAAAATTTTTTTGACGTACGCGTGCGTTTCAGAAGGGATGTTGCTCATCCAATCGGAACCATACTTCTCAACAGCCTTGACTACACGACCCGGACCCCAGTTGTACGCAGCCAGGGCCTTCGAATAATCTCCGCCGAACTGGTTAAGTAGATCCTTCATGTAGCGTGCTTGACCAGCAATGCTAGAGTGCGGGTCAGTTGTATCAACCCCATACTGTTTGGCAGTGTCAGGTTGGAACTGACTAATGCCGAGCGACGGCTGCCCAGTTGACGCTTTGTCATTGCGGGCAGTCGGGTTACCGTTGGACTCAGCCATGATCTGAGCAGCAAGTACACCCGCGTCAACGCCTGTGTCGCGCGAAGCTTTCGTGATAGTCTCAGTATAGGGTACAAGGGCTTTTTGGGAAACCTGTTCAGTCTTGAGCCGTTCAACTGTGGAGGTAAGATCACCGTGCCGGATTTCTCTGGCGATGATCTTCTCACGGCTCATAATTTCGACCTGATCCTGATACCGCTTGTAACCCGCCGGGCCGAGCAAGTCCTTTACCTGCGTCAAGTTGTAACCGGCCGGTAGCGGTTCGGTGGTCTTACCCACACTGTAGTCGGCTAGGTGGTCTTCCAGCGCGATGCGCAGTTGCGTGGTGGTCTCAGACCGAATCTGATTCGAGGCGCTAAGCAGATGTGACCGTAGACGATCAAGTTTATCTCCGTAAAGATTGAACCCCGGCAGTTTGTTGAACTCACCGGCGTCAAGCATCCGCAGAGCCTCGCCGGGATTTTTATTACCGACGCCACGGACTACAGTTTCAGAGAAGTGTGAAGACACATCCTCACGCAGGCGATCTTTTACACTCGGTGGAACGTTCATGGCGTTTATGGACTCAAGACGCGGGACCACGACTGACGTGTACAGGTCAGGATTCAGCAGTAACGCCTGAGATTCCTTCTTTGCGTAGTCAACCGTCGTCTGCACACGAAAGCGTTGCTTTTCCTGAGCCTCAAACGTAAGAGCCTGTGAAAAGAACTGATCTTGGAACTGTCGAGCCTGGACATCGAACAGTTGTTGTGCACGAGTATTGGGGGCCTGCTGGCGCAGTTCGCCGAGTGAGTCTTCGTAAGCCTTATTCTGCGCAAGAGCAAAACCCTCAGCTCCAGGTTGAGCGTAGTTCTTGTCGTCCTCCATCTTCGCAACCATGCGATTGCGGAAGTCAGTCATCTGATTGATAGACCACAGATGTGCGTCATACTCCTGCTGTTTCTCAAACTCGACCTTTGCCCGCAAGTCAGCCTCATGAGAAGCCCTTGCGACTGCTCCCAGGCCTTGGCCAATATCTGCAAGACCCTGTGCAGTACTCAACGGGCGCATGTCAGGATTGTTGCCTGCCCCTTGCAAGGATCCTCGCGCTTGATACGTGTTGATTTTCGGCATTAGTTAATCCTCACTCCCTGCCCACCGCCCATGTAGTCCAGATTCGGAGCTGACGGCAATTTCAACCCAGCCCCCGTGTACGTGGGTTGGTACGCAGGATTTGCTTTCAATTGGTCCTGCATATTGCTCCACTGGGCGTAACCTGTCAGGATAGATCCTGTGGCGCTCATGAGCCCTTGCGTTTGAGCTGAGGCCCCCTGCAAGCGCTGCAATGCCGCCTGAGTTCTATAGCCGTTGGACTTGATTATCCCGTTATAACGAATAAGCAAGGCGTCCATTTCAGACTGCATCGTAGTATCTTGCGCGACGTCCAACGCGGATCCAGTCATCTGGACACCCGCCTTAGCGTAGTCTGCGCGTTGTTGGCCAAGCAGTCGATCAACACCTGCTCGGAAATTACGTTCCTCAAATGCAGCCTGCTGCTTAGCCAGATCGGCATCAAGCTCCGCTTGCTTGGAGTTGAACTCTGCCGCAGCCTTACCTTGATGCCCAGCCCAGATGTTTGAGAGTGCAGATGCCGCCGTAGAGGCTAGCATAGCTGTTGATGTAGCGACGGCCATGTGCCTCCTTATTCGTAGACCACCATCCACGGTACCAGGCCGGTAATCGTGCACGGATATGGTTGATCTGCTACGAGTGTAACTTGACGGCTACGATCGTAGTCCCCTGGGAAATTTACCACCTGGTCCCCAGTAAACAGCGGCGGAGACTGATCCATATTATGAAAGCCCATCCGGAACTGAACCTCCTGAAGCTTGTCCTCAGATGGGCCGAACTTCAGTCCTAACGTATTGAGCAACCGCAAGCCCAGGCGCTGAACACGCCCAGTCTTTGTCTGAGCCGTGCCCTCGTTACCACCGGCCTCGTAACGAATGGACCGCAGTTTCGCTATGTAGGCCAAACCAACATGGATAACGGACGCTGGACGATCCAGTGTAATCTGACCAGAACTATTGACGACTTTTGGCGCACGTACGGAACCGTCACCGAGAATGGAAACGGTCTCCCCCTTGAGATGGTCTAGGCCGGAAACAAGGGTTATTGGGGCCCCACTATACGAGAGGCCACAATCCACAAAGAAGGCACCATCCTTATCCTCGGATGAACTCGGATAGAACTCAGGGTCTAGTCTCTCAATATACTGCTTTGTCCCGCCGTCAATGGTCCTGGTGGTAACAACCCAGAGTTCATCATTATCAGCTCCTGGTATACACGATACGTGTTTTACACGGGCATTGGCGCCACCGAGGATGTGGCGATGCCAGCCGAGAACTTCTTGCTCCTTGTTGTACGTGAAGCCGATCAGTTGACCATCAGCGCGAGTGCTCCACACAATGGAGTGCGGCTCTTGCTGATAGTCCATATTGATCATTCCACCCAACGTAATATGCTCAGAAAGAATCGTAGCATCGTTAGATCGGAAGCCATCAACGTTAAAATCATAAAAGTATTCGCGAAGTTTCCGACGCGCCCTCTGCCAGAAGAGCAGATTCTTATCCACCAGTACAGGCTTAACATTGGCAACTCCTCGTGCAGTTTCACGAATGACCCGAACATTAGTTGGCGTGATGGCCTCATACAGCGAACTGGCCGAGACTGTAAACTCGCCTGAATCCGTCAGGATCACCAGGACTTTTCCTGGAACCATCCAGCGAATAGAGTTCACATCATCGGTGCTCAGTGTGTAATTGAGTCCTGAATCGTTCAGCACCTTGCCTGCCGCATCTGACGGGGCAAAGTTGTTGAAGTCGCCAGAACGCGTGGCCCAGACAGTTTGCGGCTGCTGTGTGGTATTCGCGAACCACAAGCGCTCCTCGAAGAATGTTGCTAGTGACGGCCAGCCAGTGGTGTCGGACCAGGCGCCAAGACGCCAATCAGACGTGGCACTTGTCGAAGAAGCTGCTACCTTAAGATCAGCTGTTACCTGCGTGGCACTCGTGAATGATGTGATGACTGCCCATGACCAGGCCGTAGACGGACCGATACGTACTAGGCGCCCAACGTCAGTTGCTGCAAACGGAGAGTGACCTGTGGCCGTAATTGTGACAGAGCCAACAGCTGTGCCGCTGACGGCTAATTTCTTAGCCGTATCAGAGTTAACGTCCATGTACGGACCGTCCTTGAACTCAAAGTCCGTGAACGTCCAGCTGGTGTGTCCTGTACGAGACAACTTCTTAGGTTTAACCTGCGGATGAAACATGAACAACACGTCCGCTGACTGAACGAACTTGACATTGGCTAACTGATCTTGTGTGTACGTGTGCGCAAGTTCATATGGAACGCCGGTGCTAAGAATCTGGCCGCCATCCTTGAAGAATCGAAAATAGCCTGCACCAAACTCAATAATGTAGGCTTGGATGGTTGAGAACTTAAATGGAATCAGCCAGGTATCAGCGGCCGTTTTTGTAGCGGCAATGAACCGGAATCCTGGACGCTTAATCACACCGCCATGCGGCATGATCAAGAAGTTCTCCAGCAACTCGCAACCGTTCTGGTATTTTTGAACGTCAACCCGAGACATCAACCGCGGTGACATCTCACCTGTGGTGAAGTTGGTCTGGATAATTGATGCGCGAGCCATTACCGCGACTCCAGCCAATCAGTGGCCTCAACCATCTGCAGTGAATTTTCCTGCGCATCAACAGAGCGGGCTTCACGTACCACCAGCTTATACTGCTCCCACATCTGCTCCTTGAGCGAGTTTGACTGAACAATGGGCATTGCCAACAGGTGCGCCAGGTAGGCCGCAAGGGCCTGAGACAACAAGGCGTCGTACTCGTTCGGGTCCTCTACACGAGCAATGTACTTGATCTTAACGATGTTGGAATTGCACTGCAGTTTACGCCCCTCAATTGTGAACGGTTCATCGGACTCGAGTCCAAGGGTTCTGAGGCAGTCGGGGGGTAACAGAAACGAATATGACCAACCATATGCGGGTTGGTCAGCAAGCGGGGCCAGGACGTCACGTTTTACCGCGCAGTTCCATGGGTAGGTGCGTAGAACAGCATCCCGGCAAATAGGCCAGTTTTGCTTAATGAGAATAGCTGACTTTTGCGGATCATCCAGCGAAGTGATCAGATCAGCTCCGATGTATGTTAGCGCAAGATTGGCGATCTCCGTAATTGAACTGGCCATGGCTCCTCCGAAAAGGCCGTGATGGCCCTTTGGGGGAGCGCATCACGGCAAAGGCTCAGCGGCAGCTGATTAGTCAACAACGTACTGCAGGAACGTCTTGAGCGTGCCAGCAGTCGCCGTAGCGACGCCAAGTGTGACGTAGATGTCTTCGCCGTAGGCGGCGGAGATCTCCACACCGAGGTTGGCAATCTGGTCGAGGAACTGGGGGGCACCCACTATGGTGTAGGTACGGGCAGAGCCGTACTTTGCCGCAGTGATGGTACCACCCAGTTGGCCGTTAGCTTGGCTGGGAGCCGAGCCAACTGCCAGGGTTGTAGTGCCTTGCGCCGTGGTGACCAAGATGCAGGACTGAGGGAGCAGGCGCGCGCCTTTAGGCAGCTTGCCGATGCAGATGGTGTCGTTCGCCGGCAGGGTCGTCAGAGCGAAGTCGCCCTGAAGGGTGCGTACGCGACCGCCGATGTCCCCAACCTTTTGGGGAGTCGGGGGCACGGACAGGATGCCAGCTACTTGCGTCGTATTGCTGTTTGCCATGTTCGATTCTCCTTAGTTTGGTTGATTACAGGACGGCTTCGTCGACCTTGATTTCGACAACGCCTTCCTCTTCCATACGCGTGGCGCCGATACCCATGGTAACGTACACCTGCATGGAGTTGCGCTTGTCACGGCGTGGACCGACATCGACCATCGGGTCTTGTGACACGGCCAGAAGGAGCTTCGACTGCACCCAGGCGATGTGGCGGCGATAGCCAGAGGCGTCAGTCAGCAGACGCTGCGTGCGCACGAACTGGAACCCCATGAACGTGTCAACCTTGCCCTCGACCAGCGCCTTGACCACGTTGTAGTCTTGTGACGTGATTTCGATGTTACGCAGCAAGCTGTGCAGGCTGTTGGCCGTGCAAGTCATGACCCGGACTTCATCTGGGTCATTTTCATACGCGTCCAGAATTTCCTTGGCGCGGCGAATCTTGCCGATGGTCAGGTTGCTGTTGGCGGCACCACCAGATTCAACGTAGTTCACCGCAATCTGGTTGCCGGCCGGGAACGACACGGTGGTTTGACCCGTTTTGCCACTGTACGCAGTGTCGAAAGCGGACCCGATGATGGCGTCGTCCATCTTGCGACCCATGGCGAAGACAGCATTCATCGCGTAGGCGCTCGTCGGATCGATGAGCATCTTCAGCTTGTCCTGACGATCAATCAGGTCAGCCCAGTCGTAGTCACGCAGGGAAACTCGCCGACGGTCATGCGGAGTGCTGACCAGCGGCGTGTCTTGATGGCGACCGGTGATTTCAACCGCGTCGGTAACACCAATACGGTCATAGAATTCAAACTCGCTGTTTTGCGGTTCGACACGGACGAAGGGGCGTAGGCGCGAACCCTTCTGTTGGACCAGCATGGAAACGTTGTTCCGGTACTGGTTAACATATGCGGCATCAACTTGGAAGGACATTATAGTCTCCGATGAAAAGTGGTTAAACGATTCTTCGGAAAGCTACCCGGTAATCCGGACCCTCCTAGCAATTCAGCACCTGCTTTCGGTGAGGAGCTTTCTCCTGGTCATACGGACACTTGCGTGCTACCCGTCTATGATTAGTATTATAACACAAAAACGCCCCGTGTAAACAGGGCGTTCTCGGAAATTAAATTAACTTTCGACCTTGCCCGGATAGGCCACCTTGAACAGGCGTTCCATTCGCGCGACAGCTTCCTTATGACCAGGCGCATCCTTGTTCATGTAGGCCTTCTGGAAGTCAGCGTCCGTTTGCAACGTGCCGATTTCAGCCTTGGCCGCTTCAGGTCCTGCAACGAAGCCAGACTGCGATGAGCGACCGCCGAAGGCTTGATCCTCACCAAGCTGCTTGCCGATATTGGCGAACAACTTAATAAGCATCGGATTGTCCCCTTCACCCGACTCATTCAGATACTTAACCAGTTCTTCGCTGCCGAAGGTCTTAACCGCACGCTGGGCCAACTGGACATTGACGTCGAACTCGTGGCCTTTCCACTCACCTCGAAGGTGCTCAAGAGCTTGTTCACGCTGAGCGACGCGAGTCTCTTGCATAGACTTCATGTCGCCGCCGACCTTAGCAATGTAGTCTTGATACAGGCCGTCAGCTTGCTTCTGCGTCAGTCCATGCTTGTGGAAGACGTCTCGCGCCCACTTCTGAGTAGCCTCGTCTTTCGGCACACCATCAACCGTAGTTTCGGAGAACTTGTACCCGTCCGCCGCGCCAGGACGTCCGAGCTTATTGTAAAAGTCGGCCATCTCAGCCGGAGACGCATCTGCCTTTGGCAGTACAATCTTGTCGGCGCCAATCATCGACTGGGCGTGGACAAAGGATTTGGCGAGACCACCGACGTCCTTGATGTCAGTAAGTGCCGGATGCGCGCGCAGGTCCTCGGGCAAAGAACCACGCCAATCAGTCGTCCCATCTGCCGGGGGAGTGCCACCAGTCAGAGTCGAACCGCCACCCGAAGAATCACCTTCGCCGCCCTCAGGTGCGCGAAGAACATGCCGCTGAAATTTATTCATTTGTTGTTTGCTCCATCAATTGTTGAAGTTTGCCGAGATCGTAGTTAAGCATCTTGAGAATACTCAACACAACCCGGCGTTCGCCATCCCGCATAGCTGTAAGCTGCGGGTCACCAGGGGTGATGACTGGTTCGAACACGTGGCAATTTTTCGCCAGATGTGCAAGAACAACCTCCCCCTGGGGTGTCTCAAACGTTGATCGATAAGCTTCAACCAACGCATGTTTGTTACCGAAAATCTTTTGGAGGGTGTCACGCACCATTCTTGCCTCCATTGATGACGGCCAGGCTAGCAGCTCCACGACCAGCCTTGTTGAACGAATCGGCGGCCATATTCAGTTGCTCAGCCTGGGCTTGTTCAGCTTTAGCCTCAGTTCGTTGCTGACGTAGCTCTGCCACCTGCTTGTCAGTGAGCAGCGTGCGGTATGACACGTCATACACATCAGCCATGAAGTCAACGACGCCATCGCCATCAATCTTGTCAACAATTTCAGGCTTGACAGTTGCCACCTGAGCAAGTGTCTCCATCATACGTTGGAAGGCCATGACCTGTGTCATGCGTTGGGCCTTGGCCACTGGAGACACGTATTCAACCTTCAGTTCAACGCCAGCCAGCTGCTGTGGAATTTCACCTAAATAACCCTTGCGTATAAGAATTCCAAAAACCCGATCAATCAGCGGATCGAGGAACTCAGACTGCTGGCGACTAACCGCTGGGGCCATGAGACGCATCTTCTCCTCAGTGCGCTGCATGACCTCAGTGGCCGTCATCTGCGGGCCTTCCTGCAAATTCATCCAATCGACGAAAAAGCTACGGATGATGTGCTGACGACGCGAGTCGATCAGATCGAACCCGATGTCTACGCGGCCACGAGTTTCCAGGGGGTGGATCAATTGCTCCGGGTTGAGCGTCGAACTATAGTAGTTGATCCCGCCAGGAGACGTCTTGATCGGGAGCAGGAAGCCTTCATCCGGCATCATCAACGGAGGATCAACGATCTTCTGCGCCGCGACAATAATAGTCTTCGCCATGGCGTTAACCATGCGAATATCTGGCATTGCCGTCATTGCTGGGCTACGACCGTAACGTTCGCCAGTCAGTTTACTCCAGCGCGGTACCATGAACGGAAAATCGTAGTAGCCGGACTCGGCCAACACTAGTTTCTCCTGCGGATATATGTACCAGGACGCGAAACGCCTGGCCTTCGGAGAAGCTGAACGCGGATCGAAGTCCTTACGCGGAGCCACGAAGTGGACGAAGTCATGCTTCTTAAGCGGATTCTTGCGAGCCTCTTCCTGGAACTTAGTTGACGGAAAATTCGGCCATAGTTGGAGAGCCTGCCGAGCCTCGAGCTTGAAGGTCCGACCGATTGTGTCTACCCGGCCATAGGCGTCCTCATCAATGACGCAGTCTGCAAGATGATATGTACAGAAACGCAATGGCGCGTGTACGTACTCTTCCTCCACATACATGATCCCCGTACCAAAGGCTCCAAGGTCGAGATAAAGTTCGTGAGCTTGCGGATTGAAGTTCGTCTTCTGCGAATTGAAGATACCGAACATGATATCCGTGGCATTTTGAAGCCAACGTTCAACCTCGTCGTCCTCTCGAAGTGGCTCCTCCATCTCCACCGGTAGGGTGAGTCTGAACCAGCGCTGCGTGGGACTCGTGAGGTACGAATGCAGCCCTGACGCCAGTTGCTCAAGAGCCCATGGCGCAGTGGAGTCGTATATCTTGTTCTGGAGTTCTTGACCCGGGGTCCGTTCATGATAGAACGCCCCACGACGAGGCAATACCAGATCTGCAGCATCTTGCCAGAGGCGGGTCCAGTTCTGCTTTTCTTGCTTGAGCTCCTCTACGCGTTGGCAGAGTTCCCCAGCAATCTGCTGTTGATCGTTCATTTAACCTCCCAGGAGGGTCTTGGTAGCGGTGTTTGCCGTGGACGTATCCCCAGTCGAGCTTGTAAGTACCGTTGAAGCACGACCTGCGCGCAAGCGGTTCTTATCACGCTCGTTAGCGGCAACTTCTGCCGCAGCCTTGTCCGAAGCTGCCTGGTTCAGGGCCTTAGCCTCATTGGCTGCACGTTCCTGAGCAGCGCGTGCTTCGTCCGCCGCCTTCTGTTGGTTCTTCTGTTGTTGCCTCTGTTGTTGTGCAGCGTATGCAGTTGATGCCACCGATGCAGCGGCTGCAACGAGCATAGCAGTTGACGTGGCTATAGCCATGTTACAATCCTTTCACAAAAATGCGCTCGACTTGTTCGTAGCCCATACGCACGTACATTGCTGCAACTGCATCCGGCATGGACCCCTCTAGCAGAGCCATTGTAATAGCAACAGCCCCAACCTCCTTTGCCCAACGCTCAGCTGACCGATACAGCTGGATAGCTACCCGCGTGTGGCGGTAATTCTCATCGACGTACCAAAACAACTCCTGCGCTAAAAGCTTTGTTTGAACTGTTTGGGATGGAGCGACGATAACACCGATTCCACCAACAATCGTACCCCCGTCCTCGGCCACCATGAAAAATACGTTTGGGGCACCAATCAACCGGTCTAGTCCATGTGTACAATCGGCATCCTCGCCGAGAACACGTTTCCAGCCGGACAGGTCGAAGAATTGCCGCCCATACTTCTGGACAAACGGCCAATCCTCAATTGTTGCCTGACGATAATTCATACCTATCTCCGATTGTGTTATTATACCATAAACTTTCTACCCGTATTCGGAATTTTAATATCCCAACGGGTCATAATTACTCTCTGTCTGCCGTGGTAACTTAAAGGCATATGCTCGCTTCTCCTTAAATGCAACAGCTAGGTATCTAAACGCATCCGCCCCGTGGGACGTCCAGTCGTGGTCAGGCGAATCATTATAACAACGCATCTTGTCGTTCCAACTCTTCTTGTACTGGCGAAGGGCCTCAATCCCGCGGTCGCACTTTGACTGATCAAACCAGCACTTGCCCAGGATGTTTCGCACCGCCTCAATACCGTCCTGGACGGAGAGCTTTGGCACAGTGGTGAACTTGACTCCAAGGGCTGCAGCAACGTCCTTGCGGCTCTTGCCCACTGAGAAGTCTCGCACCTCTATGTCGTGCGGCGCGTAGTGCTTACCGTACAGGTAATTCTTTTCAGACAACACCTTTGCGTAGTGTACGATACCCTCACCACTATTCTCGTAGTAATCAATAATGCGGACCTCCAGACCGGAGACCTGATAGAACCAGATAGCGGTAGAGTCATGCGTACCCAAGTCCCAAGCTGTATGCACCTCCAGCCGCGGCTCGTATGGCACCGTGCAGATGCGCTCCTCCTTGAGGGCCTTTTCCATCTGTGCACCATAATAAGAGCCAACCAACGCCGCGTCAAATGAGCAATAGAATTCCTGCTGGACCATCTCCTCAGGCATCCCGGCGAGGCGTTCCTCCTCGATCACATCGACGCCAATTGCGTTTGTGTCCTCAATTGTGAGCGTCTGCGCAAACCAGCGAGGATTGCGTTTGGCCATCTCCATAATCTCATGGCCATGGTTACGGCCTCGTGGAGTATAGATAAATAGAGCCCAACCACCGTTCTCTGCCAGAATAGGGCGGATATAGTCCCACGCACGAGGGTCCTGCAACGAATACTCTGAGAACACGCACCCAACTGGATTGGCCCCCACCAGGCGGTCGACGTTATCCGTACCAACAACCTGCCAGATGGAGCCATTCTCCAGCTCCAGTTTCATCTCCGTGTTGTTCTCCGACCTAATAACCTCCTTAGGCCACGCCTCGCGAAACGCCTTGCCCTCCTTCGTCCGGCCATCCCAAACAATCTTCCGCCCCTGATTATACGTAGGCAGTAGGTGCCAGTACAGGCCGGGTCTAGTAAACGCGGAAACAACCGTCCAATTCAGCGCTGTAGCATCCTTGCCAGCGCGTCTGTGCCACACAGCGACGGCGCGCTTGCCACCTTTCTCAAGGTATGACCACAGCGGAAGCTGATACATCCGCGGCATCCAGTTAACTGGTACTTGTATTTTAGACATCTATGATCCCATCCTCGTCAGTCTTCAGTTTCTCCACATCGGTGCGCATGGCTTCAAGGGTTACGTTGTCTAGCTCCGTAACGTCTTTCATCAGCTTGCGGGCCGCCTGATTATCAAGCATCATCCGGCTACCCTGCAACTTGTCCAACTGATCGGCCATTATAGCTGCTTGGTCAGGCATCACATCAGAGAACCGCACGACGCTAAACGTCACTGAAGCCTTAATCTCCTTGTTGACGTCGAGAGATCGCTTCTTCGGATGTACGTATTGGGCCAACTCTTTTGCTGCAGCTAGCTGCTGGTCGGTATCCTCAGCCAACTCACCACTAGCAAATCTTGCCATAATACGAATCGGGTCTACACCCTCCTCTTCCAGCGTATCGAGGATCGGCTTGTTCACCAGAGGATTGCCCTGGCCATTCTCATGGTATTTCGTCACAGCACTGCCCTCAAATAATCAGATTCTGGTTGATGGTCGCCGCCACTTCCTCGGCCGGGAACTTCTCCAATGTACGGAGGTGCTGCAACAGCTTATCCAGCGACTGAAAACGAGCGACAAATGGGTCTAGGCCGCAGTACACCCGCAAAGGGGTGGCGAAGGCCTCTACCAGATTCCCAATCTCTTTGGGGCTTGCAGAGCCATTTAGATACTGTCGCGGAATGTTTAGTTTGTACCGCCTTACGGGTGCGGGCGCCCGCGTTGGTGTGCGGTAGTAGTTTGAACTACAGGCCTTACACGCCCCGCAATATGTAATGACCTGACTTCCCGCTACGCGCTTCGTGGATTTGTCGAACGCGGACAAGGATTTCATGGCCCCACATCGTACGCAGCGCCGGTCAGACATGCACTAACTCCCGAGCTGCGCGCTTACTCGAATTGCGGACGCGATAATACTCCCGCGTGCACTCTTTGCAGTACGGGTTCGTCAGGTACGCGTAGAACTCCTCGTGAGACTTGGTGTCCTTACAGCGAGGGCATTTACGTGCCACACCGTCCTTCTTTAACGTAACAGTCATCGATACGCCAGTCATTTCCGTGCTCCAGTTCTACGCCGCTGAAAGTGCTTCTGAACAGCGTTCAGTTTCTTACGACTGCACTCTTTGCAGAAGTATCCAAGGCCTGATGCCCATGTGAAGTTAGCCTCTGATTTTGCTTCATGACAGCCGGTACAGACGCGAGTACCCTTGCCACCCACTGTCTGTGGGCCGTCCTGTGCAGCTTGGTGCGCGACCCAGCGCTTAAACTCTCCAGCATCCATATTAGTACTCCAGGCTTAGATAATATATTATACACCACTAGTGGCCCGTTGTATACGGAAATTGATCAACCAATGCTGCACCTCGTATACATATAGGCAAACCAAGGGAACAAGGTTGAATCATTCAGCATACGCGAGGTCTAGCCCTTGTAACTCAGGCGATCTTTCGGTATACTTATGCCAGTTTGTATTAGCAGCTCTAATTTTGGTTATAGGCAATATGACTCAATAATTGCCCCAATATATCCTAAGTTATTGACTTGATTATCTTTTTGTCGTCGTTATTGGGGGTATTGTGTCTTTGACACCCAGTGAATAAAAATTTTTTTCTCCGTGGATATATATATAGACCTCAACCTTGCCCCAGCAGAAAGTGCAATTAAGTCAAATACTTAGGCATCATTTAGTTTAGATGTAAGGCCAATAATTCGGCAATAAACTGATATATGTGGTATATAAATCCGACATTACGTCCAATATCCTAGGTAAACTGCTAATACATCTTATTAGATCTAATGTGTTGCACATGCATAGAGGATCGTTATAGAAAGTCCTCGGCTACCGGACAGGTCTACTGCAATGGCTCTCACTGATTTAAGCGGAGTGTTTGACGCCCCGGGCCCCCAGGGTGAAATTCCCACGCACCAGGTGAAATGGGTTCAAATGATAATGATTCTCATTCTCAAGTACAACTGGCCAAGAACAGATGATAATGATTCTCATTTAGCGGACAGACATCCGCCGACTGATAATGATTCTCATTCTCGATTGAGGCTCGGGCAAAGGATCTAGGCCAGATGATGGAAGAACCCGCTGCCTCGGACCTCCAACCAGTAACTGAGAATAGTTATCAGTTACCGAAGGTACTTGCCGAAATGATAATCATTCTCATTCTCATTCTCATTCTCATTCTCATTCTCATTCTCATCCAGCCAGCATGGAAAAAAAAATTGAAAAATCTGCAAAATAAATTGTACTTTTCTAATAGACGTGATATAATGAAATCGTGGTCAATTGATGAAAGCCCCTTTGAAGCACATCCAACGAAACCTTAATGTTAGGTGCGAACGGACAGGGAGCGATAAGCTGGCAAGTACCCAATTGACCACAATCTGGCAGGACCAACCAGAATCCTTTGGTCCAACGTGAAAAGGAAACCATCATGAAAACAATTGCTGAAGTGTTCACCCAAGTTGGTATTAAGGTTAAGGAAGAAAAACTCGCTGAACTCGAAGCTCTGCTTCAGGTTAAAAAGCAACCAAAGGGCAGCAAGAAGTACATCTTCAACGGAGACTCATTCGAGGCCAAGACCCCGTTGCAAATGAAGCAAGCAGTTCTTGCCATCAAGGATGCAGGTGAAGTTGACCTGAAGACCTGGGCAGAAAAGCTACAGGGATATGACGGCTTCAAAACGCAGCAGCCGGTTGAACGCATCGTCGCCTTCTACAAGAAACGCATGCTCGACGAAGGCCTAGTCCGCGAAGCGTAACAAGCAGGTTGAGGTCCCGGGAAACCGGGCCTCCCTTTAATCCCTTGGTACGCGCCGAAGGATTACAAGGAGGCCTGGGCCGATGAAGGGTTGGTCCACGCGTCCGAGATGCTATCGTGAGTGGCATCGCTCCGCCGTAGGGTATACGGCAATCGTGTTAATGGAGGTTAACATGGCACTAAACGTTCTGAGCCCGGAATTGGTCGCGCAGTTGGACAACCAATCCAGCGGCATCATAGACTTCATCCCGGAACACGGCTGTACTACGCTGATGTGCACACCAACGGTTACCATTCCACGAGCCAAATTGATTAAGTGGGAGAAGACGTCTCGGCGGCACCAAGATATTATCGCTGCTGGGTTGAAGGATGGCGCAGTGGTGTACAAAACTGCACTCGGACACTTTCTGATGAAGTAAGCATGTGGCAAACGTGAAAGGAAATATCATGGCACTAGTCCTTATCGCCTGCGTCATTGCAGGTACAATCCTCGGTCACCGCGTCGCTGTCAGCTTAGGGGTGGCATCGAGATATTCGACCTCGTAGGGTAGAACCGCGGCTCAGTGGCCACAAGCTGCTGGGCCGTAATTGTTTTCACGGAATATGTTATTTCGCGTATTCACGCGGGATATTGCTGTGGTATAATAATTATACCTCAATCCTGAGGTTAACGTGTAAAGGAGCTTTCATGGGTAGTAATACGTCTGCCAAGTACAACGTACAGCATGGCAAAGGAGCCCTTAACAAGCAGGCTGTAGCAGAGAGCGTGGTGTTTACGCACGTTATAGGCTGCTGGGATGGGAAATGGCTTCGGTTCGATAACCTTGCAGTCGCTAAGCAGGTTATGCCGTTGGATCAACATCACCTCATCTACATCGACTTCGCGGACCTGCAAGCGCGGTTCCCTGGCGGCACTAAATCCCTTTGGGAACTGGGCCGTAAATTCGGGGCCAAAGACGGCAAGCAACTGTGGGCGTCACTCCTACTGCAGGCCTACGATCCGCAAGCTCGTTATGACGAGATCATCGAAACGCAACAGCATGTCAAGAAGACTCGCGGTAGACCAGCAGGGACCAAGCGGTATCGGCGCAAGCTTAGTTACATGTTTGTCTACGACGAAACACTTGACGCCCACATTCAGGGTTACGCGCGTCTTCCTCCACAAGCCTGCGCGGTGTTGGACGTCCTCACGTCTGCCATGTACGACCGCTCTTCGCGTGTCTTCACTGAGGGCGAGCTGCAGGAGTTGCTGGAGACGAAGAAGGAGATGCTCCACACCAAGCAGTCATCATGGCGCATCTGGCAATATTACCGCGGGCAACTGATCAACAAGGGCTTTATCCGCTTCGCAAAGGAGGGTGACAAATGAGCAGCTTCTTCGAACGGTATCCGTGGGTGGCTGTACTGCTTATCTTGCTAGCATTCGGGGTTGTTGGACAGATGGATTACGAAGACGCCCGCAAGCAGGAGTGCGCTCCGCGTAGCTACAACGCGCAGAGGGACGCCTGTGAATAAGGTATGGATAGCCGTTATGACGGTAGGCCCGTTCATCTTATTTGCCCTTGTAACCCTCATCGTGAGACTTCTCAAGCATGCCTGACACCTTACAACTTCCGGACAAGCTAATCGTGGCTTCTGGCACAGAAGAGCCTTCACACGTGTATCAGTTAACGCCGGCACGACAATTTTACTTAACCGACTGCGGCCGGGGATTCGCCGTCAACGTACTTGATGACTTCCTCCAAGCAGCCATTAACGACGGGCTACCATTCGTCATGGTTTGGAGCCCACAAAGGGAGACGATACACTGATGGACGATACAGACATCGCACAAGAACGCCTCAAGCGGGAGCAAGCTTTGAAGGCACGATTTGAACAGAAACCACCCTACGGTCCAGAAGAGTGTGACCAGTGCGGTGATGAAATGCCCGACATCCGCCGACAGCGTGGGTTCCGCCTATGCGTCGAATGTGCAACGCTGCCAGAGCGGCAATCTAAGCTCAGGAGAGTAGAATGATTCAAAACAGATGGCATGTTATACCTATAAGCGACCTTCGAGAACACGAAGATACGCCGTCTTGTTGGTGTAAACCTACACTTGATGAAGAGCCTGACGTATTCGTGCACAATGCTATGGATGGTCGTGAGCAGTATGAAACTGGCGAAAGGTTGCCATCATGAAACCAATGCTCGCAGCAAAAACAGACGGCAAAGGTTTGAACTATCCCCTCCTGGCCTCGCCAAAGCTCGACGGAGTTCGGGCATTAATCATTGATGGCATGGTTATGAGCCGGTCATTTAAGCCGATTCCAAACGCCCACGTCCAGAAGCTGTTTGGCCGACATGAATACAACGGGCTTGACGGGGAGTTGATTGTCGGTACTCCGACCGATAAGGACGTCTACCGTAACACAACTAGCGGCGTGATGTCACAAGCGGGAGAGCCTGAGGTCTCGTACTGTGTATTCGATAAGTTCGACCACCCTGGCGGCTTCCATGCGCGTCTCCGTGCCTCCCGGGAAGTCATCGGTCGGTTTAACCCGGTCATCCCAATAGTTCCTGTAGAGCATCGTTTCGTTGCCTGCGAACAGACCTTAGCCGCTCTTGAGGAGCAATATCTGGCGGCTGGCTATGAGGGTGTTATGCTACGGCACCAGAACGGTCCGTACAAGCACGGTCGCTCCACTGAGCGCGAAGGTTGGCTGCTTAAACTGAAGCGATTTGATGACTCAGAGGCGGTTATCATCTCAGTCTACGAACTCATGCACAATGCCAATGAGGCCACGCAAAACGAGCTGGGCTACACAGAGCGATCGTCACACAAAGCCGGCATGGTCGGCAAGGGCATACTCGGCGGCCTATCTGTTCGTGACGCATACAGCGGCGTGGAATTCGACATTGGGACTGGGTTCGATCAGGCCACTCGCGAAGCCCTTTGGAAACAAAGGGATCAGTTACCCGAGCAGGTAATTAAGTACAAATTCTTCGCATCGGGTGTGAAGGATAAGCCGCGGTTCCCTGTATTTCTTGGATTTAGGAGTGACCTGTGACCGTCGAACAACTTCAGGAGTTGAAGGCCATAGTTGGTGGGATGCGATTTATGCAGGCATCCTCGTTAGTTACTGCCGGCCTTAATGATAACAAGCAAGCAGAAGCCTACATGCGTAAATTGGCAAAGTTGGACGCAGCCTTAACCACCGAAATTACGGAGCGATTGAATGACAACCATCGTTAAGATTCAACGTAGTCTGGTAACAAATGCTGATAAGCGTCAGCAACTCATCTATAACGAAGAGCGCACGTTTATGCAGCAAACCGACCTTGATCCAGCCATTGATAAGCTGATGGGCACGCAAGATAAGGTCTACGCAAAGGCAAAGATCCGCAAAGGCCAGATCACGGTCCTTGGACTTGTTCGACCACAAGCGTGGTAACTCGACAACTTGCGGAAGAATGTAATAACGGGGTTTACTTCACTTTTATGTGGTGTATAATCTTACTCATGGACACAACGTCCATATTCAACGGAAACCCAACCTCTTAAGGAGAATCATCATGGCAAAGGCAAAAGTGGCAGTTACCGAAACCGAACAAACCGCTGACGAAAACACCGCTGCTGAAACCCAAGCGGCTTCAGCTGAAAAGGCCCCCAAGGCCGCTCGTGGCAACACCGACAAGTTTGTGTTCCAGAAGGACCTGGCGGAAGGCCAGAAGTTCGCCCCGCAAGCTCTTTTGATTGTAAAGCACGTCAAGGCCCATAACACGATTACTCGTGACCAACTGTGCGAAGAGCTGGCCAAGGACCCCGACTTCAAAACCAAGCAGCCCGTCGGCCGTATCGTTTCGTATTACCAGAAGGACCTGGTTAGCGCCGGCCTCTTCACCATCGAGAAGTAACCGCCACCCACCCAAAGGACCTCCATCCTTCACGCAGGACCGCTCCCCGCCTGGGGTATCAGGGGAGCACCTTACACGAAGCGCTCTCAAAGTGCGTTTCGCCTTAAGGTTAACCAACAAGGAGCTCATCATGCAAGTTCGCTACGTAAAGCGTGGTGGTGATCTTGTTCTCCAGCAACTCGTCCAGGTTGAGGAAAAGGACGAAGACGGCAACGTTGTTGCTCGTCCGCTGGTGTGGCAAGACGTCCCCACTGTCGAAGAGGAGTAAGCCATGGCCCAGTGCAAATGGTCCGGTAATCCGCTGCCCCAAGACAGCTTCACCACTCTGGCTACGGCCAAGAACAATCAAAAGACGTCTCGTACGGCTCCGATTGCGATGAAGCCGAAGCATCCGGCACCGATCACCTCGTAACAAGCAGTTGCCAGTAGGGAGGAGACTGGCTTTTCGCGGGCTTCGGCCCGCTCTTTTAACACCTTGGAGGTAGCTTCGTTATGGCAAATATACGTGGCAAAACGATGGACAATACCCACCTGTCCATTGATCAAGCTGAAACTCGTGGGTTCATTCATCGAGACTATATCGCACACTGCCTACGTTGGTCGCATGTGGCAAAGTTCATGGGTGAGAAGTCTCGCTACAAGACAGCGGATCTTCTTGACATCGGCTGCGGTCGTGATCTTCCACTGCTTCGCATGCTCTACAGCAGCAAACTCATTCCCGATACTGGCAGCTACACCGGTATCGACATTAACAAACTCGAAGCCCCCTTCAACCTTGGTCGCTATCCGCACGAGCTTGTCGGGCAGACTGACGTCTGTGAATGGATCGACAATGGCTCCACCTTTGCAGTAATCATCTGCTTTGAGGTACTTGAGCACGTCGAGCCGGAGCACAGTTTCAGAATCCTCAAGCGCATCGCTAGCCTGCTCGAAGACGATGGCCGCGCATTCTTCTCCACTCCGTGCTATGACTCGTCTGTTGGCGCCGCCGGCAACCATGTTAATGAGATGTCGTACAAGGGCTTGCATGCCTTGATTGACGCTGCAGGTCTTGAGGTTGTGCAAGTCAACGGCACGTTCGCATCCATTCGTGACTATAAAGACCAGCTCAAAAAAGACGGCTACGGTAAGCTGTTCGATTGCCTGCGTGAATACTACGATACCAACTACCTGGCGACAATTTTTGCACCCCTGTACCCACACCTTTCGCGTAATGCCATTTGGCGCGTGCGCAAGCCGCAAGGGATTGTTGTGGGCGCTCGACCTATTCCCGCCCTGGCTGACGTAGCGGGTGCTTCGCACTCGTCGTCGGACAAGTGGACCGATTTCATCAACCAACTGCTGGAGAAGCAACATGGATAAGCTCGTCAACGATGTACACGATTTTCACGCCAAGTTCGGTTTGGATTCCCTTCAACCCGGTTCTCCGCAGCATATTGCTGACGGCGAATTGGTTCTCATGCGGGCGAATTTCATGCTGGAAGAGCTCGTCGAGTACGCACGAGCTGTTGGCCTTGAGCTGACTGTGACTGAGGACGGCGTGGAGTTTACTAAGGCTGAGCCGTTCGGCAATGAGCCAGTTCTTCGTGACCTGGAAAAAGCCCTCGATGGCCTTGTCGACCTGGCGTACGTTCTAGCTGGCACGGCGCTCTTCCATGGTTTCGGCAACAAACACGAACTTGGCAAGACCATCATCGGCGAAGCCTGGCAGCGTGTGCACAATGCCAATATGCGGAAGATTCGTGCTACTAGCGCAGAAGAATCTAAGCGCAAGTCTAGCTTCGACGTAGTGAAGCCTGAGGGCTGGCAACCGCCCAAGCTCCACGATCTGGTTGGGATGCGCCATGCTGATGTTTAGTGAAGTTGGCTTCAAGTGGCCTAGCAGGTGATGGTGATGGAATATACATATTGGGATTGCTGGGCACTGATTTGGCCGACAGGTCGATTGTTTGTCGATACTGACGGATCGTGTCCTGATGATTGTTGGCGAATCGGTCTAGGCTGGCCTGGCGCGAAAGAAATCGAGCACGCCAAGGCCAATGGAGTGCGGTGCGTGCCGGTGAAAGTAAGAGTACCATCAGCACCGGTTAGAACTCAGGAGAACATGAAACCATGAAACCAACTGGCATTATTATTATCGATGGGCCTGATGGGTCAGGTAAATCGACGCTGGCGCAGCGGTTGGTAGAGCAGTATGACGCTGAGTATCTGCACCTAACATACCGCTGGCCAAACAACATGTTCGATTACCACACTGCAGCAATTCATTGGGCGGGGAAACGTTCCAAAGATAAGCTGGTCATCATTGATCGTTGGTGGATGAGCGAACTATGCTACGCCAGTGCATACCGCAATGGTTCTAAGTGGCCGTTGATGTATCGCATGCTGGATCGGATAGCACTCAAGTATGGTTGTATATACGTCTATTCACTTCCCGAGAATATCCGAGACCACCTGAATGCCTATGAGGGCCTAAAATTGACCAGAGAGGAGATGTATAAAGACATTTCTCCTGTCGTGATTGAATATCACAAGCTCTGGGACAAGGTAAAGACGTGGCCACACGTACGTCGGTACGATTACCAAAAGCACGCGCTCCAAGGCTGTGGTGAGAATACCGTAGACGCATACGCTGCAGCCCTTGTAGCCGATCTTCAGGCTTGGCGTGCCGAGCAGGTTGATATTGCACTGGATCCTGCTAACTATAATCTTACAGGCCATATCTCACCAGCAAAGTACCTACTGGTGGGGGACAAGACAAACCCGCGCAAGCGTCATGGTAAGTGGTGGCCATTCCACGACTACGCCGCGTCAAGTCTCCACCTGGCCCAGACCCTAGAGCGATTGGGCGTGCCGGAATACGAGTGCCTCTATACGAACTACAACAACTCGAAGGCTGAGACTGATTACCTAATGCGCAACTTCGATTTGCGTATGATTGTATTCGGGTCAGCTGTATTCGATCTCCTGGTTCGTGACTTCGGTGGCGGCTCCAAGGCATGGAAGATTCTCGCAAACCCACAAAACGTTGTTCACCCTGCGTATGACCTTCGATTCAGGCATGGTAAAACCCTGGCCTGTGACCTTGGCAGCGCAGTTCTAAGATCTGAAGCCTATGGGAGATTTCCAACATGACAGACAGTAATCTAGCTTGGACGGCGCTGCTCGAGAACATCATGAGCGCCGGCCACATCACTCATCCACGTGGGATGCCAACCAGGGAGATACTTGGCTGTAAGTCAGTTATCTCCATGTGCAATCCTGTGATCACTATCAACGAGCGGGCACTCGGTTATCGCTTCCTTCCAGCTGAGGCGGCCTGGATCATCAGCGGCTACAACACCGTTGACGACATCCGTCCGTACTCCAAGGCCATCAGCAATTTCTCAGATGATGGGGCATTCTTCTTCGGTGCTTATGGCCCACGTATCAAGGACCAATTGCCGCATGTCATTGCCGCCTTGCGTAAAGACTTCGACTCACGGCAGGCGGTACTCACCATCTGGCGCGAATCACCTCCAGCCTCCAAAGACATCCCTTGTACCGTGAGCATGCAATGGATTATTCGCGACAACGAGCTTCACTGCTTCGCGAATATGCGGTCATCTGATGCATGGCTTGGTGTGCCGTATGACTGGTTCAACTTCTCCATAGTCAGCGCCTACCTGCTGCTGTGGCTGCGCAAACTGGATCCAAGGTTTAGCGAGGTGGCCCTCGGCAGTCTGCACTTCTACGCAGCCAGCCAGCACCTGTACGAAAGCAACTGGGACCAGGTCCGAGATATTCTTGACAAGCCAACGTCGTTCTTTGAGGTTGCGCCGTTGGACCTCTCCGAGTTCGACCACCCCGAAGACTTCCGTTTCTGGCTGTGGTCTGTAGCAGATGGCGACTTCGCCGGTAATCAACGCTTCCTTATAGAGCTAAAAAATGAGACCCGATCATGATACCTACTTCACGAGAATGGCCGCACTGGTCGCTACGCGAGCGACTTGTTTACGTCGCGCTGTGGGCGCCGTTCTGGTTAATAGCCGCCGTCATGTGCTTGCTACTGGCTATAATGGTGTGGCCGCTGGTCGCCCTCATTGCAACCATCATGACATGTTCGACCCATTGGGCTATCCTCACGCGTGCCAGGGTGCAACGGCGCCGTCAGGGCAGAAATTAGACGAGTGCGAAGCGATCCATGCCGAACAGAATGCGTTACTGCAATGCCGTGACGTCTTCGACATCGACACCTGTTACGTTACAGTGAGTCCGTGCATTCATTGCACAAAATTGCTGCTGAATACCAGCTGTCGTCGTATTGTTGCAGCCTCAATCTACGATCAACGGGCCGCATCCCTCTGGACTGATAGCGGCCGCGAGTTGGTGGTTATGTCTGCCGAACTCGTTTCACTCCAGATGGAGTTGGACATATGAGCGATTGGCAGCCGCAAGCAAACTACCCAGACCTGATTGGCGCCGAGTATATTGGCATTGACTGCGAAACCTGTGATCCAAATCTACTTGAGATGGGGCCGGGAGATATTCGCCGTGATGGCAAACTCGTTGGTATTTCAGTCTCGGTACCTGGCTTCAAGGCCTATTATCCGATAGCCCATGAAGGTGGAGATAACCTGCCCAAGGACACGGTCATCCGTTGGCTTAAACGGCAACTTGCCGGTAATGAGCCCAAGGTCGGGGCGAACATCATCTACGATCTGGGTTGGCTGGAGTCTGAAGGCATCAAGGTAAACGGGCCTAAGCATGACGTGCAGGTGGCTGAGGCCTTGATCTATGAACTCCACGCGTCCTACAGGTTAGAGGCCCTTGCGCAGCGCTATCTTGGCGAAGGTAAAGACGAAACTCTACTACGGCAGGCCGCCCTTGCGCGCGGTTGGAAGACTGAGAAGCAGGTCAAGGCCAACTTATGGCGTTTACCCGCTCGGTTTGTTGGGCCATACGCCGAACGTGACGCCGATGCAGCCCGTGAGATTCTCATGCTTCAACTGCCGAAGCTCGAAGAGAATGAACTCATGGCTGTGTATAGCCTAGAGTGTCGTCTCATTGATGCTCTGCACGCTATGCGCATGCATGGTATGCCTATCTCATACGAGAAAGCTGAGCGGGCCGTGACGGAACTAACGAAGCGCCAGCAAGCGGCTCAATCGGCTGTCAACCACTTCGGTAGTGGGCTCATTGACGTCTGGTCGAATCAAGCGCTGGCATCTACTTGTGAGAAGAATGGTTGGGCCTATTCGCGTACGGAGAAGGGTAATCCATCATTCACTGCTGATTGGTTGGCAACCACTGACTCCGACTTCTTCAAGAACGTTCTTCTAGTGCGGCAGCTAGATCGGAGTTCGAATGTCTTTATACAAGGCAAGATCCTCAATGCGTCAGTTAAGGGGCGTGTTCATCCGAACTTTAAGCAGACACGTCGAGATGACGGTGGCACAAAGTCAGGACGGTTATCGAGTTCCAATCCCAATATGCAGCAAGTGCCGGCACGACACCCCATTCTAGCACCCTTGGTCCGCAGCATCTTTGTTGCAGATGATGGCTACGACTTCGGCCTGTTTGACTACTCACAGCAAGAGCCTCGTGTTACCGTGCACTACGGCTACCTTCGCGGGTACAAGGGTGCTGATGAGGCCCGAGAGAAGTACGTTACCAATCCGCATACAGATTACCACCAGCTAGTTGCAGACCTCATGGAGCAAGCATCCGGTCGAGCCTGGGGCCGTAAGGTGGCAAAGCCGATTAACCTTGGCCTGGCTTACGGCATGGGCAAGAATAAATTGGCCGCTCAACTGGGTGTTGCTGTTGACGAGTCGGGTCCGATTCTTGATGCCTACCACAAAGCGGTTCCATTTGTGCGAATGCTTGGTGACGAGGCGACCAGGCAGGCTAAACGTCGCGGTTATATCCGTACGATCATGGGCCGACGACGTCATTTTCCCGGTGGTGAGTTCGCGCACAAAGCCCTCAACGCCGCGGTTCAGGGCAGCTCTGCGGACATGGTGAAGAAGGCTCTCGTCGAAGTGCATGAGGCCGGGCACACGATCTACAATACCGTGCACGACGAAATTGACTGCCCGGTACGTATAGGCGATCGTAAGCACGCCGCTGAAATTCGAGACATCCTCATAAACGCTATGAAGCTGGAAGTTCCTCTCGTTGTCGATGTGGAAGTCGGCCCGAGTTGGGGCGAATGCGAACTAATCGAGGTGTAACATGGAAAAGAAACCAGGCGTAAAACGCCACAACTTCTGCGACCTGGACATTCAGGATATTCGCTGCTTCGTAGTCTATATCGAAGAGGGCACGTCAACAGCGGCCGCTAACCGATTGAATATGACGGCGGCTAACGTAGTGTATCGGGCAAAGGTTATTCAGAAGTATGTTGGTATACCAATGTATCTGGAATCAGCCACCCATGCCCTACCCCACTCGGGTGGTCGGCATTTTGCCGATCTTACTGAACTCGGTAAGATCGTATTCACGATCCTGAAGGACATCCTTCAACGCTACGATAACCTGGTTGAACTCATGCGCGTATACAACCCGTCGCCAGGCAACACGCGCATGGAGACCACGCATGGGGTGCCGTTTAATATCAATCCAGCAATTCCTCAAACGGCCGACGCAGAGGCCGACGCGGTTACCGTGTACGATCAAATCAGAACTAATTTTCCGGGGGTGTTCGGTGAAGGAAACGTCAATTTCTACCCTGTTAAAGAACAACTGGCCAAACGTCTTACTCGAAAGAATTGAGTCAGTAGCCGGTTCAGGCTTGGCAGACCTGAACTGCGTGTACAAGGGATTTGAGTTCTGGCTAGAGCAAAAGCTACTCGACAAGCGTGGGTCATTTGAAATTCGTCCTTCGCAAATCGCGTGGCATATCCGCCGCAAACGTGCAGGCTCAAAAACCTTTGTACTCGGGCGTGATCTGTCTGAGCTGCGGTTGTTTGTTTTATCCGAGGACTTTGAAACCTGGCGTCTAGTCTTTCGTACGAGTAAACCCTTCGATTATGAAGGACTATTGCGCGAAATTATGAAACATCGGGATATTCAAGAGTCATTATCCGATGTATAATATAACTTCCTAATCGTGAAGGAGATTCTAATGGAAGACCTGTTTTCCCAGATGGTGGCTGACACAGCCGTTGCCCCTCAGCAAGAGGACCTGTCCAAGATTGCCGCACTCGCCGACCAGCAGCGCACCCTCGAGGAACGTGTCAAGAAGGGTGAGGAATACCTGAAGCAACTGAAGGAAGAGCTTCGCAATGTTCAAGAGGTTCAACTGCCGGATGCCATGCTTCAATGTGGTGTTCGTGAGTTCAAACTCGAGAATGGCCTGAAGATCAGCATCAAAAAGTTCTATCAGGGCAAGATTACCGACGACCACCGTGATGAAGCCTTCGGCTGGCTCAAGGAGCATGGCCACGACGACATCATCAAGAACATCGTCAACATGCAGTTTGGTAAGGGTGAAGATTCCAAGGCCGTTGCAGTTCTCGAATTGCTCAAGGCCAATGGATACGCCGCGGCGAATGAAAAGTCCATTCATCCGATGACGTTGAAAGCCTTTATCCGGGAGATGGTCGAATCAGGCGCCGACCTTCCGCTCGAGACTTTTGGCGTCTACATTGGCAATAAAGCCGAAATCAAGTAAGGAGAATTCTCATGGCTACAAAGGCAGCGAAAGAAACCCCCAAGACCGAAGTCGCGACGGTCAGCAACAGTCTTCCGGCAACCATTGACGCGTCCATGCTGGCAGCCGACGCAGGCATCGGTCGTGAATCGATGTCCATCACTGATATGGCTCTGCCCTATCTGTTGATCCTGCAGTCGCTCAGCCCGCAAGTCAAGAAGTCCTCTCCGCAGCGCGTCGACGGCGCTGAAGAGGGCGACATCTTCAACACAGTCACGCAAGAACTGTTCGCCTCCGAAGACGGTATCAACGTCATTCCGTGCGCCTTCCAGAAGGCCTGGGTTGAGTGGGCGCCACGTGACTCTGGTGGCGGTTGGATCGCCTCGCATAGCAGTGATCAGATCCTCAATCACTGCAACCGCAACGAGCAGGGTTTCGATGTGCGTAAGGACAATGGCAACGTCATCGTGCCGACGTTCTACTACTACGTGCTGATGCTCAAGGACAATGGCGGCTTCGAACCGGCGATCATCTCTATGGCGCGTACTCAGATGAAGGTCGGCCGCAAGTGGAACAGCTTGATGTCCAGCCTGCAGGTCATGGGCCCGCAAGGTCTGTTCAATCCGCCCATGTTCGCCCAGAAGTTCCATGTCACGACCGAGTCTGTGTCGAATGCCAAGGGTGAATGGTGCAACTGGAAACTGCGTGCTGACGGCTTGATCGACGATGCCGGTCTCTACCAGGTCGCGAAGAAGTTCGCTGAGCAGGTCCGCACTGGCGCCATCAAGGCGTCGGCTCCTCCCACTGAAGGTGACGATGTCGATACGCACGGGGACAGCGGCGTATTCTGATATTCAGTCAATATGCGGCGGGCTTCGGCCCGTCGTCTCCTTTAGTGGTGGGCGGAGCTATGACAGAACAAGTAGATAAGTTCATGGACCTGTTCCACGGGCTAGAGCGCGCATACGGGACATTTGAGATAACAAACTCTCGCGAGCGCGACGGCAAAAAGACCGGGAAGGTTCGCAGTATTCACAAGCCAGTCACACGTGACATCTGGCTACAACACCTCAACGGTACTCAAGCCATTGGCATCGTGCCTATTAGAGATGACTCCACCGTTCAGTTCGGCGCGATAGACATCGACATCTATTCGAACATGGATCACGCGACCATAGCCAAGAAGATCGAGGATCTCCGAATGCCCTTGGTCCCTTGCAAGTCAAAGTCTGGCGGTCTGCACGGCTGGATATTCCTTAGCGAGCCGGCCCCTGCCGGGTTGGTCCAGCGTAAACTGCGCGAGATGGCGGCAGCACTTGGCCATGGCAAGGCAGAAATCTTTCCAAAGCAGTCTGAAGTTCTTCCAGATCGTGGAGACATTGGCAACTGGATCAACATGCCATACTTTGATGGTGTGGCTGGTGGTCGCCATGGCATCCGTCCTGACGGCCACGTCATGGACATGGACGAATTCACTCAGACGGCGTACATCAAGAGGGTTACGGCAGATGAACTCGAATCTTTTGGTATTCAAATTAAGGATGACTTTAGCGATGGCCCTCCTTGCCTACAGCACCTGGCAACGCAGGGTTTTCCTCAAGGCATGCGCAACAATGGGCTGTATAACCTGGGCGTTTACGCGAAGAAAGCTGCTCCTGACAGCTGGGAAGGTCGCCTGGAAGAGTATAATATCCAGTACCTGCAGCCGCCACTTGGCATCTCTGAAGTCAAGGAACTACTCAAGTCCCTCAAAAAGAAGGACTACCAATATACTTGCCAGCAGGTACCTTGTTCAAGCCATTGCAACTCATCTGTTTGCCGCGGCCGCAAGTATGGCGTTGGCGACCATGCTGGCATGCCAATCGTCACCAGTCTTACCAAGTACAACTCGGTTCCACCAATTTGGTTTGCGGACATTGAGGGTGGTGGGCGACTAGAATTGGAAACTGAGGACCTGCAATCGCAACACAGATTCCAAAGGGTTTGTATGGAGGCCCTTAACATGATGCCGCCTGTCATGAACGGTAAAGCTTGGCAGGTCATGGTTCAGAGCCTCATGGAAAACGTAACTGTGATTGATGCTCCGAATGACAGCTCGCCCAAGGGTCAGCTCATGGAGTATCTCGATCGGTATTGCACACAGCGGGCGCAAGCCCTATCCAAGGAAGAGATTCGTCTCGGCAAACCGTTCACTGAGAACGGACGCCACCACTTTACCCTATCTGGGTTTATGGCCTTTCTGGAGCGGCACAAATTCAAACTCATGTCTATGCACGAGATTACATCATACCTGAAGAACGACTTGAAGGCGAAGCACCACTTCTTTAACATCAAGGGTAAGGGCACAAACGCCTGGTCAATTACCCAACTGGGTCAAGAGACTAAGCTCGATGTCCCGGACGCGTGGAAAAACGGAGGACCATTTTGAGCAATGTGAATATTATCGTCGGGCCACCTGGTACAGGCAAGACAACCACCCTTCTCAACTTACTTGATGAGTATCTTGGCAAGGGCATAAGCCCTAAAGACGTTGGTTACATCTCGTTCACTGTTAAGGCGGCGGACGAAGCCAAGTCGCGGGCCACTGAGCGCTTCGGATTTCGCAAGGATGAACTCCCTTGGTTCCGAACTCTCCACTCATTAGCGTTTCGCTGGTTGCGACTTGATACCAAAATGATCATGAAGCGCCAGCACTACTCTCAGATTTGCGAGAAGCTTGGTATTGAGTATAGCGGCTTCATGGTTATGGACGAGGGTGTAATGCTACCGGGTGGATATGCCGGCGATCGCATGCTGTTCCAGGAGGGACTCGCACGAGTGCGGATGATCTCGCTTGAGGAGCAGTACAACCGATCCACTGAGGACTTCTCCTTATCCGAATTGTCCCGACTCAAGGGTACACTGGAGGCCTACAAGGATTCATACTCATTGATGGACTTCAACGATATGCTTACTCTAATGTTGGCCGAGAAGAACCTACCTACCTTCAAGGTCTTGTTCATTGATGAGGCACAAGACTTGTCACGACTGCAGTGGGCCGTTGTCCACAAACTGATCGCCAATAGCGAGCAGGTCTACATCGCAGGTGATGACGACCAGGCCATCTTTGCCTGGGCTGGTGCAGACCCAGACTCATTCATCAAGATGCCTGGCCAGGTAACCACGTTGGCCAAGTCGTATCGTTTGCCCAAGGCCGTGCATCGGCTGTCTGAAGCCGTCATTCGTGGCATCTCCAATAGGCGGCCAAAGGATTTTAGTTCCCGCGATGAGGAAGGCCTCGTGTCCTTTGTCTCCGACATCTCCGACATCGACATGTCACAAGGCGATTGGTTAGTACTTGCCCGCAATAAGTATTTGCTTAATCCGGCCGAGCAACTATGCGAGATGGAAGGCTTTGCGTATGACTCGAAAGATTCGCCTATGCGCACAGATCAGGCGGCAGCTATTCGCGCGTATGAGAACTTACGCGCCGGTAAAGATATTACCGATGATGACCGAGCTTTGATCAAGAAGTATGGGGCCAAGGTTGACTGGACTGGCCCGATATGGCATGAAGCCTTTACTCGCCTAGGCCAGGATGTGAAGGATTACTTCATTGCCTGCTTGCGTCGTAAGGAGTCTATCACGAAGACGCCGCGCATAAAGTTGTCAACGATCCACGGAGCCAAGGGTGGTGAGGCTACTAACGTGGTTATTTACTCTGACATGAGTTACAAATCGTTTGAGGAAATGACCAACGACCCAGACAATGAATTGCGTGTATTCTACGTCGCCGCCACACGGGCCAAGCAAAATCTATTCATCATTGAGCCAAGGACACTAAATTCATTCAATTGGGCCTGATCATGATCTGTCAAACCTGCAAACGAGAACTACCTACAGCCTGGTTCTACCACAAGCGAAGATTTCGCCGTAGAACTCAGGACTGGGTGTTTGACTACAACCGTACGTGCACGAGCTGCCTAGCTATCAAGGGCGGACAGGCTGATCCTAGAGTACAGCAAGCTTGGTTTTCACCCGCTGAAGATTATCGGGCTGTGTATGACGAATGGTGCTCTCGTAGAGCCAGTGGTGAAGACGTTCATGTTGACCATATTATTCCGCTAGTTAGCCCTGAAGTTTGTGGCTTGCACCTTCCTATCAATTTACGTGTAATAAAGGCCTGGGTTAATATATCTAAAGGCAATCAGATGACTTCCTCCATCTCGGAGAGTCTCGGATAATATACTAGCCTTATTATACCCATAGACCACTTTCATCCGAGGATATTAAAATGCCGTCAGTAGATAACCAAGCTATCTGTGCCCGATGCCTTAAAGAGCCCGTGACAACACTTAACTCAAGCTATTGTCGAGAATGCCGTAAGGCCTATAAACGTGAGTATTATGCTCGCAATAAACTAGCCATTCAGCAGTACTATCGCGGTGAAGGAGCAGTGGCAAAGGCGGCAAGAAAGGCTGTTGATAACGCGGTTGCAAGTGGCCAGCTAACTAGACCGCAGATTTGCTCGGTTTGCGGCATTGAGGCTGCTATTGAGGCTCACCACCCTGATTATACCCAGCCCCTTACTGTTATTTGGTTGTGCAATACCTGTCATGTGGAGGTTCACCGTGTCGCTGCCTAAAACTATGGTCTTTAAGACTACCCCATTTGCTCACCAGTTAGACTGCCTTGAAAAGTCCTGGGAAATGAAGAACTACGCCCTATTCCTTGAAATGGGTTGTGGTAAATCAAAGGTGTTAATTGATACCGCCGTAGCTCTTTACCTTGCTGGTAAGATCGACGCCGTCCTGCTCATTGCCCCTAAAGGCGTGTACATGAATTGGGTGGATAAAGAGCTGCCGGCGCACTGGCCGGAGACCGACATCCCAATCATCAGTAGTTACTGGCAGTCTCCAGCCAAACCTGAACTGCAAGACGAGTGGCGTAAATTCAAAACGTTCAAGGGCCTACGCTGGATGAGCATGAATGTGGAAGCGTTTAGCTATGAGTCAGGGCTCAAGTTCGCCTCGAGCTTCATCAACGCGTACGGGGAGCGTTTGCTTATTGGTATTGACGAATCCACTACAATCAAGAACATCTCGGCACAGCGTACGAAAAACGTCATCGCCCTTGGAAAGAAGGCCGCGTACCGCCGTATTATGACGGGTGATCCTGTACCAAAGGGACCGATTGACATGTACAGTCAGTGCTACTTCTTGAGTCCGCACCTCCTAGGTTACACGAGTTTCTATGCCTTCAGAGCGCGGTACTGCATCATGGTAGAACGTACTGGCGGCAACCGCTCATTCAAGATGATTACTGGCTACCAACGCCTCGATGAGCTGAAGGAGTCCATCAAGCCGTTCTCGTATCGTGTCACGAAGGACGAGTGTCTTGACCTGCCGCCGAAAGTCTACCAGACCTGGGATGTGGAACTATCTAAGGAGCAGCTCAAGCTGTATAAGCAGATGAAGGAAGAGGCTGTCGCTCTGCTGCGCGGTGGGGACGTTGTTACCGCTCCGATGGTTATCACCCAACTCCTGCGGCTCCATCAAATTACATGCGGCTTCCTCAAGACTGACGATGGTACAGAGATTGACTTGCCCAATCCACGTATTGACGCGCTCATGGACGTCCTCGCTGGGATAGGCGGGAAAGTTATTATCTGGGCGACCTACCGCAACAACATCAAAAAAATCCTCAAAGCTCTTGAAGACGAGTACGGGAAGGATTCTGTTGTTAGCTACTATGGTGACACTGATAGTGAGGAACGGCGGGCCGCTGTCCAAGGGTTTCAGAATGGGGCCGTTCGTTTCTTTGTTGGTAATCCGGCGACCGGGCGTTTCGGTTTGACGTTAACGGCTAGCGCATCGGTGGTCTACTTCAGCAACTCGTACGACCTTGAGCATCGTACACAGTCTGAGGACCGGGTCCATCGCATTGGGCAAACAGCTAGTTCAGTGAACTACGTCGACCTCATATGTAAGAACACCGTTGACGAACGCATCATCAAGGCGCTACGTAGCAAGCGCAAGATTTCGGCGATCATCAACGGCGACGAGCTAAAGGAGTGGTTTAGTTGACGTTATGCCTGTATCTGTTTTAAATACTGACTGTGCAAAAACTGTGTAATCATTGCTCAGGAGATGCGGCGTTTGCCATCTACTTCTAGTTGGGCGGCAATGGCATCGGCATCCAGTACGCAGCGGCCATCTTCTGGTTGCTGTGCCAGAAAATCCCGCCAATCCATGCGCCATGCACCGTCTTGCCGCCGCGGACGAACAGCACCTCTTGCGCCTCCTGTGGCAATTCTTCGGCAACATCCCGCCAGCGCGGGGCGCGCTCGATTGCGTCGGCTGCGTCGTACAGGTCTTCCATCCACTGCCGCTGTTCGTGGTCGGCGTTGGCAATGTATTCGTGCGCCTCGGCATGGGCACGCAGCCGCCCAACAAGTACGTCAACCGGACCTTGCGCAATCGGCGCCTTTTCCATGTTTAATCTCCTTCCGGCGCAAGGCCGGTTACGTTGGCGTTCGACGGCGTTTTACGCAGCACTTGCGCACGCTGCCAGTTTCTTTGACGGCGTTGCGCATTCAGTGCCTTCGCGTATTCGTTCCAATATTTCACCGCCTCGACAATCCGCCCCCGGTAAAAGTCCTGCGGAGGCATGTAGAGCAGGCAGCCTTCGTTTGTCAACCCATCCTGCGGGCCGAACTTTTCACCGTTGCTGCACATCAGCACCTTGTCGATTGGGCCAGCTTTGAAGTCCGTGCTGTACTGCCACAGTTGCGCGTCTGCGCCACACACCGGGCATGGTTCAACGTGCGTTCCTGCCGGAAGCTCGCCCGGCTTGTACAGTTCCTTGCCTTCTTTCATTTCTCGCTCTCCGTAGTTGTGCCGTCGAACATTCCGGTCAAGGCCGACCGCCCGGTTTTGCGGAGTCGGTCAGGTGTCATGGCTTGCCCTTCGGGTCGGTGAGCGCGACATGCACGACGCCAAGTGCAACAAGCGCGTCACGAATCGTCGCGATGAACATGTCCGGCGGCGCATCGCCGGCAAGAACGAAGAACCCCCAAACCAGAAACAGCATCCCGGCACAAACGGCCTTCTGTATCGGTGTCATGTCATGCCCTCCTATGTTCTTGTCGCGGCCTCAAGCCGAACCATCCGAGACCGCCAACCTCGTTCGAATATCTTTTGTGTGGGATCCCGCGCGATGATCCCGGAATAAAACGCGGATCGCAGGTCGAGATAATCGCTAACGATTGTTTTTATCCGACCGCGCATCACATTGTCATTGACGGCGTAAAGTGTGCGGAAGCCAATCACTCCGTCCACCGTAGCGCCAACGACATGCTGTAGCCATTTTGCCGCCCGGCCAGGTCCGTGCTGTACAGCAGAATCAAAGACGACTAGATCAATCGGGATATGCAGGTTCGGGCAATCGCATTGATTCCAGAAATCGCCTTTGTAAATATCTGAAACCTCGGAGTCTGTAATACTGCGCACGTCCTGGCACGGGAGACCGTGCCTCTCTTGCCACTCGTCATAGGTTCGCTGCGTGATTCCTTTATTTGTTGAGCCGCCTCTGTCTGCTTTGTTGTTGGCATAACCGCCCTCCTCGACAAGGACAAACGCTAAACATTCGTCGTATCTAGACATAACTACCTCCCCGCGCGGTCCGCCTTGCCGTCGAGCTTATTTTCGATCTTGTCGAGCTTCGTGAAAATTGCAGAAGTCATACGGTCGAAGTCCTCTTTTTTGATATACGCATCGGCCATCAGAACCTTTAGGCTAGAGATTTGCGAAAGTTGCTCAAGGTCGGCTTTTTGCAACTCGCGGAAACCTTCCCAAATCACCCGCAGCGTAAATGCCATCGCTGTGAGCAATCCGGTCAATACGGCATTGACGATGATCTGATCCATCAAGCGCCGCCGTGGTTTGTCTCGCAAGCGGTGTCATACGGTTCACACTGTGTTGTCGTCTGTCCCGCGCACGCAGCGACGAGCATTGAGAGTGCAGCGGCAAGTGCAATGGTAATGTGTTTCATGGTTTATGCTCCTGTGGTTAAAAAATCATTTCGAATTGATTAGTTGCAAGATGGCGTCGATGCGCGTATTGATAGATAGAGATGCGTTCTTGGCGTCTTTTATTGCATTGTCCTTTTGCTTCTCCACGACGGCAGGATTGACGACAGGTTCTGGAGCGACATACGGCGCAATTGGACCGAACTCTCCGGATAATGCCCGGTGGAACAGGTCGCAGCAGTGCGGCTCTACATCCCCGGCATTTGCAGTAAACGGCACCGTCATATTCAGGTGTGAAAACTTCACATCAAGATCGATCATCGTGCCGTCTTCGCTCGCATAACGCGGCGAATGCGCAAGTTCTACTTGTATTTTCATCATGAAATCCTTTGCCAGATGAACCCGGAATTGCCCGAGGTTGTCGATGCTGTGCCGGATATGTTTCGCCACGTTCCAGCAGCTACCGAGCCAGTTACGGACACTGCCCCGCTCGCAAAATCAGCTTGGACAAGCGTTAGAGACGCAGCGGAAGCAGTCGCCCCGTTCGCTGTGGGGCCTGGCGCACGGACAGCCAATACGATTGCCCCAACCCCCCCGCTGCCCGTATCTATTGATGCTGGCGTATAGCCATAGCCCGTTGTCGCCGCTGCCGATATTTGAGAGGCCGTGATTGCCCCGGTGTTGCCGTTGACGCTGGTGACTGCTCCGGCCGCCGGGGGCGGCACATCTAGAACCACGTAATCCGTACCGTCATACTCGACATCGGCAATCCACCCCGTCGGTATTTGCGTACTGGTCACAGCTTGCTTCGTGCCAGCGTTATCTTTGTATTTCAGGTTCTTCGCCGTCAGCCCAGATATGGCCAGCGTTGGTGTCGCCCCCGCGGTGGTGTGAAAGGCGACGCGAAATCGCTGATTCGTCGCAAGCGCCCCCAACGCGGGAGACGGCGTGAGGGTATACGCCGTGCTGGTCCCCCCGGTAGTGAATGCAACATAGGTTTGTGCTTGCAATTGCCCCTGCGTGACTGCTGATCCTCCCCCCGCCGGCGGTAACGGGTCGAGGATCACCATGTCCGTGCCGTCATACTCGACGTCACAGAGCATATTGGCCGCGATTACCGGCGCCACCTTCGCACCGGCCGAGTCATATTGCTTGATGTTCTTCGCGCCGAGGCCATCTCGATTCAGGGTGTCTGATCCCGCGCTGGCCGCGTGGAATTTAACTCGCATGCGCTGCCCTGCGGCGTATGCCCCGTAAGCTGGGGAGGTCGTGATCGTGAAGCTGGGTGCGGTGCCTGCGGATGTAAATGAAGTCTTGGTCTGCGCTTGCAGATCCGGTACTCCAAACCCCACAGATGCTGCGCTGTTGGCCGCCGCCGTTGCACTTGCCGATGCGGAGCTGGCGGAACCCGAGGCTGCGGATGCGCTGGCGGCGGCTGCGGCGGCTGATGCTACAGCTGATGCTACGGCTATTCCGCCCCAGTTAGCCTCACCGTAGGCCTTAGTTGCAGCGTCCTGAGGATCAACCGGATTGGCAACGTTCTTAATAACCTTGGACTCAGCGTCCCAATATTCTGCTGTCGCGTCAAGCGTGAATGAATCAGCCAGGTAATCCTGAATAGCCATTGTAAGCTTGTCCAGTGCGGCCTCGTGAATCTCCGCCGGGAAATCATCGTTAGTGATGTAGTCAACCAGCTGCGTCAACGCGGTGCGACGCAAGAAGCGTACGTTACCCGTCGCAGAAGCAGGGGCAACCGCAAATGTCACAGTTCCACCACCAGGGTTCTGAACCCCGGTCAGACTGTAATCGGTTCCAAGGGCTTTGAGGACGAAGACAGAACCCGATTTGAGATACACGAGCAGATCTGCGGCGTCGCCAATCTTGAACGGGTAGGTGAAATTGACCGCCACCCCATTGCCGTTATGGGTAACAGTCCGAGTGGTGGTCGAAATTGTCATGGCTTTACCTTTTGCTCAAGTTGCTGTACGTGGTACTGCAGCAGATGGAGTTGATCTTCGGCCCCGTTTACCATAAGCTTTACTCTATGTTATTAT
>Ga0209409_1000465_pt1 | contig 41696 bp, 32 predicted proteins | sample AD_JPNMR1_MetaG_FD_184424 | JGI IMG/M metagenome (GOLD analysis project Ga0209409, IMG submission 184424) | Active sludge microbial communities of municipal wastewater-treating anaerobic digesters from Japan - AD_JPNMR1_MetaG (SPAdes) (version 2) | ecosystem: Engineered > Bioreactor > Anaerobic... | reverse complement strand
ACTATGAACAGAAGCAGCAGGCGCAGTTGCAGCAATCCTTTCATCAAATCCAGCTGAATAAAAAGAATTGGTACCTCCACCAGAAGCACCTGTAATTCCTATCTTTGATGTATCAACAAGTCCTGTTGCTTGAAGAACGCTCACTGCTGCCATTGTTTCGTAAATCGTAAACCAGTTCAGATTATAACCGTACAAGGTCATTGGCACACCAACAATATTGTGAGCAGTGGACGCAAAAGCATAAATATAACCATTTTCATCCTTTAATGCCCTTTCTCCCTGGCCCACAAAATCATAAGTGATGACAACATAGCCATTGATAGCATAGAACACAGCCAGATTATTTTGTGATGTTTTTCCATTGATACTGTGCCCGGCAGGTAAAAGCATTCCACAGGCAGGAACATTAATCTTTTCTGGGATGTAAATCAAAGCAGGTACCCAGTGGTTTTTATGAAGAGAAAACACAATTTTTTTCACTGTGAGACCATATTTTCTAAGTTCCCCTTTTTCGATAGTTCTAACTTTGGTTTCAGGAAAACTTGAACCAATCGCCTGCTGAAAATTTTTTCTTATGTTGTGTCTTTCTTTTTCCCATTGAGAAATCGTGTTAATGGAATTTCTAATTTTTTCTCTTTTGAGAAAAATCTTTTTACCAATATTCTGATAAAAATTCTCAACCATCATCTCGGGCTGGCACCCGCATGTTTCTTTGACAATATCTCTGTATCTACGAATTTCAATCATATTTTTCATTTTGGTATCACGATAAAGTCAAATGCTGATTGCATATTGAGATTGATGAGTTTTTGTCTGTTTTTTGTTTCGTAAGAGATAATTTGATTTTCAGTGGAAACAGGTTTCCCTTTTGCAGGCCGGTTCAACCCAATCTCCAAATTTTCCACCCGTGTACCTTTCCAGTTTGACAGGGTAACAATATATGTATCTTTAGTTTCAAGAAGATTTGCTTCAACAAGGTAGTCGCTTGTTGACACAGGTTTCTCAATTCTTGCCACAATTTTTTCAAAAATTTTCCTGATCTGGGCAGGATATTCAGGAGGGCAATTCGACATTGATACATCCTGTTTTTTCTCCCTGTTTGCAATAACTGCTGATTTCATATAAGCAAGCCCAGGGAAAAATCCGCTGATCACAATTTTCCCTTTTCCTGAATTCTTCATTGCAAAAGCAGGTGAGCCATCAGAAAACACAGCAATCGTTTCAGAAGGACCTACATTTTTCATCTTTTGAAATCCACAAATCACTTCAATCGTCTCTGCAATTGTATCATCAGCAAATCTCACTGAATCCAGAGATTTTAATCCAGGCAGCCCATAATAATCATTCCCTGGCTCTGAAACAAAATTAAACTTTTCTCTTTTTACGCCAAGATAAGAATCAATATCAGAAACACTGTTGAACCTATCGTAAATACCGGTACCCGCGCCCACATAAAGAATGCCGCCATTTCTCGCCCATTCTATAAGATTCTTCATCACTTCTGGCGGGAAATGTGAACCAACGATAAAAATGCCTTTGTAATTATTGATTTTTCTCTCTATCACATCCTGTTCAGTGATAATATCAACCGGATATCCAAGATGTCTCAAAATCAGCCAGAGCCCCATTCGTTCTTTACCAAAAATTGATGTACCCTGTTTCAATGTCCAGATGTCAGTAGTATGTGAATAAAGAAGCGCAATGCTGTTTGAGGGTACCTTTGCATCCAATAAATAATCTTCAATGGCTCCTATTGAATGATTGATCTTACCAATAGCAGGATAAAGTTTGTAATTGTTTGAATGAGCATCGATACTGGCGTAATAAGGACCATAGTTATAGTAATAAATTGCCCTGGTACCGTGGCCAATCTCTGATGCTACCTTTGCACAAGTATCCCAAGGATTTCTGAAAATACAGTACATCCCAAATCTACCATTCGAAGCCGCTCTGAGAAAGTCGGCTCGATAACCGCATAATTGATAACTTGTACCAAGATTTAACCAGTCCTCAGTCCAACCGTATGTAAGTCCGCCTGTATTAAAAATCAAAAACCAGTCATCACCAGAATGAAGCATATTTCCAGTAAAGGTCAGATATTCAGCAAAATTTGTTGTTGTTTTAGGGTCAGGTGTATATTGTTTCAATATGTCAGTGCCAATTTTGAAAAAGTCAGCCAGGACCTGATTTCTGTAAAGCGCAGTATAATAATATTTTTTGCTGTCTTCTGGATTGTTTGAAGGTAAGATTTCACTGAAGTCCTTTGCTCCAAAGTCCTGTGGCTTGAGCCCGATTTTTCTGAGATAATCCCTGAAACTTCTCTGACACACAGGACAATTTATTATGTGTTCCATACTTACAGAACCTGGTTCATCCATCTGACTCCAGGCAACCATATCCTTGAACAAATTTTGTTTTGCAAAATTTTCTGCTGCAGATTTTACAAGGGATGTTATTGCCTCCATGTTTGGGTCTGCCAGGCATCCATTTTTTGCAAGATGGAAATAAATCGCGCCACCCTTATATTTTGTAAATCCTGCTTCATAATACTGAGGGTCATAACCGCCAATACCATTAAACCCAAGTTTTGAAAGGATATAAATTTCATTGCTAACTGTTTCTGGTTGATAAAACGATGAACTGATTGAACAACCTGTCATTACAGGAAATTTTGTTGGTCTTTTCCCAGAAAACTCTGGTAAATTTCTTGCAACATCAAACGCCTCTCTACTACCTTCAAGGTCACTGATAATATTTTCACGTTTTGATAGGTCAATCAGCAGTAGCATACCGGCACCTTTGCCTGAACGGGTAAATGACTTAAAAATTCCATCATCAGATGGTGTACTTGATAGATACACTGTAAATTCTGATGATTCCACGCCATTATAATATTCCTGCATCGCAAGGAGTTCCAATTTATGGTCTCCCATCACATCAAAAAATGAAGTAATATTAATCCATGGACTATCATCACCTGCTTTTAAAAAATTTTCATTTGGACCCTCTGGCTTATATCCAGTAAAACATCCATAAATAAGCCCTGTTTTGTAAATATTGGTATGGGGAAGAAACCATGGAGGCTGAGGTCTTCTTCCAAAGGTATGTATCACGCATGGATATTGATGATTTTTCCCCATGCGAATTTTGATATACAACTGCTCTGTAAAATCACTCATCACTGGTTCATACTTTTTATCATCGCAAAGCACAATTAGATCAAGATGCCTTGTCACCCAGCTTGCTCCACCACGGGGCTCTACCTTTGAAATCACAATTTCCGCATCACCTTGTTGTAGATTCACATCCACCCAGTCCCAGACAAATTGTCCAAAACCATCTCCCCATTTTTTCTTTCCTTCAGGAGAATTTCTCAAGCTTTCTGTATCAAAAGTTTTTTCTGTTTTGGTGTTGCCCTGTTGCAGGACTGTCACCTTGAAAGGACCCCTGTATGGAAGAACATCAAGATACCTTATCCATAACCTGTACTCTGCCTGCTGGGGAATATTTACTGGCTTTTTTGCTTCAGCAGGCCCACCAATTGAACCACGAAGCATCTTTCCTTTTGAAGGAAACCCATAATACCATCCGGGAAAGTGTTCAACAACCTGCCATTTTTGTGTTTCACTCACAATCATGTCCTCTGCCTCAAAAAAGATCTTTGCCCCAAAAAGATAACTGGAAAACATCAAGCAGAATACACCCATCATTATCAATTTTATTTTCATTATTTTTCCCTCTCGTGTTTTAGTGCTTCTCCAAATTCCTTAAGTATTTTCACCTGCTCTGGTTGCAATCTTCCATCAGGCATCGGTGCAGCATTCAGCCATAAAAATGTGTTTCTTTCATCACATCTTTTCTTAAAATTCAAAAAGTAATCTACCTCTGGAAATCTCCTGTTATCCTTGATGTATGACCAGCCTCCGCCAAGATTAATCCAAGAAGCAAGCGGTTTATCTCCAATTTCAGTCGTATTAAATCCAGCAGTATTCTCACCCGGTAAATCAAGTTCGAAAATCTGATAATCCTCACCAGGAAGCGGAAGTATATGGTGATTATTTGCTATCAGGGCATCTGGTTGAAGAGAGTGTATTAAATCGTATGTTTCACCAATTTCCCATTTTCCTTTTGGAATAAAATATTTCTGACTCTCATCAAATTGATGTCTTGGCCACCACCCATCAAAAACAAAACCACCAATTTTTCCATAGTTTGAACATAATTCCCTGATCTGACCCTGATAATATCTTACATAGGACGTCCAGTTTGATTGATAATCAGGATGGTGCCAGTCAAGAAGAGAGTAATAAAAATGCAGTTTCACTTTATATTTATTACAGGCATCTGCCAGTTCCTTGATAGGGTCTTTTTTGAATGGTGTATTTGTAATTTTATACTCAGTCAATGCTGTATCAAACATGCAGAAACCATCGTGATGTTTTGATGTAATCATAAATGCCTTGATTCCTGTTTCCTTCAATAAAGAAATCCATTCATCTGCATTGAATTTTACTGGATTAAAAGAAACCATTAGTTTCTCATATTCCCTCACATTTATTTTGTCAACATGCATCACCCATTCTCCCTTTCCAATAATTGCATAGATTCCCCAGTGAACCGAAAGCCCGAGTTTATCATTCACAAATTCATCAATTGCCTTTTTACTTGCAGTCAATTTTGCTTCACTTTTTTCAAACATGGTCCCTCCCTGTTAATTCTGTTGTTATACCAAAATCCCTGGTCAAATAAAATAATTTTTTTCCTCCTCTCAAGACAACAGATTCGATAAGAGCATCTTGCTTCTTTTTTCATCTTCCACCGAGGGACAAGATTTTCTTCCTCGCCCTGGGTTCCCGCTGTGGTTGTTCTGCTACCCCCTTGCGGCAGAATAAAACCGAAGTGTGCTTTACTTAACTTCATATCTTTTCCAATCAATCCTATCGTTGATAATGTTAAATCAAATTAAAGAAAAAAACAAAAAAAATTCTCCTTTATTCCAGAAAATTTCTTTATTATTGCAAATTCGGCTAAATATGTCGCGGGTGTCTATAAAATAACTGTTGTTATCAAATGCTACCTGTTTATTTTCACTCTGGAAATTTAAATGTATCTTTGTTGTTCTCCCACCAGGTCTTCCATTTTTCTATGTATTGTTCAAGTTGTTCTTTTCTTACTACTGGTGGTAAATTCCCAAATCTTGTACTGCCCCATTTGTCAAGAGCAAAATAAGGGAGAATTAGGCGACCTGGTCAACGGTGATTGTTTTATCTCTTTTTGTTCAAATTCCACTGGTGTCATATATCCTGATGATGAATGCGGATAATCCTGGTTATACCTGTTAATCCAGTCCGTCAATTCTTCGTTGAACTCATATATACTTGTCCATTCTCTTGTCCACACCTTCCTCTTCTTTTAATGTCCGTATCACTCGTTCAGTATCCGCATTCCCTTTTGGATTGTCATAACTGGCAAATACCTGCTTGATTCCAAGAATAGATGCCTCTTTTATAAATTTCCCTGATGTCGGCTGCGACCCATTATCACTGACCAGATGTAAAGTTCCATTTTCCCTTATACCTGTTGGAAATTGCTTCACTATTGCCAGATTTAATGCTGATAACCATTGCCTGGTGGTAGATGTTTCTTCACAATACCAACCTACTATCTTTTTCGTATACCAATCCAGCACTATTATCAGAGACAACCATCCATATCCAGGTATCATTACTTTGGTCATATCTACTGCCCAGACCTGATTAACCGCACTTGCCCGTATTTTCTCAGGATACTTCTTCCTGATCGCTTTTAACTTCTTTATCTGGCTGACTAATAAGGCATTTTCTTTCATAAGCCGGTATATGGGTTTCTTGTTTACTTGATATCCCTGCCGGTATTTCATATACGCCCATACTCTTTGTATCCCCACAATGGATGTTCCCCTTTCAACTGTTTTATCTGCTCCAACAACTCCCTGTTGTTTCGTTCTATCGACTTTGCCTTCTGCCGCTTCATTCGTACTGGCTTTTTAATTCGGTCGTCAAATCTCCAATAATAGTCTTAAGTCTGGTGTTCCCTGTCGTTCATTTCAAACTCCTTTTGCCCCTTTTTCAAAAAACTCATCCACCATCGGTAATATTGGGTCTGGGAAATTTGATACCGATTACAAATCTCACTGATTTTCCCACTCTTTATCCCTTCAAGTACTATCTCAAACTTCTGCTTGCTTTCCCATTTCCTCCGCTTTGTTTCTGCCCCACCTTTCAGACCACTCTATTCTACCTTATTTTCCATTTCCCTTAATGGGCAGCAGTATACCAGAATGAGATTTTACTTCATAAAATCTTGAGTGAGGCAAACTCAAAAAGTAGAAAGGAACTGGAGGCACTTGAAAAGGAAAAGGTCATTCTGAATTTGAGGATTTCTCAGGTTAAGGCAAAGGGTAAGGCTCTGGTGGATAAACTCCTTGAGATGGGAGAGGAGTATTCAAGATTCATCAAAGAAGAAATGAAAGAAGCAGAAAAGGAATTAAAGAAACTGGAAGAGCAGTTATCAGAGATTAAGACAAAGATTGAGCAGTCAAGGAATTATCTTATCAATAAAGAGGTTGTAAAAGAAGCTTTTGGGTATTTCAACAGGATTTTCAATGACTTAAACCCCACAGAGAGAAAGTATCTTCTAAGGCTTTTGATTATAAAGAGATAATCTTTACCAGAGAAAGAATCCTTATTGACTTCTTTGAAGTTCCCTCAGTTGAGGAGATAATTAAATCTTCTTCTGACCCTGTCAGTTTTCATCAGCGTATAGACTGGCTCCGCAAAAGCAATTCTATGAGAAACTTTGGACATAGATTTGATATAAGAACTTTTCAGGCAGAGAGAGGAAAATACAGGATTGAAATTGTAAATTGAAAGGCATCCAGCACATTATTTAAAAAAGGGATAATTTGAATCTATTTACCCCACCCACCCCGCAGTCACAGTCGGTCGGCTTAAGCCAGCCTTCGGCTGTCTTCCGCAAGAAGATTTTGTTTTTAGGATAAAGGAAACAAAAATTTAATTTATCTCGGCAAGGTCTTTTAAAAGGGATTCTTCAAGGAAAATTCTTTCAAATAAAAAGCCTCCTCAAGGCAAGTGCTTTCGTCAACCTATGTTTTGACTTCGTCAAAACAAAAAGAGGAATCTTCTCCCACCCACCACCCTTGTAAACTTATAAATAAGTGAAGAAAGTAATCTTTGTCTCCCCTGTTTTTTGTATGCATACGTCGAGTTAAAATTTGAAGAAATATTTATCCACTTCCAGCATGATGCAATCATCTCGGATATCCTGTTCAGAGAGTGTAATGAGTGAATTTCAGGATATCATCTATTGATAACCGTTTATAACTTTTTATAAAAAACACTTGATTTTTTCAACTGTTTTCATATAATAATGTAAGTTGGTATCAGAAATGAAAAGAAATAGAACGAGGTTTTGAATATGGTAGACGAGATAATGACCGTAGAGCAATTGGCGAAATATCTTAAGACAGGAATTACTACTATTTATAAACTGGCTCAAGAAGGCAAGATTCCCGGAACTAAAGTTGGGAACCAGTGGCGATTTAGAAAAGAAAGAATTGATGAATGGATGGATCAGGGTGGTAAAGTTTCTTTTAGGAAGAAAAAATAAAAAGGAAGACTCTATGTGTGGACAAAAGATAAACTTTAAAACTGAAAAAGAACTTCAAGAAGCAATCTTAGAGGAGAAATCAAAAGGAATTCCTGATATAAAAATCGGACAAAAATATGGTGTTACCTTCAGATATATTGAAAGGCTTATTACTAAATCTCAGGGTGTAAATATCAGCGCCTTTAAAGGCCGTAAACGGATAAGAACACTTTTCCCAAAAGATTTTAAAAAAGAAAAGACCACTGTATGGAGCTTCAAACAAAGAGGTAATTGGGCGACACATAGCGGAGAATATAGAGGTAATTGGTCTCCTTATATTCCTCGTAATGTTATCCTTAAATATTCTCAACCGGGGGAGTTGGTTCTGGATTATTTCTGTGGGGCAGGGACAACTGCTGTTGAATGTAAACTTTTAGGAAGAAGATGTATCGCGTTTGATATCAACGATAAGGCCATTGAACTGGCAAAGAAGAATGTGGATTTTAATGTAGAATCAACACAATTGATTTTACTTGAAGAAGGTCATCCAGAGGTTTATGAACCTGAATTGTCTGTTGCAGACGCAAGGAATTTATCATTCCTGCAGGATAATTCTATAGATTTAATTTGTGCTCATCCTCCTTACGCAAATATTATCCATTACACAGATTCTAAGAAAGGAGATTTGTCATTTTTCGATATTGATGATTTCTTAAAAGAAATGTCTAAAGTTGCCAGAGAAAGTTTCAGAGTGTTAAAGCCAGGCAGGCAATGTGCCATTTTGATAGGAGATATGCGCAGAAAGAAACATGTGGTTCCTCTTGGTTTCAAACTTATAAATGTGTATTTGGACGCTGGCTTTAAATTGCGAGAGCTTGTGATTAAACGGCAGCACAATTGTAAAACGACAGGATTCTGGTATGCTAATAGCATAAAATATAATTTTCTTCTTTTAGCTCATGAATATTTACCAATATTTGAGAAGCCTATATCACCTGTTGGATTAATAAGAGAAAAGACTGAAGATTACGGAACAATCATTCCTGTTGTTCAGAGACCCACAACAAGGCGAAAACTGGATGAGATAGAGACTACAACAGTGTGGATTTTGCCAAGAAAAGATTTTGAAAAATATTTAAACAAAAATGTCATCAAGAGGTATTCAAATGGGAACGGTTATTCCACTATAACATTTATTTCTCATTCTACAAAAGAGACACTCTTCCCTACAGGAAAAAGTAAAAAGGCCACAAGACTACTTTTCATCAAATCGCCCTTTTTGGACAACAATCCTTCTCAATCAAATATAGAGGTTTATCTACAAAAAATAGATGAGATTATAAAACAGGATTTACTTGAAAAAGGTGGGTTTCTTGTAATTCAAACACGAGACGTAAGAATAAATGGTTTTATAGAACCACTTGCAAAAAAGATAGTTGATTCCGTCTGCACAGAAAAATTATGGTTAAAAGAAATAGTAGTTGTTACCCAAGGAGACTATAACAAGCAAGATGTCAAATCAGAAGAATACTTGAATATAGTACATCAGTATTTGCTTGTTTACGAGAGAATATAAGGAGAAAAATATGTCTGACTTTCTTAGATTCCTTGAAAAAATGGCTTTGCATTGCGGAGTAAGTTTTAGGCTCGAAAAATTTAAAGGTGAAGATGAATACGAATTAGCAGCGAATATATTAAATGAGATTAATAAATTCCTTTACCAGAAAAAGACTACCCTTCCTTCTGAATATATTTCTGAATTCCACAGGTATTGGGAACAAAACCATGAGAAAGTTTTATCTCCCAAGATAGGTCCGAATGGTGAATGTCTTGCTGTGGCGAAGGTGTTGGAAAGCATCTATAAGAGCAATACTATTAAAGTCCAATTGGATACCCTGGATTTAACTAAAGAGGAAATTGCCAATGTAAGATTCTTTACGGCAATTCAGGACTTCAACATCGATGTTCACGCGAGAAGCAATCCCTTTGAATTTTATAAAAGACATCCCGATTGCTTTAATCCTAAGAAAGTAAAAAATAATGATTTATTGGTGGATGAACTTCTTAATTTTCTCGGAGCACAATCGCAGCGTGATAAAAGAAAGCCGTGGATGTTAAATTCAGCAAAATTACTGGTAGAAAAATATAACTCATCGGCATATAAGATCAATGAAATTCATAAGGGCGACGTTGCTGAAATTGTTAAAGCATTGACGGGTGAAGAGCGATACGGTTTTTCTACTAAAAAAGCTCACATGTTTTTAAGGGATATGGCTGACTTGGGTGTCTGGGAATATAAAAGTAATATAGAAAGATTAGATGTGATGAGTGATAAAAACACCATGAGAGTAGCCTTGAGAACCGGAATTCTCCAATTTCGTATTCCTTTGCTTGCAAGTTTTTTGGATGTTTTCTGTTATCAGTATTCTATGGTAGATCGCATGAATCGTGAAGTTTGGAGAAAAGTATGGAAAGAATGGGGAAGCATTTCTGACAACCATAGGCCTCCCACACCTGCATCGATAGATTATCTTATTTTCCGACTTGGTAAAATAGCCTGTCGGCCCAATAAACGCTTCTGTCCCCCAGAGAAGAGAGTAACCGAAAAGAAATTAGAGAGTCTTATTCCACAAGACAGATTAATTTTTAGGGCTGATGGCTACTGCATCTTCAGCGATGTTTGTAGTTTGGAGAAAAAAATATTAAACGCTCCTAACAGTATTTCAATTGAAGGAAGAACAGGATGGAAAAGCGGAAAAACTAACGAAGGTGGAGGAGGTGGTATTTCGTCTTAAAATCAATTTACTTTTATACCTCTAAGAATATTATGAACCACATTAACGCAAGGAAGGGTTTTCAGAAAGGATAATTAAAAAATTCAGAAGTATTATTCTGGTGGGTATCTCTTGATCTCCAAGCGAGATTATAGAAAGCACAAAGGAAAAGTAGTTAGTGCATACAAAAAACAGGGGAGACAAAGATTACTTTCTTCACTTATTTATAAGTTTACAAGGGTGGTGGGTGGGAGAAGATTGTACTGCTCCCCATTTGTCAAGAGCAAAATAAGGGAGAATTAGGCGACCTGGTCAACGGTGATTGTTTTATCTCTTTTTGTTCAAATTCCGCAGGTGTCATATATCCTAATGATGAGTGTGGATAATCCTGGTTATATCGGTTAATCCAGTTTGTCAATTCTTCGTTGAACTCATATATACTTGTCCACTCTCTTGTCCACACCTTCCTCTTCTTTTAATGTCCGTATCACTTGTTCGGTCGGCTGCGACCCATTATCACTTACCAAACAAATAGTTCAATGGTTTTCAACTTGGTGTCTTCCTACTTCAATCACTCCTATTCTTGTCCTTGCCGTCCATTTCAAACTCCTTTTGCCCCTTTTCAAAAAACTCATCCCACCATTAAGGAGAGGATAGAAATTCGGTATCAAATTTCTCAGAGTCAATATTACCGATGGGCAGCAGTATAATCCATTATCCAAATTATCTTAACACAGATTCCCCTATTTTTAATAATTCTGTCAATTATAGTAGTCCAAAAGAAAATCCGAATACAGAAGACATTTGCGGACAATGCAAGAAGATTCATGTATTGCCTGGAAAATGCTTTGAATTCTATCTTGTCTTGCTTCTGATAAATGGGGTAGTACATATCCCGGTGTACCCCAGCAGTGGACATTAGAGATCCAGAGAGGCTCTCAAAATGTGGATGACATCCAAGATGTCTACCTGTGTATCCTGATTCATGTCAGCCAGGTTGTTCTCTGGCGACAGACCCAGCGCCATGCGCAGGCAGAGAACGATATCTACCACATCGGTGGCGTCATCGTTGTTGAGGTCGCCGGTCAGTACCTTGGTGGAGGTATCGGCAGTCAGAGGTAGTTCCTCATGGTTGCCGACGTTGTCCTGGGCCAGGCTGAAGAACGCATAGGTATGTCCGTTAGCGCCGGTAAATGAGGCGGATGTATCCGTAACACCGCCCAGCCAGAGAGCAAAAGTTCCGCCGTCAGTGGAAACATAGATATCGTAGAAAGCAATGCCGGCACCAGAACCATCAGCGCCCAGCCAGATTACGGTGAAGTTCCTGCGGTTGGTGGCAGCAGACAGCGGCAGAACAGCACTGGCGGGTTTTCCATCATCAATGGTGTTGGTGACAGTGGGGGTGCTGATAGGGTCGTTCTCATCAAACCAGATGGTCGCCTGGTTGAGAATAACGTCCCCGGAAACCAGGGTTGTTTTCGGCCAGACCAAAAAGGATACATACCCTTCGCCGTGGTGCTCATCATCATTGGGCGGCAGGAATCCGGCCAGCGGGTCTTCCGGCAGGGTTTTCGTCGCCGGGTCAAATGACTGCATAATCCAGGTCAGGATGCCGGTGTTATCGTCAAGTGCAACCTGTACTTCCACCGGATTAGAGTCAGAAGACACACTGGTGGTCATCCGGTACTGCTTCACTCCGGCCGGCACAGCCATCAGCGCATCATTAAAGGCTATATCCAGAAGCTGCGCCGTGGACCAGTCCAAATTAGCGCTCAACTGATCACTCACCACCACCCGCTGTGCTGGTGCGGTGGCCGAGGACTTGTTCTCAAAGTGGATGGTATAAACCAGCGGCGCGGCTGAAGGAACAAATCCTTCATCTCCGTAGCCGACCGTAACCTTGATGTTGGGGTCTTCCGGCACCACCGCCCTCATGGTACCGCGGAAGCGCACCGGCCCTTCCATCAAAGTGTTAGCAATCAGGTGGTTGCTTACCGGTTCCTTGATATCCTTCCCTCCCGGTGAGTCAAGGCGAATTTCTGAAATTCCATGTGTGTTGATATGGGAATCATTGAAGTCCCAGGGAGGCAGTTGATTGAGATTTTCTATTTTCTGCCATCTTTTCTTTGCCCGCTCCAGCGCGTCCAGAATATTGCCGTGCGGGTCTGCCTGGATTTCCTCCAGAAGAATAGTAGAGTATGCTCCTCCATTATCTGTATCTACAACTGGTACCCAGCCTGATCCTACGGCTACGGTGTTAGAGGCAGTGATGCCCATGGCGATATAGTTGGAGTAGCAACTGTCTGAAATAAACAGCACCTGTCCGGCGCATGAGGCAAATTCCTGGTCCAGTTCAGGATAAGAAATCTGCGAATTGTCGTTGTATGCAAGACTCGGGTTGAAATTGGTAGTACCATAGTCCACTTTCTGGCCGTGGCTGGAGTTGTAGACAACCACCAGATCATCCTCATCGGCCTTTTGCAGAGCGTCGTGAATGGCCTGTTTGACTTTATTGCTGTCAAGGTTATCTTTATCATTGCCGACTTCGTCGGTCAGACACTTCACATCTTCCGGCGGCAAATCGTATGTGTTAACCATTAACGCGCGGAGCTTGTTCGCATCAGGCACGCAACCACTCAAATTCCGCCATCTCTTACTATCCCTATAATGATTATCGCCGATAATGACGACATAAATTTTCTTGATACCCGGGGTAGAAATTTTCTTCGTGTCAGGGAAGACCTGCTCAAGCAGAGAAGAGACAGTCTTTTCTTGCATCTTGCCGACGATTGGTTCAATCTGCTGCCGCACTACCAGATCAGTCGGGTCTTCCAGCAAGTTGATCGGAAAGAACCACCTTCCTTCAACAAAAACCATCTGCGGCCAACCGGTCGGTTTGTCCATCATCGCCATCTGGACTGCCAGGGATTGAAAGAATGCGCCGTAGGTTTCTCCGTATCTGGCTCGCTGGACTGCCATCTCAGCCTCCCAGACTTCATTGCTCACACCCGGCGGACGGATGGTATCGCTGACAAAGCTCCAGTCAATAGGGTGGCTGGCAAACTCCTGATTATCAAAGGTCTCGGCGTAGACATCCAGCTGGTAGGTCCCAACCTGCCGGGGGACAGTGTAGTAAAGGGTGACCGACCCGCTTGCTCCGGGCGGCAGTGTTGGCACACGGGGCTGGACGCATGGAGCCAAGAAGGTCAATCGTGTCGGGTCAGCCGGCGCAACCATGCCCTGAAGGAACCGCAGCGTGCCGCCGTTTCTTGCCTTGACAGTAATCATCGGCAGGGTCAGGTCGGCCTCGCCGGTATTCGTGTAACTGATGACAATGCGCACCTCCCGGCCTGGCCGCACGAACTCCGGACATTGCATGGTAATCTGGAGGGTATCACGGTTGCTTCTTGGTGCGGCACTGGCCGCCTGAACCGTAAGCACATCTTCCAGGATAACGCTCTGGCCATTGTCAGTCACCCGTACATCGTAGAGGCCTGCGGGTAGCCCATTGAGGTTAAACGTGGCGCAGACCAGGGAGGAGTTAACCACCAGTACAGACTGAGCCGTATGGGCTGTGCCGTCAGGTTCGATCAGTTCATAGGTCATTCCAGAGGTAAGCTGGTGTCCCTGCAGGGTAAAAGTGGTGGTGTTGATGTTGGCGGCGCTGGTTGGGCTGATTGAGTCCAGGGAGAATGTTTGCGAAACAGCCGAAATCGTGAAACCGCTCGGCGCGCTGGGAAGGGTTCTGGCATAGACCATGACATAGTATGTCTGAGCCACTGTCTCAGGCACCAGCGCGGTGACATCCGAGCTGTTGTTTTCTCTCTGGCGAATGTCATAGGACTGGCGAGTGGGCATTCGGTTCCTGGAAATGTACAGTTCTGTTGCGCCGCTTCCGACCAGGTCCACACTTACCAGGATATCCTGCCCGGCAGCCGGTGTGAACCGGTACCAGCGTGACTGCCCGGCCGCTGTGAACTGTCCTGCCATGGCTGGACCATTAACCAAAATCTCTGGCACATCCAGAGTAACTGAAGCGGCAGAACCTGTTTCATTATTGGAAGCGTTGGCTCCTTCAAAAACTTCGCCATAGAAATTGGTAGCCACCACCCACTGATGTTGCCCGGTGACACTACCAGGGACAACAATATCTGTGGAGAACTCACATATTTCTCCAGGACTAAGCACCACTCCCTGACCGACTAGGACATCAGCAGCAAATATCTCGTATCCCCGGTAAGAGAGAAACACTGTATCATGCCAGGGTCCTACAGCATATCCTGTCCCGAAGTTGGCGACAACCCAGGAAACCCGGACTGTCTCTCCGGCCATGGCAGAAGTCGGACCAGTGACATATAGGACAATCAGGTCAACATCGGAGAAGGCTGTTTCAATGAATTCGTACGCGCCCATATCCGCACAGGCGCCGCCGGCCATCGGTACGCCAGTATCTTCTGTTCTCGGGTCGTCGTAGCGGCCCATGCCTGCAAAATCTGTCTCTGGAGCAGTGTCGTCTGCGGCGTCAATGCAGGGTGAACCGTAGTTCAACTGGTAGTTCTGGTGTTCTGGCCTCTTGTACTTAGGGTCAGAGGAGATGTTGCCGCTGGTGCCTGTGCGGTCAGCTGTACCGCTGTAATTGCCCAGGTTAGCAGCCGGGTTCCAGATGTTGCAGTACCGCAGGGTAATATCATCTGGTCCGTAATCGTGCAGGATTCCGGCTGTGGTAGAGTTGGTGACAATGGTATTGGCGACGTTCATGGTGCCGCCGTGCAACAAAAGCCCTATCTGGTTGTCATCCACAGTGCAATTGGTGACATTGACTGTGCCGCTATGCGCGCAGATAGCCCGGCCGACGCCAGTCAGAATCGTGTTAGAGATACTGGCTGTGCCGCCCCAGACCAGGATGCCGTCAAAGAGCGCTTCCTGAATGAAACAGCGGCTCACTGTGAGTAATGCGGTGCTGGCGGTGCGAATGACACCTGTGCCGTCCCAATTTCCGGACGATGTGCCGGCACCATACCGGAACCAGCAATGTTCAAATACCGCCTGGCCTTCAATGTATATCCAGCGCCAGTCACCAGCTGCTGGCACTGTTTGATTTCCATCGCCGTTGGTATCTCCTCCGTTGGCGTCATCCCTGGCTGAGGTGAAATAAATAGGCTGGGATTTCGTACCAATGGCCATAAGATTCCCGCCGCCCTGTACTGTAATGCCTAAGTATCTGTCCAACTTGATAACAGCGCCAGGTTCAATGGTAACTGTAACACCGGAAGGAATGGTGACATTCCCGGTGATGTAGTGCAGTACGTTTCCACTCCAGGTCTGGCTGGTGGTGATGGTACCGCTGTGGGTGGTGCGGATGTACCTGATTTCAGACCAGGCGCTCAGGTTACACTGGCCGCCGGTGTTGATGGTAATACCGTACCAGTCGCCGGGAACCGGAGAAATCAGTCCGCCGTCAAAGTTGCTGTCTCCTCCTACGGTATCATCATTGAAAGAGGTGAGCACAACATGGCTTTCTGATGTGGCCTCATCTGTAAGAATACCGCCATTCTCTATGGTAATGCCCAGGTTCCGGCCAGAGACAAACTTTACTATGGCGCCTGGCTCGAGGGTAAGTGTGGCTCCTGAAGAGATGGTGATATTGCCTTCCACAATATGCACTCCAGATTGCCAGGTCTCTGAAGTGTAAATTGTCCCGGAATGCCACAGCGCAGTGTTATTCACCACAATGTTACGGGAAGCCAGCCCGATGATTGCACCGGTACTGTCACGGAAAGTTGCCCGCAGTTCGTAGGTACCGTCCGCAACGTTGCGGCTGTTCCAGTACGTGGCACCAACAGCCGGCAGACCGTTGCCCAGGGAAGTAGCAAGTGTGTTGCCGGTATAGAGGCCTATATCAACACTGGTACTATCAAAGTCAACTGCCAGGCCCCGCCAGGCACAAAGTTCGGTGTCATGGCAGAGGAAATCTGAGGGACGAACCCATTCAAATAGGGAACTACGGCTGATGACTACTGTCCCGGCAGTGGCTGCAGGATTACCGCCAGTGCCGGCTGCGGCTGTCAGGTTGGATAGGGAAAATGGCAATGTCGGGTCGTTGTAATAAAAGGCAATACGACCACCGCCGCCACCACCACCCCGACCAGAGAGGCTGCTTCCACCGTCAGCCCGGACATGACCCGAGCCAGCCATTGTTCCGACAGTGAGGAAAACACTTCCACCAGAGCCAGCTCCATCACCCCGACCGGTGTTTTTGCTTTCTCCGCAAGCGATAACTTCGCCTTCCAGTGTAAGTGTGTCATGGACATGCAAACGGATGGCACCGCCACCGGCTCCACCGGTGCCAGCGCCAAGGTAATCAAAACCACCGCCACCACTACCCGGGGTAGTGGGTGCCGCCGGGTCTCCATAGACAAGCGTGTTGATAGTGGGCGAACCCTGACTGCCGCCAGCGCCAGTGCCGCCGTGCGTGCCGCCAGAACTGCCCTCGCCAGCAGCCGGGCCAGTTCCGTTGCCATTGTTGCCACCAGGGTAGCCCTGGGCATCTGCGGTGATGCGTGAAGTTAAATCTATGGACATGTTCCGGGCGCAGATATCCACGCCGGCACCTGCCCAGGCACCATTGACTCTGCTACCGGTGTTCTTGCATTTGGCAGTCAGAATAGCCGTCTCACTCATGGTGAAGTCACCGTCTACCCAGAACAGGGAACCGCCTTCTATGATGAATGAAGATGAATCGTACAGTGTCACCTTTCCTAATACGACATCGCTATCCTGCGGTATCCAAAATTTCTTCCAAACAGACAGGCCATTGTTGGGCACCGTGGTGTCAAAAAAACCGACTGTGCCTGATTCTCCATCATTGCCACCTCCAGAGGCAGTGGAAGTGGTGAAACTGCTGAAACCAGAACCGTCTGCATAGTAAACTGCAATCCGGCCGCCGCCACCACTGTCCCAGTTGTCTGCCCGGGAAGTGCCGTCAGCCACGAATCTGCCGTTGCCGGCAAGTGTCTGGCAATTTATCCATAGGGAGCCACCAGCACCACCGCCGGCTGCACCGGTGGGTGCGCCACCCCTTGCGCTGATTTCTCCGTTCAGAGTAAGAGTACCAGTGACAGAAAGGCGGATTGCTCCGCCGCCACGGCCACCGCTGGAAGCATACGCGTTGCCGCCGCCAGAACCAAGGTCGACTGGCTGGAAAGGAGAGCCGTACAATACCCGGCCGGCAGGCGCAAGGATCGGATTGCGGGTGCCTCCGTAGCCGGCGTGGGAGCCACCGCCTCCGTCATCCACACTGCCTGTCCCGGCGCCAGGTCCACACTGCGCGTTGTATCCCTGTCCGTCTGCAGAAATTCTGGAACCAGCGTCCACCAACACACGGCCCGCGACAATTGTTACGCCACTGCCCATCCAGCGGTTGGTGACTTTCGCAGCAGTATCCTTGCCCTGACAGAGAATCGTTGAGTTTGCTGTCACTATAACGGTCTCAGAAACGGTCAGGGACGAGCCACCCGCAATCGTCAGGGTAGCGCCGCCGGTTACCAGAAGGCTACGGGCACTGAAGGTCCCTTCTGACCAGGCGGTGTTACTGGAAATTACGACATCATCGTCCGGGCCAAACGCGCCATCCTTTGTTTGTATTTCGGTTGACCCGGCAGGGAGAATGGAAAGCAGAGACAGATGAAGTGCTAACAGCTCGAGAACAAGGTTAACTCGCATAGTCCCCCCTTTAAGCATTTATCGGTAAATATTTATCTCCTCCCAATGACTGTTTTCAAAGATAATCCATATCTACCGAATCATGCTAATTTTATCTTATCCTTCACAATTATAACCCCCAGAGATCTCTGTCAAGAGATTGTAAAAGTTTCACAAAAAATTATCAAAGTTCAGTAATTTATGTCATTTGATGTATAATATTACTTATGAAAATCCTGATATGCCCTGACTCATTTAAAGGGTCCCTCAGTGCAAAAGAAGTGGCAAATACTATCCGGCTGGCAATGGGTAAAATTTTGCGGAACACAACATTTATCAGTTTACCCATGGCAGATGGCGGTGAAGGAACTGTGGATGCACTTCTATCAGGGCTTGGTGGAAAAAAATATAAAGTATCTGTGTGTGACCCTCTTGGAAGAAAAATCATAGCAGAATATGCCCTGCTTTCCGATGGTACTGGAGTGATGGAAATGGCTTCTGCAAGCGGATTACCTCTTTTGAAGGCGCATGAAAGAAATCCATTAATTACATCAACTTATGGAACAGGTCAGATGATTCTTGAAATGGTGAAAAAGAAAGTGAAACATATTGTTGTTGGTGTGGGTGGCAGTGCCACTGTGGATGGTGGAATGGGAATGGCAAAGGCACTTGGAGTAAAATTTTATTCGAAATCAGGAAAAGAATTAAGAGAAGGCGGTGGATTCCTTGGACACCTTGCGAAAATAGATGTTTCTGGTATCAATCGGGATGTACTGAAAACAAAAGTCACTGTGCTTTGCGATGTCAACAATCCATTAATAGGAAAGCATGGTGCAAGCAGGGTATTTGGCCCCCAGAAGGGAGCAACAAAAACAATGGTTGAATTGCTTGATAGAAACCTTCATCATTATGCCACCATTATCAAGAAACAATTAAAAAAAGATGTTGAATTGATTCCTGGAGCAGGCGCTGCTGGTGGACTTGCCGCAGGACTGTTGGCTTTTTTAAATGCAAATCTTGTTGAGGGCGCAAAATACATTGCTGAAAAGATTCAACTTGAAAAACACATTAAAGAATCAGATATCATTATCACAGGCGAAGGAAAAATTGATAGCCAGGTAAAATTCGGAAAAACAATTCTACATGTGATTGAAACAGCAAAAAAACACAATAAGCCGGTCATTGCGTTGTGCGGTCAGAAAACAGGTGATACTGAGTTTCTGCGCAAGGCAGGACTGACAGCGATTTTCTCTATAGTTTCTGGTCCCACTTTCTTCGAGGAAGCAATTAAGAATGCAAAACTATATCTACAAAGCACATCAAGGGAAATCGCCTGTTTAATAAAATGTTTCTCTCAAATCAACTGAAAGTACTGAAATTTTCAGAACTCTGGCTGGATACCTTTAAAAAAATCAAAAATCCGCAAAAACTTCATATTTGCGGCGCAAATCCTGGCTTTCTTTCATTTCTTATTTCCAGTTTTTATTTTGCTCAACCAGACACAATTTTTTTGCTAATTTGCCAGGACCCTGAAATTGCAGAAACATTTTATGCAAATACCCAGTCGTTTCTACCTGACTCTGTATTTCTTTTTCCTGAAAGAGATGTACATCTTCCACCTGACCACCCGATTCAGGCAAAAGAGATAGAAAGGGTAAAAGCCCTTGCCGATATCTACGACAAACAAAGAGGTATTGTGATTACTTCAATTCAGGCAATTTCAGTTTCAATTCCTTCTGTCTCTGATTTTCTTTCTCATATTATTGAAATAAAACCAGGCGCTGAAATACCACGTTCAAAACTTATTGCGCGATTGGTGGCTTATGGTTATGAAGAGGTGTCTGTTGTGGAAAATCCTGGTGAGTTTTGCAGAAGGGGTGGAATTATTGACTTTTTCCCATTTGGTCAGCAACCAACGAGAGTTGTATTTTCTGCAGACACTGTCCAATCAGTTAGAACATTTGATGTACAAAATCAAATGTCAACAGGAAGAATTGAAGCGTGTAAACTTCTTTCATTAAACGAAAGTTTTATCAGTGTTGAAAACCATTCCACTCTCTTTGACTATACAGGTACAAATGCTCTAATTTTTTCATCTGGCGCAAGAGCGTTTGAAGAAAAATATAAAAGGGTTTATGAAATATCCCATCGTTCAGTGAAAAAGGATATTGTTGATAGGGAAATTCTGAATAGGTACCTTACCAATTCAATTCAACTTGAGACTGAAATACCCGCTGACGCAGAAATTGGTAAAATCATAGTGTTTCCTGTTGATAGCCCATCAAGGTTTGGTTTTATTAAGGAACAATTTGTATGGAATCCAGTAAAAGATGAAAAAATATTCATCGTTGAGGAAAATAAAACACATAGAGAAAATTTAAAAAAAATCCTTGCTGAACATAATGTGTGCATAGATGACAATCAATTTCTTGATGGTTATCTTTCACATTCCTTTACATATCCTGGTATCAATTTAACACTTCTTAATACTGCCACAATCTTCAATACCAAGCCGGGTAGAACTCTTCGCAGATTTATGGAAGCAATGCCTGTCAGCCAAAGAGAGGAGCTTAAAATAGGAGATTATGTTGTCCACTACCAACACGGTATCGCAAAATTTGATGGCTTTGAAAAAATTGGACCAGAGGACGAAGAATTTATAAAACTTGAATTTGCGGATGGAGAAAAACTCTATCTTCCATTGAGTGATATTGATTTTATCCACAAATACATTGGAACAAAGGAAAACCCAGCTCTCAGCAAACTGGGTAGTAAAAACTGGATAAGAATAAGAGATAGTGTGAGAGAAGGAATCAGAAATATTGCTGAACAACTTTATCAACTTTATATTGAAAGAAAACGAGGCACAGGCATTGAATATCCTGTAGACGATGAATTACAGAGAGTGCTTGAAGAATCTTTTCCTTACCAAGAAACACCTGACCAACTCAAGGCAATGGAAGAAATAAAGAGTGACCTTCAAAGCGGGAAAATTATGGATCGACTTCTTTGCGGAGATTCAGGATATGGAAAAACAGAACTTGCTGTACGTGCTGCCTTCAAGGTCGTTTCTGGAGGAAAACAGGTGGCAGTACTGTGTCCTACAACTGTATTGGCACAGCAACATCTGAGAACATTCAGACAGAGAATGCATAGTTTTCCTGTCAATATTGAAATGCTTTCACGATTGTATTCAGATGCGAGACAAAAAAGGATTCTTGAAAATCTCGCAAAAGGAAACATTGACATTATCATAGGTACTCACAGAATTTTACAGGATGACGTAATATTCAAGGACCTTGGTTTGCTTGTGATAGACGAGGAACAGAGATTCGGCGTTATTCATAAAGAAAAACTCAAAACAAAATTCAGAAATGTTGAAGTGTTAACCTTGACAGCCACCCCTATTCCACGCACACTGTATCTCTCACTTTCTGGATTAAGGGATATCAGTCTTCTTGAAACACCTCCTGCTGGAAGATTATCAGTTGCTACATACATTGGCAGATACAATGATAGCATTGTAAAAATGGCAATCTTCAATGAACTTGAAAGACAGGGGCAGGTCTTTTATCTCCATAATAAAATTTACGACATTGAAAGGGTAAAAAATAAACTTCAACAGATGTTTCCTGCTACAAATATTGCAATCGCCCATGGAAGAATGAAAGAACATGAACTTGCTTCTGTGATGGAAGATTTTGCTGATGGAAACATTCAGATACTTGTTGCAACAACGATTGTAGAAAATGGGCTTGATGTTCCTAATGCAAATACCCTGATTGTTGATGATGCCCATCGATATGGACTGGCAGACCTATATCAACTTAGGGGTAGGGTCGGAAGATACAAGGTAAAAGCATATGCATATTTTCTTATCCCGCAACATTTACAGGTTGCTGGTCAGGTAAAAGAAAGATTAAAGGCACTGGAAGAACTTGTCAAACCAGGTAGTGGAATGAAAATTGCTTTGAGAGACCTGCAAATAAGAGGTGCCGGCGACATACTGGGGAAAAAACAAAGCGGCTACATCAATCAGGTTGGATTCCAACTCTACTGCAGATTTTGGAAGGAAATTTCTTCAAAATACACCGGAGAAGAAGTGACTGAGCCAGAAAAAAAGCCAGTGATGCGTGGTTTTATTGATTCAGAGTGGATTCCTGGTGCAGGATTGAGATTTGAGTTATATAAAAGAATTTCAGAAATTCAAGACATCAAACAGGCAAAAAAAATGCTTGCAGAAATGGAGGATAGATTTGGCAATGTCCCTGAAAAGGTGAAAACACTCATCCTTTCACAGGCAAATAAAAACTCTTTTGACTGAAAAAGTAAATTATGTTTTATTAAAATAGCCATTTAATTCCTAAACATGGAGGAAAATTATGCCAGCAAACTTTGACTTTCATCCCGCCGAGTTTTTGCCATTCAAAGACCTAAAGGTGATTGAAAGGGTAAGAAAAATAAAAAAGACCGAAATCTGCAAACATCCGAATAAAAACTTCAAAATCAGAGTAATAGAAGATCAGACAGCATTTGTCTTTGCATGGGCGCTTCACATTGTAAGTGGAATCAAGAAAGCCCTTGAAGAAGGTAAAAAGCATGTCATCATTCTTCCTGCGCCAAATCCCCAGTATGCGCTTGTTGCTGAAATGATTAACCAATTAAATATTTCCTGCAAGCATGTATATACTTTCAATATGGACGAGTACGCAGACGAAAACGGAAATACGGCTCCAAAAGATTGGAAAGGTGGCTTTCAATACTGGATGTGGCATGATTTCTTCAATCGCATCAAACCTGAACTCAGAATGTCAGAAAAACAGATACACTTCCCGAGCACAAAAAATGTCAGTTATTACAGCAAATTGATTGAAGACCTCGGTGGCGCTGACATCTGCTATGGCGGAATTGGATGGTGCGGTCATATTGCCTTTTTTGAACCTCACATTGGGATTGATTATGTCAATAACATTGAAGGTTATCTCCAGCTTGGCTCAAGAATTGTGGACCTTCACCCCATCACATTGTGTCAGAATAGCCTTTTTGCGGATGCTGGTTGTTCTGGAGATATTGCAGCATGCCCGCCAAAGGCAGCAACAATAGGACCGAGGGATCTGAAAAATTCTAAACTGGTAAGTTTCTGGAATGGTTTTTCGTATGGAGATGTGTCCTGGCAAAGATTTATTTCACGGCTTGCAGCGCATGGACCTGTTACGCCACTTGTTCCAGCAAGCATCCTTCAGATATTGAATAGCGAACTGACTCTTTCAGGCAGTGTTGCTGAAGATTGCAAAACTGAAACAGGCGAAAGACGTATCCCGATAAAATTTCCTGAACAATGAAAATGAACATCAACCTGAAAGAAAAAATTATTGATATCCATTCACATGCTGGTGTTTCCCTTAAAGCGTATATGAATCAGGAATACCCTTATGCAGCGACCATTGAAGGACTGGCATTCAGACAGGAAAGATTTGGGATTGATGTTAATGTAGTATTTCCCATGTCACCTGATTTATTTTTTGACTCACACTACTTAAAAAAAGGCGTATGTAAAAACGCAAAAAGACCTCTGTCACCTGTTCCCTATGAAATTGAAAACTCTCTCTTACTGAAGGAAGTATACAGTTTTTGTCCCGAATATGAAGGAAGGTTTATCCCCTTCATTTCTGTTGACCCTGGTAGAGTGGTAAAAAAACAGGTAAAAAATATCCTGAACCTTGAAAAAAAATACAAAATTCACGGGATAAAAATCGCCCCTGTAATATGTCAATCAAGTATTCTTTGCTTGCTTGACGAAGGAAAAGTATTTGTTGACATTGCAAAAGAAAGAAATTGGCCACTGCTGATTCATACGACTGTTCACAAAGAAGAAAATTTTTCTCACGCGCGACTTGTTTTTAAGGTGATCGAAAAAAATCCTGACATAAGATTCTGCCTTGCTCATTGCATTGGATTTGATAAAAATTATCTCAATCTTGCTAATAACATGGAGCATGTATGGGTTGATACTTCTGCATTAACAATTCAGGTTCAACTCGCAAGGGAAAATCATCCTATTGCTGCGCCAGAAAAAGACAGGTTTGATGCTGATTACTCTGACCACAAAAAGGTACTGAGAGCTCTTGTTGAAGCATTCCCTGAAACAATCATCTGGGGCACTGATACACCTGCTTATTCATATATTGCAAGAAGAAAGCAAGGAACAGGAAAAGATTCTTATGTTGAAACATGGCTAAAAGCCACATATGAAGACGAAGTAGATGCCTTGAATGCACTGCCTGAAAATATGAGAATAAACATTGCAAACAAAAACAGTATTACCTTTCTCTCTGGCAGGTTATGAAAATCACATTAAGGTATGGAAAAAAGGGATTGTTATTAGATTTTGATGGTAACATCACAGTGCTGGAAGGAAAACACGTACCACAAGTTTTAAACCCCCAAAAAGAACTATCACAATGTTTAAAAAAACCTGTGGGCTGTAAGCCACTGGCTGAAATTGTCAGAGATAAAAAGCCGTCCAGTGTTTGTATCGTCATATCAGACCATACAAGAGCTGTCCCGAACAAAATCATTCTTCCAGTAATAATTGACGAACTGCGTGCATCAGGAGTGTCTGAAAAATCCATTTTTATCCTTATAGGCAATGGTACTCACAGAGCAACAACAAAGCAGGAAAAGATTGAACTTGTGGGTAAAGAAATTTTTGAAAAGTTTCCAGTATATGACCATAGTGCCACTGACCAATCATTGCTTTTTCATCTTCCTGGCACTGATTTTTATGTCAACAAACGATACATTGAATCTGACCTGAAAATCGTTACAGGAATGATTGAGCCGCATTTCTTTGCTGGTTTTTCAGGTGGAAGAAAGGGTGTTTGCCCTGGCATTGCTGGTATGGAATCAATAAAGATATTTCATGGAGCAAAATTTCTCGAAGATGCAAACACAAAACCAGGAGTTCTTAAAAATAACCTATGCCATCAGTTTGCCACTGAATTTGCAAAAAAGGCAGGCGTTGACTTTCTAGTAAACGTCACCATTGATAAAGAAGGCGCTATCACAGAAATTTTTGCCGGAGAACTTGAAAGTGCATTTGAAAAGGGTGTCGAATTCTGTAAAAGAGTGAGCACTGCGTATGCTGAAAAAAAATATCCGATTGTCATTACAACAAATGGCGGCTATCCTCTTGATAGGGATTTTTATCAGTCAGTGAAAGGAATGGTCACAGCGCTTGATGTCGTTGAGGAAGGTGGTATCATCATCAGCGCTTCAGAATGCAGCGATGGAGTTGGAAATGAAGGTTTCAGAAAATTGCTTTCAGAATTGGTATCTCCAGACCAGTTTATTCAAAAAATTATGCAACCAGGTTATTTTCATGATATTCAATGGGGGGTTCAGCCACTTGTGCATGTGTTGAAAAAGGTGCAGATATATCTAATTTCCAGTTTATCAGAGCAGGATGCAAAACTATGCAAGGTAACTCCTTTCTCTAATATCAATCAGGCGATTGAAACTGCACTCTGTAAATTCGGCAAACTTACTGAAATTGCAGTAATTCCTGATGGTCCCTATACAATTGTTGAATTAACAGGAGCAAAAAATGAATGATTGGGGATTTGAACCTGATTTTGAAAATCTGAAAAATACTCTATTGTGGAAGAAAAATTATCGTGTGCCTAATATGGAATTTGTGATTGATAGAGAGATTAAAGAAGCATACTTAAAAAGAGAGGTCGTCACGCTTGAAGATGAAATTGATTTCAGGCACAGAGCGGGTTATGACTATATATGGATAAGCAAAGGAATGATTGATCCTGCTGGCACAGTAAACAAAGAGTTTGTTTCTGATGACCCTGCAAAACATTTTAAGGGCAAGGATACTCGTGTGTGGGCAGAAGAACACACCGGTATTATCGAAACAAAACAGGATATTGAAAACTATCCCTGGCCTGATATTGACAAAATGGATTTTTCTGAATTTGAAAAAGCAGGAGAATTGTTGCCAGAGGGAATGAAAGTATTCGGTGTATGTGGAAAAATTTTTGTTGCCACCTGGATGCTTTTTGGCTTTGAAAACTTTGTTATTGCTGCAATTGAACAACCAGAACTTGTTGATGAGTTGATTAATACTATTGGAGAAATTCAGGTAAGAGCGTGTAAAAAAATGATTGAGTTTGACTGTGTTGGTGGAATATGGGTTCCAGACGATATCGCATACAGGACAGGCACAGTGATGCCTCCAGAGTGGTTGAAAGAAAAAATCTTCCCATTTTACAAAAGTATGGGAAAAATGATAAGAAAGGCAGACAAACTTTTCCTTTATCACTCAGATGGAAATCTTTTGAAAATGCTGGATATCATCATTGACACTGGATTTAATGGGCTTCATCCCATTGAGCCAGAATCAATGGACATATCGGATGTAAGAAAACGTGTTGGTAAGAAACTTGCCCTCATTGGAAATGTGTGTGTTCATACTCTTGCTACAGGCACAAAACAAGATATTATCAATCTTACCATGGAAAGAATTGAAAAATATGGAAAAGAAGGTGGGTATGCAGTTGGTTCAAGTAATTCAATACCAAACTATGTACCGATTGAGAATTATCTGGCGATGCTTGAAACAAATGCAAAATATGGTTTTATTTCATAAAGACAGGGAGAAGGTATGAAAATAGAACATCCATCAAAAAAAGAATATGAAAAAATCATGCAGTTTCTTGAAGAATCTTTTGACCATTCAAGAGGATTTTTCTATCTCAGTTATCCTCAAACAATGTCAAAAGACACCATTGATTGTGATAATGTTTTCATCATCAGGGAAAAAAATAGAATCGCATCCCTCATTGGAATTTTTCCTCAAAAAGTTTATTTACATGGAAGGCAGGCGAACATTGGAGGAATTGGAAGTGTTTCCACTCATCCTGATTTTAGAAACAGGGGATATATGAAAATTTTGATGGACTTCTGTATTGAAGAAATGAAAAAAAGAAATTACGTGTTCTCGATTCTTGGTGGAGATAGACAGCGATACAATTTATGGGGGTATGAAACCTGCGGTACAAACGCTGTGATTACTTTTTCCCAGAGGTCATTTGAAAAATCCGGGATGACCCAAATCATTCCCACTGTCAGGTACGATGGTTCAGAAGAAATTCTTCAGAAAATCAAAGATGTACACGAGGAAATGCCATGTTACATAAAAAGAAACATAAAATGGCTTGAAAAATTATTTAATGAACGAATACACACTCAACTTTATTACACAAAGAAAAATGGTTTTGCGTATGTGGTTGCAATTGGAGAAAGAACAGAAAGAAAAATTGTTGAAATTGGTGGACGTAAGCAACTGTGGTGTCCGCTGATTTATTCGCTTCTGAAAAGATGGAACAATAACGCAGTGGAAGTATTATTTCCTGGAAATATCGCGGAATTTAATATCCTGCTTAAACATGCAGCATGGTTCAGGATTGAACCATTTTTTATGATAAAGATTCTGTCATTTACAGATACGATGAAATTTTTATTCGGGAAGGATTTCCATTACGATTGCATGTTGAAAATATCTGAAACAAAAGAAATCATCGGTGATGCAGGAAGTAAAAAAATCATTGAATTTGATGAGAAAACATGGGCAAGAATTCTGTTTGGTCCTTCTTTTACAGAAGCCCCTGATTGTCTAAGGAAAATCACACCGGGTCAGTTTTACTGGTGGTATCTTGACCACATCTAAAAATCTTTTTATTCAGAAACAGGATAACCCGCCTGCGCAAGAAGTTGCTTGAGCTTTTTCTGGTCATTGAAATCTGCGCATATCCTAACCTGTTTATTCTTAATGTCCACCTTTACGGACCTGATGCCATTTTCTGATAAAAGTATATTTTTAATGTTTCTCACACAGCCCTGGCAGGAAATGTCAGGTACCTTATAAACAAAGCAAAAATTACCTTTTGTTTTTAAAAACTTCGTCTTTGTCTGATTGAAAATTGACACAAAAAATACGCCAATAAGAATCAATGAACTCATAAGAGAAAGTGTTTCCATCAATTTATTGTGGCTATGATGCAATGGGTGAATGCCCACATTGAAGCTAAACGAAAGTTTATCAAGAAGTAATCCGAATAACACTGCCCCAATTACTATTGAACCAAGGTATATTGCAAGCTGTTTTTTCCCGAGGGTTTTTCCCACAAAAAACATGGTCACGGTATTGGTCGCTGGTCCTGCTATCAGAAAAACAAGACACGCGCCAGGACTGATTCCTTTTGCCGCAAGGGACGCTGCAATCGGTATTGAGCCAGTCGCGCAAACATATAATGGAAGCCCAACAACAAGCATGATTAAGTATGTCATCCAGCGATTACTACTGTACATTGATAAAATTTGTTCTGGGACAAGATAGGAAATCAATCCTCCCATTATTACTCCAAGGAAAATCCATCTGGCAGTTGATTGATAAATTTCACCAAAACCATATCGCAATACCTCTTTTATCCATGCCCCAGATAAACGTTCATTGACCGCTGGTACCTGTTTTATTACAGACCTGTCTTGCTTTCCTGAAAAAATATCTGAAATAATCCCTGCCACAAATCCTATAACAACTGACGCCAGAATTCTAAAAAGCATAAATATTCCACCCATCAAACCATATGTAGCAAGTATTGAATCAATTCCTGTCGTTGGTGTTGAAATCAAAAAGGCAAGTGTTGCTCCTTTGCCTGCTCCTGATTTATACAAACCTGCTGCGGGTGGAAGTACTCCACACGAACACAGCGGAAGTGGCACTCCAAACAAAACTGCTTTCAGAATTGAAGAAAACCCCCTGTTACCAAGATGTTTGAAAATTTTTTCTGGTTTTAAAAAAATCCTGACAATCCCTGCCACAAGAAAACCAAACACAAGGTACGCGCTCATCGCCATAAAAAGATTCCAGATTTCCTTAATGATTCCTGTAATTGTTTCCACTTTATTTTTTTAATGGCAGGGTTTTATTCATGCTGCCTGTGTGGTATCCTTCAAGGTCGACAGTGATATACATATAACCAATTTTTTTCAATCTTTCTACAATTTTTTTTCTCATTTGGATAATTTTTTCAAGGTCATCATCAGATACCTCAATCCTGCAGAAATTTCGATAATCCCTGACTCTAACAATGTTAAAGCCAAGTTTGACAAAATGCTCTTCTGCTTTCAATATCCTTTTCAATCTTTCCTGAGTAATGTTTTCTCCATATGGTATCCTTGACGCAAGGCATGCCATAGGTGGCTTATCCCACGTTGGCAATCCCATTTCTTTTGAAAGAACCCTGATGTCTGACTTTGTCAAATTTGCCATCTGCAACGGCGAGATTACTTGATATAATGATTTTGCCTTGTTTCCTGGTCTGTAATCAGAAATGTCATCAAGGTTTGAGCCATCAGCAATTGCGCTGTAATGGCATTTTCTAGCAATTTTTGTCATTTGCGAAAACAGTTCCTTCTTGCAGTGAAAACATCTGTCTGGTGGATTGCTTGCTAAATTTTTATCAGTCAGTTTCCTTGATTTTAAGAAGAAAACTTTTACGCCGAGAGATTTTGCAAATTTCTTTGCGAAATTGATATCAGAAGGAACATCCAGTTCACTTTTTTCGATAAATGCCGCGACATTTTCTTTTCCAAGACAATCAACAGCAACTTTTAAGAGAAATGTGCTATCAACGCCACCCGAATATGCAATGAGAATTTTCCCTGCTTCCTGTAAAATTTCTTCCAATGCTCTCTTTTTTTTCTCAATCTCACTCCGCAACATTTACAACTTCCTTAATCTCAGGTACTCTTTCCTTAATTATTTTTTCCACTCTCATTGTCAGTGTAATCTGGGCAAAAGGACATCCTGCGCAGCTTCCAACAAGCTTTACCTTTGCAATACCGTCTGAAACATCAACAAGTTCACAATCTCCACCCTCTGCCTGAAGAAAACTTCTAATTTCTTTCAGAGCATTTTCCACTTTTTCCTTTAATTGCTCATTTGAAGCCATTATGCCTCCTTTATGGATTAAATGTGCGCCTTTTTTCTTTCTCTATAATCTTTAATCGCTGCCTGCAAACCCTCTTCAGCAAGAAGCGAGCAATGTTTTTTTAGTGGTGGAAGTCCTTCAAGCACATCAATAACATCTTGATTTGTAATTTTTTCTGCCTCCTGGAGAGTTTTTCCTTTTGCCAGTTCTGTAATGACGGAACTGGTGGCAATCGCAGCGCCACAACCAAATGTCTCAAATTTTATATCTTCAATAAACTCCTGCCCCTTTTCATTTTTACCCACCTTGATGTATATCCACATAACGTCTCCGCAGACAGGGTTTCCTACCCTACCAATACCATCTGCATTTTCAATCCTTCCCATATTTCTTGGATTTTTGAAGTGGTCCATCAATTTTTCACTGTACATTTTTCCTCCGTATCCTGCCTTGTGGATGACCTGTACACAAATTGCGAAGGCGCAGCAACAAAACAAGGATAAAAGCAACCGCGTTCCGCAATGTCCTTACCCCTGCATGTCCGAAGCCTTCGCAGTGCAAAGCGTAAATGGAGAAGGCAAGTTTGCAGAGGTGCGGATTTATCCGTAGTTTTGTCTGCGCCGCAGCTTTGAGTGTATCAGGACATCCCATTTTCTTTTCCTCTACACATATTCAATCATCCTCTCCAGCGCATTTCGCGCTTTTTTCATTATCTCATCTTCAAGAATAATTTCATTATCTTCATTTTCAAGACAGTTTTTTAATTTTTCGAGTGTTGTTTTTTTCATATTAACACATATTCTTGCAGGTCCCAGGGAAAAAAATTGTTTTTCTGGATTTTCCTTTTTCAATTTGTGCAATAGCCCTTCTTCTGTTCCAATGATGATGGTTTTTGCCTGAGAAACTTTTGCCCTTTTCAACATCCCTGATGTTGATAATACAAAATCTGCGTTTTCCTGAATTTCAGGATTACATTCAGGATGAACAAGAATTTCTGAATCTGGGTATAGTTCCCTTGCTTTTTTTAAATCTGCAAAAGTAAATTGCCTGTGAACAAAGCAATAGCCATCCCACACAATCAATTTCTTTTCAGGAACCTGTTTTTGAACAAAATATCCAAGATTTTTATCAGGCAAAAAAATCACTGTATCAGAAGGAACATTTCTCACAACTGCTGGAGCATTTGAAGAAGTACAACAAACATCACTCACTGCCTTAACTTGGGCAGAAGTATTCACATAGGATACAACAAATGCACCCAGGTACTTTTTTTTCATTTCAACCACATCTTCAACTTTTGCCATATCCGCAAGTGGACATCCAGCATCTGGTGCAGGAAGAAGCACCTTTTTCCCAGGATTTAAAATTTTTGCTGTTTCTGCCATAAAACGAACCCCGCAAAAAACAATCATCTGTGCTGCTTCTACTTCTTTTGCCTTTCTCGCAAGTTCTAAACTATCACCTGTAAAATCAGCAATATCCTGTATCTCAGGCAATTGATAATTGTGCGCCAGAATCACTGCATTTTTTTCTTTCTGCAGTTGTTTAATTTCGTCTATCAGTGTTTCACTCATTTTTTATCCCAGAAAGGAGACATCTTTCTTAATTTTTCAACGATTTTCGGAAGTACTTCTGCGGTCTTTTCAATATCTGCAAGCGTGTTTGCCCTACCAAGGCTAAATCTTAAAGAACCATGTGCAATTTCGTGAGGGATACCAAGTGCAAGAAGAACATGTGATGGCTCAAGTGAACCAGAGGTGCATGCTGAACCAGAAGACGCACAAATTCCTTCCATATCAAGATGTAGCAGCATACTTTCTCCTTCAACATATTTCACGCAAATGTTTAATGTATTGTAAAGGCGCTTTTCTGGATGCCCGTTAACAATCATTTCAGGAATGTTTTCTACAAGTTTTTTTTCAAGAAGGTCCCTGAGCTCTTTTTCTTTTGATGCATCTTCTGCCATTAAATTTTCAGCAATTTCACACGCCTTTCCCAGTCCGATAATCCCAGGAACATTTTCTGTACCGGGTCTCAATCCCCTTTCCTGATGTCCACCATAGGTAATGGGTCTGAATTTTACTCCTTTTCTCACATAAAGAGCGCCAATACCCTTGGGCCCATAGAACTTATGCGCAGATAGCGAGAAAAAGTCAACATTCAATTGTTTTACTGAAATAGGCAATTTCCCTGCCACCTGTACGCCATCGCAATGGAAAATGATATCATTTTCTTTTGCAATTCTTCCTATTTCTTCGATCGGTTCGATTGTTCCTATTTCATTGTTTGCTGCCATTATTGAAATAAGAATTGTTTCATCAGTAATTGCTTTTTTTACATCGTCTGGGTCAACAAGACCATACTTATCAACAGGAAGATAGGTAACATTAAATCCAAACTGCTTCTCAAGAAATTTACACGTATTCAATACTGCGTGATGCTCAATGAGAGAGGTAATAATATGGCTGCCTTTATTTTTTTTCAACAAACACGTTCCAGTAATGGCGATATTGTTGCTCTCTGTGCCTCCGGATGTAAATATGATTTCATCAGACGAGGCATCAAGCATTTTAGCAACCTGTGATCTTGCTTTTTCAATTGCCTGTTTTGTCTCCTGTGATGGTTGATATATCGAAGAGGGATTAAAAAACATCTCTGTATGCCATTTTTTCATCTCCTCGACAACAGCAGCATCGCAGGGTGTCGTGGCATTATGATCCAAATAAATCATTCTTCTCCTTTTTAAGTCAAAATTTAATCTTTATTGCTCTTACCATGCATCCCTTTACACACAGCATACACGTAATACATTTTTCATAATCAAAAATTACCTTTTTCGTGGGTTGGTCATAATAAAACGCATTTGTCGGGCACAGACCAATGCATACACCGCAGTGAGTACAAATTTTATCATCCTTAACAATATCTTGCTTTAATCTCTGCAGTCCCACATTCTGACTCTTCAAATCATTTAACGCCTGTCTTACAATTTTTTCTTCACCAGTAAACACAACGACCATCAGTCCTTCTTTCTGCGGAAGGACCTGCGCCTGAAGAATGTTGAATTCAATGTCATACTTTCTCACAAGCGCTGAAATTGTTGGTTTGTCCACCAGTTCCTTTGGAAATCTCAACACAACCCTTTCACTGATAATCATTGTTTTTTCTCCTTTATTTCAAACCCTTTCATACGAATTCCTGTCTCTTTGCCTGGCAATTTTGCCACTGGCTTTGTCAGTTCAAACCTTCCTTCTGAAATCCATTTTTTCAATGTCTGGGCAATTCTGCGAGCCATAAATAAACTGGATAGAGAACCCACAGGAATTGTTCTATTGCCAAGAGTGATTGTACCTGAAAAAAGTTCAGCATAACTTACTTCTCCCAAAACTTCTGGCTTTCTCTCAGGATAACTGTGGCTATAATCAACAACAGGCGCAAACATTTTTTCTGCTGGCACCCCACACCATGCTGCAACTTTTTCATTTATCACTGGTATTGGAACACCTATACCAATGACAAGTGTCACTCCATAGCCAACAAAAGACGCACCCCTAATAAATTCTCCGTTCATCTGCTTTAAATCACCAATGACTGCAAGAGTTCCTGCAGGTCTCTTTGGAACTCCTTCAGACGTTCTTTCAACACCTGGACTGTGCTGTGTCCCATGCCATGCAACATAGCCAATACCTCCGCAGAGAAATATTCTTGTTCCGATTCCTGTTGTGTAATATTCAGGGTCCCTGAGAAGAGGCGATAGTATCCCAGCAGAACAAAAATTCGCGTTTCCAAAATTCGGTTTCAAAATTCCCATGTATGTATAAAGCATCCTGTCTGACGCATTAACAGCAACATTATAGTTCTGATAACAATTTCTTGGATTGAACAGAATTGCTTCATTGATATCCTTGAGCGAAAAATAACTTTTCAGTTCTTTTCTTGGATAACAATCAGTACCATAAGATATTGCTTCAAGAAGAACCCGTTCGCCATTAACAAGTTCCTCAATCACAAATCCACCGCCATAACTAAATTCACCAGGATAGTGAAGATTTCCAGGGTCATTTGGTGGAACTGCGGTTGCACCCAGATAAACATCCACAGCAGCAAGTCCCGCATAAGCAGGAACTCCATTAAGGAAACAGGTGCCACCCCCAATTTTAATTCTTGGAGCAGGATGCCCAAAATTTAAATAGATACTGCTTGAACACATTGGTCCAAATGTACCCGTTGTCACAACATCAACTTCCTTTGCTGCTTTTGTCTCACCCTTTTTCCTCACTATTTCCAGCATTTCTTCTGCTGTAACAACAACTGCCTGTCCTTTTTTTATTTTTTCGTTAATTTCTTCAATGGTCTTCATCTTGCCTCCTTTATCAATCAAACCGAAAACACCACCGACTCATCCATTTGCTCAAATTTTTTACTTTCTCTGATAAAGTCCTTTAACGTAATATTTTTCAGCACTTCATCAACCTTTGCGTTTAGCCTTTTCCATACAATCCTTGCACCGCAATGGGACGAGCGTGAACAAATATTCTCGTCATCAAGACATTCAATTCTTCTCACACCCTCAATTGCTTCGATGATTTCATATAGTGTAATCTTTTCAGGCGGTTTTGCAAGAAGATAACCACCCTTTTTTGCTTTAATCTTTTTTATAATCCCCTTTGTTTTTAACTGCATAAAAATATGGTCAAGATATTTTAAAGAAAGATTCTGCCTTTTGCTGATGTCTTTCAGCAATACTGACTGTTTTTGATAATTCATTCCAAGTTCAATTAATGCCCTTACTCCATATCTGACTCGCGTAGATAAAAACATATGTTCAAACCCCTTTTTGAAATTCTATTTATTTAGTAGGATTAATTTATTATATTTCTTTGTGTCCGGTCTGTCAAGAAAAAAACTGATTCATATGGGTGTTGGGTGATAGGTTGAATATCGCAATCCTGGATTAGCAGCAAGTTTTCTACCAGGAATGGCAAGAGAACCACAACCGCAGATATAAACGTTTGGGTCCTGACCAAGATTGTCCTTCAATTCATCCCACATCTCTCTGGATTCAGTGGAAACATATAACAATACATCCTTACTGTGTTGCCGCGCCTGCTGGATGAAAAACTGATAAATTTTCTTTCGCGTCTCATGAGGAAATGGCCCATAAACTTTCCCCTTCATTTCCTCTGCCGCCTGTCTCGCAGCATCCACACATTCAGAATCAAGTAATTCCACTGGCAGCGAAGAAACAAGTGACTCATATGTATTCCACATGTAAAGGGCAAAACCTATTGATTCTGGTTGAGCGACCTTAAGAGAGTATTCTATGGATGCGGCATACTCCTGTTTCCAGTTTTTTACAGGGATAATGGGTTTGAACTTGAAACGTACTGGAATACCCATCTCCTGGCACAGCCGCGCCGCATCAAACCGATCAGTGGCTTTACCAGTGCCTGATTCTATTTTTTCAGCCATAGTTTCACAGCTTACTGACCAGACCCCTATTAATCTATCCCTGTGCTTGAGATTAACGAGCCAAGCAACATTACAACTGCTTGTATGGAAATAACCATAACGGTCTGGATAGGAAGAAAGCGTTTCTGTAAAAAGTTCAAATAAACCATACTCTGGCTCAAAGGTAATCAGGTCTGCATTATTAAGAATCATCCTGAATACCCGATTCCATGGATTATTCTCAATTACTGGCCGCACCACTTTTTCCATAACATCTTCAAGGTTCAAAGCCACAGATAGAAATTTACCTCTTATCCCATCGCTGCAGTATAAACAACCATGAGAACATCCAGCAATGGTTCCGAAATTATAGGTTGGCCAGCAAACGCAATTATTTTCCTGGTCCCGTGTATGTGGATGCTGATCAATTGCTCTGGGAAAATGTCCAAAAATTCTCTCAAGGTCAGGTAGAAGTACACTTGAAGGGCACTTTTTCAATAAATGTTTTAAGTTAAATCCTGGACCTCGAAGATCCATCGTTGTAAAAACAAGCGGCTTTGTATAAGAAACAGGAACTGTTGAAGGGACCTCTCCTGAAGGATACAAATTTTTTAATTCTTCAACTGCCGCAGGAAAATTGCTGTCATTAATTTCAGATATTTCAAAATTTCCCTTCAACGCATTCAAAATCCTTTCAAGCCGCTCCACACACCTTCTATCCTGATAAACCCTGTCTACCACAAAAACCTTCAATGGTGTCAGTGGATACGTTTCTTGCCTCCTGGTGATGTTGATATTTTATTCCCTTAAAAAACCATTTGTCAAAGTATTTTTGATTTTTCTACCAATCGGATATAATCTTTGATAATCTCGTTGCTAAAAAAGGAGGAACATGGAAATTGGATTTTTAACAGCGCCTTTTGGAAAGCAAAATCTTGAATCAGTACTCAATTTTGCAAAAGATAATGGCTTTCAGAAGGTCGAAATTCTATCTGTGCCTGGCGCAGGACATATTGACCCGGACCAGGTTCTTGCAGATTCTGGAAAGAAATTAAAGAATCTTTTTCAAACTACTGGCGTCAGACCCTCAAGTTATGCATGTTATGCTAATGTTCTGGACCCTGACCCTGAACGTAGGCAACTGATTAAAAAGCATCTTGAAAATCTCATCCTGGTGGCAGAATTGACCGATGTTGATGTTGTCTGCACCATAGCAGGCATGCCTGTAAGTGGAAAAACAAAGATGCAGGCTATTGAAGAAGATGTAGCGAGTTATTTTCAAGATTTGTGCAGTTTTGCAGCCAAACACAATGTAAAGATTGCTCTGGAAAATTGGTTTGAAACAAATATACAGCATCTTGACCACTGGCAAAAACTTTTCCAGCTTGTTCCATCTCCAAATTTTGGTCTTAATTTTGACCCATCGCATCTTGTTCATCAGAACATTGATTATCTTTCTGCAGTGGATGAATTTGCAAACCGAATCTTCCATACGCATGCAAAGGATTGTGAGATAAAAAAACATGTTTTGCGAAGAGTCGGAAATAGAGAAAAAGGATGGTGGAGATATGTAATACCAGGTTTTGGAGTTATTCACTGGGGTGAATACATTTCACACTTACGAAAAGCCGGTTATAATGGAGTTATCAGCATTGAACATGAAGATTCTGCAGTGGGACTCGAAGAAGGTTTTATTATCGGGAAAAAGTATTTATCACAATTTATTGTTTAAGACAATTTGCCAGTTTAGACATACTGAGTTAAAATTTTTGTGATGGACATATTGATAAAGAATATCCGGATTATTGACCCTTATACAGGAATAGATGGAAGAAGGGATGTTTTGATTTCGGGCCGCTTCTACTCCAGAATTGATAAAATTATTCATAAGAAAGCATCAAAAGTCATTGATGGAACAAATTTCTGGCTTTTTCCCGGCCTCATTGATATGCACTGCCACCTCAGGGAACCAGGAAACGAAGAAGAAGAAACCATTCTTTCTGGTAGTATTTCTGCTGCTGCTGGCGGTTTTACCACTGTGTGCTGTCAGGCAAATACTGAACCTGCTATTGATAATAAGGTCGTTGTTGGTTACATTTTCGAAAAAGCCAGAAAATCTCCAATAATGGTACTACCTTATGGAACAGTCACTGTTGGCAGAAAAGGAAATGTTCTTTCTCCTATGGGTGAACTGTCTGAAGCAGGTGTCATTGGATTTTCTGATGACGGAAACTGCGTGATGGATAGTTTGATATTCAGAAGAGCGCTTGAATACAGTAAAAGATGGGGGAAAATCGTTGTCTCTCATAGTGAAGACCAGATTCTTGCAAAAAACGGTGTGATGAACGAAGGCGTTCTTTCAACAAAACTTGGTTTAAGGGGAATTCCCGCAGAAGCAGAGCATGTTATGGTTTTCAGGGACATTGAACTTGCGAAATTAACAGGCGCGCGCCTTCATCTTGCGCATCTTACGACAAAAAAATCTGTAGAACTTGTCAAAGAAGCAAAGAGGCAATCAAAAAATATTACATGTGAAGTTGCGGTCCATCATCTTGTTCTCACAGAAGACGCGCTGGTAAATTATGATGCCAATGCAAAAGTCAGTCCGCCGCTTCGTACTAATGAGGACATTAGAGCCCTTATCAAGGGTATAAAAGAAAACATCATAGACGCTATCGTAACAGACCATGCTCCGCATTCTGAAGAAGAAAAGGGTTCAGGAATGGAAAATGCTCCATTTGGAATGATAGGTTTCGAAACAGCGCTACCACTTGTGATGTCACTTGTTAAATACGGACTCAAACCCATTGAAATTCTTCGTAAAATGACAGTTGGGCCTGCGAAGATATTACAGATTGATGAAAAACCTGTTTCTGAAGGCAGTGAGGCAACATGCGTAATATTTGATCCAAAGAAAGAATGGATACTGACAAAAGAAAATATCTTATCTTTAAGCAAAAACACTCCCTTTCTTAATAAAAAGTTAGTTGGTAAGGTAATGTGCACCATTTATCACGGAAATATTGTGTATTCTGAACCAGATCTGGTATAGTTTTTCATGCCACAGTCGGGGGGAAACATGAATATCATCGTGATTGTATCAGACACCCTCAGAAGAGACCACCTCAGCTGTTATGGAAACAACTGGATTTCCACTCCCCACATTGATAAATTTTCAAAGATTTCTTTAACATTTGACAATGCCTACATTGGCTCTTTTCCCACAGTTCCTCACAGAAGAGACCTGTTCACAGGTAGATTTATTTTCACTTACACAGATTGGTCGCCATTAACCAGCGAAGAAACAGTAATTGCAGAAATGCTTGGAAATCATGGTTATCTTTCAATGTTTATTGCTGATACTCCTCATACAACTGCACCAGGATACAATTACCAGAGAGGGTTTTCTGCATGGTTGAAAATCAGAGGTCAGGAAGGCGACCCGCTCACCACCCAGCCAAAAGAAATAGAACTTCTATGTTCAAGAGAAAAACTGAGAAACCCTGAAAGGGTTAAGCAGATGCTCAGAAATAATCTGTTGAGAAATTCTGAAGAAGATTACTTCTGCGCCCAGACAATGCGGCAGGCATGCATGTGGCTTGAGAAAAATTATAAGGAAAAGTTTTTCCTGTATGTTGATACCTTTGACCCTCACGAACCATGGGACCCACCCCACTATTATGTTGACCTTTATGACAAAAACTATACCGGCGAAGAAGTGATTTACCCTGTCTATGGACCCTGTGATTATTTAACAAACAGAGAAATACAGCATATCAGAGCGCACTATGCCGGTGAAGTGACCCTTGTTGATAGATGGGTGGGACGACTATTTCAAAAAATTGAGGACCTGGGACTGTTTGAAAACACAATCGTTGTATTCACAACTGACCATGGCTTTTATCATGGAGAACATCACCTGATGGGAAAAAGTATTATCACTGAAAAATATCAGGGTCTTGCTCCACTTTACGAAGAGATCGCCCATATTCCACTGCTTATGTACATCCCAAAAGCAAAACCGAAAAGAATAAAAGGGTTTGTCCAGGTACCAGATATTACTGCAACAATCCTTGATCTGGTCAGGGCAAAACATGATGTCAGAATGGATGGTGTATCCTTTTTACCACTTATAGAAAAAAATAAAAAAATAAGAAATTTTGCTGTCAGCGCTCCTTCAATTATTTATGGTTCAATCGGCGGTCAAAAAATTACAATTACCACTGACGATGGATGGGTACTGATTTTTGGACTGGAAATCAGCGAAAGTAAACAGTTTATCACAAGAATTGTTGATGGAGAGGTAAGGATACAGAAACCATTGAACAGAAACCTCGAACCAGAACTGTACTATCTTCCTGATGACCCAGGGCAGAAAAAGAATATTTTCTTCAGCCATAAAGAAAAGGCAAAACAAATTCACTCAAAACTCATCAAATTTCTGACAGATGCAAAAACAGACGAAAAAATTATCAATATGTGGTCAAAATTGTCGGGTTGATTCGGAGGAACCATGGTTAGAAAGGCGTTTGTGATGAGTGTTCATCCAGGATATGAGGAGGAATACAAAAAGAGACACAATCCAATATGGAAGGAACTTGAAGACGAAATTCGTGCTCATGGTGGAAAGAATTACTCAATTTTCCTTGATAGAAAAACCCGCATGCTATTTGGATATATTGAACTTGAAGATGAAGACAGGTGGAAGAAACTTGCTGAAACTCCAGTGTGCAAGAAATGGTGGGCTTATATGAAGGAAATTATGCCTTCAAACCCTGATAATAGCCCTGTTTCAAGAGACCTTGAAGAAGTATTTCATATTGATTGATTGTATGTGAAAAAAACATTTCCCGATTTTCTGATTGTGATGTCTGACCAGCATTCGCCGAACGCCCTGGGTACCATCAGTCGCAGTGCTGTCAAAACCACATCCCTTGATAAGATTGCTGCTAAAAGTATCACATTTACAAATGCCTTTATCTCATAAGCCAAATAAAAAATTGAAAAGAACAAGCCACAGAGACGTTCTCTGGTTCACCCCGGATACCGCCTGGATGTCTCAACTACGTGAATTTTGAACCTGCCTCTTGACAATCTGTAGCACATATTTTAAAATTGTGACACCAAACCTTTTCATTATCACAGGGAGGATTGAATGAAGAAAGGTTTTACGTTAATAGAATTGCTGGTGGTGATTGCGATTATCGGGATTCTTGCTGCAATGCTTTTGCCAGCATTAAGCAAGGCCAGAGAAAAAGCAAGGCAATCAGTATGTATGAGTAACTTCAAGCAGATTGGTATAGCGATGGAATTATATGCAAACGACTACGATGAATTTTATCCTGTCAATCCGTACTGGAAAACACGATTATGGGTGTATGTATCTCCTGAAATGAGAAACAAAATTTCTCAGTGTCCATCAAGACACGGAAAAACAATCAGTCCTGACAACTGGTTTATCGGTCAGGGATATAACATTGGAAGCGGTATTTTCCCTGGTTTTATGGGAGTGAAAAGAAGTAGAATTGTCAACCCATCTGAAAAAATCATGGTACTTGATTGGGGAAGAGAAAAAGATGGAAAAGGTGGATGCAATGCAGGACCACCCTATAGTAATTTCGGAGTGTTAAGCGTTGATAGTTCAATGGCATTTAATAATGCAGGAACAAGTCACTGGGCTGTTTGTAGAATTCATTCAGGTGGAGGAAATATTCTTTTTGGAGACGGACATGTTGGTTGGATGAAACCAGAACAGTTCCACAGCGATGTCAAAGATGTTGACGATAGTGGTAATCCAATTCCAGCAAGTCCGAATATTGCTGGCGAATGGAGAAAATACTGGGATACAGGTTATTCAGGTTCATGAAAAATGAAAAAATTGTTTTTAATTCTTTTATGTTTAGGTTTGCCACTTTTTGGAAAAACGTCGCAGATTGAAATAGTTGCCACAAGTTCCAATATTGCCACCTGTGTAAAACAGATAGGTCAGTCAAAGGTAAATGTTACTGTTTTAATTCCACCAGGGATTTGCCCAGGTCATTATGAGGTAAAACCAAATGACATAAAAAAGTTGTACAATAACGGTATTTTACTCTATCATGGATGGGAAGGGTTTATT
>Ga0209409_1000462_pt1 | contig 41784 bp, 46 predicted proteins | sample AD_JPNMR1_MetaG_FD_184424 | JGI IMG/M metagenome (GOLD analysis project Ga0209409, IMG submission 184424) | Active sludge microbial communities of municipal wastewater-treating anaerobic digesters from Japan - AD_JPNMR1_MetaG (SPAdes) (version 2) | ecosystem: Engineered > Bioreactor > Anaerobic... | reverse complement strand
TTCCCATTCAAAGGCGCTGCTCCTTAAAGAGGAGTTCCAACCAACTATCCTTTTGCTATACCAGTCCAGCACCACAAGCAAATACACCCCTTTGCACTGTTCTCGTCATTGCCAAGCGCAGTCAAACGGAGGCTGTTCCAAGGTTCATAATAGTCAGCAACCACTTGATGTGCGGCTATTTTTGAATGTAGGGGATCATACTGCTGATACCGGTTCCGGTTTCTGAAATAGTGCTGGTAGCATCTGCTTCAAATGTAAAAATGCCCACCGTATCAAAGCGGTCGCCGTATTGGTCAAGTGCGTGATACATTCGGGCATTTCCCATGAAACTCCACACCATACACCGCTTGCCTTTTAAATAACCCCTCACAGGCGTTCACCCCCGTCCTGCATCTCTTGAAATTCAAAGAGCACCCGCGCCGATTTCCTGTCCTCCAGTTTGACCGTATTCTTGCTGTCCCACGCCGCCGAATAATGATAACACCTATCCTTATGAGCAGGATTGCCATTTTTCAGGCACTGGCGGCTAGATGCCGGCAGCGCCAGCTCGTCGCCTGCATACACCACCGGATCCAGAAACCTCACTTTGTGCCCGCCCATGCCCTGGGAAAGCTCAATACTGCCTGCCGCCATGTCTGGCATGGGATAAATATAGCAGTCGAGGCCAGCGGATGTTTTCCCAGGTTGAATGAAATAACCGTTTCCGATGTCCGCACCACGCCCTTGTAATGGCGGGGTGGAACGGGCTCCCCGTTTTCCCGGAATCTCGCCAGCATTTTGCTTGTGTGGACGGTGTATCCCGTCAGCCTATCTCCTTCCTGAAACTGCAGGTCAGTAAAATGTATTGTGCCGGTGCAATCTGCGATCATCAGACGTACTGTGATACTAACCACGCGCATTTCTTTCTTTGTTTTGAACATTTCCGCGAACCTGATAAAGCTGTTTTTTGCCATCATCAACACCCCGAGTAAAATAAAAAAAGACCGCCGATGCGATCTCTTATAGCAAAACTGTATTAATTCTATTTACAATGCTTTATTCTCTAGGAGTAATGTTATTTAAGGCTTCTAGTAAATCTTCTCTCGTTACGATCATTTGGCATATCTTTTTTGGTGCTTTTCCATCTTCAATCGGCATTGCCATTACATCTAGAGTAATGAATTCTCCACGTTGTAATATCGATGAGTTTTTGTGGAACTTTAAGTATCTCCCTGAGACTTGACATTCTACGTGCAATGGACCAAGGGAATTCTTCCGGCGTTGCGAATATGTAATAGGAAACTGTTTGATCTTATTTTTATCCATCTTCGACACATCCTTTCAAACACAAGTCAAACAGATTATACGATTATTTCAATACAAAACCTACTTGTTTGTAATTATTACCTCCTGCTTTTAATTACCCGTCCAATGTCCAGCGGATCTCGCATACATGGTCTATCCAACGTGTAGCCGCCGAGCCGCCCTGCAATAACAAGTCCGTAAAATACACCGTGCCGGTGCAGTCGGTGACGCACAGCCAAATAGTGATGGATTTAACCCTACCGGCACTTTTTGGTGAAAAACTGTGCGGTTTGGCTGAAATATTCCATATCCACCACCATCCCTTAAAACAAATCAATAAACCTTAATTCCGTCGTGCCGTCCTCGTATTCAATGACCACTTCAACGCCTACCTGGCCGCTTTCGCCCTGTTGGAGGTTCTCAGACGCGATCTGCGCCGAAAGGGCGTAGCTTATGCGCGTTGCCGGGTATACCGGCTGAGACAGGCTCTTTGTCATGCCTAAAACGCCCTCCGCTTTAAAGGAAGCTGTTGCCTAAACCCCGTTTCCGGCATATACCTCAAGTCCCGAATTCACCCAGCAGGCAAAGCCGTCGTCCGCCCGGGAGTTGCGCAGGTGATTGAAGGGCACCATATCCTTGGTCTCGTGGCGGTCGAGCAGGTCGGTTGAAGACAGCCCGTCCGCCACCTTGTCCCACTGTGCAGAAGAATCGCCTAATTCCCTTAGCTTCATGGGAAGCTCGATCACCGCGTTCCACGGCTCCTAAAGGTTGTACTGCCTCCGCACTACGCGGGTCTTGATGGAAGGTTCCAGCTCTTTATCGTCCACCGTTACGATATCGCCCAGCTTCCACGCTTCATGCTCATAGTCGGTCAGCACCGACAAATCCATGACCGACAGCACGTAGGAAACGCGGGGCTGCGAATATTCCGCAAACCGCATCCTTGCATCTTCCAGCATCTGATACGGATTGCTGAAAGAGGAAGAGTCAAGCGCCGATATCCGCACATCGCTGGAGAAGCTGTAATCTTCCACATACTCTTTGCCGCCGTTAATTGAAGCGAAGGTCATTTCGTCCTTCCCGTAGATATATAGCCTTGTCACTAATTCGCGTGTATCGACCACCCGCTGTATATTTTTCAGGTTTCTTCAATAGAAAAACAGCGCCCCGCTGTCTGTACCGCTGAATGCAAGCAAATTCACCAACCGGTTGGCGCTGTCAAAAACAAGGTCCCCGTCCTAGATGTTCTACACCATGCTAAGGATGGATAGCGCGTTTTTCTCGGTGCACCGCCATGTCCGCTTTGCTGTTACGGTAACATTTCCTACCGACCAGCTAGTGTCCTGAAGCGCGTATTTCATCGGCGCGTCGGCGGTATCTGCGCTAAAGTCCGCAGGTTCCTTTTCCGCGCTGAAGGACAGGTCGTAAGATGCCGCCTCGACGTAAACCTGCGTAATGATGCGCCCGCCCTCGCTTTTGTTGTCGGTCAGAGTGCGGATTCGATAAATGTCGCTCGCGATCTACACCCGCTTTTCGCTTTGCAACGCGCTTCTTTTCGGGTCATGGAAGGGGAGATTGAGCTCCGGCATATCCGCGCCGTTCACCTCGCCGGTGACAATGACGTCAAAGGCGGTTTCCAGAACGGCCTCCCATGAGCCGTTTTCGTCCAGGACCACCGGACGGGCAGAGTCAAGCTTTTCATAGGGCAGTTTGGGGACGTCGTGAATCTGGATTTCCAGCAGTTTCGGCCTTTTTTGAGGTGTCGGCGCCAGTCAGCATCACCCGGAAGCGAATGTATTGCCGGTTTGGAGATTGGAGCTCACCGCTGGCTCCCACAGTCTGCCATGCCAACCATTCTACTAGATCATCACTTGTACATGTCTCCACCAAAGACACCGACGTAACACCTGCGGAGTATTCGCTTGTCACAGCTATACAACCGCTGCCTGATAAAACACAGGGAACTGCCTTGGTATACAGCACACCGCTAGCAGAGTATACGCCGTTTGACGCTTTCAGCGCAACCGCGCCCTGCTCCGTCAGGGCGTCCACGCTTGCGGCGCTGTCAGCGCCGCTTGGCCAACAGCGCGTTCCTAAACTGCTGCGCCAGTTCGTCAATGGTCAGGCGCGAATCGATCTGCAGAAACCGGTCGTCGAAGCTGCCCGCGAAATAATGGGTGTCGGCGTGCATGCCCATGAGGATGTTGGCAGTGCAGGACGGGTTGAGCGTACCGGTTAAGGTGCGCTTGGGTGCAATCCAGACCGCGCCGCTACTCCGGTCGCAGAGAATAGACTGCGAGGTCTTGGCCGTCACCTCAATGACAGCCGCCATGAAGTACCGGCCGCCGTTGACCATGGAGAAGCCCGGCGTTTCGCTCTGATCGGGGATCAATGAACCTGCTGAGTTATAAAGCATCATGCGCGACCTTCCCTGATACAATGACACATAGAAAATCGGCTGGCGGGGTCGCTGTCGGGTGTTGACGATGGGGCAATGTGTCCCCCCTACCGAATAGGGGGGTAGGGTTGATCCAGCCGCCCACAGCGATCTTTTCTCCCGGACTGCTGAAAAAGCTGCCGTCATTGGCAGCCACAAGATGCGTCTTTTCTGATGTTGGATTGTTGATGTTCTGTCGGAAATATCGTCCGAACCGGACAAGCAGAAGAGAGGCGGTGGTGGCCGACCAGCCGGAAACGGTAAAATGCCTGCGGTGCCCAGACGAATCCAGAAGCCGCAGATTTCCGTCTGGCACGCTTTCGTTGAACCAGCACATCGCGGACGTCCGTTCCGTCACTGGAAATTCGCCAGTAAAGTCTGTTTGTGATGTTAATACTGATTTTATCGCCACCAAAGCCACCTCCGTTCAGTTCGCTAATTGACACCGGTCACTTCCAGCGGCTTTTCACCTGTATTTTCAATTCCGTGAATGCCGCGTTCACGGCGTTAATCTCTATATTGTTCACGTCCTTCCTGAGAATTGGGAAATTGAACTCCCGCAGGCACGGCAGGCCGTTTCTCAGGATATTTCCCGCGACGTCTGTCACCTTTGCGCTACCCATGCCGGAATCTATGACAAGCGTCTCGCCCCTAGATAATGAGCCGACAATCCGCAATTCCTCCCCATTTGTAATGCGGAATATATGGCTTGAGGATGATGCGGAGATCACGCCCTTCAAGAGATGCACCGGCTCGGAATCGCCGTTTCCCGCAAGCCTCTCCGCCGCATGCGTTCCTGTTCCGGTAACAACGAATATTTCATCCTCAATCGCATAGGCATGGAGGTCGGGGTAGACAAAACGTAGATCGAAGTCTGCGGCAGTGCGCAGCGGCCGCTCGCAGTCCACCGACTCCGAGAGCCGCGCCATAAAATACCTGTCTGGCACGTCGCCGAGGATAAGCTGCTTAAGCCCGTTTGCCGGATTCAGCTGCTCCGCCGCGTTATCCAGAACCGATACCACATCATCAAAACTGGCCTGAGGAAGCACACTACAGTTAACTATTATGTTTCGTTCGGATATATCGCACGCAAAATTCGCAATACCCGCTTTACCCGGCACAGTTTCAGAAAAATTGCGCAGGGCATGGGAGACCTGCGATGCAGTAAGTCTTGCCCGCATTTTCATACTTTGTGACAACATTCCGTTATAGATAAATCCTATATCCTTCCCTCCACTACGCTGTTATAAAACGTCGCTGCGCCCTTGAGACGGTCTGGACCAGGTTGTACAGTTCCTGCGAGATCCTGCGGATGTCGTCCTCGCTGCGCACTATCATATGCTGAACGACGACCAGCGGGCCAGATGCTAAGCCTCCGGAGCCACCGCGTCCGCTTGCGCTAATGTCAGACGATATATTAAAGTCCGCCGGCACCGCGCTTTGCATGTCGTCCGCCACTCTGGCCATAGCCTTATCAAATCCCTCGCCGAGGCCCAGCGCCATATTGCCGCCAATGCCTTCAAAAACGGTAGACAGTGAGCGGATGCCAAGGAAATTCTTCACTCCGTCGTCAATGCCGGAGAAGAATCTGCTTACCTCGTCCCCCAGCCAGCTTCCGAGGCTCTTGATGCCTTCTCAGATGCCCCCAACAATGCTCTTGCCGAGCACGACCACCGAAGCGGCCGCTTTGCCCAAGCTTCAAAGATGGCCGCGACAATCTACGGAAGCGCCTTGACGAGCTCCAGATTAGCTTTGATCAGGCCCACGGCCAACTGGACGATGAGCGTAATCCCAAGCTCTGCGGTCTTCGGCAGGTTGCTTGTCACGAAATCAATGATTGATGCGATAATCCCCGACAGCGCCTCAATAAGCTTTAGCAGGGCATTCAAAAGGCCCTGCGCTAATCCCTGTATGATCTGAAGAGCTGTGTCGAGGATTTTATCCATATTGTCAAGAAGCACCCCGGCAATGAGAAGAATTGCTTATACGAGAGCCGGTATCAGCTCCGGAAGCGCGTCTTCGATGCCGGACGGCAGCGTCGCAATCATTTGCACCGCGGCTTCCACCAAAGCGGGAACGTTGTCGATAATGCCTTGCACCAGCGCCATAATAAGCTGCAAAGCGCATTCGGCTATCTGCGGCAGGGCGTCAGTTAAAGCCTGCAACAGAGTCATGACAATGCGAACCGCCGCGTCGACAATGACGGGAAGGTTCTCCACAATAACCCCGCCTATGAATGTGACGATATCCAAGCCCACCTGAATGAGCTTCGGCAGATCTTCCATCAGCATATCCACAAGGCTTCCCACCGTATTTCGGTAATCTCACTTATGTTCGTCCAGTCGCCATTGGCCTCATATAATCCACGAGTAAATTCTCCAAGAAGCTCAACTCCGTCGTCTGCCAGTACCTGAAGCTGGGGGAGCAGTACGGTTTGCGAGGCCCTTTTGACGACGCGGCAAGATTCACTTCATGTTACGGTCTGGTAACTCGCTCGCCCTTTCTCTGAAAGGTACTTCCTTCGATGCGCTTCTGCGCTCAGATTTCTCTACGCAGGCATCCTAGCTACGGGGCGTCTTGGCACTTTCCCCGACTGAACTTTCACCAGTTAGATAATGTGTACTTAGCTGCGCACACCACACAATGAAAGACCTGCCGACAAGAGGGCAGGTCTTGACGCGTAGTTAATGCAGCAACCGGCTATCATGGTGTTACAAGCGCTTTAGACCCTGTGGCTTTGCGCCCCCGGTTTTCACAAGGTATGCCCTTTGTTCTATTGATCTGTGTCTTCCGTTATTACATCTATTTGGATAGGCGGCCGTTTCCACATACGAGGGGCAAACACCATAACAATGATTATGATGCTAAGAAAAATATATCATACCAGGGATGTTCTCGGCAGATAATCGTTTGTCGAACTCATTGATGCGTGTAGTAGAATAAGCGGCAGTAAGCTTTTGCCACTCACCCTGTTGTAAAGCCAGGTATACATGATAGCCAACCCGATTTCGCCAGAGGTTACGATAAACAGGGAAAACCAAGAAAAATCACCTCGATAACCGATGAATAATCGCGACCATTGAAACATGCCCCAGAAAACTCCTAGGATGATACTTGCTATGAGCCGCTGAAGCGGCTTTGAAGACGTGGTAGCGCAAAGCCTCTCCATCCCGGCTCTTCCGCCAATGGGCCGTTGAGAAATATGGTCGAGGAGACAGTGACCAGTATAGCCAAAACTCGGAACATCGGTATGGTAGGTTCTCCTGGAATCGAACTATTTACAAATTCCCCAATTAAGTTGCTGACAAATGTTAAAGCAGGCCAGAATAAAAGGGCAAAAACTTACCCGACCTAGTTCATCCCCAGTTGAATATCGGCCTCATTCATGTACGCCGATGCTGGCTGAAAATGCGCTAGAAGCCACATACCCCGCACAAGGCGGCCCAATCACCTTGCCAAGAATTTCGACAGCGCTGTTCATACCCATGAGCGCACCCTGGTGTCCTTCGGCAAATTTTGAAAGAGCTTAATTTAAATCTTTTTCCCAATATAAAATACATATCCATAATACTGTTTGTATTTTGAATACAAGTCTGCCTCGCGCCTCAAAAATGCAATCATATCCTCAACGGTTTTATCCCCAGCATGTTTTTTCAAGAATTCCTCTTGCCTCGCTTTTTGTAGGATAAAATAATTGTCTATCCAACAATTTTCAGGCAGCGTAAATGCTGCAACAGGAATATAACCTGTTTTTTGCATGATGGAAATATTATATCCTATTGTGCCCATTTCAGGAACTGCGTCCAACCACCACTTCTCAATTTCAGGGGGGCGCTCGTCGGTAAACCATGACTCATATGTTACGGCAATATAACCGCCTTTTTTGAGGAAGCGTTTCCAGTAATTCAAGCCTTTTTCAAAACCAATATTGGCAATAGCCCCCTCAGACCATATAATGTCAAATTCGCCATTCTGAAACGGTAAATCATCCATTGAACCGACAATACCTTTTACCCTGTTCTGCAAACCAAGTTTTTCGACTGTTGCGTTAAGTTTATCAATCGAACCGGCGTAAAGATCGAGGGCGGTGATGGTTGCTTCTGTATTTTGTGCCAAAACTATTGTTTGGGCGCCTGTACCACAGCCTAAATCAGCAATTTTTGTTTTGTTTGAAAGATTGTCGATAAAACCTAATGCCTTGATGGTTTCTTCGGGGCTCCCGGGTCCCTGCCGTTCAAGCTCTGTAAAAAATTCATTGATGAGGGCAAAATCAAATTCGTGGATTGTTATTTTTTCCATTATTATCATGCTCCTTCTTTATATTTAAAGTAATGATTACTGGATAATTACATACACATTATCAATTGTTTGGCTGTTATTATTTAAGTAAATTATATATAAGGCTTTTTAGGAGAACAACCGCAAACACTTTTTTGAATTTTATCTATTAATTCTTCTGGCAATACATCAATAGCTCTATAGCTCATTATGCTCCTCCTAGTTCGGTTTTTTAGGAATGAGCAAAGGCTATACATATATCAAATCTCAAGTTGTCGATGCTATGTGATAGCCTTTGCTACGCATAACGAACCGACTCCATTTTAATCAAACAATTCTTCCTCCCCTTTTCAAAAAAATATTATAGAATCAATCTTACCTGTTATTTTTATTTTTTGCGCGCCTTATAGCCTGTTTCATTTCCCCCTTGCTTCCGAACATTCTTCTATTCTTTTCTTGTTCCGACCGACGTAAGCTAATCTCCTCGTATGCTATTTCCTTTTGCAGCTTCATATAATTCCCAAAGCGTTTTTCCGATAGTTCACCGTATTTGCAATGTATAGCCAATTCCTCTGGAAGGTTTTCGGATTAGTCTTTCATACTGACCTCCCTTATAGATCTTATTTCTGCCGACTATTTACGTAATATGAACCGTTTCTCCTTTCCCTATGGATGAACATGTTATTATGTTCCCATGATCCTCACAATCTTTATGTATTGTCACTATTCGTCTTTCTCGTAAATACAAGAATGGCAATCATCATAATAACAGCTGCATATCCGATTACCCACCATAAATCCGGAAAAACGGAAGAGTAATTGCCCGAAAGTGCAGCTCTTGCTGCGTTAACAGCACATACGAACGGTAATGCCTCTGCAACTCTTTTGAATGCCCCGCCAACCAAATCAAGGTCAAACCAAGTACCGGAAAGCCATGCACTCAAATTTGTTAGCAATGCTCCACATACACCACCTACTTGCTTTTCATTGAATAAACTACTAGCAAGCAAACCCATTGCAATGAACAAGACTGACGCCGGAACGAGCACAACAATCGCAGGCATTACGTTTATGCTGACGTCTAATCCCAGAGAAAATGCCACAGTAAAGCATGCAACACCCTGCAATACTACCATAGGAACCGTATAGCCAAATATAAAGTCACTTGAAGTAAGTGGAGCAACAAGTAAACGTACCATAAATGAACTTGTTCTATCCTTTGCGATTAACACACCCGAAAAGAGTGAAAGAAATGAAAGCCCAAAAACCGAAATTCCAGAATCAAGTTTGTCAATTGGAAATAATACGACAGGAGCATTAGACTGTATTATCGTCAGCAGTAGTAGCAAAATGACAGGGAAACCGATGCCAAAGAATAAATTGATTTGATCTCTCAGAGTCTCCTTGCCATTTCGCGAAGCAAGCACCAAAGTTTTCATGTCTGGATCTTCCTTTCTCCTGCAAGTGCAATAAAAGCATCTTCAGATCTTTCAGCATTTGTCTGGGTTATCAAGTCATTTGGTGTGCTGATTACTCTTAGTTCGCCCTTAGCCATAGCGCAGGTTCAGTCAGCTAGAGACTCTGCTTCTTCTAAGTAATTGGTATTCAAAATAATCGCGATCTTGCTCTCCAGCCTTCTAATAGCATTCCAAAGCTCCCGCCTTGCAACTACGTCAAACCCGAGTGTAGGCTCGTCAAGAAATAGAATTTGTGGCTGTGAAATCACTGCCATAACAATACTAAGTCGTCTTTGCCAACCTCCTGATAGATCTTTCGCTTTCTCCTCCGCGATTGTAGATACTTCAAAAGAAGAGATGATGTCTTCAGCTCTTTGCTTAGACCGCTTCTTGTCACTTCCATGTATACGCGCAATAAATCCAAGATTTTCGCGAACAGTTAGACTCGGGGCTACTGCAGTTTCCTGAGGTGAAAGATTGATCAATTCTCTTACTTTGATTGGATTTGAGATAATGCTAGCACCTAAAATCAGCGCATCACCATTTGTTGGCTTAATAGGGCATGATAGCACTTTTGTTGCGGTTGTTTTTCCCGCACTATTTAGACCCAACAGAACAAACAACTCCCCTTGCTCAATGGTTAAGTTCAGAGAATTGACGGCCGTTTTCCCTATGTATTTTTTCGCAAGATTGATTCTCTGAATTGCTATCATTTCTTTGCCTACTCACTATCGCTGCTTTTTTAATTTCATTTGCAAAAGTTAAGCTGCCTTCCTCGTTTGTGAGCGGACATATTAAAATCCCCCATAGACAGACTTTTCCCCCACTTTCGGACAAATTCGTCCCCAGTTTTGGACAATAAAAAGACTTGCTCCAAGCCGCAGTGTATTGCTTTATCATCAGCTACGACAACGCCTCCAGGTCAATAGACAAACTGAAATTCACTGTATTGCCATTATGGGCAATATTCTTCGCAATAAAACAAATCAGAAATGACTCATACTGTGTTATATTTCATCATTGTAGTATTTCTTTATTGCATCTTCTAAGTTGTCTGCTTTCCATATGCGATTATCATATTCGTGCTCCCAAACAAACACACTATCGTCTCGTACCCCATCCTGGGATGTAATGGGGTAGCCATAATAGTCGCCGCAGCCATTCCCTCCAAAAAACAACAAGCAGTCAAGGGGCATAAAACAACCAAGTTTTCGTACAGATAAATTCGTTTCTGTGATTTGTTCCGTGGAGAAAATGAACCAATTATCCCCGTTCATTTGTAGCAGCAGTTCCTTTAAGTCATTGGGCAATTTACAGGCCAGTGATTCTTCAATATCTGAAATCTGTTTCTGTGCGGCTGGAGGATTTGGCTTGATATAATTATTCTTACTTGTCAATTCTTCATATATCACGTTCCAATCCACCGTATATCATCCCTTCTTTATCAATAACTTCCCAACACATTCCGACCATGTTGGTTATCCTGCTCCCGACAGTATTCCGATATTCAACATAACAAGATCATTTGCCCTTAAGCCCGCATAGCAAATAGATTTCCTCAATGAAGGATGCCTTATATTCTGTATACCTGTCGATATCATAAGGATAAAGGTAGGCAGCTTTTTCCTTGATCTCACCATATCGTTGAGCAACATCCGGATTATTTCTGAGATAATCTCTGAACACTATATGGCGGTGCAACTCTCTTGAATTCTGCGGGCAGACGTAAAGGTGAGGTGTTCTGAGGTGTTCTTTTCCCTCATACCTAAATGCATCTCGTCCTTCAATACCTAGATTCCCCTCGTGAATATATCCGATTTTACGAAGCGACCAAACGACTGCATCAAATACGGAATAACCAATGATGACAATATCTATATCAATGATCGGCTTGGCAGAAAGACCTTTTACAGACGTACTTCCGACATGTTCAATCCGAAGAGCCAGAGCACCAAGAGCACTTAGCAACTCTTTTTCGATATCATGAAAATCCTGTTCCCATTGTTCATCATAGGGGAGTACGACAACCCGCCTGGTCTTCATATCTGTTCTCTCCATTTCTTGACATCAACACGACACCCTCCACATGCCTTGAGTGTACGAAAAAATGTCGCATCCCTCTAGTACACCCTTGGTGGCAGGGTATGATTAAGATAAAGTCTCCTTGATAAACCAATTTTTCATCGATCTAGCGACTACTATTGCTTAACAATTTAATTAAATTGTAAGCAATAAAACCTTGAAAAGTGTGTTGACCTCTTGAAGGCTTTATTCGATACAATTTTAGATTTACATCGCGTAGCTCGAAGGCATGATTTTTCCCCGAATGGCGTCCATCAGAGTTTTTGCCTTATTCCCAACATCCCATATAGCGACGAACTTGGATTCTCCATCAGCTGATGTATACTGTATGACACAAAAGAATTTCGTCCCCATTTTCGCCGTCGTCACGGTAGTGTTATAATACATCCCCATAGAGTATGTTTCGGGCATAAAATCTATACTCTGAATTTGTTTAATAGGGAACGTAACCATCACTATGGGTTTTTGTTTCTGAAAATAACGTTTTCATTTTCCAAGAACACCTGGCAAGGGGAGTCCTGGCTAAATCCACGCAAGCCTTCGTAATGTTTCGGAATAACAGGGAGTCCGTTTTCTTTTTTTGAAATAGCATTACACCCATCCTTTCTCTTAAAGATCTATTTGTCGATAACTTTTCTATAATATTTTCTTGCACTCAGATCTTATAATACAAGCATGGCAGTTCGGGTTGCTGGGTCTGCAGCCTGTCCGGCCGATTTCCCAGCAGAAGAAGTCAATTATTCCTGGAAACTCAGGGCGCAATTCTCTGGCTTTATATATAACTGACTCCAACTCTGCATTACGATTCACTAGGCCTGTACGGCGTATCACTCTTAAAATATGTACATCCGGAAAAATATCAATTGAATAATAGTCCGAAAAGGGATTTTGAATTGCCGCGCAAGGATGTTAGCTGCCATAGTAGCAATTTTTACTCCGACACCCTTAAATTGCAGAGATTCATAAACAACCTTTGCGCTACCTAGATTATTACACCAGATACGATAGGCGTCACCATCATACTTATTCGCAACGTCTTGAACAGCAGAATAGAAGACATCTGCCATTATTTCATTATAACGATGCAGAGTATATTCGCTGAATATTGTTTTATATTCATCCAACGAGAGTGCTGGATCAAGTCCATATTTGTGTGTAAAATTACCCTCGGCTAGATACATTGCTAAAAGATCCTCGTTACCTTATGTGTTTGTGAAAGGATCTCACTTTCACGCCAGGTAAAATATTCTTCCATGTCAAAATATTTCTTGCCTGTGGTCCATTTCTCGTCCTGTTCCATGAGCAGGGCACCTAGCAGGCGGATAACAGATTCTCTGTTTGGGAAAATACGTATGACCCGTTCCCGTCTTCTAATTTCTTCGTTCAGCCTCTCTATGCTGTTAGTAGTACGCAATCTCTTACGATATTTCTCAGGAAGTAAAAGCACTGCCGCAGCATCATCGAAGCCAGCTTCAAGTATGCTCATGGCCTTAGGTACTTTGTCTTCATAAAACGACGTTGTCTTACCAAGAAGCATCCTGGCTGTTTCTTCATCTGGCGCTTCTAAGATAGCCTGCACATGAGAGTGCACTTCGTCCTTTAGGCTGTTTGGTGTGGCATCTAGTATGTTCTTCATGAAATGGGTTTGGCATCTTTGCCATGTAACCCCTTGAAAATACTGCCTAATTGCTCTTACCAGGCCTCTATGGTCATCAGACGTAATGATGTCTACACCATGCAAGCCTCTATCTTTGAGTCTGCTGAAAAATTCACTCCAACTAGATTCTGATTCTGTATCACCTACCATCATGCCTAATACTTCACGGTAACCGTCTGCATTGATCCCTACTGCTATCATCACACCTCTGGATCGTACTCTGCCGTCTTCTCTAACTTTTAGGTGCATAGCATCTACCAGTAAAAAAGGATACTGGTCATCTGAAAGTGGCCTGTTGAGCCAAGCCTCTATGATCGGATCTAGATTCTTGCACAGTTCGGACACTGTGCTCTTAGAGAATTTAGTACCGCACAATTCCTCTGTAATCCGGCTCACCTTCCTAGTAGATACTCCGTTTACCACCATCTCCATCAGGGCTAATAGAAGTGCTTGTTCGCTCCTTTGATATCTCAAAAACATCTCGGTTGAGAAATTACCATCTCGAATCCTAGGCACATGAAGTGTGATGCTACCTACTCGAGTGGTTAATTGCCTGGGATACGAACCATTCCGATGCCCTTGGCGTTCTTCAGTTCTTTCATAAGGCTCTGCTGATACTTGTTCCGTCACCTGCGCTTTGAGTACTTGATCTAGAATCGATTCAAGCAGCTTAGCTAATCCTGAATCCTGAGAGTTTCCTAAAAATAGTTGGTGCAAATCTTCTGAATCTACGGTAATCTTGTATTGAGCCAATTCAAAATCCCTCCAGTTAGTGTAGTTTCGATAACTTAATTCTAACCGAGGGCTTTGAATTTGGCTCCTTTCTTTTTCAGAAAACTCAATTTACACAATTATATGGACTCAACTTTTGACTGCGCTTGGCAATGACGAGAACAGTGCAAAGGGGTGTATTTGCTTGTGGTGCTGGACTGGTATAGCAAAAGGATAGTTGGTTGGAACTCCTCTTTAAGGAGCAGCGCCTTTGAATGGGAAGAAGCTCTCAATTCTTACAACCATCCTAGAAGGAACGCTGATACTGAGAGTGGTCAGAACCATAAAAGAACAGGTATTCTGAATAAACGAGCTTAGCAATTTTAAAGAAGCCTATGAATCTTCAGCCAATTGGATTGCATTTAGCTCTACGATATCTAGGCTCCGGAGATGAAACAAAGCGATTATCCGTAAATGAACAGGCGAAGGTTTTAATTTGCCGGATGAACAACAGAAAGACAAATTGGAAGTTGAGGGAGGAATTGAAATATGGCATTCGATTTCAAAAAAGAATATAAAGAGTTCTACATGGCAAAGAATGAGCCACAAATAGTAAATGTTCCAAAGGCAAATTACATTGCTGTGAGCGGTAAAGGTAATCCAAATGAAGAGGGTGGAGCATACCAGCAAGCGATTAGTGTTTTGTATGCTGTTGCATACACATTAAAAATGAGCTATAAAACGGACTACAAAATTGAAGGCTTTTTTGAGTATGTAGTACCGCCACTTGAAGGATTCTGGTGGCAAGATGGTGTTGAAGGTGTAGATTACAGCAACAAAGACGCATTCAATTGGATTTCTGTTATCCGTCTGCCTGGGTTTGTAACAAAAAAAGATCTTGCATGGGCGGTGGATACTGCAACCCAAAAGAAAGAACTAGATTGTTCGTCAGTAGAGTTTCTTACCGTAGATGAAGGTCTTTGTGTTCAGATTATGCATCGGGGTCCATTTGATGATGAACCTGTGACGGTTGCACTGATGGATGCGTATCTGTACGAGAACGGATATGTGAATGATATAACCGAAAAACGTCTGCATCACGAAATTTATATGTCTGACGCAAGAAAAGTTGCTCCTGAGAAATGGAAAACAGTCATCAGACACCCCGTTAAGAGACCATAGAACTTTCGTGTATCGGAGGCAAAGAAGACAAAAATCCGAATTAAGCATTCTTTATACTGTATACTGTCGGTGCGAATAGAAATTAGGTGGGGGTCAAGCAAATTGATAATCCTAGCGGTTTTATCGACTATCATTATAGGTTGGATAGGAGCAGCTCTCGGTCATGATTTCATGAATGGCTTTTCAGAATTAGGTAGCATTCTAGCAGTTGCAACAATGGGGTCATTCATTATGATAGAGAATGAACGAAGAAACAAAGAATAAGGGCAATTTGCGCTGGAGACAATGAGCATATTAACATCTGCAGAAAGCCCGTTTCGTGGATGTCATGGTCTTTTTTGTTCGTGGGACACGTCCATAAAGGCGGTCTTTGATAGTCAAACGGTCAGGTTGAACGTAATGGGTTCATGGGCGCATTCAAACGAGGTATTTTAGGAAAGTCGAGGAGGGTCACCATTGTAGATTTGTGCGTAATAGATACTGCAAAGAGCTTATTCTTGGAGGTATGAGCATGAAAAGGCGGCATACATTTTGGCTGATATTAGTATTTGCTATTATAACAACTCTAGTCGGTTGTTCAAATAACCCAGATGCACCTAGACTCCTAACAGAAGAAGGTATAGCACCTTACGAACTTTCAGAAAGTGAGAAATACATATTAGAATCATTTGGAATGAGAGACAATTCTCAGATAATCTCCTTTCATGCACCACGAGATGGGATAACTTTGAATGTAAACGTCTATAGGCTTGAAGGCGACACAAATTGGAGTAACATAGGTGGCGGAGCTGTTTCAATAGGCACAGATAGGGAGCCCATCGAACAATTAATCGGAACTTTCACAATGCAATTACGAGAAAATTACGCTATCGATTTTATTGTAAATGCCGGTGGAATAGGCTCATACAAAACGGGCGAGATCTTGCTTGATACTGAACCAATGGCATCTTTTAAAGGTTTTCTAGAGGAATTTCAGAAGATTGAAATCAATAAGGAAATACCTATTGCTCTTATGGTTTATGATAGCGGTACAAGTATGAAAGCCTACGCTCTTGAAGACTATTTTACTCCATCTAAGTTCGAAGGAATGGATTTGGTACAGGTTGTTACGTTGACCTTTAGTGATAGAGAATTGTAAATCGCAATACCCATAGCCTCTAAAGGGCGAACTAAGGCAAGTCTAAGCTATGTGCCTAGGATTCTAGATGTTTTTGAGATGTCAAATTATAGAGGCTCAGCGAGGCTCAGTTCAACACGCCACTTTCAGATGATCATCTTTCTTTTGACTGGTAGATGTCACACCAAAAACGCTAAAAGACGACGTACACTCCCACGTGAAAGTTATTTTCGAAGCTCCAGATGAAGATAAAGCACCTAAGGGCATGGGCATACTTGAAGTGGAATTCTACGATAACGCAGTGCTTTTACTTCCCGAGAAATATCGTCAGAGATTCCTCTAGGGACTTGATCTTTACAGATGCTTACAATCCTGTTACCCCCTGAAATGTTATACTTAACCGATAGGTTTCTTAATGCAATTTCGGGTTAAAATTATCTTGTATCAAAGGTCAAAGGCTCACCTGGCAGATATTAGCGTTTTCAGCCGATGCCAACGCGGAGGATAAACATGGGTAGGATAGTGCTGGACAGTTTAGACAAACGCATGACAATACCGGTGGTCAACTACTACCATAAAAAGGGTTACGAAATAGACGGAATATGTTTCGATGATACCAGGACGCTGAGCAAGAAGTACATACGTGAAATCCACTACGTATCAAATAACCAGCTAGAGGAAGACCTAGAAACACTGCTAAGAAAGTATTCGCCGGAAGACTATTTAATCTTGGGAAATCCCCTAATGATAGAAGCGGTAAACAGAATAAAACCGAACATAAAACACATAATTCCTCCTCTAGAATCCATAAGAATCGCCAACGACAAAAGAAAACTCATGGAATTAGCATCAAAACTAGGGATAAAGACGCCCAGAGAACTGGAAGCGCCAGAATATCCAATGATCGTTAAGTTAAACATTTCAGAAGGCATACCCCTCAAACCTATAGACAGATACAAAATCGTAAGAAACGAAGACGAATATCATCAGGCAATGGAACGCTTTAGAGACTACAAAGAAAACGTCATCATGCAGGAATACATAGAAGGAAACGGGTATGGGGTATCACTGTTGTTCGATTACGATTCAGATCTAGTAGACTACATAGCCCACGAAAGGATATTGGAATATCCAGTAACGGGGGGACCGTCAGCGCTTTGTAGAAGCATATATAATGAGAAACTAGTGAAAGATGCGCCTAAGTTGCTAAAAGAGCTCAATTGGCAAGGCTTGTCAATGGTAGAATTCAAAGGAGACACCCTAATAGAAATCAATCCTAGGTTTTGGGGCAGCTTGCCCCTTGTATTTGTCGCCCAATCCGAAATGTTCACAAATCTCATACGTGTATTAGAGAATGCGCAAACGAAGATAGAAGAAACCCAGTGCCAATATGAGATTGACAAGTACATGTCATATTTCCCCCAATGTTGGATATCGGTGATAATGAACATAAAAGAGGGCAACGTAAGAACCGCAATGGGAAGCATCCCTAAGATACTCAAAAGCAAAGAAGGCATATTCATGCTGTCAAATATCGGACCGTTTTTTAGATATCTAAAGACACTATTTGAATAATGGAGACTAATATGAGGATATGTTCACACATACATACTTATCATTCCCATGATTCTAATACGAAAGTAGAAGACATAGTGAATAAGGCGATCCACCTGGGATACGATGCAATAGTGATTACAGACCATAACACTACAAAAGGGGCCTATGAGGCATTAGAAATAGCTCAAGGCAGGATAAGAGTGGTCATAGGAGCAGAGTTCAATACAGAAAAAGGCCATATACTTTGCTTCAATATAGATAACCAAGTAGAAGAAAACTGCATAAGAGAAGGAAACCTATATGACTTCTATGATCTGGTAAGAAAAGTGCACGAACAAAATGGACTGTTATTTCTGGCGCATCCAATTCAATCGAGAGCAACGACAGAACTGGGATTCATTGAATACCTCGATGGCATAGAGCTCATAAACTCCCGTGTAGAGTCAAGTTTTGCAGTGAAAGCGTCTAGAGAGCTAAACCGCGAAATACTTAAGAACTACAATGCCTCAGTTATATCAGGATGTGATGCCCATACAGTTAAAGAGTTAGAAAGTACATATATGGAATTTCAAGTTTCAGACTTGCCGAAAGAAGAATCGGAGTTGAACAAGCTGTTGTTGGGAGACAAGACAATATATTTCAAAAGGACACCTTACACGATAATCGCCTGGAATAAACTGACTCAAAACAAGGTAAATGGTTGGAAATATAAGGTGAAGCAGATAGCGAAGTTAATACTAGGTCTATTCATAGACTTCATCATAGCAATGGGAGGCAACAAATTTGAAACTATACGAATATGCAAGGAAGGTAAATAAAGGGATAAAGCAAAAAAAGAAAGATGCGGCAGGTAAGTATCTTTCTCCGGTGAGGAGAATAGAAAAGGTAGCTCCAATAAAAAACGGAAGATATGTTGCAATGACATTCGACGATGGGCCAATGAACTTGCCGCCGAATCCCATAAATGAGAGTTACAAATGCAACCATAGCCTTACAGCGCTGCTGATAGAAATACTAGGGGAGTATAATGCCAAAGGGACTTTTAACGTAATAGGAACAACCCAACACAATTACCCGGATAAGGTTGGGAAAGTCCATTCTACAACCTGGGGAGGAAAGAAGTATGACCATTACCCTAAGTTTGGTAAAGATAAGGAAGGAGGGGCGTTCAATCAAAAAAAGCTGATTAAATCCCTCATAGAAAACGGTCATGAACTATCAAACCATGGTTGCCATCACGTCCTTTTGGGCCCAACAGATTAGTCTATAACCAAAGGAACTACTTCAGGTCTATGTCCGAAGTGTATCGTGACCTAAGCAGTCTCCATGAATACGTAAGAGACAACTTCAACTACACTATGCAGTTATCGAGACCCCCACATTACATAGATAAAACACCAGGCGGTTTTGACGCATATGATGTATATGCAATGCTACAGTACCAGTACCTTGCCGCGAGTTTCGATGGCGGGGGTTGGCTTCCTACAGAAGGGGATTACGACAAAGACGTAGATAAGATGGTAAAGGTCTTAAAAAGAGCATTGCAACAGTCGAAAGACTCATTAAACGGGCAGATCATATTCCATAAAGACGGTTACAATATGTCTTTAATGACACCGGTAGCCCATGCGTTACCTAAGCATTTAGAGTTATTGGTCAATGAAGGATACAAAGTGGTAACCGTAACCGATTTATTAAAGCTATCGCCATTTGAAGATATCGACACTAAGGCTGAATACCTCCCGCGATTAGTATGGTTAGATCAAGCGGGATACATAGTAGGCTACAAGAACAACACATTTCAGCCTGAAAGGCCATTGACAAAAGGCGAGATGTTGATGATGAGCGTTACAAGGCAAGAAGCGTCATGTTACTATAAACAGGCAATGGACGATGAACCGATGAAACGAAATATAAAGAAGCATCCCTATTACATTGCCTACCTGAAATATGGAATGCTTGACTGCATCTCGCAAAGTGATGATTTGGCGAGTTCTGAGGATGTAAAAGAGTTCAACTATGAAAAACTAAAAAAAGAGATCAAAATAGACAACAGGAATTCCATTCTAAGAAGAGATTATATCCAAATCTAGAGCCGGTCTTCTTGTCAAATAGAAGCTCTCAACTGTATGGCTGTAGGGCAGATGATTTTTTGTGTTTACTCTATAGCGGGAGGCTTTTCAAAGGAGCAGAGTCTTTCTAAAACATCGGAGATTGAAGCTGCCTTTGGAAAAGAAACTAAGATAGATGTAAAGCCTGGCTCCCAGGCATTGTCTATTCAAGAGATTCTCCGGCGAGAACCTGCCGGCTGAAATCGCGACTGTATATTGTTTTGGCTCTATCCTGATCCAAGCCCTTATCGAGTTTTGGGGTCATTAAATTGAACAAAGGGGACGTTGAATTTGGTCCTAGAAGTTCTCTGCACTAATGTGATATAATTGTCACATTAAGTCACATCAGGGGGAGTCATTATGTCGCGTCGCTGGAATTTGCTCCTTGGCTTTTTGGGCATGTTTGGGCTATTCGGCTTCAAATACTTCACTACGCATAACCCATCCTACCTCGCCTTCTTCGGTTTTTTTAGTTTCTTCGCCAACTTTTTTCTCGCTCGACTCGATTTGAGCCTGGCCGATGAACGCTATCTTGAGAACATTGAGAAGGCTAAAGCGTTTGCATTTGATATAGCGCTAGTCGAGATAGTGGTTATGTTTTTGACTAGTCTCGTGTTTTCTCTCCTTTTTCCTCTAGCTATCTTAGGCCGAATTTCGATCGGACTTGTCGCTATATGCTACGCATCCCTCATCATTGCATATGGGATGAAACTCTATGAACTAGAGGAACGTTGAGAGGCGGTCGCTATGTCTAAACTTGTGTGCAACTTGAAGAAGTATAGGCAGTTGGCTGGGTTGACCCAAGAAGAACTGGCGAACATGGTCTGCGTTCGCAGAGAAACTATAGTGCGCTTAGAGTCTGGGAAGTATTCGCCATCTCTTAAGCTTGCAATGGATATCGCAAAAGCGGTGAACACCCCGCTAAACGATATCTTTGTATTCGAAGAATCTCAAAAGCAATAACAGGTGTCTGGCGGTATTCGGTTTTACGCCTGACTTTATTGTCAATCCTTTGTGTACCTAGAGGACTTAAAGAGTGAGCCGGGTGATTTCGGCTTGATTTGTTCAGCAACGGCGCTTCGTTGTTTATCTGCGAAAATTGGATATCCTAAGGTGCTGGAGTTGTAAAGACGCGGTGGCGCAATTGCTTTGTATGGAAATAGACCTTGTATGGGTTCATAGATATTACGTTTAGCCCGTATCAGCCGTAAGGGTGTTTCGCGATATGAAAGTGATAAAGGAGAGCGACGATGGCTGACCTCAACTTCGTGAGTTACGATTCGATCAATAAGGGATGGTCAAGGGATAGAAAATACTGTGTTACAGATATACATGGCACACGGTATCTACTGCGCATTTCACCTCCGGATCAATTCAGCAAGAAAGAATCAGAGTTCAAAATGATGCAACAAATATACCTCTTGGGTGTACCAATGTGTAGGCCCATTGAATTTGGCACCTGCAAGGGAGGCGTCTATTCTATACAAAGCTGGATCGAAGGCAAAGACGCAGAGGATGTTATCCCAACTCTTTCTGATGCTAAGATCTATATGTACGGCCGCGAAGCTGGCCGGATTCTCAGACTCATACATTCCATTCCTGCTCCCACAGGTTGGCAGGATTGGGAAACTCGCTTTAACAAAAAGATCGATCGCAACATAAAAGACTACGCCAATTGTCCGATCAAACACGATGCCGGCCATATATTTGTTGCATACATGGATTCCCACAGAGGCTTGCTGAAGAACCGACCGCAAGTGTATCAGCATGGCGATTATCACATTGGCAATATGATGATAGACAATATGGGTCAGCTCAACATCATAGATTTTGATCGCAATGATTATGGCGATCCGTGGGAAGAGTTTAACCGTATCGTGTGGTCTGTACAGATCTCACCAATATTTGCTTCTGGAATTGTAAACGGCTATTTTGACGGAAATGTGCCGGTGATGTTTTGGAAGCTGCTCGCTCTTTATATATCAAGTAATGCTCTTTCTTCACTTCCATGGGCAATTCCATTCGGCCAGAGCGAAATTGATGTGATGTTGAACCAGGCAAAACAAGTTCTTGAATGGTACGATTATATGCAAAGTCCGATTCCTACGTGGTATCTGGATCCTTCTAGGTAAGGGATAACTATCTATTTGGAGTAACACGCCGTGCCTTATGAGACGAAAAGGCTCACCAGGCCCCATTTTTGGCGAACCTGGTGAGCACGATTTACCTGTTCAGAACCTATTCCGGTTCACGGTCAACGAAGCCGGTTTCCTTTCCCACCTTGTCCACCACAGCCTCTTTGACGGATTCCTCGATCTTACTCACGCCGCCCTCTCTTACAGTAGTGCGAACCACACCCTTGGTTAGAGGGTTATTGTTGAGTACCTTGCTAACAGAGTATTCGCCTAGCTCTGTGGATGAGCCTTTCGGCATTGGAATTGCGTCCTTCAGTGCGTCTAATCTATTATCTGCGTATGAACTGAACACGCCTTTCGTGAGACCTTTCCCCATGGCATCGCGAATACCATCTGCATCTTTGCCTTTGATAGAGGCCTCGAGACCTCCCTGTAATCCTTCGTTCAGGATGTCTGCAGCTGCTGCATGCCAGGGCAGTTTTTCGTCTCCTCCAGTCAATTTCTCTTTAAGTACTTCAGTTCCGGCATTCAGAATGCCCTTTGCAAGGTGTTTCGTAGCATTTTTGGGGTCAGCCATACCTTCGCCCATGCCCGAGGCGACGCTCTTTCCAGCGGTGTATGCAAGTTTGATCTGCTCGCCTGTTGGGCCTGTTACTGCAGCTAATCCTTCAATAGCGATGTCAGCGCCGAACTGAACGCCTTGAGCTGCTTTCTCTGCAATCTCGAAGCGGTCACCGCGTGCCATCTGTTCTTTGAATTCCTTAATATTCTGCTCCATCTGTGCGTCGAGCTCTTTGCGCTTCTCTTTATCTGCGGCTTTCTTTTCCGCCTCAATTCTCTTCTTTTCAGCTCGGATCTTCTCATTGAGTTCCTTGGCGTCCTGAGAAGGACCAATAGAGCCTCGATCGACTGGTTTGTACTCGATAGAGGCGTTGTTCTCAGAAAGGATGTTCGCGATCTCTTTTTCTCTTTCTGAGAGCTGCTGGAGCCGCGTCTTGACAGCGGACGTATCGTAGCCAGGTAAGTTGTAGCCCTTGGCGACCGCTTCAAGCATTGCTTTTTCTTCTTTTACTGCTATTAGGTCGGTTTGTTGCTGTCTGATCCATTCATTCCTGCTCTCTATTTGGGCCTTAATTTGCGCCTGTTCATACTCGACCATCTGTTTCTGATAATTAGCCTGTTGAATCTGGGTATTCAGATAGTTCATATAATCTTCGTACTGTTTTTTCAATTCAGCATATCCGGGATCTGTCTTATCAGCTGTCCTTTCAGATTCTTCCCATAACCGTTTAGTCTCTTCAAGTTCGCGCTCGAGTGTAGAATGGGCTTGGGCAAGGGCATTTTCAGCTTCGGAATAAGCGCCTTTTGCGAGCTCCTCCTGCCGCTTTGCATCTGCTTCGACCGCTGCTGCGATTTGTTGGGCCATTGCTGACGTGTCCACGATAGTGCTGTGAATTTGTTCTTTGGCGAGGACTTCGGTTTCCGCAGAGATCTGACACCCCTCGAACAATATTAATAGGCCAGCGAGAAGCAAACCTACAATGCCGGAGTCTTGTAACACTATTCCAAATATTTCGCTTGAGGAATTCGTGACGTAGTCGACCTTGATTTTCATATCTACCGCCATCCTTTCACAGAATCCAGGAAATCCTAACCGGCTTGAAATTAGACACAATTAGGTACTTCGATATCGGCTGTTACACAGGGTTATTTCAGGAGCCACTGGACAGCCGCCAAAACACGAACGGCGCCTGGGGCAGTCTGGACATCGTTCCAAAAAGCGGCCACGGAACGCGTGGAATTGTCTACTGTTCCATGCGGCCTCGATACCAAGGCCTCTGAGACTCACGCCGAAGTTTGGATCTTTTTCAAAACTGCAAGGATACAATCGGAAATCTGGAGATATATAGGCAGAGAAACGTCCTGCCTCGCAGGCTTCCATGCACATTGGATGTATGTTGCGAGAGAATTCTAGCAGGGCAGGGACGCTGCAGCTGTCAAAACCAGCTTTATCGGCATTTTCAGGAAGGTTAAAGAGGGAAAAGAAATGCCTAACTCGCGGGTCATCGACTTGAAGGACCTGTTTTTGAGTTCCTAGACCCACTGGCTTGTGAAGAAGAAAGATTATACGGTTAATACCCTGAGGGTATTTCTTTTCTTCTACCATCTCAATGGCTTCGTCTATGGTTGCGTTAGACAGACAAAAATGGATATTTGTTCGTATGCCTGCGCTTAAGAACAAGTCTATTGCCCTATTGGTGTATTCACTACGGTACCAGCTTACCGCAACGGCGCCGCAATATTCCTTGATATAGGGCATGAGGCGTTCCTCTAGCCCAAAACCGGAAGTAGTAAAATTCGGGACGACACCGTTATCTCTGGCATACTCGATAATTCGGAGGAAATCTTCATGCATTTCAGGGTCGCCACGGCCACCGAGGGCAATCTGGAAGGTTTTTCCGCGACATTCGTCGATGATGGCTTGAAAATCTTCGAAAGACATGTTCGGTTCGCTCAGGTTTAAGCCGTCTTGGTAACACTCAACACCCGACTGAAGACATAGGCCAGTTTGCCCGTGTATGCAATGCCCCATGATCCCGATGTCAAGAAGTTCGGGGAAACTGCCCATAAACGGGTCTAGGCCTGTGTCTTTGCCATCTGAGTCATAGACGTTAGAGCGGATACCTCGCCCTGTATCCGGGTCAAATGCCGACATATACCGATATTTCTCATCTTTTATGATCATCATGCGCTTTCCAATCGCGCTCCTTGGGGTATGAAGAGAGTTACAATAGCGGCTACGATAAGAACTACGCCCAATTTATATCCGCCATATTTGGAATGCATAAGTATAAGAGGAGCATCTAGTAGAAGCCCTGCGACAAAGCCTGACAAAATCATGTAGAGAGAGTCGTCGGAGTAATTGATTCTGATCTTGAACGTCCTTGAAATGTCAGACGCGGCAAGGCGGCTAAACTTGAAGATCCAGTGCTTGCGACCTTCTCCGAGTAGATAGGTGACTGTGAAAGAGATGAGTAGGCAAACGAAATACTTATCGATTTTATTCCTGGCTCCGGAAAACCTACTGTAACTGGCGAAATTGTTGGCGACGACCAGTCCTATGCCGCCACCTAGGAGGAGGTAGAAGTATGCTTTCTTCGAAAGACGTTCAAAAGTGTGCTTAAATCCAGGAACAAAAGCCGTAATTGGCTCGAGGGCTTGGGTCAGGCCCACGTCGCTTATGCGTTGAACTAGTTTCTTGCCAAAGGTGAAGATAATGACCCAGTAGATCGTCTTTGGAATCACGTTGTTGTAGGTGGCTGTGAGGAAGATTACAGGCGTCTTGATGAATTTCGGAATATACTGTGCGATGGTGTCCCACCAAAATACGAGTTGAATGAGAATCACGATGCCAATCTGCATCAAAAGGGTCGTAAGCATCTGTGGGACGTTGTGGGTGCCTGTTTTGCCAAGCTCAAGAAGCCATGAGAAAAGTGTTTCCTGGGGGAGTTCTTCCTTTTCGGCCAGCTGTTCTTCACCGGTTTCGGGAATTTCTGCGAGAGCACTGCTACTTTTCATGCTTTTCACCTCTAAATAAAAGTGTTTTGAATTAAGAGGCTATCAATGTACCGGTTTCCGTGTGCTAACCAACTAAATCTTGTCTATATTGGATCATGACTACCCATTTACTAGCTTACGCCATGCATATCACCACCTTTTTTTCCGCCCATTATTTGCTAGGCTAATGATTCGTGATATATCGCTTATTACCTTCTTTTTGCTCCGGGAATCTATAAGAATTTTGTGGATATTTTGCTTCGTTCCCTAAACGCTATGTCATGGGCAAAAAGGGGCAAGAAGTACCGTTTCCTTTAAAAGTTTCAAATAAGTGTTGACTATCACCTTAGGTTCTAGCTTATGCTTCTTACGAGGTGATAGGCATGCTGATAAGTGAGGTAAGCAAAGTCACAGGTTTGACCAAAAAGGCAATTGAATATTACGTGGAACAAGGCTTAGTGTTTCCATCTATTTTGGAAAACGGATATAGAGATTTTAACGAGGTTCAAGTTGAACGATTGAACCAGATTTCTGTCCTAAGAAAGGTTGGCTTAAGTACGGAAGAGATCAAGCGCGTGTTGGCTGATGAATCAGGAGATACTTTGCAGACCCTGGCAGTAAAGAAGGAGCTGGATATCCGAGGCGAACAAGCAAAGAAGTCAATACTCGACAAGTTAGCAAGCGGCAGTAGCTATTCTGACATTAGCGCAGAACTTCAGGCAATTGAGGCCGGCAAAACGATTGCTGAAAAACTGTTGGAAGCTTTCCCCGGATACTACGGCAGGTTCATCTGTCTGCATTTTGCTTCGTTTCTAAACGAGCCTATTAAAACGGACAGGCAGCAATTGGCCTATAGCCAAGTAATATCCTTCCTAGATGAAGTGCCACCACTTGATCTTCCAGAGGACTTACAAGAATACTTGATTGAGAACACCAAGACCTTAGGTACAAGGCAGATAACAGAAATGATTCAAAATGTTAGGGCTTCTTTGGATGATCCTGAGGAGTTTCTGTCACACAATAAGGAGATGCTAGATCAATACTTGGCATATAGACAATCGGATGAATACAGGGCCTCTCCCGCTTACAGACTCATGTCATACATGAAGGAGTTCAATGAGACAAGTGGATACTATGATGTTTTCATTCCTGCGCTGAAAGAGTTGAGTCCTTCTTACGCTGAGTATCATAGACAGCTAGAACTAGCCAACGAAAAGATGCTCGCCCAATACCCGGACCTGGAAAAACTGAATGAGTAGGAGAGTAGTGAAATTCTTGGAGAGCCCATGTGCCTCGTACTTATTGCGGATTGGGAGCGTTCGACGTGTTTTCCAGGATCAGGGTGTTAAAAATAAGCGGTGTATTGAGTAGGCCTTTCTCACGCCAAGAAACCTACATTGGTTAAGTATTTGACTTTAACCAGACAGGAGGCAATGAAGGGTCGATTTCCCTTGGACTCGAAGATTTGATTTACATGTCAGGACCTGATCTTTGGAGGTATCATAAAATTAGATAGGTAAAGTCGCAAGCGGCGTTGATTTACGTAAAAGTGGGAGATTTATCATAGTTTGGCAACTGCGTCTGAAATGATTTTAAAGGAGGTAAAAACAGTGGCAGACAACGTTCAGAAAGTAAAGGCAATTTTGGATAGTGCCGGTATCGTCTACTCAAACGCCAATGAAAAGCAGCTAAAGATTGAGGTAGATGGTCCTACTCCTACCGATCTATTGCTTATGGCTGTGGCAGGTTGCAGCGGGATCACCCTTAGAACTTTGCTTGAACGGGATGGGCTAACGCCAGAAAGATTAGAAGTATTTGTCGAAGGCGTAAAAAGTGAGGACCGCCCAAGAAGATTCACACAGATTTCAGTGAAGTATCATATCAAGTGCGAGGGGCTTAGCGAGGAGGCTTTGAACAAGTACTTAAAGATCACCGAATCGGCCTGCCCTGTGATTCAGTCGCTCAGCGCTGAGAGCTATCTGGAGTACACATTAGATCGGTGAAGCAGAAACCCCCGTCCCTATTGCTCTATTGCTTCGTGCTTTAGGAGGTGAGAGATAGTGCAGTTTATATGTTATCCGAGATGCAAAACGTGTCAAAAGGCTCAGAAATGGTTGGATGAACATGGCATTGAGTATACCGTGCGTGACATCCAGACTGACAACCCTACTATTGAAGAATTGAAAGAATGGCACGCTAAGAGCGGATTACCGCTGAAGCGGTTTTGGAATACGAGTGGGCAGAGGTACAGGGAGTTATCCCTTAGCAAAAAGTTGCCTGATGTGACCGAGGAAGAGCAATTTGCCCTGTTAGCTACAGACGGAATGTTGGTGAAACGCCCAATTCTTGTAAGCGATGATTTTGTGCTCATCGGTTTCAAGGAAAAAGAGTGGGAAGAGACGCTGAGCCAGTATTTCGCGAATTAAGGTTTTGTGCAGTTGGACATGGGTGATGGTCAATTGAGGTTCCCTGACCCATATCCAACTGCTTTAAATTCTATCTTCGAGAAAATAAATTTTCTTGAGGTATGTTACTAATCTCTAGGCCTGGCATGGCTTCACCTAGGTCTTTGGATACTTCTGCTAGAACTTTAGGATTATCGTAATTCTTTACAGCTTCTACAATGGCGCGTGCACGTTTTTCTGGATTTTCAGACTTGAATATTCCTGAGCCTACGAAAACACCATCGCATTCCAACTGCATCATAAGAGCCGCATCTGCCGGTGTAGCGATACCGCCTGCTGCGAAGTTTAACACAGGCAATTTTCCGTTTTCGGCAACCCAGAGCACTAGATCATACGGGGCGCCCATTTCCTTAGCTATGCTCATGAGTTCTTCTCTGGGAGCGTTAACTACCCTTCTTATTTCGTCATTTACAGTTCTCATGTGTCTTACAGCTTCTACTACGTTACCTGTCCCTGCTTCGCCTTTTGTCCTAATCATGGCGGCTCCCTCACCAATTCGCCTGAGGGCTTCGCCCAAGTTCCTTGCACCGCAGACGAAAGGTGTCTTAAAGGCCTTTTTGTCTATGTGGTATCTGTCATCTGCAGGCGTGAGGACCTCGCTTTCGTCTATGTAGTCTACACCCAAAGCCTCCAAGATTTGGGCTTCCACAAAATGACCTATTCTCACTTTAGCCATTACAGGAATGCTAACGGCATCCATGATTTCTTCTATCAATCGAGGATCTGACATCCTTGCGATTCCGCCTTCTTTTCTGATGTCAGCTGGTACTCTTTCCAAGGCCATTACAGCAACGGCACCGCTCTTTTCGGCGATCTTAGCTTGTTCGGCGTTTACTACATCCATGATGACGCCACCTACAAGCTGTTGAGTCAACTCTTTTGCGTTTCCCACTACAAAACCTCCCTATTTCCACGTAACAGTATTTTGTCTACGAATATGACATATCAGAACCGAAGTTACTGTGTCAATTGACCATTGGGCACATTTCCTGTACTGTACACATTAGCTATGAAGTATACTATGGATAGAGAAAATGTCCAACACCTACTTCCAGAAAAAGGGGATCTGATAGCATTGAAGCTCACTTTGCAAGATGTGGTGAGAACAGCAGTGGTAGCTGCCCTAGCTGTGGGCATTCAAGCGCTGAATTTGAGCCAGATGATCACAGGGCCGGCGATTAACGCTATTCTATACATAGCTTCTATCTTCATAGGCCCGATCAGTGGTTTGATGGTAGGGTTAGTGACTCCGTGGGTTGCGTTGCTTACAGGCATAATGCAGTTGGTTCCTGCTGTTCCCGTGATTATGGTAGGGAATGCAGTTTTATGCCTTGTTGCTGGCTACTTAGACAGATTTAACCGATATCTGGCAATGGGTCTAGCGGCAGTCTGCAAGTTCATTGCAATGACCGTAGGTATAAAGATTCTTATTGGACGGGGAACTAACGTTCCTGGGCCTGTTTATTCGGTGTTAACGATCAATCAGCTGGTGACAGCTCTCCTAGGAGCTGTGTTGGCTTCAATCGTGCTGGTGGCGCTTGAAGCAATTGAGGGTAAGTAAAATGCCATTGATGCCGCTACGATTAGCGGCATCAATTATTCTGCAATAACCCCGTATTTTATAAGGGATTTTTCCTTCCAAGTTCCGCGGCGATACCACATGTAATTCAAGATCGCTCCTATAACCCAGCTAATGAGAAGCGAAAAGAACAACGCGTCAGGCGAACCTGCCGGGTACATTGGGCTCCTAGTCATAGACGCCCAAATATATGCTAAGGGCACGCGTATGCAAACTGTAGTGATTATTGATATCCACATTGAAGGCATAGTGTCTCCAGCACCCCGCATTATGCCGCCGAAAATCTGGGACACTGCCATAGCTACATACCCGGGTGCGAGTATTCGTATCTGTCGCACGCCGAGGTTAATGATGTCCTCAGTGGATGTGAACAACCGTATCAAATTCTCGCCGAGAAGAAGTAGTAAACTGACTAGAATAACCGATGTGGTGAGACTTATCTTGAGGATATCCCTGCGCCCCTCCTCGATACGATCTAACTTGTTGGCTCCTATGTTTTGCCCTACAAAAGTGGCGATAGCCATACCGAAAGTGAAGTTTGGCATCATAGCAAATCCGTCAATGCGCATTACAGCTGTTGTGCATGTGACTACTCTGTAACCCATGCTGTTTGTAAGGGACTGTACGAAAACCATAGACATTGAGAAAATCACTTGGGTAATTCCTGAAGGCAAACCGAGCCTCATCAGTTGAGATACAAGATCTCCATCGGGAATGAGCATCGATATGTTTATATCTACTGTGTCTTTCATTCGAAGCAGTTTCAATAGACAAAGTATTGCTGAAACTGCCTGGGATATAATGGTTGCCAAAGCTGCGCCGCCTACACCCATGTGTAAGTTTGCTATGAAGTATATATCCAGAAAGATATTTAGGATCGAAGCTGTAATTAGTACGAACAAGGGATAAACTGAGTTACCCAAGCCACGTAGCACACCCGACAAGATGTTATAGAGGCCGCTGAAAGCAACGCCTGCTAGTATGATTACAAGGTAGGTATGAGCCAAATCGTAGGTTTCCGTCGGAGTATTTGTAAGTTTGAGCAAAGAACCAGATAGGGGTATCCCTACTGCCATAATGATCACAGATGACGCCAGAATCAGGGTTATAGCGTTACCTACGGAGTGCGAAAGTCTATCTCTTTCTTTTGCCCCAAAATATTGGGCCACCATGATAGAGGTGCCTGTAGAGATTGCAATGAAAAGTACTAGCAGTAAGTTAATGATAGGAAGAGTAGTGCCAATTGCCGAGAGCGCCCTATCTCCTACATATTGCCCTACTATTATCGAGTCTACTGTGCTGTATAGTTGTTGAGCCAGGTTCCCGATGAGTAACGGTATGGAGAACCTAAGCAGACAAGTCATGGGTTTACCGACAGTCATGTCTTGCGAACTAAACAAGTTGGTAATCTTTTGGATCATTTAGCAAACCACCTTTTCTGCTTTATCGATTATTTCACAAAATTTCGATGGGCGCAATAATTTGGCCCCCTTTTGAGAATGCTACATAGGGGATGGAGGGCTTCGTGGATGGTATTAGTTGTTGCCCTTTGTGAAATCTAAAACATCTGATAGACTAATGATACGAATGACATACCCTAAATGTACGCTGCTGAGAATCAAACTATACGAGGAGGGTAAGTATGTTGTACGAAATTGTAACTAACTTTCCCCATGAAATTCTAGACACAAATAAGCCGCCGTGTATATCCCTATATCAGCCAACCCATCGGCATAGGCCTGAAAACAAACAGGATCGGATACGGTTTAAGAATCTGGTTCAAAAAATTGAAAACTCGTTGAGACTGAAATATCCGACTAGGAAAATAGAACCTTTGCTTGAGCCTTATCGCGTGCTGGCTGAAGACAGGCCCTTTTGGGATCATGCGCTGGATGGATTAGCCATACTTTCCAACGAAGATCGGTGCATAGTTTATAGACTGCAAAGACCTGTAGAGGAATTGGCCATTGTAGCTGACTCGTTTCACATTAAACCTTTGATACGAGTGTTTCAATCAGCAGACAGGTACCATCTCTTGGGGTTAAACAGGGAATTATTCAACTTGTACGAAGGAAACAGGTATGGGTTTGAAGAAATCGACCTGGGCCCCGACGTTCCAAAGACTGCTGAGGAGGTTCTTGGAGAGAGAGATTATGAACGTAGTGTAACTGCGGCACCTCACACTACAGCGTCAGGCGCCCCCATACTTTTCGGACATACTGAGAAGAGCGAAGAGAAACAAAAAGAGACTGAAAAATTCTTCCGATTTGTAGATAAATTTGTTCTCGAAAACTACTCTCAACCATCGGGTTTGCCATTAATGCTAATAGCATTGCCTGAGTATCATAGTTTGTTTCACAAGATAAGCCGTAACCCGCATCTAATGAAAGAAGGGCTCAAGATTGCCCATCATCCTGATACTACACCCAAACTAAAGGATGAGGTGTGGAAAGTCCTAGAGCCCAGCTATCTAGAAAAGACTAGAGTTTTGATTGAAAAGTATGAAGAGGCTAGGGCTAAATGGCTTGCCACCGACGATCTGTCTCAAATCGCACGGGCCGCGCTTCAGAATAATATAAAACACCTGTTAATTGAGGCAGACAGAGTAGTGCCGCTTAGGATTAATCCTGAGACGTGGGAATTGGAGCCTGCAGACCTTGATGATCCCGAGCACGATGATTTGCTAGATGACCTAGCAGAAATGGTCTTCAGGAGCAAAGGAGAAGTGGTGGTGCTCCCGAAAGACAGGATGCCAACTACCACAGGAGCTGCTGCGATTTTCAGATTTTTAAGCGTTGTATAATTGCATATAGTATCTTTGAAGGGTATTGTGATGTGATCACAAAGATTTTTGGGATTCGATAACAGTGCCTAAGACATTGTTTTTCTGATGGTGTTGTTCCTATAGATGTGCGTGTTGTACTTGGGCTTTATGGAGAAGTGTTTGCCAGGCAAGAGGGTAACGTTGGTCTCTCTGGCATTGCCTGGCTCTTTTTGTGGTTACAGAGCGGTTGATGTTCATTGCATCGCACTATGTTTAATGGTAAACTGGCAAGGGATAGTGCCTAATGTCACAAATTAAAAATTATTATAGAAACAGGCGGTTAAGTATACAAGTGCAAAGATTCACAGAACTGGATTTTATGTCTGTTTCAGGTGCATTGACTGACCATACTGTTTATCCCCATAAGACCTTGTGGCGATGTGTTCCTAAAGGTCTCGACGCCTGCTCTAACAGGTTGATTTGGGAGGGTTGAACCAAAGGTGACGAGCATATTTGCGCCTGAAAGACTCGTATATGAATATGAGTTGGAACGAGGGGAGTTTAGTACAGTCGCTGAGGAGACTTCTAAGCTCAAGCGAGCGTTGTTAAACATAGGATTCCCCGCTGATGCTACCAGGCGCGCGTTGATTGTGGCATATGAATTGTCTATGAACGTTGTAATCCATGCTTTTTCCGGAACGGTGAAGGTTTTATGGAAAGATGGGGGTCTTGAAATAGTAGTTGAAGACTCGGGGCCTGGCATACATAATGTGGAACTTGCCATGCAAGAAGGTTATTCAACAGCCCCCTCGAACGTGAAGGAATTAGGGTTTGGGGTGGGAATGGGTCTACCTAACTCTAGGAAACATTCAGATTTTATGGAACTTACATCGACTCCCGGCGAAGGCACGCGTGTACTATCCAGAATACTTCCAGGGCCCCAGGATATGGTTGGAGCGCCATACTTCCATTCTGTAAGGCTTCAAACAGACAAATGTAAAGGTTGTACTAACTGCATAAAAGGATGTCCCACTGAAGCAATACGAGTTAGGGGCGGAAAGGCCTTTATACTAGAGGACAGATGTATTGATTGCGGAGAGTGTATAAGGCAGTGTCCCAACCATGCTAAGGTTGCAATAGCAGATAAGTGGGCCATTCTCGATAATTATGACTACAAAATAGGTCTTATAGCTCCGTCTTTTTATGGACAATTCCATCGAGATATATCGCCTGGCAAAATTCGAGCTGCCCTGTGTGCACCGGGAGGTTTCGATGAAGTATTCGATGTTTCTATTGCGGCTGATTTGGTGAGCTCAGTTACGAGAAACTACATAAACAAAACGCATTCTCCAAGGCCACTAATCTCCAGTGCTTGTCCTGCAGTGGTAAGGCTTATTCAAGTTAAGTTCCCATCTTTGTTAAAGCATTTGGTTCCGTGTGAAGCGCCTATGGAGATAGCGGCATGGTTAGCGAAAAACGAAGCCCATAAAAAACATCCTGAAAGGTCGGCTTCTACATTTTTTATTTCCCCTTGCCCTGCAAAGATTACTGCCGCTAGACAGCCGGTAGGCCGAGGTAGATCTTTGGTGGACGCTGTTATATCTATGCAAGAAGCGTACAGTTGGGTACGTGAACATATTTCATGCGTCACTGAAGAAATGGATTTTCCCACTTCATCAGGATATGGTATTGGCTGGGGAAGATCTGGGGGGGAGATGTTAGCTGCGGGAGTCCAGGGCTTGGCGGTTGATGGAATTACGCAAGTTGCATCAGTGCTTGAAGAAGTTGAAAAGGGCGAACTAGATTACATTGATTACATCGAGGCCCAAGCTTGTATTGGGGGTTGTGTGGGGGGCGCCCTTACAGTGGCCAATTCTTATGTCTCTAGAACAAGGATCAGGGATCTGGCCAATGCTTACATAGATTTGCCTCCTAACCCTATCTTGGCTGATGTTACTGAAACAAATCCTGCAATTTGGATGAATTTGGAGATCTTGCCTCGTCCCATCTTTAAACTAGATGAGGATGTGCAGGAAGCTAGAAATAAACTTGAGCTGTTGGAAAACATTGAGCATTCGCTTCCTGGACTGGATTGTGGAGCCTGTGGTGCTCCTAAGTGTAGAGCTTTGGCTGAGGATATAGTCCTTGGGAGAGGGTCTGTGTGGGATTGCACATTTAAATTGAGGGAGCGACTCGAAAGTCTTGCACAAGAGATAAAAGATCTGGCAGGTAAGAAACCGCCTGCAATGGGGCAATTTAATGATAATGTTTCCGAGGAAGAAAATAGTTAGAAAGGACAGATTCTATGCTGGTAGAAGATTTAGTTTCCATGTTTGATTTGCAGGTGAAATCTTTACCTAAGGAAAGTCGCTCGCAGAAAATTGAAGGCGGTTATTCCGGAGATGTTTTGTCTCATGTGATGGCATGTGCTAAACCAGGTTATGTCTGGCTTACAGTTCAGACCCATGAGAACGTCATTGCCGTAGCAAGCCTACTTGATTTGGCGTGCATCATTGTATGTCAGCGAGAACTGCCCGAGGAAACGTGCGAAAGGGCCAGGAGGGAGGGAGTTGCCGTTTTATGGACTGACCGGAGCGATTTTGAAATGTCAGGGCTTTTGTATGAAACTTTTTGTGAGAAAGGTATAGGGAATTCACAAGCCCAGACAGGGTCTAAGGTCGAGGTGAATTGAGAGTCCAGAAATGAGCAATTTGTAAGGAAAGAAAAGATATTAAGAGGAGGGGAAGCCGTGTCCAATAACACTGAGCACAAATGTGAATGTGCAGAAGCTTATTTGGATATCGAACGGATCATTGAGCAAAACAGAGGGAATAGAGGGGCTTTAGTTCAGGTACTCCACTATGTACAGGAACGCCTGGGTTATGTACCCAAGGATATTCAAGTAAAGATTGCGGAAACCCTTGGAGTCTCTCTAACTGAAGTGTATGGAGTCATAACTTTCTATTCGCTTTTCAGGGAAAAGCCGAGAGGGAAGTATATTATATCCTCATGCCAGGGGACTGCTTGCTATGTGCGAGGGGCTCCTGATGTGTTGGAGAGGCTCGAAAAAGAACTGGGCATTACTGCAGGGGATACAACAGACGACGGTCTGTTCACTATTGAAGTTGTAAGATGTTTGGGTGCTTGTGGCTTGGCGCCAGTTATGACCGTCAATGAAGATACACATGGCCGGGTAACCCAAGATAAAGTACCTGCCATTTTGGATCTGTACAGAAAGAAGGAAGAAGCGGAGACTGTTCATGTTGCAGGTAGCTAGTTTTCGGGTACTCTCAAGCAAAGTGCGGAGGTGCAGGTAATGGTAGACTTGTCTTTACACCTGCTCGATCTTTTGCAAAATAGCGCACATGCGGGCGCCCGGACGGTAAAGGTAGATATTTTGGAAAGTCTGGAACACGATCTTTTGCAGGTAACAGTTTCAGATGATGGGAAGGGTATAAGCTCTGACGAACGGGAACGGATTCTAGACCCTTTTTACACTTCGTCAGACCGTAAACACGTAGGTTTGGGGCTGCCCCTGGTAGCTCAGGCTGCGGAGCTGGCAGGAGGTTCATTGTCCATAGAAGATAGCGAGTTAGGCGGAGCTTGCGTAGTAGTGAATTACAAGCTTAACCATCCGGATAGGCAGCCTTTAGGAGACATAGTAGCTACTTTTGTTTCGTTCCTAGCTGGCAATCCAGACTTGCGTGTGTTGTTTACGTACTGCGGCCCAAACGGTGTCTACCATTTTGATACAAATAGTATATGGGATGATATTGGAGAAGACAGCCGGAATCAGTTGATTTTTCTAGGCAAAGTGGAGGAAGAATTAACCCAAGGGCTGTATTCTGCAGGTTATCGCCCAGATAGAGGAGGTCTTGTACTTTGAAATCGATTGAAGAACTTGAGCGGATCAAAGAAGAAACACTTCAAGAAATACGTCTTCGCTCAGCTTCAGGAAGCCCCAGGATAGTTGTGGGGATGGGTACTTGTGGGATAGCTGCGGGTGCTAGGGATACAATGCTCGCCGTACTAGACGAGCTTAGGAAGAGGAAAAAGTTGGATGTTACTGTAACAGAAACTGGCTGCATAGGCCTTTGCTCACAAGAGCCAATAGTAACGGTTGAGATTCCAGGGGAGCCTGAGGTAGTTTACGGCAAGGTAGACCCAGATAAAGCGAGGCAGATTGTAGTATCCCATATTATAAATCACAAGCCGGTAGAAGAGTGGGTCATTAATGTGGAAGAACAAATGTTGTGAAAATGTTTCGGATAGGAGAGGAGAGGCCTGATGGAGTTTTATAGGAGTCATATTCTTGTGTGTTCAGGAACTGGATGCCATGCGTCGGGCAGCATGGTTCTCAAGGAAGCTCTAGAAAAAGAAATAGCCCGAGTTGGACTAGATAAAGAAGTGAAGGTAATAGAAACAGGATGTTTTGGTTTCTGCCGGTTTGGTCCAAACATGATGGTGTACCCTGAAGGGGTTTTCTATTGCCAAGTCCACGAGGAAGACGTTCCTGAACTGGTTGAAGAACATCTAATTAAAGGAAGAGTTGTGCCAAGGCTCCTTTACAGAGAGCCTGAAACTGAAAGAGCGGTCGTGGATTTTGAAGATATTCCGTTTTTCCACAAGCAGACCAGAGTGGTATTGGAAGACTGTGGAATAATCAATCCTGAATCCATAAGAGAATATATTGCGCGGGACGGATACTTCGGCTTAGCCAAAGCGCTTCAGATGAAGCCCGAAGAAGTAATCGACGAGGTCAAAAAAGCAGGGCTTCGTGGCCGAGGAGGGGCAGGTTTCCCGACTGGTCTAAAATGGGAGTTTGCCGCTAAGGCTGAAGGTTCGCCCAAATACATCGTGTGCAATGCCGACGAGGGTGACCCTGGGGCTTTTATGGACCGATCAACGATAGAGGGAGATCCCCATAGATTATTGGAGGGCATGACCATCGCCGGCTATGCAGTGGGTGCTTCGCAAGGGTACGTGTATGTGCGTGCGGAATATCCTCTTGCAGTACGTAGACTTTACAAGGCTATTGATGATGCCCGCGAGTTAGGTCTTCTTGGAAAGAACATTCTTAATTCCGGGTTTGATTTTGACATAGATTTGAGATTAGGCGCTGGCGCTTTTGTCTGTGGTGAGGAAACTGCGCTGTTGAATTCGATAATGGGTCTGAGAGGAGAACCCAGACCTAGGCCTCCATTCCCTGCCAATGAAGGGCTATGGGGTAAACCTACTGTTATAAATAATGTGGAGACTTTTGCCAACGTTCCTGTGATATTGAGAAAGGGACACGAATGGTTTAATACTATCGGTACGGAAGCATCAAAGGGTACCAAGGTATTTGCCCTTGCAGGTCAGATAAATAACAATGGTTTAGCCGAGGTACCTATGGGCACTTCGATTGGGGAAATCGTTTTTGATATAGGCGGCGGGCTTCCAGACGGCAAGAAATTCAAAGCGGTTCAAACAGGTGGCCCCTCAGGAGGATGTATCCCTGTTGAATACCTTAATACTCCCGTTGATTACGAATCCCTTGCCGAGCTTGGAACCATCATGGGTTCTGGCGGATTTGTGGTAATGGATCAAGATACGTGCATGGTTGACCTCGCCAAATTTTTCTTAGAATTTGTACAGTCTGAATCTTGTGGCAAGTGTGCGCCGTGCAGAATAGGCACCAAGCGAATGCTTGAAATACTGCACCGAATTAGCCAGGGAGAAGGTAAAGTAGAGGATATTGAAACTCTGGAAGAATTGGGGAATGCAATAAAGGAAAGCGCTCTGTGCGGTTTGGGGCAAAGTGCACCCAATCCGGTGCTTTCTACCATTAAATACTTCAGGGAAGAGTACGAAGCCCACATCATAGATAAGAAGTGCCCTGCTTCTGTTTGTGCTGCGTTGTTCACAGCGCCTTGTCAAAATACGTGCCCTGCCAATGTTGACGTTCCAATGTATGTAGATTTGATAGCGCAAGGGCGTTTTGCAGAGGCATACGAAGAAATCCTGAGGGAGAACCCGCTCCCAGTAGTATGCGGTCGGGTATGCAATCATCCGTGCGAGTCGCGGTGCAGGAGATCTCAGCTTGATGAACCTATCGCAATTAGGGATCTAAAGCGTTTTGCATCAGATTACGCAGTAAGCCTTAACGGCGCCAGACCCAAGCCTAGCGTAAAGCCACCTACAGGCAAGAAGGTTGCAATTGTAGGCGCAGGACCTGCAGGCTTGACTGCTGCTCATTATCTAGCGCTTCAGGGGCATTCGGTTACGATATATGAAGCGTTACCTGTGGCTGGCGGTATGCTTGCAGTCGGGATTCCTGAGTACAGGTTACCCAAGCATGCGCTCAACAAAGATATCGAAGCCATTGAGAACCTGGGTGTGACTATAAAAACTGGGGTCAAAGTAGGCACAGATATTTCCTGGGAAACGCTAAAGCAAGAGTACGATGCAACTTTCATAGCCATAGGTGCTCATAAAGATCAGCGGATGGGCATTCCAGGGGAGGACCTTCCTGGTGTAGTACCTGGAGTTGTTCTTCTGCGCGATATTAATCTAGGCAAGGACGTGGACCTAGAGGGTAAAAAGGTAGTCGTAGTCGGCGGAGGAAATGTTGCTATGGACGCTGCCCGGTCTGCAAAGCGATTGGGTGCGGAAAGCGTCACAGTAGTATACAGGCGGCGTAAGGAAGATATGCCAGCGGAGAAAGAAGAGATTGAAGCCGCCATGGAAGAAGGCATTTCATTCAACCTGATGGTTAACCCTGTAGAGATCATTGGAGACGGAAAGGTGGAAAAGGTTCGCTGTGTAAAAATGAGAGCAGGCGAATTCGATTCGTCAGGACGACGCAGAACCTATCCAATAGAAGGTAGCGAATTTGATCTGGAATGTGACGTTTTCATACCTGCCATTGGACAGGTACCGGACACCGATGTCTTTATGGGTGACGGTCTCGAGATCAAACGAGGTGGAACCTTCGAAGTGGATCCAAGGACTCTGGCTACAGATATACCTAGCATATTCGCAGGTGGCGATTGCGTAACGGGTCCTGCAACAGTGGTCGAAGCTATCGAAGCTGGTAAGAAGGCTGCGTCTTCCATAAACGAGCTTCTCGTAGGAGATCCTAATGTGGTTCCAGAACCGAAGCACGAAAGAAAGCTGACAAGGCCGATAGTGGAGGATAAATTGGAGCGGATACGAGCAAAGGAACTGTCTCCAAACATCAGAGTTAACTCATTTGCTGAAGTAGAATTAGGTTACGATGCGACTCAGGCACAGCAAGAAGCAATGCGATGCTTGCGTTGTGACGTTAAAGAATAAGGGGGATACAGATGGCGCTAGTAACCCTGACCATAGACGGGAAACAGGTAACTGTTGAAGAAGGGACTAGAATAATTGAAGCGGCCAAGGAGGCTGGAATTGAGATTCCTTCCTTGTGCTATTTGAAAGATATTAACGAAATAGGCAGTTGTAGGGTTTGCGTGGTGGAGGTGGAAAAAAGCAAAGGTTTGCAGGCTGCGTGCGTAACGGATGTGGCTCCAGGGATGGTAGTTCACACCAATACTCCTGTGGTGCGTGCTGCGCGGAGACTCTCAGTAGAGATGATTCTGTCGGATCACCCGTATGAGTGTGTCACGTGCCCTAGGAACCTTAACTGCGAGCTTCAGAGCTTAGCAGAGCGATTAGGGATTAGGGAAGTTAGATTTGAAAGCGACGATGAGATAAAACCCATCGATATGTCGACTCCTGCCATAGTTCGCGATCCGAATAAATGCATACTGTGCAGACGTTGTGTAGCGGTGTGCGAAAAGATCCAAACAGTAAATGCTATTGGGCCCTACGGAAGAGGCCTGAGCACAGAAATTGGACCAGCCTGGGGCGAAAGCATGAGCGAGAGTCCTTGCGTACAGTGCGGTCAATGTACTTTGGTTTGTCCTGTAGGTGCTCTGTACGAAAGGGATTATACTGAGGAAGTTTGGCAGGCTATCTACGATCCTGACAAGTTTGTGATAGTTCAGACTGCGCCCGCTACCAGAGTTGCTGTTGGAGAACCGTTTGGGCTCGCTCCAGGAAGCATAAGTACCGGTAAGATGGTTGCGGCTCTGCGACAATTAGGGTTTGACAAAGTTTTTGATACAAACTTTGCAGCTGACGTCACAATTATGGAGGAAGGTTCTGAGCTTCTAGAGCGGTTGGCGACGGGAGGAGAACTTCCGCTGATCACTTCTTGCAGTCCAGGTTGGATTAACTTCATGGAAGAGTTCTATCCGGACCTATCGCAGAACGTCTCTTCATGTAAGTCACCGCAGCAGATGTTTGGGGCCCTGGCTAAAACCTATTATGCAGAAAAGATCGGGATCGATCCTGCTAATATGGTAGTAGTGTCGATAATGCCTTGTACTGCCAAGAAATTTGAATGCCAGAGACCAGAAATGACTGCATCTGGGTATCAAGACGTAGATTACGTGCTGACCGTAAGAGAACTTGCGGACATGATAAAGGAAGCAGGAATAGACTTCGACAGTCTCCCAGAAGAAGAGTACGACGACCCGTTGGGGATTTCTACGGGAGCAGCAGCTATTTTTGGAGCTACAGGCGGGGTCATGGAAGCGGCTGTGAGAACCGCTTACGAAATATACACCGGCAAAACTTTAGAGAAGATAGATTTTGAAGAAGTACGCGGTCTCGACGGCGTCAAGGAAGCTTCAGTGGAACTTGATGGAACGACCTTGAAGATTGCTGTAGCCCATGGGCTTGGAAATGCCAGGGACGTTTTGGATCGGGTGAAATCTGGAGAAGCCGAATATCATTTTATTGAGATCATGTCATGCCCAGGTGGCTGCATAGGCGGAGGCGGGCAACCGATTCCGACCAATGATGAGATCAGGCAGAAGAGGATAGAGGCTATCTACGAGATAGATAAGAACATGCCTTTACGCAAGTCGCATGAAAACCCTGCAGTCAAGGAATTGTACGACACATTTTTGGGCAAGCCATTGAGCGACAAATCTCACCAGTTGTTGCACACGTCGTACACGTGGCGTTCACCCTTTGGATCAATGATATACAAAGATGATCAGGGGATATGGGCTCTCGATAGAGTTGCCCAATCTCAAGTGGCCGGCGAAAGCGACTCCTAACCAACGCAGATTAGGAACTAACCTAGATAGGCCCAGGCAACACACTAGCCTGGGCCTTCACATTACAAAAGAAGAAGCAAAGGGGACGGGGGTTTCTGCTTCGCTCGAGGTCTCTGCTTAACTGTTTGACGTATTGACATAGTGTTGTCTATTATTTATACGTATTATAGGCGTGGGGAAAAGGGGGTTGTTAAGAGTGCCAATTTACGAGTATAAATGTGAAAAATGCGGAGTTTTTGAAGAAGTGCAGAAGATAACAGATACGCCTCTTAC
>Ga0209409_1000460_pt1 | contig 41899 bp, 55 predicted proteins | sample AD_JPNMR1_MetaG_FD_184424 | JGI IMG/M metagenome (GOLD analysis project Ga0209409, IMG submission 184424) | Active sludge microbial communities of municipal wastewater-treating anaerobic digesters from Japan - AD_JPNMR1_MetaG (SPAdes) (version 2) | ecosystem: Engineered > Bioreactor > Anaerobic... | reverse complement strand
CCGACGAACGGGTTGAAAATGGCTGTGCAAATTTTACCCTGATATTCAGCACGGTAATCATTATCACCGACTTTCTCCAGGATAGTTACTTCAGCCTTAGCATTAAGGGAATGCACCATAGCTTGCGTTTTCTGCTGCAGATTATACATGATTTTTCCTCCTTTTTCTTTCTACTTATAGAATTCTAAGAAACTTATGTTTCCAAGATTGTCTACACTTTTAAGTCTTATCTTAGTTTCTGTTGCCCTGTCAAGTGTAAACTTCCTCAGAAGATTCAAACTATTGATTCGCAACATGAGTTCTTGTGCATCCTTGCTGTCAAAAACAGCATCCTCAAACTGGGAAATATCACATTCGTTCTGATACCATAAATTAGAAATACTTTCAGGTATTCCTCTACCAGTTCTTAGTCTAATTTTTTGTACTTTCATAACTCCACCCAAACCCTTCTGGCATCACAAGCATCCCAAAAGTCTTCAAGATGCATATTAACGCTGTCTTCATCGAATGCTTCAACCTCAAGGTCGTCCTCCACATGACGGATTTCAAAAGAATTATCTTCGCCGAAGTGAGTTTCCATCCACTTATAAGCATTGATGATTTCTCTGAAAATAGCATCACTGTCTTCGTCCTCAATTGCTTTCCGCAATTCTTTGCTGTTTGGTAGAGTATATTTCCATTTACTCATGATTACACAACCTCCTTGATTTTAGTAGGTTGTGCTTTAATCTGCTGCCGAACTCTCTCATGTGCTTTTTAAGACGAACTTTCCCATTCCGTCTTTGATACTCAACCCGCCTGAAATAGAATTTCCTGGGTTGAAAGATTGATAATGGATACGATAAAATCACTTCCATCTCCATTATTGCTGCTGAGATATTCCGTTATTTCTTGGAGTGTCGTGGACTCTAAAGTTCTTTCGCCATCCTCTATTTCTCCTGAAAATTTACCATATCCACACATTTCTTCAATTTGTACGAGGGCTTCAACATCTGTTTCGCACTCAATGATTTTTGCTCCTGAAGGCTTAAAATACCCTTCATAGCTAACAGCATATTTCATTTCCCACTCACCTCGCTAGGTATAACAGGATAAAGTCTTCCACCCACAAGTTCTACAACTGGGTAGTCTTTGTCGTCCGTTAAAATAGGGTAGCAGTATCCTTCATTAAATGGTTCCAAGTAAGCAAGTAAACGACAACCGTAACCTTCTATTTCATCGCCTATTTTATAGTCATCTGCTACTTCTTCTACTTCTTCAATGACCTTAAAGTATAGGTTGTAAGGATAAGGGATACGAACCTTATTAGATTCTTTCCATCCCGTTATCTTACTATATTCTTCTAAGGTCCAAGAAGTGTCTGTTTGCTGTATTCCACATACTTCAAATCCTTCTTCACCAATGAGTTTACATCTAGGTTTCGTAACCTCCGGTTTCTTAAGGTCCACTTTCTTAACCTCATAGTCTTCAGCATTGACAAATTCCAGATGAAAGTTCTTCGGCTGCCAAAGGTGCAAGTACATATCTACCTGAATATCATATTCATACATATATGTTTCCTGCTCCTCTTCGTCCCAATATTCTTCTTCCACGGTTTCTGTGTAGCTGTTGAATGCACACTGCTCAAGTCCTTCACCGTACCCGTCTGAAAACTGGCCGGTGAGATAATCAAGCAATGCCTCTTTCTCAATTTCAGTGAGTTCACGATTCGCAGTAACTTCTGTCCAGCTATACAGTGCTCCGTCGATGTTCTTAACTCCAACCCAGATTTCAGTGACAACTCCGTAAAGCATTGCATCTCGGTATCCACTTTTGTGAATATACTGAGCAAGCTCATCTTCAGGGTATCTGTTTCCGTCAGAGTCGGTAGGGAACAAGGAAGAAATTTCTTCCATATATTCCACCAATTCTTCAGGAGTCATGTATTCTGTATAACTTTCGTAACATCTGCTACCTGAAAGCGTGCCTTTCACCGTGTATTTGTGCTGTTTCATTCAAATTCCTCCTTAAAATTTCTCGGCTCTTTCGAGTCTATTTTTCCTAAGGAAAATTCGCCTTAAACAGCACATGAGAGAAGGTAGTATTTCCACCACATTTCCCCAAGAAAATGCTCGGCATATTGCCATACATATTTCTCGGGTTCATCGTGCTCATGTGTAAATCCTCCGTCCTGTTTTCGTTATTATATGAAAGTCTGCTTCACCAAATACTTCATCAGTTCAACCACTCCTCAATTTCTTCATCGTCAACATCCATAAACCTTTCGGACCATTTCAGTATTCCGTGCCACAAATCAGATTGAGAGAGATTGTATCCAAGCTGCTTCGCGTATGCTTCTACCAATGCTTGTACATTTTCTGCCGTGTACTGGTCTATAGAATTCAGAGTTCTTGCGAGTCTGAAGATTTTGATGAAATCTTCGTGGGGAATGAGTACGACGAAATCATTCGAATAGGCCAAATCTCCGTCTGTTTCATTGTAGTATCTATCTGCTGCTTCCTTTGCGTTTTCTGCTGGAACCACAGAGATAGCATATTTGTACTGGTATAGGTTCATTTGTTTTCCTCCATTTCTTAGAACGGAGGATTTACAGCTGAGCACGATAAAGGACTGGGAGCATGTGAACGCCCTGAACTCCGGGCAATTAGGTTTTATTTCTTGCTTCTGCTTTTCTTGGCAGGCTTTTCTTCTGTAGTTTCCTCTACTGTCTCTTCCTGCTGTGCAGGCTCTTCCACGGTTTCTACAGTTTCGGCGGTAGGAACTTCTGGAGTAGCATTTGCTACAATTTCCAGAACCTCCTTCTTGGCGTTTTTTACGCTGTCAGCCTCCGCACATTGTAATGTCTCCAAATCCACCACTAAGAATCCATACTTCTTGTCTTTGCTGTAATACATTGTGATGACAAGGTAACGGTTTCCGGTGTGAAGGTGGAAAGTAAAGGTTCCTTTAAGCTGTTGAATATAAGTCTGCTGTTGCTCGTTCAAAACGCCAGCATCAAACAGCTTCTTCTTGGAGTTGTACTCCGTGAAACTACTGGTTCTCTTAACGGTTTCCTGGTTAGCAACGACTTCCTGGATATTTGTATTAAAATTCAACATAATATTATCTCCCTTTCATATTTAAAATTTGCATTTGGAATTTGTACTTGTGAAAAGGAGTTCAGGACATTCAACTGCTTCCAGTCCTTCGTGGTTTCAACACCACTTCGTGGTCCCATTCCTTGCCCGAGTTTCACGGACAGTATTTACAGCCTGGGCCTGTGACCCCGTTAACCTCTCGCCGCCGAAACTGGGCGGGAGAAGGCGGAACTGTATATGACCACCTCTATATTCAATTTTCAAGGTACACCAACCCTGACCACTTACTAACTGGCCCTCGTACGCCACCGCCGATTTTTGTGGAAATGTGTACTGCCGTGGCGGCTTGTAGGCTCAACAGGTCCAAACGGCTTACGCCTCCCTGCTGCCGGCTTTAACTGGGCGAGTGTTTAGTTTTCAAGGTACTCCACCCACGAAGGGTGGCGGATACAGTAACAACAGGCGACACGGTAAGTGGCGTTCCGTTGTTTTACTGTGCTATTATAGTAACACATGTATTTCGAAATTACAAGTGTTATTTTATACAAATTTATTTGGTTTTTTTGGTCGGTTTTTGTGTATATTACACAAAGGTCAAAACGGGCGGGAGAAACCACGAGATATAGTGGTTGGATAACTATTACAGGCACTGCATATAGTGGAATTGGCGAGATAAAACGACTCGGCGGCTGGTGGTATAAAGTTACCAGTGCACTGTAAAACACGAGAGAAGTGGCGTCTCGTGGGCGAGAAACGGGTTGTCACAGTATTACAGGAAACACGGAAAACCACTGTAATTATGGGGTACGAGATATAGTACCATACCCAATCGTACCCACAAGATATAGGAACTACGAGATATAGTGGCGGAGCAGGCGGAGAGGTACAAGATATAGTAGTACGATATATAGTACCAAGAATGAATATAGGTACAAGATATAGTACCCAAGATATAGTGGGTAGACATAAGCGATACCACAATATACAGTACCACTGCATCTCGGGTCGGGGAGAAGGTAAAGGTACAAGATATAGTAAACTACAAGATATAGGGTAATGATAAAGATATAAATACGAGATATAGTAGGATACAAGATGTAGTGGTTAAGCACTCGGTTACCTACGATATGTAGTAAACACACAAAGAACTACCAAGCAATGGTAATTGTACCGTATGTACCACGAGCACAACGAGAAATATACGCAAAGCACACTTTTAAGGCTAACCCCACTACACACCAACCCACCCATAAAAACGTCATCTCGCCCACGAGAGCCGGGTATCTCACGGTACCCTATTTATAGTGGTTTTGTATATACACCCTACAAGATGTAGTGATAGCCGAGTAAAACACAAGATGTAGTACCAAGTGGTGGTAATAATACCTATATAGACACTATATATAGTACCGACATAAGATGTAGTACCTGCCGAGCCGACTCGGTACGAGATATTGTACCCCGGGGTGGTACCGGTACGAGAGGCGGAGACCATAAGATGGCCACTCTCACAGTATTCTCGCCAATAAAGGCCGAGTCGAAATTTTTTCTCGCTCTATAAAGAAGGTCTCGAACCGAGCAATCACGGAGGAACGACCGAGCAATACTCTATTTGAACCGAGTAATTAGAACCGAGTATTACTCGGTTAGTACCGAGTCGACTCGATATATCTACCGAGTATTACTCGGTTTAATACCGAGAATTATTCAGTTAGTACCGAGTCGACTCGGTATAAAAATACTCGACTCGGTTCTAAATAATTTATCGAATGTCTCAATAGAGTCTTTACAAATAACTCTAATTATAGTAGAATAAAAGTAACTCGGAAGTTAGGAGGTAATGAATAATGAATAAAATCTACCTACCTGAGAAAATTGGAGGTGGGTACAGAGACTTTTGGAACTTCAAAGGTAGATATCGTGTTGTTAAAGGCGGTCGTGGAAGCAAGAAGAGCTGTACGATGGCCTTGTGGCTTATCTATAATATAATGAAGTATCCTCTCGCCAATGCTGTTGTTATCCGCCGGTACTTTAATACTCATCGTGATAGTACCTTTGCTCAGCTGAAATGGGCTATGAATCAACTTGGTGTTAAGGGTTCTTGGAAAGCTACAATGAACCCTCTGGAGCTCACCTACCTCCCGACCGGCCAGAAGATTCTATTCAGAGGTTTTGATGACCCTCAGAGTATTACCTCTATTACTGTAGAAACTGGTCACTTATGCTGGGTGTGGATTAAGTAACTTCGGTTCACACTTTAATAAACCGCTCTAATTTCTGGGACCTCCTATTTAATAGGACAACCAGAAGCCAAGCCTCTTTACATTCGGTTTCAGTTATGCTATAATAGGTGTACCACATAAGGAGGAGCTTATTATGGAAATTTGGAAACCGATTGTAGGAATACCTGGATACGAAGTGTCAAATCTGGGTAGAGTAAAGAAATTACCGTGCGGTAGAGGATTTAATAGCAAGGAACATATCAAGAAACCGACGCTGTCTGCAGACGGATATTTGCTGTTAAATTGGAAGACATCGGACGGTAAACAACATTCACGAGCAATACATAGGCTCGTGGCTGAAGCATTTATTCCTAATCCAGAACACAAAGACACGGTAAATCACATCGACGGAGATAAGACAAATAACAATGTCAATAATTTAGAGTGGGCAACTCGAAAGGAGCAGTTGACTCATGCGTATGCTCACGCACTACGAGTTTCTCACAAGGGTAGTAAAAACTGCAACTCTAAATTATCCCAAGACGATGTGATGTTTATTCGTACTCACACAGTAAAACGAAGTCGAACTCACGGAATTCCATCCATGGCGAAGAAGTTCGGAGTGAGCTACGAAACGATTTACAATGTATTATCAGGTAAATCCTACAAAGAGGAAGGTTCAACGACTATCCCTAACGGGAGTACACCTAAGTAGGTGGAAACGGGCGGCTCTGTCTATCATTCAGTATTCAGCATTTAGATGATAGGCCAAAGATATAGTCTACTCTATATAGTAATATATAGCAGTTCATAAGAGAACGGCTTGGAATTAACGACTCCAGGTGAATAATTAGTATGCGAAGAGGCTTTCCAGATTACTGATGAGGATGAGTTCAATAAACTCGACCTTTCTATCAGAGGTTCTTTACCTCCTGGATACTTTAAGCAAATCACCTTTACCTTCAACCCGTGGTCGGAGAACATTTGGATTAAGAAGAGATTCTTTGACGCTTACGAACGAGGAGAAAGAAAAAATATACTTTGCCTCACCACCAATTATATGTGCAATGAATTTTTAGATGATGCCGACCGAGAAGTATTTGAAGAGATGAAAGCTAAAAACCCTCGTCGATATCAAATTGAAGGTCTCGGAAATTGGGGTATCGCAGAAGGGCTTGTTTATAACAACTGGGAAGAACTTGATTTTGATATTCAGAAACTTCGTTCAATGACTGATAGAGGAGATAGACCTATCTATCGTGAACTATATGGTCTTGACTGGGGCTTCTCTAATGACCCGACAGGCTTCATTGCGTGCATGGTAAATGAGAAGACGAGGGAAATCTTTATCTTCGACGAAATATATGGGTACAGGATGACAAATCTCGAAATAGCAAACAAGCTGAAAGAGAAGGGCTATGATAAATGTCTTATTATCGCGGATAGTTCTGAGCCTAAATCTATTGAAGAGGTTCGTCAGGCGGGTATTCAGAGAATTCGTCCTGCTAAGAAGGGCCCTGACTCTGTTAGAGCAGGTATTCAGAAGCTCCAAGATTACCATATTTATGTTCATCCGAGATGCACAAACACTTTGATAGAGCTAAATAACTATGTCTGGGATAAAGACAAAGACGGTCGAGTTCTCAATCAGCCTGTAGATGATTACAACCATCTAATGGACGCCCTTCGGTATGCGTGCGAAAAAATCGGACAAAATAATTTCAGTTTTTAAGAGATATTTTTATCGAAAACTCTTTACAAACCGAGTGGTATTTGTTATAATATTACTATAATGTAGAAGGGGGTAGGTCTATGACGACTGTAGATATTTCATTGTTAGTAGTGCTGATTGGTCTTGTTGCGTCCGCATGCAGCATTGCAGCATTCTTTTTAGGGAGAAAAAAAGAGGCGACACAGGATGGACAGAAATCCGGTGCTATTGAAACAGATATTAAAAATATTTCTCGTCAGATAGATGAGATGAAAACCTCCTTCGACAGAATGAATCTAAAAATGGACGCCGTCGATGAAAAAAGAGAAAGTGAATATAGAACTATGCTTGTTAGCGTGACAGAACTATCTGCTAGCTACAAGTCGCTTCACAAGCGTGTTGATGCTATCGAGCAGAAACTTGATTTTAGACAGGAGAGGTGATTAAATGTTCTGGATTGGACAGAGTCAAACGGAGATTATCTCAAAACAAATCGCAGATGATTCTCCTCAAGGAAAAGAACAGACAGCATTCCTTACCACAGTTATTTCTGAATTTGAAGGAAGCGAGTTCAGAAAATATATGGATGTTGCTTGGAGATACTATAAGAATGAGAATGACATCCTGGAGAAGAAGAGACAGGTTATCGGTCGTGATGCTGAAAACAATGCTGTCCTCATGGAGTCGAAAGTTCTTACGAATAACAAGCTGTGTCACAACTTTATGAAGAAGCTTACTCGTCAAAAGATTGGATATATGCTTGGTAAGCCTTTTACATTGAGTGCAAATAAGGAAGACGATTTTAAAGCAAAAGAGATGTTCAGTCTCGTCAAGGAATATTTCGGAAAGGACTTTTTCAAGCTCATTAAGAATGTCGGTCGTGATTCCATCGTTAAAGGTATCGGCTGGATTCATGTATATTATAATGAAGAAGGAAAACTCAAATTCATGCGTTGTGCTCCAGAAGAGGTTATTCCTCTTTGGGCAGACAGCGACCACACGGAGTTAGATGCAGTTATTAGAAAATATACTGTAGAAAGATACCATCAAGGAAGAAAGACCTTTCTTAAGTTTGTGGACTATTACACAAAAGAGGGCGTCTATCATTATAGGTACAATGATAATGGTTCTCTTGTTGTCGACGAAGAAAAGGGTATGCTCTCGCCCAATTTCTCTGTTAAGAGTGTAGGACAGGACGGGAAAGAACAAGAGATTGGCGTCTCGTGGGCAAAAATTCCATTTATTCCCTTTAAGTACGACCCTGACGAACAAAGTTTACTGGTTCGTATAAAGTCTCTTATTGATGACTACGACAAGAAAACAAGCGGAATTGCAGACAATGTAGACGACTTCCCTAATTCCATCACAGTGGTTAAAAACTACGACGGAGCATCTAAGGAAGAGTTCGTTCACAACAAGAATCAGTATCGAACCATTTTCGTACAGGGTGATGGTGATGCTCGTGCAATGGAAACTCCTCTTAATATAGAAGAGGTGGACAAACATCTTCAGCGTCTTCGTGAAGATATTTACGAATTCGGTCAGGGTGTTGATACTGCTAATAAAGATATCAGAGATACTTCAGGCGTTGCTCTTCGTTTCCTTTATGCTGACCTGGATATGGACTGTATCGATTGGGGTAGCGAATGTGAGTGGTCGCTGATGTCGCTTATCTGGTTCATTCAGCAGGACCTTATCGCTCGTGGCAAGGGCGATTTCACAGATGTCAGCTACAGCATTATCTTCAACACAGATGTCATCATCAATGAGACTGAGACAATTCAGAACTGCTTTACCAGTGCTGGAATCATCTCCGGACGCACTATTGCTGATAATCATCCTTGGGTATTGAATGCAGACAAGGAAATGAAGGACTTGCTGGACGAGCAAGGAGATGTTCTTGACCTTGAGTCCGAATACGGTGAGAAGATAGCTAAGACAGCGGAAGGTCAAACGGTACCGAAGATATAGAAGGTGATTAAATGAAAGGTAGAGATTATTGGGAAGAGCGAATGACGAATGCGACACTCGCATCTGAACGCTCTGTCCTGGAATATGAGCAGATGCTGCTTGAGGCATACGAACTTGCTTTAATCGAAATCCGCAAAGAGATTGATTCTTTCTTTCAGAAGTACGCCAAAGACAATAAGGTGCCATATTCAGAAGCTCGTCGCAGATTAACTCTTGCTGAAAAGAAGAGTTTTCAGACGATGCTTAAGGAGTGGTATTCTATTGCATCTGAAAATGGGTACCCTGCAGAATACAAGCAGTACCTGCAGGAGCTCGGAAAGAAAGTTTACATCACTCGTCTTGAATCACTGGAAGCATCTATCCGGTACGAGATTGAAAAGTTAAAGACCAAACAGTATCAATGGATGTCAGACCTTATGGCTACAAACTATATGGCAGGGTATTACACCACTTATTATAATGTAGCCCAGGGTCTTGAGGTTTCTGTCAACTTTGCGACGGTGGACAAGACAGGTATCGAAAGAGCTGTCAAAGAGAGATGGGACGGACGAAATTATAGTGACTCGGTATGGAATGATAAAGCAAAGCTCATAGAAGCAATACAAACCATTCTTCCTCGGTCATTTTCAATGGGTCTTAATTCTAAAACTCTCGGTGATATGCTAGCAAAGGAACTCAATGTATCTAAAAATCGAGGAAGGTCTCTTGCAAGGACGGAAATCAATCATCTTTGCAATCAGGCCAATCTTGATGTCTATAAAGCGTGTGGAATAGAGAAGTATCAGTTCCTCGCTACTCTGGATATGAGAACATCTGAAATCTGTCGTGGTATGGACGGATTCATCGGAAATGTGTCACAGGCCAAAGTCAATGTCAACTATCCTCCGATGCATGTCAACTGTCGTTCTACCACCATTCCCTATTTCGAGGACGACGATACTTTAGATAGAATTGCCAAAGACGAGACAGGCAGTAATATCAAGGTTCCGAGACGCATGACCCAAGAAGAGTGGATTAAAAAGTATGTTCCTGAGGAACAGAGGGATAAATTGCTAAAGTTTCAAGAAAGATATTCAAGAGACGAGTAAATATTTAGAGAAAACTCTTTACAAATTGCTTTAGACATATTATAATATATTTGAACCGAAAGGTTTCAGATATTCATTCAGGTGGAGCTGACCACCGAAAAAGAAGCGAGAATGAAAGGAGAACACACTATGAACAAGGAATCCCTAATCGCAGCAGGCTTCACAGAGGAGCAGGCAGCTAAAATCATGGAGATGCATAAGAAAGCCATCGACGGTAACTATGTACCGAAAGCAACTTTCGAGGCAGAGCGTGAGAAGTGTAAAAACCTGACCGCCCAGGTGGCCGAACGAGACAAGCAAATCGCCGAACTCGGAACTTTCAAAGGTACTGCGGAACAGCTCCAAACGAAGGTAGCAGAACTGGAGAAACAGAACAAAGAGGCAAAAGACAAGTTCGAAGCCGACTTGTTACAGGCTCAAAAAGAGGCTGCCATTAGGTTTGATATAGCAAATTCTGTTATCGACCCTGATGATGTCCTTCCGAAGCTGGACCAGTCCAAGATTGTTTTCAAGGACGGCAAAATCGTCTCGGGTTTAACTGAACAGTTAGACGAACTGAAGAAGTCCAAACCTCATTATTTTAAGACGGAGAAGAAAGACCCGGAAGGTATCCCTCAAGGATGGTTATTCGGTAAGACTCCTCCCGAAAGCAGCGATGAGGGTGAGAGTGGTGGTGAGAAGTCTGAAGCAGAACTGTTTGGCGAAATGCTAGCAGGTTTTAAACTCAGCAGTACCACAGCAGCTGAAAAAGCTGCAGAAACCTATTTCAAATAATTTAAGGAGGTAACTTAAATGGCAGTAGAGTATAAGCATCAGGATTATACGACTGGCAAACAGATTCTTGTTTTTCCTGACCACTATGTAGGTGTCGCTCACACATTCAATCAGAACGATGCCGCAGCCGTTACTGTAGATGGTCGTAAGATTATCAAGGCCGGCACAATTTACCCTGCAAATGATGAAACCGCTATTGGAGTTGTATTCAGCGACATGGATGTTACTGACGGTGACCGTAATGGTACTATTATCATTCACGGATTCATTAAGAAAACAGCACTTCCTGCAACTCCGTCCGCCAACGCAATTGCAGCATTGAACATGATTAAGTTTCTACCTCTCTCGGCGGTAGAAGTAGCACTTGTTGCAACCCCATTGACGATTGCCAACGGAGAAGCCAAGGACAAAACTCATAGTATTGTTGTTGGTATTACAGGAACTACTTTCCGACCAGAAGCGAGCACGCTCACTAACTGGACTATTACAGGGGAAGCTACAACTAAGGTCGAAGTTGTGTCAATCACTGTGTCCCCTGATGGTAAGTTTGTTACTATTAACACTAAAAACTCAGCGGCCACTACTGAGGGTAGTGTGACAGTTGTTCCGCTTGCGGCAGCTACAAGCACCGGAGATGTTCCCACAACTGCTACCACTATCGTTAATGTTCCAGCAGCGGGTTAATAGGGAAGGAGAATGAACAATGGCTAAATCTATTTTTGATATGATTACGGCTCAGGCTCTCGCTTCTTATTACGAGAAACTTGAGACAAACCGTATTCCTTTGCTCGGCGAAGGTCTGTTCCCTGCTGACAAGAAGATGGGATTGAAGCTCGAGTGGATTAAAGGCTATGACAACCTTCCGGTCGCTCTTCAGCCTTCTGCATTTGATGCGAAGCCTTTGCTTCGTGACAGAGGCGGAGTTTCCACTGAAAGCACTCGTATGCCTTTCTTCCGTGAGGCAATGAGACTCGGTGAAGAAGACCGTCAGCAGCTTCTCATGTTTATGGAAGCTAACAATAACGCATACGCTCGTCAGATTATCACTCGTATCTTCGATGATACGAAGTCCCTTATCGACGGTGCTATGCTCGTCCCTGAAATCATGCGTATGGGTATCCTGACCACAGGTGCGTTCACTATCAGTTCTGCATCTGATTCCGGTCAGGCTGTCAACTACTCTTACAACTACGACCCGAACGGTACTTGGGCGTCTAAGAACAAGATGACTCTTACAGGTACTGACAAGTGGTCCGACCATGCTAACTCTAATCCTATTCAGGACATTTTGGATGTTAAGCGTGATGCTGCTAAACGTGGTATCAACCTTACTCGTGCCATTATTGGCTACGGTACCTGGTTAGACATCATGCAGAATGCCAAGATTAGACTTGGTATGTATCCGCTTGCTCAGCAGGCTGCCAATGTTATTGTCACTGACGACCAGGTTAAGACTTATGTTGAGAGCGTCATCAAGATGAAGATTGTGGTGTACGACAAGATGTACAAAGACACTCTTCAGACAGACCAGTATTTCTATCCGACCTCCGGATATTGTACTCTTATTCCTGACGGTATACTTGGCAAGACCTGGTACGGCACTACTCCGGAAGAAGCAGACCTTATGTCTGGTAGCACTCTTGCCGATGTTCGTATTGTCAACACTGGTGTTGCAGTGTCCACTGAGAAGATTGCTCTTCCTGTAAACATCATCAACTGGGTATCCGAAATTGTTCTTCCGTCCTTTGAAAATATGGACAAAGTGTTCAATATCGTGTACTAATAGAAAAGGAGGGTATGAGATATGGCAGAAGTTAAGTTTTTCAATACTGTAAAGTATAAGGGTGTTCGCTACCCTGCTCATACTCCTTTTCAGGTAGCGGATGAGGATGTTGATAGCCTGGTTAAATCCGGTGCTATCGTCCTCGTAGCTCCGCAGGCCAAAGCAGCTGAGAGCAAAGGCGACGAAGACAAGAGTCTCGATGAGATGACTGTCAACGAACTCAAGGCCTATGCTGCTGAAAAGGAAATCAATATCAGCAAGGTCGAGAAGAAAGCTGATATCTTGGCTGCTATCAAAGCAGCTGAGGGCGAAGGCGACGAAAATGAGTGATTGGAGGTGAGGTCGATGGCATATCTGGAATTGGTTAAAATAATCAAGCAGAAGCAAACGAAGGTAGCGTTCACAGACGACGATATTCTTGCTGCTCTGCAAGAGGTCGAACAGGTTATCAAGAACTACTGTTCTATTCCGACTGTTCCGGACGCACTCAGGTACACCTGGTGCAATATGTCCATCGACCTCCTTCTTTACAATCACGAAGTCAACACCACTCCGAACGATGTCTTAGAAGCATTTGACCCGAGCGATGTGTCCACCATTAAGTTGGGAGACACTTCTATATCACTCGGTGATAAGTATCGGAACAACGCAAGGAGCAGAACCCTTCAGAGTCATCAGGCGAATCTGGACGCAATCGTCACTAATTACAAAGCCCAGCTAAACCAGTTTAGGAGGTTGTGGTGATGAGATTAGGTGATTTTTCAGGAATCATAACGACGATGTTTACAGATAAGATGGACATAACCCGGTATATTGAAGTTACCAACTCGGACGGCACAACAGAAACCAAGCTTCCTGACAATCCATTATATGTAGATGTCAACTGTAGAATCTCGTTTGTGTCAGAAGAAAGCCCAAAAGATGGAGAAGTCGACGACAACCCTGTAAAGATTACGCCGAAAATCTTTTGCAAGACGACAGCAGATATCCAAGCAGGGGACTATATTACAGTTCGTAGATTTGACGATGATGGAAACATCATGGCCACATTTTCAGGGCAAATCGGGTTACCCTCTATCTATCCTACTCATAAGGAGGCATTGTTCCTGATAAAGGAGAGTGCTTAAAATGAGCGGAAGCGGATTTGATTATAGCAGTTTCTTGAGATACAGGAACAGCTTCAACAAGATGTATCAGCAATTCGACTCCTGGCTTAATGCTTTCCTCCTAAAAGAGGGTATGCGGTTCATAGCTGGAGTCAAACCAAGAACTCCGGTAGATACTGGAGATTTAAGAAATCACTGGCAGTTAAACGGAATAACCCGAAGTGGTAATACTCTAAACTGCTGGTTCGTCAATACAATGTACTATGCTACCTTTGTAGAGTATGGGCACGCAAAACCGTACAAATCGGGAGCAGCAGAAGGTAGCGCCGACTGGGTTCCGGGTTACTTCATGATGACAGTAACCTTAGACCAAATAGAACGCTCAATGCCTGCCAGATTCGATTCTGCATTCAGGCAATTTCTGTTAGGACTGGGGGTGATGTAAATGGCAGTATTGACAGGAGAGGAAGTTGTCAGCGGTGTTGCTATCAATATTAGAGCAGCATTCACAACAACAGAACTCAAAGCTATCTATAAAGATACTCCTCTTCAGAACATCAAGAAGCCATACGCATTCATTCATCAGATAAATGCAGAGCACTTGAATGAGATGAGAGGAAGGGCAGAACACAATTTCATGATAGATGTCAGAGTTCATCCAGAGGATACTCAGACAAATATCCAGACCTGGGCCAGAGCAACAGCAACTAAAATGCTCGAAGCCTTAAACATCATCACCGTTAGCGGACAATCCGTTAAGAGTCGCGGCATCGAGTGGAAAGTGGAGGACAATGTACTTCATGTAATCACGAGATACGCATATAAGGTAATTCATGTAGAAGAACCTATACCTGATATGGAAACTCTGTTGTACGGTGACCACATCAAATAATTTTAGAAAGGGTGATAAAAATGCCAGCAGGTGGAACTTGGACAGTTCAAAATAAACAGAGACCGGGTGCGTATATCAACTTCGTAGCCGTTCCGAAACCCGAAGGCACTATCGGTGACAGAGGCGTCATGACTGCTTGTCTTCCGATGACCTGGGGTCCTGCCGGTCAGCTCATTACTCTCTATGGAGAGGATTTGCTGAATGGCAAGAGTCTTGCCAAAGTGGGTTGTACCGCTCGTGACACAGACGAATCCCTTCCGTATCGCTTGGCTCTCGCGGGCAGCTACAAGGCTCTGCTCTTTAGGGCGGATACTGGAGGTACTAAAGCAACGAATGTCATCTCAACGGACGTACTTACTGCTAACGCCAAGCATGCAGGCACTACAGGTAACAGCATTTCAATCGTTATCACAGCAGACAAGCCTCAGGCGGGTCAGTACACCGTAGACATTCTTTTCAAGCTCGTTCAGCAGGAGTCTTTCGTCGTATCCGAACTTGCTGATTTCAGTGATATCGAATCTGAGTGGGTAGACTTCATTGTCCCTACATCTCCTTCGTCTACTGAAATTCCGGTAACTGCCGGTGCAGTTCTGTCGGGCGGTACCAATGGTACAGTTAATGGCGAGACGATTTATCCTGCTTATTTCTCTGCTATAGACGGCGAGCATTGGCAGTGCATGGCAATCAACACATCGGAAGCAGTTGGTGCTCAGGTTACTGAGTTCATCAAGTTGCTCAGAGATACCAGAGGCAAGAAGGTTCAGGCAGTTGTTTACAATTATCCTGAAGCTGACTACGAAGGTATCATTAGTGTTGACCAGGGCTTCAAGACGGCTCAGGACTCGGTTACCGTAGACCTGTTCCCGTTGTATGTAGCAAGCATCACAGCAGGTGCTAATGTCAATGAGAGCAATACTGCTCGAGTTGTTCAGGATGCACTTTCCATTATCAATCCGATTGCTGAAGAGGACATCGAAGATGCACTCAAGGCAGGTAAGTTCTTGCTTTCCTATCGTCAGGACGGCGTGGTATGCGTAGAAAAGGATATCAACTCCCTTCACTCCTTCACTGTAGACAAGAACTATGCTTTCTCCAAGAACCGTGTTGTTCGTTGCTTGGATGAAATCGGTAATAAGACCGCACTTGTTTTCAATAGAAACTATTGCGGTAAAATAGACAATAACGATGTCGGAAGAAACCTGTATAAGACAGAGTTGATTTCGATGATGGACCAGCTTCAGAGCATAGGAGCAATACGCAACTTCGAAGGAACTTCTGATATTACTGTTCTTCCAGGTAATGATGTGGACAGCGTTGTCGTTGACCTGCTTGTTCAGCCTGTTGACAGCATGGAGAAACTCTACATGACTGTTAATGTGGACGCTTAAGAAAGGAGCGTGAGATAAATGAGTTATTTGAAAGCTGGAGATACTATTTCCGGTCAGGAAGCAGTCGCAAAGATGACCATCAAGAACGCTGACGGGACTTCTTCTATCGAAGATATGTTCTTCGGTAAGAATCTGGAAGCTACTTGTGAAATCGAAAAGACTGATGTCAAGACTCTAGGCAAACGAGGTGCTCAGCATAAGCCTAACGGCTGGTCAGGTTCTGGCAAAATGAAGGTGTATTATGTCACCTCCCTTTTCAGGAATATGGCTTTGCAGTACATCAAGACCGGTGTTCCTGTTTACTTCGATATCATGGTCACCAACAACGACCCGGCAAGTTCCATAGGTCCTCAGACCACAGTTCTGAAGAATTGCTCTCTCGACTCCGTTATTCTTGCTAAGTTCGATGTTGAGAGCGATGTCATGGACGAAGACCTGGACTTCACATTCGACGATGTGGATATACTCGATTCGTTCGTAGCACCTACACTCGGTTCGCTCTAATTTAGAAAAGGAGGAAATAATACCATGAATGCACTTCAACAGTTTTTGACCAAAAACTCCGTCGACAATTTTACCGAGGAAGTAACCCTCGGTGGACGCCTTAAGGACTTTAAGTTCAAAATTAAGGCCCTGACGGGTAACCAATATAACGATTTTCAGGCTCTTTGCATTGAAAATCCGAACAGTCCTAAGAAACGTAGATTCAACATCAAGAAGTTCAATGAGCTTATCGTTGCTAACTGCGTAATTGAGCCGAACTTCAAGGACCCTGAGTGGCTGAAGGAACTCGGTGTCGCAGATGCAACTTCCGCTATCTATAAGACTCTGCTTGCCGGCGAGATTACAGACCTTGCTGAAAGAGTACTTCGTTTGTCCGGATTTGACAGAGATATCGAAGAGGAGATGGAAGAAGTAAAAAACTAATGGCGGAGAAGGACGGCGACACTTGGTACTGCTTTTATGCAGTAATGAAGCTTCATTGGAAGCCGTCCGAGTTTGCCTTCCTTCCTCCGCAAGATAGAGCTCTAATGTATGCCTTCATTGATGAGAAGCTGCGTGAAGAAGAAAAACAGCAGCGTAAACTCAAATCCCAGAGGAGTCATAGGAGAGGGGGTCATCGGTAATGGCAACTATTAGAAACTCTATTAGCTTACAGGACCGAATGACCCCTGTTTTTCGTTCCATCATTAAGTCGATGGATAGCACACTCAGGGTCATGAGAAATCTGGACCGTCAAGCTAATAAGGGTGTGCAAAGCAGGGCATATAGAACCGCAGAAAGAGATATCAAACGAGCAAACAATGAACTCATTCGTATGCAGAATAATCTGAGCCGAGCAGATAAGGCAGCAGGAAAACTCGCTGCCTCTACCGGCAAGGTATCGACTAATATGTCGAGGATGGGTTCAGGAGGTTTCAATCTTAGTAATCTTGCTGCGGGCTTATACTTGCTGAAGAATATAGCAAATACACTATCTGATATCATGGAAATTCCTGATACCATGAACGCAATTCAGTATCGTTTGGATACTTACGACACCACTGCTCTTTCGGGAGACCAGCTGTTTGATGCAACTTATCTTGCAGCGCAGCGTTCTCGTTCAGACCTTGCTAGTACAGCCAGCCTGGCATCTCGTATCTTGGTATCGGGTGCTACAAACGGTAGCGGTGCAGAGGCGATAAACCTCGCAGAATTGCTGAATAAAGCATCGTTCTTAGGTGGTTCTTCTTCTGGAGAATCTCAAAGAGCATTGCTTCAGCTGTCACAGGCTCTTGCGTCCGGAACATTACAGGGCGACGAGCTTCGTGCTATTCGTGAGCAGGCTCCTGGTTTAACAGATGTTCTTGCTCGAGGCCTGTCCAGCCTGGCAGAACGAGGAGCACTACCTGAAAAATTCATCGGAATCACAATGGGTGACCTTAAAGCACTCGGTGCAGAAGGTGAACTCACAGCGGAGAGAGTTATAGCTGCTTTCAAAGAGATGGATACTTATGTCAATGAGACATTTGACAAATCTCCGAAGCAGTTCGGTCAGGCTGTTGCAGGTATCGTCAATGTCTGGAAGAGATGGCTGAAGCTAATGTCGCAAGGTGACAATGCTCTTGCTAAAATCAACGAGAAGGCTTGGCAGTTGCTTGAATGGTTTGAATCTACAGACGGTCAGGCGTTCATGGAAGGTCTTGCTAAAGGCATCAACCTCGTTGTAGATGCTATTATGCAACTCATAGACTGGATAGGACAACTGATAGACTGGATAGGACAACTGATAAACCGGTTAGGGACAGCTGACGAAATCGTAGGTTCTATTTGTGGAACATTTATGTTCCTCGCATATCTCATTTATGATGTGGTAATCGGCGCAATCATGGCATTCGGTCTTGCAGGTGTTGGAGCGGGTATGCTCGTTATCTTGGCTCTGCAAGCCGTTGTTCAGATGATTATGTGGGTAGTCCTTGCCATTTGGAGTGCCATTGTTACCGTATATAATGTTCTCTACTCTATCGTCAAGGGTGCTTGGGGCCTCATCAAGGGTGCGATAGTGGGTATCTACCAGCAATTTGTTTGGCTTGGCCAAGGCATTCTTGGTATATTGTACGGGATTGCTTCTGCAATTGACTTTATTTTCGGCTCTAATTTAGCGGATACTGTCGGCGACTGGATTGACGATTTAGGCTCGTCCGTAGACGAACTCAATGAAAAACTCGACCCGCTCGGAGAGTTTAAGGACATTGGAGACCAGTGGAAAGACTCTTACGGTACACTCGGCGATATGTGGACAGGAAAAGGAGAGTATGACGATTGGAATATTACAGACAACATGCGTGATGTTTGGAACGGCGGTAACTCAATGCTGATGAGTATTTGGGGTTGGGGAACCAACAAAATGGTAAACCCAATGGACGGTTGGAACAGCGGATACGATTTCGGTTCAGGATTAGTCGATAACATTGCAAATATGGGAATATCTATGGACCTAAGTAATATTGAGGATGCATTAAATAACGGTGTTCATGTTGGTGGAGGAGACCTGGATAGCATCGGTTCTATCAAGAGCGATGTCGATATTTCAGACCAGGATATTCAGCTACTCAGAGATATCGCTGCTCGTGACTTCTTGCTCAACCTGCAGACAGTAACACCTACTGCAAATGTCACTTTCGGAGATATTCACGAAACAGCAGATGTCAACAAGATTCTCGGTGTAATCGAGGATATGGTTGAGGAACAACTCGCGACTTCACTTGTCGTGGGATGATAGGAAGAGGAGGAGTAATAAATGGACATTGGATTTTTCATAAACTATGATAACCAGGTTGTTCAGCTTCCTGTCAATCCTGAGAAGGTAGAGGTTAAGTATAGCGGTAATAACAGTACGACTGAGATTATTCAGTTGGGTGAAATCAATCTCCTGAAGGATAGAAAGTTAGCTGAAATATCATTCAAATCTTTCTTCCCTCAGGACGATTGGTTCCCCGCTGTTAGAACCAGAGGTCAGTTTAAGACACCGGACTTCTACAAAGAATTTTTCGAGGGGATACAGAAAGACAAGAAACCTTGTCGACTCATAATAACAGGACTCAACATTACGATGAAGGTCTCAGTAGAGAACTTCTCGTATTACCACCAGGGTGGAGACCACGAAGACGCATACTACTCTATCGATTTCAAAGAGTATAGAGATTATCACATTATGCAGATACCGATTGACCCTTCCCTTAAGCGTCTGACAGCTACTAAAGCAACGACTCCGACACCTGCAAAACCTGCTACTCCTGCACAGATTACCAAAGGTTGTGATGTCATTCTAAATGGTAGAGTCCATTATGACTCATACGGCTCTAAGCCTGGAAAGACATTCAGTAACTATAAAGGTAAAGTCAATTTCATAAATATGAAGGGTTCTCATCCTTATCATGTAACCACTCCGTCCGGAGGCTGGTTGGGATGGGTTACCAAAGAAAGTGTGGTGTTAGCATGAGCATATACGCCACACTTTATGATAATCGAAACGAAAAAGCATACGATATTTCAGAGGTTATTAGCAACCTGGAGATTTCAACGAAGATTCAGGACGACCCTGGAAAGTGTACCTTTGACCTCATAAAATGTGACGGACTCGAATTTTGGGAGGGTGCTACTGTATCCATCGTTTACAACGGTGTGAAGATGTTCCGAGGATTTGTCTTCTCTAAAAAGAGGAACAAAGATGTAGACATCATTTCAGTCACCTGCTATGACCAGTTAAGGTACCTGAAGAATAAAGACTCCTATGTGTTTGAGAATATGACAAGTGACCAGATTTTCTCTAAGATTTGTTCCGACTTTGTTCTTAAGCATAGGGTGGTAGACAAGAGTTCATACATCTGTGCCCCAAGAAGCAACGATGCTACTATCTTGTACGACATGATTAAGAAAGCACTCGATGACACACTCATCAACAGCAAACAGTGGTTTATTATCAGAGATAATTTCGGAGTGTTGGAGCATATCAATATTTACTCTCTTCAGACAGGTATCATGCTTGGAGACGAAAGTGGAATCACAGATTTCACTTATGAAACATCGATTGACAAAGATACCTACAATCAGATTAAACTTTACAGAGATAATCAGACATCAGGTAAGAGGGAAATCTTCATTGTCAACGACACAATCAACGGCGGTAACACAATTAAGGCCTGGGGTATATTACAGATGTACGAGAAAGTGGACGAGAAGCTTAATCTCGCCCAGATTGAACAGAAAGCAAGAGGAATGTTAAGCCTATACAATAATACTAAGAGAAGCCTAAAAATCGAGGCTCTCGGAGTACCAAATGTATGTGCTGGTTCGATATTCAAGTGTTCAATTAAAGACCTTGGAGACCTTTCTATCAATAGGTATATGCTCGTCACTGCTTGTACTCACAAGATTGGAAACGGGGTGCATACCATGGAACTTGAAACGGAGGTGATAATAAATGGCTGATGCATCAAGACTGGTGAAAGCAATGCAGAAAGCATCAAAAATACCAGAAAATGAAAAGGTGGACTTGGTTACAGGAACAGTCACCTCCGTCAATCCGTTGAAGATAAAGACAGGCAAGATAGAACTAACAGAGTCATTCCTTGTTCTGGGTGCTTTATGCAAGTCTACTATTATTAAAATACCTAAGAGAGACGCTTATACTCACAAGCACAAGATACCGCAGCACACCACAGAGCCTGCTGGTACTGGACCACATACTCATGTTATCAACGAGTTCTACTCTGAGGTTGCGTTACCTGACATTCTGCTTTGGCGAGGATTACAGGTTGGAGATGAAGTATATATGATACGATTCTCAGAGGGTCAAAAGTATTATGTATTACAGAGGAAAGAGGGGATTACATGATTCCGCAAACTCTAAATGAAGAGAATTTAATTGACATCGAGGAATATGAGTCTCCTCCGTCTCTTACTTACCGACTGGACTTTACCAATCGAAGAATAATCGGTAAGGTAGATGGCAAAGAAGCTGTTATGCAGTTCATCAAGAAAGTCCTGAATACCAGCAAGTATGCTTATGAGATATATGATTGGTATTATGGAAATGAACTCCCTTCTCTTGTTGGAATGTCCTACGACTACATCGTGGTTGAGGCTCCAAGAATCATCGAGGAAGCATTGCTCGTAGACGACAGAATAACCTATATAGACCAGTGGAGTTTCAAAAAGGTTGCTGTCGACGCTATAGAGATATCTTTCCTGGTTCATACCATTTATGGTAACATCAAATACACTAAGGAGGTGGCGGCATGATTGGAGATTATTTAGAGGTATATACTTTTGATTACCTCATGGAACAGGCTTTGAGTCAGGTTCCGAATACAGTAGATAAAAGACAGGGAAGTATCATTTATGATGCTCTTGCACCTGCTTGCTATCGACTGGCAGACTTCTACAATACTCTGAGAAACATCTATAAAGACACCTTCGCTGAAACAGCGACAGGAGAATCTCTTGACCTCAGAGTAGCAGAACAGGGCGTAACGAGATATCCCGCAACTTTTGCTATCAAGAAGGGATACTTTGCATCCGCAAATGGGGAGCCAATGACTATTCCTCTTGGAGCACGATTTTCTACTATTTCAGACATCAATCCTATTACCTATGTCGTCACAGCGGCGTATGCAGAGGACGGAGTTGTTCAGCCTGGTTACTATCAACTGAAATGTGAGGTGGCAGGCGTATCTGGAAATGAATACAGCGGTACTCTAACTAATATCACTTATATACAAGGTCTTGCTGCTGCAACGATGCTTGACCTTATCCAACCGGCGAGAGACGAAGAAACAGACGAAGAACTCCGCACCAGATATTTTGAAAGGGTCAACCAAAAAGCATTCGGCGGTAACATCGTTCAGTATTACCAAGAACTTAGAGAGATTTCAGGTGTGGGCGATGCACAGATTTATCCTGTTTGGAATGGCGGAGGTACTGTAAAACTTAGTATCGTTGATTCTGAGTATAATCGATGCTCAACTGAATTCATCGCCATTGTTCAAAACTTGATTGACCCTGAAAATTCTCAAGGTATCACAGGAACAGGTCTCGGACTTGCTCCTATCGGACATCAGGTTACGGTCGTTACTCCGGATGAATTCGTAGCAAATATAACGGCAACGGTTGTCCTCATGTCGGGTATGTCAATCGGACAGGTTACTACACCGATTAAAAATGCAATAGAAGCATATTTTCAGACACTTAGAAAGAGTTGGGGAGCGGCGAATGAGTACAATAATTACTCTCTGGGTATCTACATATCCAGAATCACAGCTGCTATTCTGACCGTTCCTGGTGTCGCTAATGTAACTAATGTCAAGATAAATGGAAGCTCTGTTGATGTTACTCTTCAGGAGAATGCAGTGATTCAGCAACTTCCTGTGGTTGGGACGGTGACGATAAATGAGGGATAGCAGAAAAGCATCTTCGTATGTTCCACAAATCTATAAAGGTTTCACAGAAATGGAAGCCCTTATTGCTGTAGAAGATAATATCCTTGACAAAGCAGAGAATGAAAAGAAGAATCTGGAAGATAACCAGTATGTTCTGACAGCAAATGAGTACGGTATCGAGCAGTATGAAGATATGCTTGACATCATTCCGAATCCCGCTGTGGAAACACTTCAATTCAGAAGAGACAGAATTATCAATCGTCTTTCGATGACTCCTCCATTCACTTTCCGATTCTTAAAAAAGAAGTTAGATGAAATTATTGGAGTTGGAAAGTGGAAAGCATATATAGATTTCTCAACCTACACCTTGTATGTCGAGAGTTCTGCAAATAACCAGATATGGTTTGAAGAGATTCTGATTACAATGACGAATCTTAAACCTGCGAATATTGTCTTCATAAACCAACCTCTGATTACTCAGGGTCTTGTAATGTCTGAAGAAATATCGTATAGTACAATACAGTACAACTATGTTCTCGGTGTATCCTGGGTTCTCGGAGCACTGCCATTTCTAAGTTATATAGACAAGGGGGCGATAAAATTGTCAAATGTATCTTCATTGAAAGATGACCTGTTCCAAGATGTGGCGACATTCACTGCATCAGACATCGCTACTGTTCTGCTGAATGACAGTCTGAGTATCTCAAATTTCGTTACTAAACAAGCATCAGCGAATATCGTAGATATCGAGTATAATGTTCTTGCGTCTCAGATTCAGACAATCACAAACATTAAACTCAAAAACTCTTCAGGAGATGTTCTTTCCGAAGCGGTCGTTTATGTTCCTCTTCTGGAAGATGTTCTTATGAAACATACCATTACAGTTAAGGAGGAGATTGAACAATGAGTTATAATGGAAAGACCAACTGGCAAGACGGTGAAATCGTTCATGCTCAGGACATGAATCGAATCGAGCAAGGAATATTAGATGCATATGATAAGGCTAATGCAGCTTTGACAGATTATGCTCAACACGGCGTAACAATGGGTCATGAAAATGACATTTATGTCGCTAAAATTGGGTCACTTTTTGAATTTACTCCTTTAGAAGCAAGCTATGGTGGCGCTATCTATGCTATAGCTACAGACGACAATTATGTATATGTAGGAGGAGGGACAACTCAAACTGTAAGAAAATTGAAGAAAAGTGATTTATCACAAGTAGCTGAAAGCGCAAGCTATGGCGGGGATATCAAAGCTATAGCTACAGACGATGATTTTGTCTATGCGGGAGGATGGGGAGCCAAAACTGTAAGAAAATTGAGGAAAAGTGATTTATCACTAGTAGCGGAAAGTGCAAACTATGGTGGCGTTATCAATGCTATAGCAGTAGACGATGAATTTGTCTATGTGGGAGGAGGGGGAGCCAAAACTGTGAGGAAGCTCAATAAGTCCAACCTATCGAAAGTAGCGGAAAGCGCAAAATATGATGGCGATATACGAGCAATAGTAGTGGATGACAACGAATTTGTCTATATTGGTGGAGGATGGGGAACTCGAACTGTGAAGAGACTCCACAAATTCGACCTATCACTATTAGATGAAAGTGAAAGCTATGGTGGTGAGATTTATACTATGGCAATAGACGATGATTTTATCTATGTTGGTGGGGAAACTAAAGTTGTGAAGAAACTCAACAAATTCGACCTATCACAAGTAGCTAAAAGCGCACCTTATTATGGCCTTATCTATGCTATAGCAACAGACGATGAATTTGTCTATATTGGCGGGGGATGGACAGCAACTCGAATTGTAAGAAAATTGAGGAAAAGTGATTTATCACGAGTAGCGGAAAGCGAAAACTATGGCGAGGATATATGGGCTATAGCTACAGATGATGACAACGAATTTGTCTATGTTGGCGGAGGAACAACCATAAAAATCATAGAAAACCGCGATCTAATTAAGATTATAAGGAGGTATCAATAATGATATATGTGTTTGAGGGTGGTAGTGTAGTCTATGAAATGATGGCGTAAGGAAGGGGCGAAAAGGAATGGCAAAGGTATATGCTGAACTTATCAGAAAAGGACTGAAAACCATTAATGATGTTCCTGAAAGATTAAAAGCAGAAGTTCAAGCAATATTGGATGCTAACTCCAATGCTTAAACTACCACAGGTCAAATAAAAGGCTTGTGAAGGGCGTTGACTTTTAAGAAAGAGGGAATGTCTATGACAGTTGAAATTGCTCTCCTGATTTCAGGCGTATCTTTGGCATTTGGAATCTATCAGGGGATTACTAACATGAAACGAAATAACAGGCATGATGACAGAAATGATGCAGCACAGTTGACCACTGTGATTGTCAAGCTTGAAAACATTGGCAATGATATTTTTGAAATCAAGAATGACATGCGAAATGTCAAGGATGACATGAAGGACATGAATGTTCGTTTGGTCAAGATGGAACAGCAAGTGAAAGTCTTAAACAAAACTGTATTCAAGGATGGTGCTTCACATGAGTAAGAAAAAGAACAGGTTTTCCAAGTTTATTGTCACTTTGGTTGTGATTTTGAACATCCTGTTCACTGCTGCTGTCCTGTACATCTTCATGATGACAGGAAGTGAACCCATCACCTTAATTGGTGCATGGTTCGCTTTCACAACAGGTGAATTGTGGATGCTTTCAAGCATCAAAAAATCAAAAGTAAAGAAAGGTGGTAATCTCAATGAAGATTAACTGGAAACAGAAGTTGACAAGCAGAAAGTTTTGGGCAGCGGTCATTGGTTTTGTAACTGCATTGATGGTGGCTTTTGGTGTGAATGACCTGACCATTGAACAAGTGGTTGGTCTTATCACAGCAGCTTCCACACTAATTGCTTACATAATCGGTGAAGGAATGGTTGATGCTGCAAGGATAAATGCAGAAACAACCAATAATGATGAAAGTGAAGGTGAATAATCATGGATGAAAAGAAAATCATTGATGGAATCGAAATTTCCGAAGATGAAGAAATTACTGATGAAACCCTTGATGAATTAAGCAATGGAAAGGGTGAAGAATAATGGCATACACAAACAGTCCACTTGTGAACTATACCAAGTTAAGTCCGAATCATTCAGGTCAGAGAAATCACGCAATTGACACTATAACCATTCACTGTGTTGTGGGTCAATGTTCTGTTGAAACATTGGGGGAAATCTTTGCGAAGGAAAGCAGACAGGCATCTTCCAACTATGGTATTGGTTTTGATGGTAGGATTGGAATGTACTGTGAAGAAAAGAACCGTTCCTGGTGTACTTCTTCCGCATCCAATGACCACAGAGCAATCACCATTGAAGTTGCATCAGATACAACATATCCCTATGCAGTGAATGATAAAGCATATGCTGCACTTCTTGACCTAGTGACCGACATCTGCAAAAGAAACGGTATTAAGAAGCTTGTATGGTCAACAGACAAGAATCAGCGTGTTAATCACCTGAATGGTTGCAACATGACTGTTCACAGAGATTATGCAAACAAATCCTGCCCTGGTGATTATCTGTATAACAAGCATGGTGAGATTGCAGCAGAAGTCAACAGGAGGCTGAATGCAGGTGCTGCATCTTCTACATCCGAAGCACCGAAAGTCCTTTACAGAGTGCAAACAGGAGCATTCAGCGTGAAGTCAAATGCTGATGCTTTCCTGAACAAAGTAAAGACCGCAGGCTTTGATACCTATATGGTCAAGGTAGGCAATCTCTACAAGGTTCAGGTTGGAGCATACTCTGTTAAATCCAATGCTGAAAACATGATGGCGAAACTCAAGGCCAAGGGCTTTGATGCGTTCATCACAACAGAGTCTGGAACAACTGCAACCGTAAGCACCCCTGTCGCTTCTTTAGCGGTCGGAGACAAAGTGAAACTCGCAAGCGGTGCTCCGATATACGGAACATCTAAGCAGTTTCAGTCCTGGGTATATTCTTCTACTCTTTATGTCAGAGAAATCAGCGGTAACCGTATCGTGATTTCAACTCTCAAGAGCGGCGCTGTCACAGGAGCAGTAGATAAGAAGTACCTCACCAAGATTTGATTATTTCCTCCTTTTTGATAGGCGGCGTCTGAGATGGTCACTTAGGCGTCGCCTTATTTTATTTCTTGAATATTTTTAAGAAAAGTATTGACAAATCACTCAGTATGTATTACAATATAAACATAATAGAAAGGAGGGCTAATATGATTCAAATCAAAATCGGTGACCCTATTAAGTTGAAGCCGACTCCACTGTCGCCGAAATCCGGATTCATCTCGTTTCCGTACGATAGTCAATTAGTCGAATATATCAAGTCATTAGGTAACCGCGTTTACCTACCCGAATCAAAGATGTGGGAAGTACCTTTAACAGCAGTTCCTACTATATGTAACAAATTAACCACGAGAGACATTGAGATTGTGGGTGAGATGGTTAAAGAAACTAAAACCCAAGTACAACTACCAAAAGACTTTGCTTTTACGACACAGCCGTATAGCCACCAGCTGGAGGGTGTACTGTTTGGTCTGGAAAAAGGCACATTTCTTCTCGGAGACGAGCAAGGATTGGGAAAGACAAAACAAATTATAGACCTAGCTATCGCTCGTAAACATTCAGAAGGAATGAAGCATTGCTTAATCATATGCGGTATCAACGGAAATAAGTACAACTGGGTAGACGAAGTTCATACTCACAGCAAAGAAGATGCGTGGATAATTGGAACTCGGTACACAAAGAGAGCTCCCGTAAAGATGGTAGAGGGTACGAGCAAAGATAAATTAGATGACTTAATGAACTTGCCACCACACTTTTTCATTATTACTAATATTGAGACGCTCCGTGCTATGCCGACGAAGAAAGGATGGTAGAGGGTACGAGCAAAGATAAATTAGATGATTTAATGAACTTGCCGCCACACTTCTTCATTATTACTAATATTGAGACTCTTCGTGCTATGCCGACGAAGAAAGGTAACAAAATAGTCTTTCCTATCGCCGAGAGAATTCAGAAGTTATGCGATATGGGCGAAATTGGAATGATAGCATTCGATGAGGCTCACAAAGCAAAGAATCCTACTTCGCAGCAAGGAAAAGCACTCTTGTCTATTAAGCCTAAATATGCTATTCCGATGTCCGGTACTTTTCTTGTCAACAGTCCATTGGACCTTTATGTTCCGCTGAAATGGGCTGGATTTGAACAGCACAGCTTCTATCAGTACAAGCAGCACTATTGCGTGATGGGTGGATTCAATAATCAGGAAGTCATCAGTTATAAAAATCTGGACGAGATAAGAGCATTGCTGGACAAGGTGATGCTTAGAAGAACGAAAGACGAAGTTCTTGACCTTCCTCCGAAGATTCATACAGTCGAATATGTCGACATGAACAAAGAGCAAAAGATGATATACGATGAAGTGAAGAAGGAAGTCAAGAGCAACATCGATAAATTGAGAATCAGCAACGACCCGTTGTCACAGATGATAAGACTTCGTCAGGCGACAGGGTATCCTGGAATCCTTTCTTCCACAATCACTCAGTCCGCTAAGATGGACAGAATGGAAGAACTGATTGAGGAAATCACATCTGTTGGACAGAAGGCGATTGTTTATAGCCAATGGGAACAGATGACTGCAATTATTAAACAGAAACTGAAGAGATATAATCCTGCATATATTACAGGAGATGTCAAAGCAGATGTGCGTATGCAGGAAGTCGAGAGATTTCAGAACGACCCAACCTGTAAAGTTATCATCGGAACAATAGGTGCTATGGGTACCGGCCTTACTTTAACAGCAGCTTCGAATGTCATCTTCATTGATGACCCGTGGAATAGAGCATTGAAAGACCAAGCAGAAGACAGAGCACATCGTATCGGTACGAAAGGTACTGTTCGTGTCATCACAATCGTATGCAAAGATACGATTGATGAAAGAATTCTGGACCTTGTTTACAGAAAAGGTAAGATGGCTGATATGCTTATTGATGGAAAATTCGAAGTAAAAAATAAAGCAGCATTTATTGATTATTTGCTGAGTTAAGGAGGAATAAAATGGATTATCAAGAGAGAAGTCGTCACAGAATGAGAAGGCGAAAACGCAATATCCGGAATAGGAGAATAGCATTCGGCATCATTCTCGTCACAATCATTGGTCTTATGGTGTGGATATTTATACCGAAGGATATAGAAGAGAGAGAGGAGCAGGTGTCGGGTACATCAGCACCGACGAATGTTCCTTCACCTACTCTTCAGATAACGAGAGATGTTGTAACAGCAACTCCTACTCCGGAGCCTACGCCGACGAAAGAACTAGAACCTACATATACAGAAGATGAACTCTTCTGTATGGCTGCAGCTATCTATAACGAAGCTGGTGGTGATACTTGTTCAGACGAAACTCGAATGTTGGTGGGTTATGTGATATTAAATCGAGTTAAAGACCCAAGATTTCCAGATTCTATTAGAGAAGTTTTGGAAGCAAGGAACCAGTATGGAGAGTTCTACTGGACAGGAGTTAAATTCGCAGACAGAAGTTCTAAACCAGAAGAACAGCATGCGGTGGAAAGAGCATACGAGATAGCAAAGAGGGTACTTACAGAGCCCTCACCTATTCCTGAAACAGTCGTGTTTCAAGCTGAATTCGAGCAAGGAACCGGTGTTTATAAATATCAAGACGGCATATATTTTTGTCACGCAAAGGAGGTGAACTAAATGGGAGAATTAAATGCAGGATACTTGACTATCGGTAGAGCCGCCTATGTCGTCGGAGTTTCAACCCAGACGATTACTCGATGGTACAAGTGGTGGGAAAGTGATGGGTTCGAACATCCGTCAGACCTTTATCTTCCGCCTTATTACTATAAGGACAAGAGGAAGACAAAGCACTTCAAGAAAGAAGACATCATGTTCCTGAAGGAGTTCCGCAATAAGCTCCAAACTACTCACAAGGGTGTTATGGCAGACTTTAATGCTGCTTATCAGTGGGGTAAGAGAGGAGAAAAGATTCTTGAAAACAGAGAAACTAATTCTACTGAAGTCAAGAAGAAAATGAGATAATAAAATAGGAGGAAAAAATTATGGCAACACGCAGAAGCGTAAACACGCAACCCAAAGAAAGTCTTGACGACATGATTTTAATTTATGCCGGAAAGAAAGAAGAGCTTGACCCGCTCAAAAAACTGGTGGACGAATACGGAAAGAAAATCAAGTCTGAAATGATAGACAAAGACCTTTCTGAATACACCGTCGGTGATGTGAGAGCATCCATCAGTGTCACGCAGAGAGAGGACTTCAACGAACTTCAGGCGATTGAAATTCTCAGAAAGAATCTTACGCCTGAGCAATTCAGCAAGGCTGTCAAGACCAAAGAGTATATAGACGATGATGCATTTGAAGCTCTCGTTTACAACCACGAAGTAGATGCTGCTATCTTGAATCCTTGTCGTGTTCCGAAAGAGCCTACCGTCACACTTCGTCTCGGTAAGGCGAAGAAGTGAGGTGCAAGATGAAGATTATTCGTGCTGGATATGAAATCATGACACCTATTCCTCGTGACATCATTCTTAGACAGCTTGAACGCTGTGGAAGAGTATGTTACAAGAGCGAGGATAAAATCACAGAAGAGAGTGCATCTAAATTCGTGAAGGGTCTTGTAAAGAGTGGCCACGAAGCAATGATTGAGCATTTCTCTCTCACTGTCAAATTCATTTGTGACAGAGGAGTCAGCCACGAGATTGTCCGTCACCGTATCGCGAGTTATGCTCAGGAATCTACGAGATACTGCAATTATGATAAGGAAGGTTTCGGAGGCGAGATTACAGTCATTGCTCCTCTCTTTTTACAGGAAGGGACGAAGGGCTGGGACCTTTGGAAAGAGAGTTGTGAAGCAGCTGAAAAAGCATACTTCGATTTGCTTGATTGGGGATGCAGTCCTCAGGAAGCACGCTCCGTTCTTCCGAACAGTCTTAAGACAGAAATCATTGTCACAATGAACCTCAGAGAGTGGAGACATTTCTTCAAACTCAGAGCAATTGGAATCACTGGTAACCCTCACCCGCAGATGCGTGAGGTAGCACTTCCTCTTCTCAGAGAGATGAAAGAAGTTCTGCCGGAGGTGTTCGGAGATTTGGAGGAGAAGAATGGATAAGGTTCAGCGTCATACAGAGATATGCACTTATCTCTCTATTCTCTACGAAACCAAGAATAAAGATTACGGTGATAGCTTCGCCAAGTCTTTTGACGAGTACGGAATGACAATGTCCTGTATTCGTCTGGAAGATAAGCTGAATAGACTCAAAGCACTCACCGTTAAGAACCAGAGTCAGCAAGTCAAGGATGAGTCTGTAGAAGACACTTTGATGGACCTGGCAAACTATGCTATCATGACTGTAATCGAATTACAAATTAAGGAGGAAAAGAATCATGGCAAAGGTAAATAAGAAACAGTTTCCTGACATTCCGAAATGTGCGTATGCAGGAGACGAAGCAGACGAATACTGCTCTCAGTGCAACGGTGTGACGATGACAGTAGATGGAGAGGAATTCTCCTGCAAGGAGTGTCAGTCCTATACGGAACCTGAACCCGTTAAGGAAGAGGAGCCCGTAGCACCTAGCGAGAGCCACGAGACGCCACGAGACGACAACGAAAAGGAAGAGGCGGACACTTATACCACCCAAGGCATTACAACCTCAATCAAGGCCGAATCTGGGCTGAGCATTGAAACCAAAGAGGGTTGGTATCGCTTTACTTATTCAGAAGAGCGTATCGTTCCTGAGACGGCGGACATCGACAAAGAGCGTGAGCTTTTGTGGAATGATGTAAACAGAGAAGTTGACCGTCAGGCCGAGGAAGTTCAGCTGATGTTGAAAAACTAAGAAATAATCAAAAACCAGTTGTATTTCTTGCTAAAATATGTTAAACTAATAGTGCAATTGCTTAATAGGCTATTGCACTATCATTTTTAATAAACTATAGAAAGGAAGAATCGCGTATGAAAATCAATTTTGAATTAGACCCTCAGCTTTCTCTTCGTGAGAAAGGAACTATCCTTGTCTGCAAGGAATTGCTGAAGAAGGGAATCAAACCTACCATCGACAATATCAAGCAAAATAGTTACGACGCTGAAAGGTCTATTAGCACCTCCCTTCACAAATTAGCAGAAATGGGGTACTACAAAGCAGAGAAATATAAGGTTCCTGATGGGCCTGGTTTTAACTGGAGATATGAAATCCAGGAAACTCGAGAGGTGGAAAAACAATGAGAGACGATAACTATATAGTAATTCCAGGTTGGGCAATCAACCGACTTGGTCTGAAAGGAAACGAACTTCTAATTTTTTCTATCATCTACGGATTTTCACAAGACGGTGAATCTGAATTTTCAGGAAGCATCCAATATCTATGTGATTGCTTAAATGTTAGTAAACCGACGATTATAAACTCACTGAAGAATCTTGTATCTCTCGGGTACCTTACAAAGCGTTCAGAAACCATAAATGGAGTGGTTTTTAACCGGTATAAAGTTTCTTTACGGGTAGTAAAGAATTTTAACTGGGGTAGTAAAGATTCTTTACTGGAGGGTAGTAAAGATTCTTTACTGGGAGGTAGTAAAGATTCTTTACACAATAATACTAATATACAAAATACTAATACACAAAATACTAATAATAAAACATCGTCGGGTACGCCAAGGCGTTCTCTTTTCAGTGCTGAAAAAGAAGACACAAAGATGAAATCAAAAGTAGAGAAGTTCGTTTTAGAATGTTGTCGTATTTCAGATGAGTTTGAATTTGATTCGAAAGTCTCAGATAAACTCGTCGACTTCTTCAGAATGCTCGGTCAGCAAGGAACTTTCCTTCCTGAAGTAACTATAAGAGCTCAACTGGAAGAGTTATATACCTTCAAAGTGAACGAACAGATGACAATCATTTCAGATACTATTCGTTCAGGATGGAAATCACTTCGCTATGCTGCTGAAAAAGTGTCCAAGCAGGAAACTCCTTCTTTTGATACTTCAAAGCCTGGTTCATTTCAGCCAAAAGACCCAAATAACGATAGAAGAGCAGAACAATATAAAGATGATGAGGTGTTCTAATGAAACCAGAGGAGTGTTGGTACCTTGGAGTATGCCCAAAGTCTCCGGGTGGGTGTAGCAATACTTGTCTCCGGTACATAGAAATGCTCAATCTTGTACAGCAGTCTAACATTCCTGAGTCTAAATGGATTCCATTGAAGCTGAGACCTGGAAAAGACAGACCTGCATTCATTCGTTTACAGGAAATCAAAGATGACATTGAGAACTGGACGAAGAGCGGAGGTAGTCTGTATATATATTCAGACGCATTTGGTAACGGCAAGACAAGTTGGGCGATTAAGTTGATGCTCGCATATTTCAACGAAGTGTGGGCAGGTAACGGTTTTAGGCGAAGAGGAATCTTCGTTTCTGTTCCAGAATTTATGGACAGAAATAGAGAAATAATTAATAACCGTGATGAAGAATTCGTGAAAATGCGAGAAGACCTATTAAAATGCGACCTTGTCATATGGGACGACATCACATCTATTAAGCTGACAGACTTCAATCATGCAGTCCTGCTCAATTATATAGACGCTCGTGTGCTTTCGAATAAAGCAAATATATTCACGGGAAATGTGGACCACGAAGGAATGGTACGAAACCTTGGCGGACGACTGGCAAGCAGAATATGGAACGCAAGTGAAATCGTTCAATTCGTAGACCAAGATAAGCGAGGTGTCTACTATGATTGAACTGCAAGTATTGTCTAAAGTTCTGAAAGAGAGGGACGCATCTATTCTAACTCTGAATGGTATCACTGAGGATTATTTTATTACATATCCCGATGAGTACGCATTCATTATGAACCATATAAGAGAATATGGTAATGTGCCGGACAAAGAAACATTTCTGTCGAAGTTTTCTGACTTCACTATTGTAGATGTGACAGAGTCAGACAAGTACCTTATCGAGACATTTAATGAAGAGCACTTGTACTCTCTTATGGTTCCTGTTATAAATAAACTTGCCGACATTATTCAGACGGATTCAAGAGCCGCGGCGGAATATTTACAGTCGCAGTTACCTTCTCTCATGCAGAATAATGTGGTGTTAGGAGTAGACATTGTATCACAAGCCAAAGAAAGGTTGAGAGAGTGGCAAGAACGAAGAGAGAACAAGGATAGGTTCTGCATACCTACTGGATTCGAAGAACTTGATGAAATCATAGGTGGTTGGCAGAGAGGAGAGGAATTTGCTGTTATCTTTGCTCGTACTGGACAAGGTAAGTCCTGGATTCTTATTAAGACTCTTGAACACGCCTGGAAGATAGGCAAGAGGGTAGGTCTTATAGAGCCTGAAATGTCAGCAACCAAGACGGGCTATCGTTTCGATACGCTTTCCGGTAATGTGTCAAATTCTGCACTGATGAGAGGCGAAGATGAACCAAACTACGAGAAGTATATCGAGAATCTAACTAAGAATGAAATTCCGTTCTTTGTAGTAAGCCCGAAAGAATTCAGAAGAAACATCACAGTATCGAAACTGAGAGCTTTTGTGGAGTCAAATCATCTTGACATTCTCGGAATAGATGGAATCAGTTACCTAGCGGATGAGCGGAAGCAAAGAGGAGATAACAGAACTACAGGCCTAACTAATATTTCAGAAGACCTTATGGACCTGTCTATAGAACTCGGTATTCCAATTATCGTCGTATGTCAGTCAAACAGAGAGGGTGCAAAAGAAGATGATGCTCCAGACCTCGAGAACATCAGAGATTCAGATGGTATCGCATATAATGCGTCCATTGTAATCGCTGCTCGACAGAAAGGTCCTGGAATCGAACTTACCATCAGGAAGAACAGAAATGGTAAGAGCGGAGACAAACTGATTTATCTTTGGGACATCGATAAAGGGGTGTTCAAATACATTCCAAATGAGGAAGAAGAAAGAGATAATTCAGAGGACATTAAGAAAGCGAAAGAAGATTTCCAAGATGGTTCCGAGGTATTTTAAGGAAGAGGTGTTAATTTGTTTATAGTGAATGGAAATCCATTGATTGCAGATGAACAGGATGTTCTAGAAGAACTTCGTAGACAGTGCAATCTAAATGGAAACAATTTATTCAGAGTATTCAAGCCCTCTGGAAAAGACAATATAATGACGAATTGCCCGTTCCATAAAGACGGACAAGAGAGGAAACCCTCATTCGGTGTGTCTAGAATCGATGGAAAATGTCACTGTTTCACCTGTGGGTGGGCGGGTACAATAGACCAGATGATTTCAGAGGTATTTGGGCATTACGATGACGGCGGAGATTTTGGGCGCAAATGGCTTTCAAAGAACTTCCTAACAGTTGCCGTAGAGTCCAGGAAACCCTTGGAGCTGAACCTATCTCGTGGCGAGAAACGGCAAGCAATAACTTCTCCAGGTTTTACGGAAGAGGAGCTTGATAGATATAGGTACTATCACCCATATATGTATGAAAGAGGGTTAACCGATGAAATTATTGAAGAGTTTGATATTGGGTTTGATTCTGATAGTCAGTGCATTACTTTTCCTGTGTATTACGCTGATAAGACTCCCGCTTTTGTGGCTCGCCGGAGCGTTAAGGTTAAGTTTTTTAATTACCCGCAGGGAGTTGAAAAACCTGTGTATTGTGCTGAAAGATTTGTATCAGGTAAATATTCAGAAGCTATAATCTGTGAATCTTTCTTCAACTGTCTGACTTGCTGGAAGCACGGACGACCTTCAATGGCATTGATGGGAACCGGAACAGAATATCAGTACGATGTATTGAAAAAGTTGCCAGTGCGTAAATATGTATTAGCATTGGACCCGGATGAAGCAGGCAGAAGAGCAATGGCAAAGTTAAAAAGAGCTCTTAGTCCAACAAAGATAATCTCATATTTAGCAGTACCGCAAGGTAAAGATGTGAACGATTGTGATGAGTTTTTCGAAGAGTTAGAGGAATATTTCTAAGTTTTTTTAAGGAAAACCCTTTACAATTTGCTAACTATGTAGTACAATAATGATGACGGTACAAAAGTACACGCCACTATTGAAAAAGGAGGATACTATGAAACAGAGCTATTTGAACCTGGAAGTGTTCAACAAGCGGAATGGTACCACTGGTACTGTCGTCGGTCAGGACGAAACAACTATCTCAATTAAGTCGGGTGATGCTATCAAAGCAGTAACCGAAAGCACTTTCTTGAGATGGTACACTATCGTCCCTCAGGACAAGCCCGCTGAAAAAGAGACCAGCAAGGAACCCGAAATGATGCCTATGCCTGGAACCCAAGACCCGGATTGGGGAGAGAAAGCCGCAGGCAAGAAGACAGAAAAGAAAGAGGAAAAAAAGGTCGAAGAAGATAAATCTCTTCCGGCAGGGTCACCTGGAGTTGGTGAACAGCTTCGTGAGAAGTTCCTCACTCTTGTCAAGCAACAGGCGAATCAGCATCTTGACATCACATACGACGAGAAAAATCACAGAGACATCGTCAAGTATAACGGTCGGAATGTGTTCGAGTGTACTACAGCAAAGAGACGATTCAATGTTCTCTGTCATCCAAAGTCTTTGACAGCTGATAACTTCAAGCGTGCAGATAAAGTGTTCCCGAAAGAATGGGGGTGGTCACTCAGAGCCAAGTTCGTATTCACGGACATTACACAGATTCCGCTTATGAAGACAATCATCGTAGATGGATTGTTCTACAGACAGAAAGAAGAAGAAAATAATGACGCAGAATAATCTGTTATCCATTAAAAACTAAAAATTATTGAAAAGGAGAAATCACTATGCCAAGAATTAGCGTAAATGACTTTGAAAATTATCAAAGCAGTCTCAACGGGGAATGGTTCTCGTTGAAGAACGACAAAGATGTCGCTCGTGTCCAGTTTATGATGAACAATTTAGATGACCTGGAAGTGTTCGCATGTCACAGAGTTAAAATCGGAGACAAAGAAAGGTATGTCGATTGTCTGCGCACATATGACGAACCTATCGATAAGTGTCCGTTCTGTGCAGCAGGAATTCCTGTCAAGCCTGTTCATTTCGTCATCATGTATCAGCACGATGATAACAAGGTCAAGATTTGGGAGAGAGGTAGGAACTTTATCGCCAAACTCCAGAGTCTTTGCAATCGTTATCAGCCTCTTTCAGAGTATGTGTTCGAGATTGAAAGAAACGGCAGAGCTGGCGATATGGCAACACGGTATGAAATCTATCCGATGGACCGGGTCGACCCTGTAGACCTCACAGACATTGAGAAACCTGAACTTCTCGGCGGACTCATTCTTCAGAAGACTGCAGAAGAGATGGAGGTCTATTTGGATACAGGTAGCTTCCCTGCAATAGAAGATACAGCACCTACAGAGCCGCAGCCTATAAGACGCGGTGCCTCCGCAGCAAGACGAACTGAAGAACCTGCTCCTGCACCTCGTGGTAGCATATCTCGTAGAGGTGCACCCGCAGCACACGAAGGAGCTCCTGCACCTGCAAGAGGTCCGGTAAGAGGTGGTCGGAGAGAAACGGACAGGGAGGTTTTCTAAATGGCTGGATTGCTCAAGAGTTTACCTCCACGAGCAACCAGACAGTCTGATTCCGCTATTGTTTCCAAAGCCTCTAAGTCACGGACTGTGACACCGACGGTAAAAGGCGACGGCAAGGGGATATACGATAGAATATCTACTATCTCCGCCGTCGTCTCTACCAAACTCGGTAAGTACGCAGACCAGTACCTTTTACTCAGAGACGAGGCTTCCGTTGTAGATTATTTCAGAGCCATTATGGAAAACGGGTCCGGAGCAATAGATACGGAGACAGACTCTCTTGATGCTATTTTGTGTACTCTTGCTGGAGTCTGTCTATATACTCCTGGACAGAAACCTGCCTACATACCGATGCATCATATCAGTTATGTGACAGGAGTGGAGTCAGCAAATCAGGTTGAAGACAGCGTCGTTCGAAAGTGTTTACAGGAATGTGAAGACGCTGGCGTCAAGTGGATTATGCACAATGCCAAGTTTGATATAAGAGTTCTCTTCAACACACTCAATGTAATGGTCAGTTGCTATTGGGATACTATGCTCGCTGCAAAGTGTCTCAACGAAAATGAATCAGCAGCGTTGAAAGACCTGCATCTAAAGTATTGTAAAACTCAAGACACTGAGTCTCTTACATATGAGAAACTGTTTGAAGGTATTCCATTCACTCAGATTCCTATCTCAATTGGTTATCTGTATTCAGCAGGTGACGCAATTAAGACTTGGGAACTGTATGAATTCCAGAAGCAGTATCTCAACAGAAAGAACCTACCAGGACCGTTTGAAGTATTCAGAAACATAGAGATGCCTCTTATCCCTATTGTTGCTGATATGGAGAATACCGGTATTACTTTGGATATGGAATTTGCTCAACAGCTTTCGGATAAGTACAATGCTATTCTGAAAGAAAGAGAAGCTAAATTCTACGAAGTGCTTTCGATGTATTCAGAGGAAATTGAAAAGTATAAAGCAAAGAATCCGAACCATAAATTGTCCGACCCTGTTTCCATAAACAGCCCGACGCAAATTGCTATCATCCTCTACGATATACTCGGACTTACCTCTCCTGACCCGAAGAAGCCGAGAGGAACAGGTGAAGATATTTTGCTTGCTCTCAATGTTCCGCTTTCACAAGCAATCTTGGATTACAGAGAGACAGCAAAGCTCTTGTCAACTTATGTGGATAAACTTCCGACAGTAGTTAATCCAAAGACAGGAAGAATCCATTGTAGTTTCAATCAGTACGGAGCAGCAACGGGTCGGTTCAGTTCTTCAGACCCAAATATGCAGAACATTCCATCTCACAATAAAGAGATTCGTAAAATGTTTAGCGCTGCAAAAGGTCATGTTCTCATCTCTTGCGACTTTTCACAGCAGGAACCGAGAATTCTTGCTCATTGTAGTAATGACCAGAATTTGATTGATGCGTACAAAGAAGGAAAAGACATTTACGCCTGGATTGCTTCTTCCATCTATAAAGTACCTTATGACGAATGTAAGGAGTTCCGACCGGACGGTACAACGAACCCAAAAGGTAAGGAACGACGCTCATCGGTTAAGAGCATCATTTTGGGTAGACCGACAGTTATGCCCCACTATTCAGAAATGGGTAGTGCAAACCTTGTGAACCCTATTACTCAGGGGTGTGCGGCGTAAGCCGTGCTAACGGTGAAACCCTGTACGCACAGGGCAATACCGTGCCAAGTTCATTATTTTGACTTTGGTTGGAAGTATGAAAAGGTGTAGAGACTAATTGTACGCCGGAGGATGAGTTACCGGTGGAAGCGCAAGGCACCCGAAAGGGTGAAGAGATAGTCCACACCAACAGTAATGTTGGATTATGTGATAATGTATGGACGCGGTGCAAAAGCTATCGCAGAGCAATTAAATTGCTCGACGAAAGAAGCACAGAAAATCGTAGACCAGTTCTACGATGCATTCCCTAAGGTTCGTGAGTGGATGGACAAGACAATGGAAAAGGCTCGAAAGACCGGGTATGTGGAAACTGTCTGGAGCCGAAAGAGAAGACTTCCTGATTTACTTCTTGAACCTTATGAGTTCCAGATGATAGACGGACAGCCAGCAGATTTCGACCCTCTGTCATTCGACGCACCGGAAGAAATATCAACAGACGTTCCGGAAAAGGTCAAAGCAGAATATATTAAACGACTCGAAAAGGCTTGGTCAATGAAGGATAGACGAAACATTATTATAGAAGCCAAACAAAGAGGTATCAGCATTAAGGATAACGGAGGATTAATCGCAGATGCAGAGCGTCAGTGTATTAACTCTATTATTCAAGGTTCTTCAGCAGACCTCACGAAGATGGCAATGATTGCTATTGGAAACAGTGAGTATCTGAAGGAGAGGAAATGTAAACTGCTCTTACAAGTACACGACGAAGTCATAGCAGAGTGTCCTGAGGAATATGCAAAGGAATGTGCAGATGAGCTGTCGAGACTGATGGTAAATGCTGCAAAGGAGAAGATAACAGTTCCAATGAAATGTGATGCTGAAATCACTCATGTTTGGTATGGAGACCCAGTAGAGGTATAGGAGGTATGTATGAGTATAGATAGTTCGATTAAACTCTTAGATTATATCAATAAGGTAGCAAAGGAACCAATATATCTAAACGGTGAACTCTTTGGAACTCCTCCTCCTACGATGGTCACTTTATCAGACGCATTCTTTTGGAAGGACAATTGCGTGATGTGTGGGAAGTGTTGTGTAAATGAATCAAACGTCTGGACGCAAGAGGGAATGGACTTTATGAAGTCAGTCAAAGATGATGAATTCATAAAATGGGGTCTTGACCCTAAGGTTCGTTTGAAGCTGAATGATAATATCCAAGAGCAACCGGTTGAGATAAATGGACGCAAGGTTCTGTTCTACTACCACCCATTGGACAATAAAAAGGATGCTCAACGACTCTCGTGGCCTGACAGAAAAGAGACAACCCGCTGTCACTGGTTGATGGAAAGAGATGGTAACTATGTATGTTCTATCCATCCTGTACGGTCAATAACCTGCGGAATGCCTCACCTTAGATTCATGCATAATCAGAGCACGCACCACACGATAATGAGAGTCATGCAGTATGGACGAAATTGGGCATTGAAATGTCCTGTAGAATTTGGACCATACGACGAGCAAAGCACTCAAGTAAGAATTGAGTGGTTAAGACGACTTTACAACTCTTCGAAAGACCTTGGAATTGATACTTGGCTTCCTGAAATCTTGGGATATTTAGATGCAGGAAACAGAACAGCGACAAGGTTCTGCGCAGAGAAGAAAAAGAAACTATTTGAAATTAGGAGATGACAAGGTGGGATTACTATCAAAAAAGACTCAGGAAGATATTAAGACGTCTGTTCAAAAATCAGAAGCACTTCCTGGATTTCAACTTTACTTCGCAGGTAGTCAGAATAAGGTAGCAGAAGCATTTCTGAGAAAGAGCGGAGCAAACAGACTTGCCAGTCAGTTGCTTGACCGTATCGTTATCAATGGTTGGATTGAGGCAAGGAAGAGAGGTGAGGCAAAAGGACACCTGTTTATAGACTCCGGAGCATTCTCAGCACACACAAGAGGTGCAGAAGTGAATGTTGATGAATATATAGAGTTCTTAAATAGTATTGACGATGACGTGCATATATTTGCACAGGTAGATAAAATACCTGGAGTATTTAGAAAACCGAAGACAAGAGATGAATTGCTTGAAGCTCCAGAAAAGAGCTGGAATAACTATCTGTATATGAGAGATAAACTCAAGAGCCCGAAGAAACTCCTTCCTATCTTTCATCAGGGTGAGGATTATAAGTGGCTTGAGAACATGCTCGAGTGGACAGACGAGAACGGAGAACATATTCCATACATTGGAATCTCTCCTGCGAATGACCAACCCGTCAAGGAGAAAGAGAAGTTCATTGACAAGTGTTTCAAAATTATCGCAAAGAGTTCTAATCCGAATGTGTGTACTCACGCTTTCGGAATGACATCACTGTATATACTGGAAAGGTATCCATTTACTTCAGCAGATAGTACAAGCTGGATTCTTAACGCAGCAAACGGAAGCATCATGACCAAGTACGGTTCGGTTACGGTCAGCTCTGGAAGACTCAATGCTCCTGACCATATCAGGAAGATGCCGAAAGAAGCACAGCATGAAATTGAGCGATATGTTGAAAGTCATGGATACACGATGACAGGACTGTCTGATGACTACAAGCAGAGAATCCTTTTCAACATCGAGTATCTCTTGGACTGGGCAAAGAACTATCGTTACAGACCATCATCGGTCAGAAGAAAGACTCTCTTTTGAGAGTAAACATCGTTAGGCAGAGAGTTTTGTAACCCTTTGAAACCCTCTCTTAAAATAAAAATAAAAAGGAGAA
>Ga0209409_1000453_pt1 | contig 42542 bp, 33 predicted proteins | sample AD_JPNMR1_MetaG_FD_184424 | JGI IMG/M metagenome (GOLD analysis project Ga0209409, IMG submission 184424) | Active sludge microbial communities of municipal wastewater-treating anaerobic digesters from Japan - AD_JPNMR1_MetaG (SPAdes) (version 2) | ecosystem: Engineered > Bioreactor > Anaerobic... | reverse complement strand
AATAGAAGTAAATAATAAAATCTACATCATAGAATTCAAATGTGGTCAGAGTGCAGCAAGAGCGGTAAAACAAATAAAAGAAAAAAAATATGCAGAACAATTTCGAGATAGTAAAAAAGAAATAAAATTAGTTGGAATAAATTTTGATACAAGAATAAAAAATATAAAAGAATGGAAAATAGAAAATTAAAATATTGATAGGTGATGAAAAATGAAAATTTTAAAAAAAGAAAAAGGTTTTACATTATTGGAAATGCTTGTTGTAGTTACTATTATTGGCATTTTATCTTTTTTTACTTCACCAGTATTTACGAGAACATTAAAAAGTATAAGATTGCAGGGTACTGCAAGAAAAATTAGTTCATCTGTTAGATTAGCAAGAAGATATGCTGTGATGTATAAAACAGATGTATATTTAGAAATTGATATAACAAATGATAAAGTCACAGTAAAAACAGATACACAAACAATAAGTTTATATAGTATGCCATCATTAGTAAATATAACAAGTGTATATTTTTACACGCCAGCAACTGATGCAACATCAGGTAGTGTAACAGGAACATTTTCACCATCTGGCACATTTAACCGAACAGTATTTTATGTGCATTTTGCTTATCATCCTACTACTGTTGCTGATGAATCTGTTGCAAATAAAAATTTATTTTATACCTTAACAGTTGATCAATCAACAGGCAGACCACGGGTAATGCAATTTGGCGCTGGTGGTCCAAGATTTTAAATGAGGTGATTTTATATGAATAATAAAGGTGTTACTTTAATGGAATTAATGGTTGCTATTTTTTTAATGAGTATTAGTTTAGCACCTACTGTTATGATGTATAACTCTTCTTTACGAATAAATAAAGAGGCTGATAATATAACAAAAGCAATTTTAGCAGGTAAAACAGTTATGGCAAGATTGTTATTACCTAAAACTAATGATTCTTTTTCTTCTTCTTATGATACTGATTTTAATGCATTAGCAAATATTGGTAGTTCAACTAGTTTACAACCGTCTGATTATAAAGGTATTAAATGGTATGCAGTTGTAGAAACTGTTTCTGGTATTTCAAATTTAAAGAAAATTAAAGTAGTTGTTAAATATCCAAAAGGACAAGACCCAACTGGTGGTGAAGTGGTGTATATTACATATAGATACAATTTAGATTAATACTTTTGTGAAAGGTGATAATAAAGGAGGCATAAAACTTTATGATAAAAAACAATTCTTTAAAAGAAGCAGGATTTGCTGCTATTTTAACTTTATGGTTAATTGTAATTACTGCAACAATTGTTGTCACTTATTATTATGTTATTCTTGAAGAATATAGAGTAATACATAATTATAAAAATAGTGGTGCAGCAGAATTTTATGCTGTTGGTGCTATAAATAAAGTTATTGGTTATATTATGGATAATAGACAGGATGCTTCGTCCTTAACACAACCAATTATTACTGAGGTTCGTGGTAGAATAAATGATGGTGGCCTTGATAAATATTATGAATTTATTGAGATTTATAATCCTACACTTAATAATATTGATTTATCTGCAAATTACAAATTAAAAATGGAGGTTGCTGGTCTTGGTAGTATTGATAGTGCTTTAATTAGTTGGTCATCTATTTCAAATGTCTCAGTTGGGATGGCAGATACTACTACAACTATTTTAGCACCTGGTTGTTATGCTGTTATTTTATCGCCTTCTTTTGGCTTGGATACTACTTATAAAGATAACTATGATACAATTATTCCATCAACTGCTATTGTTCTTGCATTGCAGGGCGATATACCAGGTAATTATTTAGGTAATTTAAGTATAGGTGGTAAATCAACGGCAAGTATTCCCGGTTTGGCTGACCATGTAGTAATTAGTGAGGTCTGTATTGGTGGGGCAAATGGAGGCGGAACAGACGATGAATTTGTAGAATTATATAATCCAACTTCTTCAGCGGTTAGTTTAACAGGTTGGTTATTAAGGCGTGAAACATCGAGTGGTGGGGATAATGCTTATGTAACTCTTTCTGGCACAATTCAGCCCTTTGGTTTTTATTTAATTGCTGGTAGAAATTATGTTGGCGATTCTGATATTCAGCGAACTGCTGGTTCTGGTTATTTTGCTCAAGATAATCAAGCTGTTTTGAAAAATGCTTCTGGTGTTATTATTGATGCGGTTGGTTGGGGGACTTTAACTGGTGGTTCTTATGAAGGCTCACCCGCTCCTGATTTTACTGGAACAGCAACTGGAAATAGTTTAGAACGAAAAGCTTTTGATACTTCCACTTTAACCTCTATGACATCAGGTGCTGATTTAACAAAAGGGAATGGTCATGATAGTAATAATAATAATAATGATTTTATTTATAGAACAACTAATAACCCACAAAAAACAGGTGATTTTGAGTATCCTTCTACAGCGGGTATGGAAAATAATAAACGAACAGTTATAGAACTTTATTATTCTACAACGAAAATATCAGTTGTTGAATTAGATACTGGTACAGGTTATATTTTATCTACAGCAGGTGCATCATTAGAGCGAACAAATTTTCGTGCGGGTTCAACTACCTCGTATGACCCAGGTGAATGGGTTGAAATCAAAGGTATATCTTCTGATTCACATATAATACCAGGCACACCAGGTTCATTAAATCTATCTGTAAAATTTTCGACTTCCAAAACTTCATCATTACCATATATTTTTCCATATTCAAGTTGGTGGGATTTAGAAGAAGATATTGACAATGATGGTGATACTGATTTTAAAATCGTGGCACGTCCTTCTTTATCAAGATTTAATGTTAATCATAAATTAAATAAATTTAATGCTTATGATAGTGGTATTTTACATTCTATATCATTTTATGAATATCCTAATTATTCTGATACAGATATTTTATTGAATATGCTTTCTTTAATTGCTTATGATGATGGTAGTGGTAAAAAAGGTTTAGTAGAAGAATTAGGTTCTTACTTTAAAATTCCTGATGATTTATTATCTGTAAAAAGTATAGGGCCAACTTCTTATAAAAGTTTAGAAAATGCTTTGACTATTTATCCAACTGAAATAAATAAATTCAAATTTTTTCCAATAAATATTAATGTTGCAAGTCAGGAAACTTTAAAAGGTTATTTTGCTCCAACTACTTATTATACCTCAACATCAAATACAACTCGAAAAGATAGAGCCAATGTTATTTCAGACCAATTCTGGACAAGATTAAATCCTGCTTCTTCAAGTTATGACTTATTTGATGGGTATAACTCAATGGGTTCATCTTTAGGTACTAATATTGGTGCTTTACAGGAATTTGTTGATTTTGTTATGTCAATGACCACTACTATTTCTACTTATTATCGTTATTATATTATTCGAACTGCTATTGCTGGTTATGCTGGTATTCCAGTTATTTTTGGTCCCACATCTTATATTGGAAAATATATGTTCTGGGAATTTATTGCAGAAGGTTATGATAATTGGTCAGGTGGAAAACCACAAACAGTAAAACGAATTCGTGCTAATGCTGTTATTCCAGTTTATTCTAATCAATCAGAAAAACCAAAAATTATTTATTGGGCAGAAGATTGGCCCTGGTCTTACTGGCAAATTTCTAATTATTAATTTTTATATAATAAAAATAAATTGTAATGCGCCTCCACCAAAGTTTATACTTGCATTTTCTTTTTTTTCGAGTGATAGTATTACATTTACTGAATTTAATTCAGTAAAATTATAATTAAATAAAAATCTATATTTTATAAAATAGCCATTTTCTTTTTTTTCACCAGTCTTTTTTAATATTATATATGAATTATATAAAGTATGTGAGAAATAATATTTTTCTTTTATTATCTGGAAATATTCAATTTCTGGTGTTAATATATATTTTTTTGTTTTAATAATATTATTTTCATTTAATTCATTATACAAAAAATTTATACCATAATTAAAATGTTCAAATTTTTTTAATAATATTCCATTTTTTAAAATTACATTTTTATAGACATTTTCTTGATTTATATTTTTCTCTTTATTTTTTTTATAAATACCTCTTAAGTGAAATTGAAAAATTTTTTTAAAGATAAAATAATTATTTAAATCAAATTCAGTATTTATTAATGTTGTATCACTAATAATAAATTTTGATTCAGGTAAAAAATTTATTTGTGAAATAAATATAAGATTTTTTTCTACATTTTTGTCTATATAATCGATTTTGTATTGTATTGGAATTTTATTATATCTTTTGTTTGAATTTTCTGAACTCTTTCGATTATATTGAAATTCATTAAATATTACATCAAAATTAAATTTTCTTTTTTCTTCTATTTCATATAATACTCCAAAACCTATATCACAATATTCTTTTTGTCTATCTACATCACCAAGTATTTTTATTGAGTAATTATCTGATATTGTGTAATATATTTTTAATAATGCTTCATTTCTATTTATATCTGGATTTTCTTCTCTAAAATGAGAAAATTCAAAACTAAAATTTTTTAAAAATTTTTTATAAAAATTTATGTATCTATAATGTGAAAATTCATCACTTGCGATACTTCCTGCTGAACCTAAAAAAATATTTTTTTTGGTTAATGATAATACAAGCCAGTCAACAGGAACAGAATAAGAATATAAATGTGTTTCATAAGAATAATTATTTATTTTATTTATATCTGTATATTTCGCTAAAAGAAAATTTTTTAAAAGAAAAAAAAATAAAAAGAGAAGAAGAATATTATTTTTCACTTTGTTATTTTAATCTATATTATTTATTTCATCAAATAATTCTTTGCCAAATTTTTCAAGGTCAGTAAATTTATATAGTGCATAATCATCAAGATGTGTTTTATCACGATTTACTATTATTATTTTGCCCTTCTTTTTTATTACTATTTCAGGAATAATGGCTGCTGGATAAACAACAAGTGTAGAACCTAATACCAAACATAAATCTGCTTTATTTGCTTCTTCTATTGCTTTATTTAATGTTTCTATATTTAATTGTTCGCCATAAAAAATTACATCAGGTTTTATTAAACCACCACATTTATCACAATGAGGAACACTTTCTTTAATTATTTTTTCTTTTAACTCTTCAATTTTATACTTTTTTTCACATTCTAAACAGGTTGATGTCATTGGACTCCCGTGTAATTCATATACTTTTTTCGAACCACTTTGTTGATGTAGTAAATCGATATTTTGTGTAATTATACATTTTAAATATTTTTTTTCTTCTAATAATGAAAGTAAATTATGGATAATTGATGGCTTTGCTTCAAGCATTGGTATTATTGCTTCTTTTGCGAATTCGTAAAAATATTTTGGGTTTTTATAAAAATAAGTTATTTCAAAAATTTTTGTCTGGTCATATTTTTTCCATATTTCATAATTACCGCTTCTAAAATCTGGAATGCCAGATAATGTTGATATTCCTGCTCCAGTAAATGCTATACAATATTTTGCTTCTCTTATTTGATTATATACTTCTTTTATTTGTTTTTCTGTCATAAAAAAATAATTAACTCTCTTCCTAAAAATTCTCTTTTCCTGTTATTTATTTGAGATAATAAATCAATTCAAAAGCACAATTATCAAACGATTTATAAATCAACCAAATTTATAATATTTACGAACTGGCTTTTTTACAACCCAGGTGCATTTTAGACCTTTTTCAAAAACAACTAAATCACCTTTTTTAAAAGAATAATCACCTTCATCTGTTTTTACTGTTACTTCACCATCAAGTATATAACAGGTTTCTCTATCAGAATATTGCCATGGAAATTCACTAACTTCACAACTCCATTCACCCCAATCTTCAAAATTCATTTTTTTTACTTCTGATTCTGTTGGATGTGTTATTTTTACTTTTGCCATCTATAATCACCTCCTCACTTTTTATAATTTATTTATTATCTCTTTTATAAATTCTGATGTCTTTATTACTGTTGCATCTTCCATTTCTCTTGCTAAATCATAAGTTACTTTTTTACTTAAAATAGTTTCCTGGAATGCATTGACTATTAAATCAGCTGCTTTTTTCCAGCCGATATATTCGAGCAGCATTACACCAGATAAAATTAGCGAACCAGGATTAACCATATCTTTACCAGCATATTTTGGTGCTGTTCCGTGTGTAGCTTCAAATACAGCTGCTTCATCACCTACATTTGCACCAGGTGCAATTCCTAATCCACCAATTTGTGCTGCTGCTGCATCAGATAAATAATCACCATTTAGATTTGGTGTTGCGATTACATCATATTCATTTGCTTTTGTTAATATCTGTTGGAACATATTATCCGCTATTCTATCTTTTATTATTATTTTTCCTTCTGAATTATTTTCATTTACTTCATTTTCAAATATTAATTTATCCCCAAATTCTTCTTTTGCTAATTGATAGCCCCACTCTCTAAATGCTCCTTCAGTATATTTCATTATATTGCCTTTATGAACAAGTGTTACGCTTTTGCGATTTTGTGCTATTGCATATTTTATTGCCGCTCTTATTAATCTTTTTGAGGCATATTCACTCATTGGTTTTATTCCTATCCCTGAATCATTGCGAACTTCAATTCCATATTCTTTCTTTAGAAATTCAATCATTTTTAATGCTTCTTTACTACCTGCTTTCCATTCTATTCCTGCATAAACATCTTCTGTATTTTCACGAAATATTACTACATCCATTTTTTCTGGTGCTTTTACTGGGGTATTTATTCCTTTGAAATATCGAACTGGTCTAATACAAGCATATAAATCAAGTCTTTGTCGTAATGTAACATTTAAACTTCTTATTCCGCCGCCAACTGGTGTTGTTAATGGTCCTTTTATCGCAACTTTAAAATATTCTATTGCTTTTATTGTTTCTTCGGGCAACCAATTATTAAATTTATTATATGCTTTTTCTCCTGCATATATTTCAACCCAATAAATTTTCTTTGTTTTATTATATGCTTTTTCCACTCCTTTATCTATTAAATTTAATGATGGTTTCGTTATATCTATTCCTATTCCATCACCTTCTATAAAACATATTATTGGATTATCTTTCACAATGATATTAGAATTCTTATATTTTATTTCTTCACCTTCTTCTGGTATTTCTAAATTTTTAAATAATTCATTTTTCATAAATTTTTCCTTTCTGAAATTTTAAATTTGTCTTATTATATCATCACAAATTTTTACTAAATCTTCTTTTGTTGGGATATATTGAATTTTAATTGGTTCAAGCATTTTAAAATTCATTGATTTAAGAATTTCATTTACAATATTTATACTTTGCCCACCCCAGCCATAAGAACCAAATGCAAGCCCAATTCTATTAATAGGTGCAAGTCCTTTTAAATATGTTAGAAATGCTGATACAGTTGGTAAAATATTATTATTTAAGGTAGGTGAACCAACACATATATATTTTGCTGACATTAAATCAGTCATAATATCTGAAATATGTATTTTTTGTAAATTATATAATTTTGCAAAAATATTTTTTTCATCAAAAGCTTGAATTAATGCATAAGCAATTTTTTCAGTTGAACCCCACATTGTATCATAAATTATTAATGCTCTATTTTCTGTTTTATTTTCAGACCATTTTTTGTATTCTTCTAAAATTATTTTTATATTTTCTTCAGTCCAGATAACACCGTGACTTGGAGCAATAAATTTAAATTCCAACTTTTCTAAATTAGGTAAAATTTTTTGAACCTGTGATGAATATGGCAGAACAATATTTGCATAATATTTTTTTCCTTCGCTTAATACAAGGTCTATTGATAGTTCTTTTACAAAACGTTCTGATGATGCTAAATGCTGACCAAATGCATCATTTGAAAATAATATTTTATCTTTATCAGAATAAGTAACCATATTATCAGGCCAGTGTATCATTGGCGTTAAGTAAAAATGTAAATTTCGTGAACCTATATTTAATGTATCGCCTGATTTCACTACTTTAAATTCCCAATCTTTTTTAAAATGCAGTTTTAATCCTTTCTCGCCATTTGGTGATGTAATTATTACTGCATTTTTTGCTATTTCTTTAATCATAGGTATTGAACCAGAATGGTCCATTTCTGTATGATTTGAAATTATGTAATTAATTTTTGATGGGTCTATTACTGATGATATTCTTTCAAGCATTTCATCACATAAATAATATTTTACTGTGTCAATTAAAGTAATTTTTTCATCAATAATTAAATAAGCATTATAAGTTGAACCACGCTGTGTTAAATATCCATGAAAATTTCTTAAATTCCAGTCAATGCCCCCAACCCAATAAACATTTTCTGTTAATTTTATTGCTTTCATTTTTATCACTCCATTACTTTATAATATTTTCATTTTGCTGTATCCAATTTAATAATTTTTTATTAAATTCTTTTGCTGAAAAATAACCCATTTTCTTTAATCTTTGATTCATTGCTGCTACTTCAATTATTGTTGCTAAATTTCTTCCTATTTTAACTGGAATTACATATTTTGGAACTTCAATATCAAGAATTTGTTCTTTATTTTCTTCTAATCCTAATCTATCATATTCAACATTATCACTCCATTCTTCAAGTTTTATTATTGCATCAATAACAGTTGATTCTTTTATTGCACTTATTCCATATAATGATTTTATATTTATTATTCCTAATCCTCTTATTTCCATATGATGTTTTATTTGTTCTGTGCCTTTACCAATTAAATTATTTTCTGATACATTTATTTCTATTATATCATCTGCTATTAATCTATGCCCGCGTTCGATTAATTCTAATGCTGTTTCTGATTTTCCTATTCCACTTTTGCCTGTCATTAAAATGCCTATTCCATATACTTCCATTAACACGCCATGAACTAATGTATGCGGTGAAAATTTGATTGAGAAATATATATGTAATTTTGAGATTAGTGTTGTTGCGCTTAATTCTGATGAATATACAGGAATATTTTTTTTATTTATTATGCTTATTAAATCATTATCTAATTTACTATTATCAGATATAATAATTATAGGAATTTGATTTTTTTCTAAAAATTCTTCTATTATTTTTTTTTGCTGATTTTTATCTAATTTTTTTATATACTCTATATCAAAATTATTAAATAAAATTAAAGTATTATTTATATTAAATTGATTAGAAGGATTTAATAAGTAATTTGTAAAACAAAATATTATTTTTGAACAAATTGGAATTTGTGATTTTATTTCAGCGCTTAAATTTTGAAGTTTTAATTCACTTTTTAATTCTAAGATAAAATCATCAATTTTAACTTCATTTTCCATTTGAAATAAGTTAGTTAATTTATATATTGCTTACTTAATATTTTCTTTCTTCTTCTTCAATTATTTCAAGAATTTTTTCAGCAGTATCAGCTCTTAATAATGCTTCTCTGAAATAATCGTGTTTTAATAATCTTGATATTTTGGCTAATACTTTTACATGTGGACCTGACATATCTTTTGGATTTACAAGTAAAAAGAATAAATATGCTGGTTTATCATCAAGTGCTTCAAAATCTATACCTTTTGCAGAACGACCAAATACAGCCAGTATTTCATCAACTGCATCAGTCATACCATGTGGTATTGCTATTCCATTGCCAATACCAGTACTCATTATTTTCTCTCTTTCTAAAATTGCTTCTAAAACTTCCTGTTTATTTTTTATTTTTCCACTCTTCATTAATTTATCAACTAACTCTTCAATTACTTCATTTTTAGTTGTTGCTTTCAAATTTGGAATAATCGTTTCTTTTGATAATAAATCAAGTAATTTCATTTAATAAAATCCTCCTCTTTTTATAATAAATTACTACATTATTCTAATTGTATCTACTTCTTTCTTTATTCTGGCTGTATTAATCCATATTTATTTTTTCCATTTATATATAAAACAGAAAATTTATTTGTTTCTGAATCATTAAACACTATGAAATTATTTTTATCATTTCTATTACTATTTAATTTTAATTGTTCAATTGCTTCGTCAATTGTCATTGGTTTTAATTCAAAATTTTCTACTTCGACTATTTCTTCATCTTTTTTATATGATTTTTTTAATTTTTCTTCAAATATTTGATGCTCAACCCATCTAAAACCCTTCAATGAATGGTCTTTTTTCTTTGTTTTTATTTTTCTTAATCTCTTTTCTAATTTATTTATTACACCATTTATTGAATCATACATATCATTTGTTCGTTCTTCACATTTATATTTTATATTTTTTCCATATATTTTTGCTTTTACTATATTATTATTTTTTTCTACTGATATTGTGAAATCTGCTTCTGTTAATTTTTCATTATATTTTTTTAATTTCCTTACTTTTTTTTCTATGTATTCTTTTAATGAATCTGATATTGGAATATGTAATCCAGTAATATTTACATTCATTCTTTTCACCTCATATTTAATTTATTTTATATTCTTTTTATTATATATAATTTTTTTTATTAAAGTCAAGTAAATAATATTTTATGTTTGATATTTTTGTTCAAGAATATATTGTATACCTGATAAAATTAACTCTTCTTCGCTTATTTCTTTATTATTTTTTTTATAATAATCTAATGCGTCTTTTAAATTTGTTATATTATTTTCTTTTAATTTTTTTATTATTTCATTTACTTTTTCTTCATTCATTTTTTAATTTATTTCCAATATTTTTTTATTTGTTTTTTCACCTTTTATAATTTTTATGTTAGATATGTTAGTATTAAAATAATCTGCTAATATTTGTAATAAGCGTTTATTAGCCTTATTTTCTATTGCTGGTGCAGATACTTTAACTTTATATTCATTTTCGCCTGTTTTTATTATTTCTTCTTTTTTGGCATTTGCTATTACTTTTATTTCGATTCTCATTTATACTCATTTATAAAATTTGTCTTTTATAAATTTTAATAATTCTGAAATTATAAAATCTGAATTTATATTTTTTGCTTGTGCATGAAAATTTAAAATTATTCTGTGTCTTAATGTTTCATATATTACTGAATTTATATCTTCAAAATCACAACATTCTTTACCATTTATTATTGCATTTGCTTTGCCGCCTAATATTAAATTTTGACTTGCTCTTATGCCAGCGCCCCATTCAACATATTCCTTAATAAAATCAGGTGTATCTTTTTCTTCTCTTCTTGTGAGTCTTGCTATTTCTACTGCGTATTTTATTACTTCATCTGATATTGGTAATCGTTTTACTAATTTCTGTATTTCAATTATTTCTTCTTTTGTGATTATTGGATTTAATTCAACATTATAATCTGATGTTGTTAATTTTGCTATTAATATTTCCTTTTCTTTTTCAGGATAATTTATTATTAAGTTAAACATAAATCTATCTAATTGTGCTTCTGGCAATGGATATGTGCCTTCTTGTTCAATTGGATTTTGTGTGGCTAATACTAAAAATGGTGTTTCTAATTTATATTTTAAGCCTGATATTGTTACTGTTTTTTCTTCCATTGCTTCTAATAATGCACTTTGTGTTTTTGGGGGTGTCCTATTTATTTCATCTGCTAATATTATATTGGCAAATATAGGTCCTTTTACAAATCTTAATTCTCGTTTGTTTTGTGCATTATCAAAGTCAATTATTTCTATTCCTGTTATATCAGATGGCATTAAATCTGGTGTGAATTGTATTCTTTTAAATGAGAGAGCAACTAATTGCGCTATTGTCTTTATTATCATTGTTTTTGCAAGACCAGGAACACCAATAATTAAGCAATGACCACCACTTAATAATGCTATAATTATTTTTTTTATTATATCTTCCTGACCAATAATTATTTTGCTTATTTCTTGATTTAATTTTTTAAACGAGTTCTCTGCTTTTTTCAATAATTCAATATCATTATTCATTGTTTGTCCTTTTATAAAAATTTTTAAATAAAAAAATGGGTGCGACAGGAATCGAACCTGTGACCCCTACCATGTCAAGGTAGTACTCTAACCATCTGAGCTACGCACCCATTAATTTATTTCTTTAAATATACCTGTTCCATTTTTATTGGTTCTAATGGTTTATCATTTCTATCTCTTGCTACATTAGCAATTTTATCTACTACATCCATTCCTTTTATTACTTTGCCAAAAATAGTATATTTACCATCAAGCGCAGGTTGTGGTGCTACGCAAATATAAAATTGACTACCACTTGAACGGCGTTGTGGATTTATTGCATCGCCTGTTCTTGCTGCTGCTACTGTTCCTCTTTGATGTTTTACTTTATCTGATATTTCTGCTTCGATTGTATAACCTGGTCCACCTGTGCCATCACCTTTAGGGTCGCCACCCTGTATAACAAAATTTGGTATTACTCGATGAAATAATAATTTATTGTAAAAACCTTCTTTTACTAATTTTTTAAAATTCGCACTATGTTTTGGTGCTATGTCTTCGAATAATTCTATTTCAATAATTCCAAATTTTGTCTCTATTACTACTACATTTGTTTCATTTTGTGTTGTGTTTGTATCATTTGTTTGTATTGCATTTTTCTGTAATGATGTATCATTTACTATTTCATTTAATGCATCTTTTGTATTTTTTAAAACCTCTATTTCACCTTTTATTTCTGATATTTCTGTTTCTGGAAATTGAAATATTCCTTGATTTCCAGTTACTGTTATAATATTTCCGCGTTTTATTGCTTTACCTGATATTACTGTGCCATCTTTTAATGTAATGTAATTTATCGCTGATAAAAAATTAACACACAAAAATATACAAACTAATAAATAAAAAATTTTTTTCATTTTTACCTCCTTAAATAACAATAAAATTTTCGAACATATATTTATATGAAAATTAAAAAATTTTCAAGAAAAAAAATGGGGTAATTTAATTTATTCAAAACATTCTAAAACAGTAATAGCAGCAACATTAACAATATCATCAGAAGAACAGCCGCGCGATAAATCGTTAACTGGTTTTGCTAAACCTTGTAATAAAGGGCCATACGCTTCAGCGCCACCGAGCCGTTGAACTAATTTATATGAAATATTACCAGCATTTAAATCTGGAAAAATTAAGACATTTGCAAAACCACCAACAACACTATTTGGTGCTTTTTGTTCTGCTACTTTTTTAACTAATGCGGCATCTGCTTGTAATTCACCATCAAATTTAAAATTAACATTTCGTTGAGTTAATATTTTATAAGTTTGAATTATTTTATCGACCATAGGATGTGAAGCAGAACCTTTTGTAGAGAAACTTAATAAAGCAACAATTGGTTCTTCACCTGTTAATTTTTTCCATAAAGTTGCTGATGCTATTGTTATATCAGCCAATTGTTCTGGCGTAGGGTCTGGCACTACTGCTGCATCCGAAAAGAACAATTTACCATTAGCACCAAAAGAATGGTCTTTAACAATCATCATAAAACTACTTGAAACTGTTTTTATTCCTTGTGCAGTGCCAATTATCTGTATTGCAGCACGTAATACATTTGCTGTTGTATTCATTGCCCCACCGACCATACCATCAACAATATTTTCTCGGACAAGCATTGCGCCATAATATAATTCATTTTTTATAGTGTTTTCTGCTTCGGCTTCTGTCATTCCTTTATGTTTTCTTATTTCATATAATTTATGTGCGTATTCTTGAATATTATCTTTTTTATTATCTCTAATTTCAACATTTTTTAAATTAATATTATTTACTTTGCAATCACTTAATATTTTATCTTTCTCACCTAATACAATTATTTTTTCAGTAAAGCCTTCTTTTTCTATTTTTGAAATTGCTTCAAGTGTGCGAACATCATAACCTTCTGGAAAAACTAATGATTTGCTTTTTCCATTGTTTTCACTTTTACATTTTTTTATTCGTTCACGGATAAATTGATTGAAATTCATAAATAGAACCCCCTTCTTTTAATCGAAGATTTTATATTTGATTAAAATATATAATGCTGTTATTCCATCGCGCCATGTAATTTTTTTACCTTCTGTATAATCTCTGCCATTATAAGAAATAGGAACTTCAAAAATTTTATATTTTCTTTTTAATATTTTTGCTGTGATTTCTGGTTCAAAATCAAATCTATTTGCTTTAATATTTATACTCTGAATTACTTCTCTTTTAAATAATTTGTAACATGTTTCCATATCAGTTAAAGTTGTATTATATAAGAGATTAGTAATAAAAGAAAGAAATTTATTACCTAAAAAATGCCAGAAAAGCATAACACGAGTATTACCTTTAAAGCGTGAACCATATACAACATCAGCATTAAATTTTTTTACTGGTTCTAATAATACAAAATAATCTTCAGGGTCATATTCTAAATCAGCATCCTGAATTATAATATAATCACCTTTTGCTTCTTTAATTCCTGTTTTTACTGCTGCGCCTTTTCCTTGATTTTTTTCATGATAAAAAATTTTTATATTATTATCATTTATTTCTCTTAATATTTCTCTTGTTCCATCAGTTGAATAATCATCAATAATAATAATTTCTTTATCAAGTTTTACATTTTGAACTCTGGTAATTATTTCGCGGATAGTATTTTTTTCATTAAAAACAGGAATAATAACTGATAATAACATAATTATTAAAATTTCCTTTCAGTTAGATTTTTTCAACAAACATTAGATTATCTTTAATTTCAATAATCTTTACTTGTGCATCTTTTGGTATAAATTCATTTGCTTTAGCTCGCCATCGTTCGCCAAATATAATAACAAAACCTTCTGGATTTAAGTCTGTTGTTGTTCTACCTATTTTACCGATTAAAAAATTATCTCCAATTTGTGGTTTTAATTTTAATGATTTTGAAACAAGGAAAATTAAAATAATAGCAATAAAAGAAAGAGCAGCAACTGTTCCAAAAATCACACTATATGATGGAACCATATAAGGAGCTATTTCTCGATTTACATTTATTAACATAAGCGAACCTAAAATGATAGAAATAATTGCACCAATGATAAATAATCCAGAAGAAGAAAATTTAATTTCGAGAAGAAATAAAATAGCACCAAGAATAATAAATAATAGACCAATTAAATTTAAAGGAAAGAATTGCAAAGCAGCAAATGCAAGTAATAAACAAATAATACCAGTTATACCAGCAAAACCAAAACCTGGTGTAGCAAATTCATAAATTATTCCATAAATTCCAATAGTTAAAAGAATATAAGCAACATTTGGATTTGCAAGAAGGCTTAAAAATGCGTCTTTTAAATTCATTTTAATTTCTTTAACTTCTATATTATCTGTTTTTAAAATTATATTTTTATTTTTTATCTCACGGTTATTTAATTGTTTTATTAAATCATTTATATCAACCGCAATTAAATTAATTACATTTAATTCAAGTGCTTCTTTTTCTGTAATTGTTTTACTTTCTTTTACTGCTTCAATAACCCAGGAATCATTTCGATTATTTTTTTGTGCTAAATTTTTAATGTATGTTATTAAATCATTAGTAATTTTTTCCATTGTAATTTCATCTATTTTTTGATTTGGCACAACCGGATGCGCAGCGCCTAATTGTGTATTTGGCGCCATTGCTGCAATATCAGCAGCCTGTAAAATAAATGTGCCTGCTGATGCTGCATGTGCTCCTGATGGTGCTACATATATTATTATTGGTATTTTTGTTGATAACATTTTTTTTATTAAAATTCGTGTGGAATCTACAAGTCCACCTGGTGTATCTAATTGAATTATTAAAAATTGTGCTCCATCATTTTCTGATTTTTCAATAAGATTAATTAAGTAATTTACTGTTACTGGATTTATTACATCATTTAAGATTGTATAATAAGCGAATTCCTTTTTTAATTCTGATGAAGTTATTAAACTAATAATAGAACTACATATCAAAAGAATTAAGAAAAATTTTTTATTCATTTTTATTTATATGGGAAAGTAAAAGAGAATTTTACCCATTTGCCATATTCACTTTCACACCAGATTTTTCCTTGTAATTTTTCTATTAGATATTTTGAATTGAATAACCCAAGACCAGTGCCTTTTATTTTTTTTGTGCTCGCTGTCCTGATTCGTGAAAATCTTTTAAACAATTTGCTTATATCATCTGATGTCAAGCCTTCACCATAATTTTTTACTTCTATTAAAATATCTTCTTCTCTTTTTGTGATGTTAATTTCAATATTAGAATTATTTAAACTATATTTAATTGCATTATTTATAAGATTAGAAAAAACAATATCAATAATATTTTTGTCTGTCTTAACAATTAAATCTTTTTGCTTTTCAAAACCCGCTGTATTTAAAATAATTTTTCTCTTTTCTTTTTCAATAGAATAATTAAATCGTTCAATTATTGGATTTATTATATCATCCATCAACATTACAGGTAAAATAATTATTTCTATTTCTCCTCTTTCTATTTTTGATAAATTTAAATACATCTCAATCATTGATTTTAAATATTCAGTATTTTTATCCTGTATTTCTAATAATCTTCGTTGTTCTTCTGAAATATCATTTTTATATAATGATTTAAAAGTTTCAGTTACGCCAATAATTGAAGTTAATGGATTTTTTATTTCGTGTGAAATAAAACCAAGCATTTCAAGATAATATCTATTTTTTTGTTCAACTTCTTCAAGTGCTGTTTTTAATCGAATTAAAACCCGCAAGCGTGCAAGTAATTCTAAATTATCAAAAGGTTTAATTAAATAATCATCAGCACCTAAATCAAGACCTTTGACTTTACTTTTAATATCTTGAAATTTTGATGAAAGAAACATAACTGGAATTTTTTTTGTTTTTTCATCTGCTTTTAGCATTTTGCAAATTTCAAAACCATCAATTTCTGGCATCATAATATCAAGTATAATTACATCTGGCATTTCTTTTTTTGCTAACTCTATTCCTGCTAAACCACGCGTTGCTGAAATTACATCATAATTTTCTCGTTTTAATACTGTTTTTATTGTAAAAATATTATCTTCATTATCATCAATAACTAAAATTTTAAATTTTTTTTCTTCCATATTTCACTCTCGATTTTGAATTGCTAATTTATGCACCATATTTATTTAATTTTAATGCATTTGCAAGTAATAAATTTATTATGTATTTTGATTCAATAATTCCTAAATTACCTTTTGCACATTCTTTTTCATTAAAACCTTTTATACCAGATGGACGAACAAAAGGAGAATAAATTAATAATGGAACAGGATGCCAGGAATGTGCTTTTAATAAGCAAGGTGTTGAATGGTCAGCTGTTATACATAATACATCAGGATTTAATTTAAGTATTTCAGGCATAAGTTCATCTACTTCTTCAATTATATGAATCTTATTATCAAAATTACCATCTTCACCATAAGAATCAGTCTTTTTAATATGAATAAAAAAGAAATCATAATCATTATAGTGTTTTTTTAAAGTTTCAATTTCATCTTTTATTGTTTGTCCTGCATCTAATAATTCCATACCAACTAATGAAGCAAGACCACGATACATTGGATAAACAGCAATTGCTGCTGCTTTTAATTTAAATCTTTTTTCCATTGATGGAATATCAGGTGTTTTTGCAGCACCTCGTAATAAAGCAGCGTTTGCAGGATGTTCATCTTTTAATACTTCTATTACTTTATCTAAAAATTTATTTACTATTCTTGCTGATTTTTCTGCTGCTGGTGCTAATGCTTTTGAATATAAATAAGATAACCCTTCTTTTTGTGGGTCAGCATCTGAAATTGGTTCTTCTAATCCTTCACCACGAAAGACAACTACAAATCTATGCTCTTTTCCTGCTTCTATAATTACTTCAACATCTTCAATCATTTTTATATTTTCTTTTAATTTTTTACATAGTTCAATATTTTTTTCAGTTGGAATTCTACCTGCCCGGCGGTCGGTAATTATTTTATTTTTATCAATAGTGCAAAAATTACAGCGAGCAGCTAATGATTTATTATCTAATTTCATTCCAATTCCAACTGCTTCAAGTACACCTCGACCAATTTCATAATCAAGTGGATTATAACCAAAAACACCTAAATGACCTGGTCCACTACCAGGTGTAATCCCTGGTAAAATAGGCAGACTTAAACCTACTTCTGATTTTTCTGCTAATGCATCAAGATTAGGTGTTTTTGCTGCTTCTAATTCTGTCTTGCCATTTATTGGTAATCCTGCTACGCCATCCATAATAAGTAAAATTATTTTTTTCTCATTTTTAATACATAATTTTTCAATTAAATTTTTTTCAGACATTGTCTTCCTCCTACATTTAATTTTTTTCTATTAATTCTATTTTTTAATTTTTTAATTTGAGATTCTGATAGCCCAGTAACATCTTTGATTTCCTTAATATTATATCCTTTTTTTAGCATATTAAAAGTAATTTTTATCAAACCTTTTTGAATTCCGATTTTTTCGCCTTTTTGAATTCCGATTTTTTCGCCTTTTTGAATTCCGATTTTTTCGCCTTTTTGAATCCCGATTTTTTCGCCTTTTTGAATCCCGATTTTTTCACCTTTTTGAATCCCGATTTTTTCACCTTTTTCAAAACCTTCTTTTAATGCATTTTGTAATCTTGCCTGTGCATCCCAGATTGCTCGTTGCCTGCTTATCATTGTCTCACGGACAATTCTATCTGCTAATGCTTCTTTTTTCAATTTTGTATTCATAATGTTTTAATTTTTTTCTTTTTATTAATTCTATTTTTTAATTTTTTAATTTGAGATTCTGATAGCCCAGTAACATCTTTGATTTCCTTAATATTATATCCTTTTTTTAGCATATTAAAAGTAATTTTTATCAAACCTTTTTGAATCCCGATTTTTTCACCTTTTTGAATCCCGATTTTTTCACCTTTTTGAATCCCGATTTTTTCACCTTTTCGAATTCCGATTTTTTCGCCTTTTCGAATTCCGATTTTTTCGCCTTTTCGAATTCCGATTTTTTCGCCTTTTTGAATCCCGATTTTTTCACCTTTTTCAAAACCTTCTTTTAATGCATTTTGCAATCTTGCCTGTGCATCCCAGATTGCTCGTTGCCTGCTTATCATTGTCTCACGGACAATTCTATCTGCTAATGCTTCTTCCATTGCTTTTACTGCCATAACTATCCCCTCCTCTTTTTTTAGTTCACCAGGCATTTGCTCTGTTTTGTTTATATATTCAATACCTTTCTTAAAGATATATAGCCATTTTTCTAATGCATTTTTAAATTTCTTATTTTTATCCAGTTTATATTTTCCTAATTCTATTATATGTATTTCTTTTATATCTGTAAATTCTTTATTTGACTTTATGTTTTTAAATCTATAAATATTATGAAAATCTTTTTCTTCTGGTAATAATGTATAATCTAAAAACGAAATTGAAATTGTCTTTTTTAATTCATTATATTTTTCACTTTCTTTTAATTGTTCAACAAATAATTTTGCTAAATAAAATAATATCCTTTGTTTATAATCAGCATCAGAATTTACCTGCATTTCTATATTATATTGTCTTCCTATTTCATCTGTTGCTTTTATATCTACTATTGATAATTTAGCATCTATTTTTTCTTTTAAATTCAATGGATTTAATATTGTTATATCTTTTATTTTTTTATTTTTTTTAAAATCTAATACAGCATTTAAAAGTGCTATTAATATTGTTTTATGTTTTGGCATACCAAAAACATATCTAAACATTACATCATTACATAATCCATAAAATTGTTTTATTTTCATTTATTTTAATTTATTTTTTTATTTGAATTTTGTCAAACAAAAAGATTTGATTTATTTAATTATATTTTTTAAACCAATTAATGGATAAATCAAATAATTCATTTTTTTTAATTCTAAAAAAATGGTCTTCATCTTTTAATATTTCTAATTTTGATTTTTCATTTAATTTTTTGATTGCGTTTATTGAATCATTTAAAGGTACATTTTTATCTTTTTCACCGTGAATAATTAATACTGGAATTTCTATATCTTTTAATAATTCATCTTGATTTATTATTTCTCGCTCAAAAATCATTTTTTTATCAACTATTATTTTTTTTCGCCATTTTGAATTTTTATATATTGTTATTATTCCTTTTTCTTCTAATTCTTTTCTTTCATTTTCTGAAAACTTATATTCTGCATAATTCTCTTTTTTATCAGTTACTGGCGCCCATAATACCAGACTATTTATTTTATCTTTTAATATTTTTATTACACGCAAAGAAATTAACCCACCTAAACTATATCCTAATAAATTTATTTTTTCATATTTATTTTTTTCAATAAATTTTATCACACATAATAAATCTTCTATTTCTTTTTCTATCGTTAATTCATCATCATCACTTTCGCCACTACCACTAAAATCAAATAGTAAAATATCAAAATTATATTTTAAAAAATTTTCTATTGCTTCATCAAATAAACCGTGCTCTGATTTATCACCTGTAAAACCGTGGGCAAATATTATTATTTTTTTTGAATTATTTTTGTATAAATTCAAAACTAATTTTTTATTTCTTGAATTATTTATTTTTATTATTTCCATAAAATTTTTTTACACCTTGATACACTGCCTCACAATATTTTTTTTTGAAATCATTATTTAATATTAATTTTAAATCTTCTCGGTTAGTTAAAAAGCCTACTTCTAATAATACTGATGGAACAACAAGATTTCTTAATACTACAAATTTTGCGTAAGGTAAGCCATTGATTACATTTATTTCTTTTATATTTCTTAATTCATTTAAAATATTTGAAGTTAGATTTGCACTCTCTTTTATTATATGTGCTTTTTTTAATTCCCAAAAAATCAAATTTAATTCTTCTGATTCTGATTTGAAAAATACTGAATATTTATCTTCATTCTCATAATAAACTTTATTCTCCACATTCGCTATTTCAATTGCTTTTGTGTCATTGTTATCTTCAAGATAATAATATACCTCTGTACCACGATAATCTGCTTTTGAACTATAATTACAATGAATACTGATAAATAAATCAGCCTGATTTTTTTGCGCTATTCTATTTCGTTCCCATAATGGCAAATAATAATCTGTATCTCTTGTTAATATCGGGAAATAATTTATATCATTCATAAAAATTTCATATAAACATAAAGCATAATCAAGTGTTAAGTCTTTTTCTTTTATATCATATATTTCATTTACTGCACCTGGGTCGCTTCCACCATGACCTGCATCTATCACTATTATTTTTATTTCACTCTCTTTTAATTCTTTTATTTTTTTTTCACCTAAAAATATTTTTTCTTTATTTATTACATTTTTTAAATTTAGATTCAAGTATATCTGATTATTTACTTCTTTTTGATTTACTTTTAATTCTACGCCAATTTCTAAAATGAGTTCTATTGTTAATTTATTTTTCTTATTTGCAATATTAACACAATTTTTTTTTATAAATTTATTTTCTAATATTTTTTCGAGTTTATTAATTTTTTCCTGATTTTTTATTTTTATTTCATTTATCTCAATTTCATAATGTATTGATTTTGTTTTCTCTTCTATATTGTAATTTGTTTTTTTATCAAAAATAAATGTTATATTTATTTCATCTTCAAACTCATTTTTTTTTATATCTAATAATTCAGCACTATAAACAGAAAAACTAAATATAAAAAAATAAATAATAATTAAAAATTTCATTCGACCTTTTCGCGTGCTCTTTTATTTTTATGAATTGAATTTAAATATTCTATCAGTTTTTCATAATTTGTATTTAATATGTTTTCTTCTCGAACGCCATTTTTTATTGCAAATTGAATTGCTTTTGAAAAACAGCCTACCTGAAATTGACTATGTGCATCACTTGTTATTATTAGTTTTACTTCATTTTCAAGGCATAATTGAATTAATTTTGAAATATATTCTTCACTATTTTTTCTTGAACCACCGACAAAACACCTATTATTTATCTCAAATATTTTATTATTTTCTTTTGCTATTTTTACTGCTATTTCTAAATCAACAGGAAAACTACTATTTGCTATATGTGCAATTATATCTACTTCTGGATTTTGCAAAACATTTATTATTGCTTCGGTATTATCTTTTATGTTATTTGTTGTATAACCAACATCATAATGAAAGCCTGCAAGAACTATATCTTGATTTGCAAGTATTTCATCTGGTAAATCAAGTTCGCCTTTTTTATTTAATATGTTTGCTTCCACGCCGCCTATTATTTTTACATTGTTTATGTATTCTGGTAGTAAATGAACGCATTTAAAATAGAGATATGTTGGTGCGCCGGGCAATGCAGGTCCGTGGTCAGTAATAGCAAGCAATTTTAGTCCTTTTGCTTTTGCTACTTTTGCCATTTCTTCTATGGTGCCAAATGAATGACCACTTGCTATACTATGAGTATGTAAATCAGCAATTATCTTCATTATTCTTAATTATTATCTTCCTTTTCCTGTTTTTTTCTTCTTATTTATTTATTTCTCTTTTTAATTCTGGAAAAATTTCTATATATTTTTTAAATAAATCATTTGCTTCATCAAAGAATTTTAATTTTAATAATATCTTAAATTCAAGTTTTATATTTTCTAATGTTGTTTTTATTTCATTTGCTAATTTTACTTCTAATAATGCATCTTCAAAATTACCTTGTTCAAAATACAATTTTGCAAAATAACTATGTAATTGAAATTCTTTTTCTTTATCAGCACTTATTGGTTTTTCCTGTGGTAATAAAGGAATTATTATTGGTTGTTGAATTTGTGGTGCTGGTGCTTGATATATTGGTGGCTCTTTTTTAACTTGCTCTGGTTTTACTTCTCTTGTTTGCACTGGTGCTAATGGTATATATATTGGTTGTGGTGCACTTTCTTTTATTTCTTCTTTTTTACTTGTTTTCTTTTCTTCTGGTTTACCAAATTCTAATGCTATTGTAAAATAATGAACATCATCAACATCAGAATAAGGTTCATAAGCATAATCAAATCTTAAATAATCAAAATTTAAACCACAGCCAATACTTAAACCAGAACCTAAATCATTCTCACTATTATAACCTGCTCGTAATGCAAAAATTTTATTAAATTTTAATTCTGTTCCTATACCAAATTGTAATTTTTCATTATATACTTTAAAAAAATCAAATGTTACAATAAGATGATTTTCAATAAGAGAAGAAGCAAAACCAAGTCGATATAATTTTGGTAATGGTTCTGCTATTTTATACATTGTTAATTTTGTACCTATATTATATATACCGCCGCCAATTTGAAGATATTCATCATATAATTTATAAAAGAAAGAAATATCACCAGCAAATGCTTCATCACGATAAGTATCAATTTTACTTCTTAATATTTTTAAATTTGCACCTAAAGAAAAATTTTTATCTACCATTTGACTGATTGATAACATTATATATGCTTCATTTGCAGAAAAATAACCAATTCCATCAGGCTGTGTATATGTTGTCTTTTTTATGTCGCCATAGTTAATATATAATCCTGATAATGCAAATGATAATGGAAATTCTGATGTTTTAAAATAGTAAGTTAAGAATTCTTTTTTTATATCTTCAAATAATTGATGATGAGAAAATGCGAGTGAATTATATTTTAGAAAACTTAATGCAGCAGGATTAAAATAGGCTGCTGCTTCATTATCAGCAAGACCAGTAAATGCTCTACCTAATGCTGCTGATTTTGCATCTGGTATTAGACGCAAAAATGTTGCTGTATTTTTACCTGTATAGTTGCTTGCTAATAATGAAAAATAACAGATTATTATAAATATATTTAATGCAAAAAATTTTTTCATTTTCATATATCCTTTTTAAATTTTATATTTTTTCTTTTTCTATTGTCAAATTAAAAATTATCTAATAATCGCTAATTTACCGCTTTTTGTATTACCTCGCTCATCTTTTACTACATAAATATATATTCCAGAAGCAACATCAAAACCAGAATTATTTTTTGCATCCCAGTAAATTATATTACTATTTGCTAATTCACTGTTATATACTAACTCACCTGTTATTGAATAAATATATACTTTTGATGTTTCAGTTAAGTTATCAAAAATAATACCTGAATATGATACACCTTGTTGATATATTCTGCCTTCATTTGAATTACTATTTGGCACATACGGATTTGGATACACTCGTAAATTATTCAAATTATTTTGTGGTGCATTATTGAATATTCCGAAATATGTTAAATGGTCAACTTCAAAATATATTTTTTTATTTTTTGCATCAACTTCACTTATATCTAATGGATAATATTCTACATCTTGCCAGTCATTATAATTTGTTGAAAGTGTTTTTGAATATTTTACTGTTATATATTTTTCATCTTTGATTTCTTCTGCTGGCACAATAAAAGTAAATTTCATTTTTTTATTTGCTGCAAATGTTTCCTGACCGCTTTGTAATTTTATTTCTATTATATTTCCAATTATTTTACTTCCTGGGAATGCTGGATTATTTATTTTTTCTTTGATTATTAATGTATCAAAATCATTATTTAAGGCTTCTGCTGGGATTATAAAATTACTTTCAATTAAATTGTAATAGATTTTTAATTGAACATTAATATCACAAAATTTAGAAACTGTAATATAAGTTGTTGTTTCACCATTTGAATATTCTTCTATTTTTTTATAAATATAATTTACTGTTATTGTATCATAGGCAAAATTATAAGAATTATTATATGCTAAAGCAACGACCACACTATCGCCTATTCCATTTATTTTTACTGTGCCACTGAAATTTTGATTCTCTTCTATTATTGGAATTATTGTATTTAATTCTGAATTTACATATATATATATTGTATCGCCATTTTCTGTATTTTCTGTTGTGCCACTTATTGTTATTATTGAATCAGAAAAATAAGAATTATTTTCAGGATATGTTATTTTTATTGTTGCTGTATTTTCTACTATTATTATTTTTATATCAGAATAATAGCCTTTATTTCCTGCAGCATCCATTGCTGTTGTCCGATAGATATATGTGTCATTTCCTTTATCTTCAAATGTTAATTCATTTATGCCTGTTGGTTCAAAATCTCGATATACTATTTGTTGTGAATAACTATATATTCTTATATCATCAATAATTGCACCACTTCCTAAATTTCCATTATCAGTAAAATATCTAAATCTTAATTTAATTTTTTGATCTTTGTAATGACTTAAATCAAAACTCCATTTTGTCCATGCTTCATTTTGTCCTGTAAATCTTTTTAATCTTTCATAAGTTTTAAAATTATCTTTTGAAACTTCAACAAATAAAAAATCATAATTATTTTCTATTCCTGCTAAATAAATTTTGAATTCTAATGTTGCGTTATTGTCAATAGATATACTATTTTTCGTTGTCAAACTCATATCTGCTAAGGTAAATGCACTATCAGTAAAATAAGCCGAACCACTATATGCAATTTCAGAAATTTGTTTCCAGGTACTTGGTTCATTTACCATCCATAAATCTGTATTTATTCCATTACTATCACAGGTATCTTCAAATAGTATTTTTCCATTTGTTAATTCTTCTAAAATTATTGTTTTTATTGAATTGTCATCATCAGCACTATTATCAAATGTTATTGTATAATCGCCTGTTTTGCTATATGTTGGTAAATCAGTAATTTTATTTGGTTGTGGTGCAATTATATCTTTTTTATCTTCTGTTGAAAAAAATGTGCTTATAAGTTGAGCCCAACTTACATTTGCTGACCAGTTCGGGTCTGCTATTTCATAATAATCATCATAACCTGTTAATACTGGAAAATAAATTCCTAATCCTCTTGCGTTTTGATGATATGTATTTACAAAATATGATTCTATTGCTTCACTTAATTTTTCTTTTGCTGATTTAGCATAATTTTTTATTTCTGTTTGTTCTAATGTATTTTCTATTCGTTCTAATAAAGTATATAAATCTATGCATTCACCAAGGTCTGGTGAAATAGCAAGAAAATCAGCACCTTCAATTGCTAAATATAATTGAGCCCAATAACTATCGCCATTTTCACTTAAAAATAAATCACACATTTCTGATAAATAATTTCCGACTTCTTCAATTTTTGTTAAATTTACAAATGCAATTGTTGCATTTGAATCATTATTATCTGATAATGCATATCTTTTTTTAAATTCATTTATTGCTAATTCACCAAATTGTTGAATGGTCATATCAGGATATTCTTTAAGATTGCCCATTACCTGGTCATATTCCCAACCATCTTCGTCAACTGTTGTATATGAAGCAATGTAATAATTAGCAAAATCTTTTAATTCATAAGCGTATTCAATAATTCCTTCAAGGCAAGCATCAATAGCAATAACATCAAATTTAAAATCAGGATATTCAGAATTAATATTTTCAAAAGCACTTCGTAAACTAATCATATTCATATATTGATTATCTTCATCAGCATCTTCATCAGAGCATATTTCTCTTCCAATTTTTCTTTTTATATTTTTTCCTTTTTCTATATTTCTCCAACCACCACCATGATTCCATAATGTTAAAATATATTTATCTGCTTTATAATAATTCAGACACCATTTTATCCATTCTGCTAAAACATTTGAATCAGCCATATTTAATTCTTCTGCTGACCAATCAGCATTTACTTTATTTAATGGAATTGAAATTAAATCATCATTTAAAATTTCATAAATAGAAGCAACACCAGAATCAAATAAAGTAACAAAAGTCACATTTTCATTACTACCGACTAATTTCATTTCAATCAAATCATTTAAAGCATTTGCTGCTAAATTATTATCGCCTGCAACATATAACAACCACACATATTTTTTATTTTCTATCACTGTGTGATAATAATTATTTTTTACTTCTGCATACGGTCCATAATTATAATTATTAAATCTTATTGATTCTTCTGGTATGGCACATTGAAATGTATCATTTATATTAACTTCTTCAGTTAATGAGATTGTAATAATTAAAGTATCATTTTTAAAAATTTGATAATTTAGATTTGTTGCTGTCCAATAATTTTTTGATGTATTATAACTTAATGAAAATAAGTATTCATCCGATTTATCAAATTCATTATTACTATTTTTATCACGCCACACTTTTATTTCACTTATTCCTTCATTTGTTATTGAACCATTATTTTTAACACTAAATTCACTTAATTGTGCTGTTGTTATTAGATTTGGAAAATTTATTGACATTACTTCTATATCTTTTTCTGATTTATATATTTCTTTTGCTGTTATTTCTTTTGCTTTACTTATTTCACTTATTAATGTTGATTGTGATGGATTAACAAGTAAATAAAATGAATCAAAATAATTAAAACCATATTTATCAGTAAAAAATAATTGGATATTTATATTTCTATCTTCTGGACATGTATTCGAAATATTAAAAGAAAAAGTTCCTGATGAGATTGAATTATAATTTATATCACCAAAATTTGCTTGTGTATCATAATAATTGGTTACAAATGCATAAGGGTCATTTATAAAAATTGAACATTTTAATTCTCTGGCTATTGAATATTCTGCTATATTTTTTACAAAGATTTCTATATAACATTCTTCATTTGCTTCTGGTATTCCATTATTATTGTAATTATCACTTAAAATATTATATTGATATTTTATTTCCGGCTGAACGCCAACATAAAATATTGTTGTATCACCTAAACCTGTTATACCTATTCGATTTATACTTAATCCAGTCCACTCATCTGTATTTGTATTTGTATTTGGTATTGTTCGATATGAAAATTCATTTAATCTATTTTCATAACTATTAAATGCATATTTAGGATATTTGAATTCGCCATTTTCATCTGGTTCTCTATCTTCATAATTTGGAGCAAAAGAAGATTCTACCCAACAACGATAAAATGAATTATTTGGTGGTCCATCATTAAATACAAAATTTCCCCATTCCATATTATCTGGCATATTTTCATCAATATGGTATATTACTATTCCACTATCAGGTAAAAATTCATCATAAGTTCCTTCTTCTTTTACTCTATACTCTATTAAAAAATATTCTTTTTCACTTATATTTATTTTATATAATTTTTTTTCATTTGTTTCTGCTGTGGCTTTTACTATTTCTACTGCTTGTAATACATTTGAATCAAGTTCGATTGGTTCTATCCAGCCATTATATTCTGCATCATTTATTGGGTCAATATCCATTTTTAAAAAAGCACAGACGCCTGCTGGTGTATGCCCATCATTTAACCATATTCCTTCTGCCATTACACACCAATCACCAACTGGCACATTATCATAATCAGCGTCATAAAGTGGTGGTGCGCCTAAATTTCCTAAAAAATTAAAGCAATATACACCAAGTGGTGAATTTTCTGCTAACATCATATATTTTGTAACTTCTACTCCATCAATGTTTGGCGGGTCATTTTCTATTTCCCAGTAATGTGACCAAATATCTGTATCTACACCTGTCTCTTCCTGACCAGCGCCAGCGTGAATAATTAAAACAGCGTCAAGTTCACCATCTTCATCGCCATCAAAATCAGAAAAATTTACATCATAATTTTCATCTTTTGCTTTTTCTATTGCTATTCTTGCTAATTCGTATATATCACCATTTGCATCATCAATTGAATCACTATCAGAACCAAAATATTCATAACTTTCATCAATTGTAATCCAACCATTATTTTGTGTTAACATTTCCCATTCGATATTTACAATTCCATTTGATTGTTTTGAAATATAATCATTTAGTCTATCTAATAAATTTTCATATTCACTTAATTCTGTTTGTGCTTCTTTATCATTAAATTGGATTGGTAATACCATTAACTTTATTGTATAAGATTCATAAACTTCTCTTTTTGTTTTTTTAATTCTTGTTCGTTTTATTTTTTTTGGTTTGTTAAATTTTTTTTGTGGTTTTAATTTTTTTGGTATGTTATATTGTGCAGGATTTATAGAAGCATAGATAAATTGTGATGGCACTAAACCATCTGTTGTTTGTTCAGTTATATTTAATGCGATTGGACTACCTTCTTTTACAGCATAGCGCCACCATCCATCTTTATCTTTTTTTAATGTATAACCATCACTACTAATTATTCTTCGATAATTTTCATCGCCTTTTTGATATGCTTCAATTATCGTTTTATCAGGTTGAACTAATTTAATTTTTTTCGGCGACGCTGGCACTGCAAATAAATAAATAAAATTAACACTAAAAAAAACAAAAAATAATAGAATTATCTTTCTCATTTAATTTAATATATTTATAATTTGCTAATTTGTTTGTCAATTATTTTTTTATTAAAAATAATTAATGATTGATTATTGAATAAGGCAAAAGAAAAAATTTTTTCTTGACTATATTTTTTAAAAGTTATAAAAATAATTGATTTTTAATAAAAATAATCACCTTTTAAAAAAAAGAAAATGGTAAAAAAAAGAGAAATATATAATTCGCCAATAATAAGAGATAACAAAGTAAAATTTGTTTATAAAAATGATAATGCAGAGAAAGTAAAAATAGTTGGAAATTGGCTTAACTGGCAACCAGAAATTGAATTATTTAAAAATGGTGATTCATTATGGACGAGTAATATTATTGAATTTTCAAATAATCGAAGGTATGAATATAAATTTTTAATTAATGATAATATATATATCACAGACCCAGTAAATTTTCAAAGAGGCAAAAATGAAACGGGCGAAATTTCATTATTATTTGTTTGGGAAAATCCAAAAGATTTCGAAAAAAATTTAGAACGAATAAATAATGAATTATTACAATTTTCGCCACAATCACATCAATTTAAAAGGCGTGATGATATATTAAGAGAATTAGATTATTATTTTCAGCAACCAACAATAAATCGCAGTGTGCTATTAAACCAATTTTTTGAAAAACGGATAAATATTGCATTATCAGAAATAGAAGAAGTGAAAATTAAAGATGGAATAAGAATCTGGCATTTATATAATGATGGTTTTATTGTGAAAACACCACAAACTATTTTTGGCATTGATGTTGTTTCTACGCGATGTATCTGGGGTCTTGGCTGGGAAATCAGTGATGATACTTTAAATAAAATTACTGATTTACTTGATTTTTTACTTATTACTCATCCTCATAGTGACCATTCTGATGAAGAGATTGTTCAATTAATGTTAGATAAAAATAAATTAGTTTTTGTCTCACCTGAAAATGCTGTTTTATATGATAAAAGAATTTCTTCTTTTACTTATAATAAACGCTTTGAAATAAAGAAACAAACAATTATTCCATATAAAGGAACACATGTTTATGATAATGGTCGAAATATAAATATAGCATATTATCAAGTTTGGACTGATACTGGTATAAATATTCTTCATACTGGTGACCATGATTTTACTAAATCTTTAAATTATGAAAAAGAGATTGATTGTCTTATTACAAGATTAACAGGTGTAAATAATGAATTTTCAATGACATATTTTTTTTCATTATTTTCAAAATATGAGCCAAAATTATTATTACCAGGTCATATAATTGAGTTAGCACATTATCCAGGAGGTGGTCGTAGTAGTTATTCACAAATATTGGATAATATTAAAGCTTATAATTTATTTTTAGTTTTATTAATGTGGGGCGAAAGTTATCATATAATTTTATAAATATTTTTTTGAGGTTATTTCTTTTATGAAAAAAAATTTTGTTTGTTTGTCGTTTATTTTTTTTCTTTATATTTATTTGTTTTCTTATAATATTATTCGTGCAGAGCGTGATTTCAGCGTTGCTGTTGATATTTATAAATCAGGCGACCTTGAAACTGCTATTTATCAATTTGATAATTATATAGCAAAATATCCTACTTCTTCTGATTCTGTTTATGCACTTTTTTATAAAGCAGAGGCTTTATATAAATTAAAAAAATACGAAGAAGCAATTAAGCAATATGAATTTATTTTAAATAATTTTCCTAAATTTAAAGATACTTCATTTCTTCTTTCTGGACTTGCTTATTCTTATTATGGCTTAAATGATTTGAATAACTCAAAAATTTATTATCAAAAAATAATTGATTTTTATAAAGATAAAAAACTTTCTAAACAGGATTTAATTATTTTTCAGGATGCGTATGTTCGTTTAATTGAAATAAATTATTTTCAAAAAGAGTATTCACTTACAATAAATCTAATAAATGAATTCAAAAATAAATTTCCTGATTATCAAAAAATTAATTATATAAAATTGTTTGAAGGAAAAACTTATTATTATTCAAAAAATTACGACAAAGCAATAATCATATTACAGGATTTATTGACAGATAATGAATATGCTAAAGAAGCATTATTTTTTTTAGCACAATCTTATGATAAAACAAATAAGAAATCAGAAGCAAAAAATTATTATTTAAAGTTTTTAGAAAATTATAAGGATTATGAAAATATTGATTTAATTAAATATAATTTAGGTTGGATTTATTTAAATGAAGAACAATATGAAAAATCAATTGAATACTTTTCAAATATCAAAAGTGATGCTGGTTTTATTTTCAATGATGCGAAATTTAGAATTGCTCAAATTTATTTCTTGCAAAAGAAATACAATGAAGCAATTGATATTTTAAATGTGATTAGTGATTATGATAAAAATGAGATAAATTATTTATTCGCTTTAATTTATTATGAACAAGCAAAATATGATGATGCAAATAATTATCTTGAGAAAATATTTGCTCAAAAAGATATTGGCACAATTCCAGAAAAAACAATTATTTTAAAATACAAGGTTTTATATAAATTAAAAAGATATAATGATTTAATTATTTTCTATGAATTAACAAATAAACAATTAAAATCAGATGAGAATTTAGAGTTAATAAATTATTTAACAGCAAAATCTGCTTATTTAGCAAAAGATTTCAATAAAGCAGAAATTTTTTATGTCAATTTTTTAAATAATTTTAAAGAAACAAAAGTATATTTAGAAATCAAAAACGAACTTGCAAATATATATTATGAATTAGGTAAATATAATGAAGCATTAAAAATTTATGATGAATTAAAAAAAGAAGAATCATTACCAATTGATGAGATAATTTATTTTTCTGGTTCGTCTTATTTTAAATTAAATAAATTTAATGAAGCAAAAAAAGAATTTTTACATTTATTAAATAATTATCCTTCTTCAAAATTTATCAAAGATGCAATTATTTTATTATGTGATATTTCTTTAAATAATAAAGAATATCAGAAAGTGATTGAATATAGTTCAAATATTATCTCAAAATTTTCTGATTATAAAATTCTTGGCAAATATTATTCTGGTTTAGCAAATTATTATTTAAAAAATTACAATCAAGCAATAAAAGATTTAACAGAAATAATAAATTCAAAATTTGAAATTACTGATATTTATAAGGCATATTTAATCCGTGGCATTTGCTTCTTCAATTTAAAAAATTATGAGGAAGCAAAAAAAGATTTCAATGAGATTATAAATAATTCAAATAATTTATTATTAACTACTGAAGCATTATTTTATTCTGGCATTATTCAATATAAAGAAAAAAAATATAATTTAGCAATTGCTTCATTAACAAAAATAAAAAAGGAAAATTTAGCAAAAGAGTATTTACCTGATTTTAATTATTTTTTAGCATTATCATATTATTATAATAATGATTTTGAAAAATCATATTTACTTACAAAAGATTTTAAGAAAAATTTTCCAAAAACAAATTACAATGAAGAAATAGAATATATAAATGGAATAAATTTATTCAATTTACAAAAATATGATGAAGCGTATGATAATTTGTTGTTAATACGGAAAAAACCGCAACATTCATATTATAAAAATTCATTATATTACTTAACTAAAATTGCGATAGAATTAAATAAATTAAATGAAGCAGAAGAATATAATAATATTTTATTATTAGATAAAAAATTTAGATACAATGAAGTGCTTTTTGATTCTGCACGAATTAAATTTTTGAGAAACCAGTATAATGATGCATTAAGTATTTTATTAGCAAAATTAAATGATATAAAAGATTTATCGTTAAAAAATAAATACTATTATCTAATTGCATTTTCATATTTAGCAACACATAACTATATTAAATCATCAGAATATTTTTTAGAATTATTAAAAACTGAAAAAGATGAATTCACATTAAATGAAGTTTATTTTAATTTAGGTATTTCTTATTTTAAAAATAATAATTATAAAAAATGTATTGAAATATATGAGCAATTTTTAAATAAATTTCCTGATACACGATATAAATATGATGTAATTTTCTGGCTTGGTAAATCTTATTTTAATATTGGCAAATATAATGAAAGTATAAATGAATTATTGAAAATAATAAAAGAAGAAAACAAAAATTTACCAGATGCAATTTATACAATAGCAAGTGCAAATTTTAATTTAGAAAATTATGATACAGCGATTAAATATTATAATATGTTTATAATTAAATTTCCAGATTCTGATTTTGTGCCTGATGCTAAATTTGGGATAGGCTTATGTTATAAAAGATTAAATGATGTGCCGAATTTTATTAAGATTTTTGAAGAGATAGTAAAATTATATCCTGAGCGTTCGATTGCTCCTTCTGCTCTTTTTGAAATTGGTAAATATTTTTATGAAAATAAAAATTATAAAGAAGCAGTTGTTTATTATAAGACTTTGATTGATAGTTATCCAAAATTTGATTTAATAAATAATGTTATTTATGAGTTAGGCACAAGCCAATTTGCTTTAGAAGAATATGATAAAGCAAAAATAACATTTGAAGAATTTGTAAAACATCAGCCTGATAAAGTAATGGAAGAAAAATCATTATATTTTCTTGGCAATATTTATTTTTTAAAGCAGGATTACGCAAAAGCATTGGAATATTTTTCAAAAGCAAAAATTCCTGCTTTTGTGGATGAAATAAATTATAAATCTGGTATTTGTTATTTTTCATTAAATAACTTTGATTCTGCTATTTATTTTCTCTCTTCAATTAACAGAGAAAAATTAAATGTAAATTCTTATTATCATTCATTATTTTTAATTGGCAGTGCATATAATAAATTAAACAATGAACAAAAGAAAATAGAATATTTTGAGAAACTTATAAAAGAAAATGTAATTGCTGAATATATGCCTTTTGTAATTAAAGAAACAGTAAATTATTATGTAAATAATAAATTGTATAATAGAGCATTAGAACCATTAAATTTTTATATAAATAATTTTAAAGATGCTGATGATATAAATGATATGATTTTTTATGCTGCTAAAACTGCTTTTATTGCTGAGGATTTTTCGCTTGCTGAAAATTATTTTAAAAGATTAATTAATATTAAACAATATTATGAACAATCATTGAAATATTTATCTGAAATATATTTAAAAAAATCTGATACAAAAAATTATATAAATATTATGGAAAAATTATTGGAAGCAAAATTATATAATTTATCAAATTTACACGAACTCGCAAATGCTTATTTAAAAGAGAATAGAATAAATAATTATATAGAAATAAATCAAAAAATAATAGCAGAATTTGCTGATAGAAAAGAAGCATTACCTGCTTATTTAAATCTTGCTAATCATTATAATAAATTAAAAGATTATGATAAAGCAATTGATTATTATTCGCAGTATTTAGATAAATTAGAGGAAGGAAAAATAGAATATGGCGATGTGCAATTAAAAATAGGTTTAATTTTATTTGAACAGAAAAATTATAAAGATGCGATTGTAGAATTATGGAAAATAAAAGTATATAAACCAGAAAAATTTGAGAGGTATAAAACTTATATAGAACAATCCTATTATTATATAATTAAATCATATTTATATTTAAACGAAAAAGAAAAGGCGAAAAATATTTTTGATTCATTAGTTAAAGAATTTCCTGATAGTAAATATATAAATGAATTAAAAGCAGAATTTTAAAATAATACAGTTTTTACGAAAATATGGGGTCAGACGTCCTTAAAGTCCTTTTTTTTAGTTGATTATTTTTCACATACTGCAATTAAAAATTTGAGTTTTTCAGAACATTTTAATTATATAATTCGTGAAAATTCGTCTTATTTGAGGCAAAAAAAACAAAATCAGTTTATTTTACAAAATTAAACTATAATTTTTAAAATATTATTAAATAGACTTATAATAATTTAATTTGTGATGAAGTGGTGACGCCTGTCCCCAATAAGGGCCCTAATAAGGTGTATTTGTGTTAATAGAGGCAAATAAAAAAGAGCCAGAAATATTTGCAAAAGGATAACCACGAAGTGTTTGAAATTTAATTAGCCGTAGGTGAAAACCAGAGGTAGAATGGTCAACAAACAAACAATCCCGATGCGGGGTGAATTTTATTTTCTTGATTTTTTTTTAATTTTGTTTAATAATAAATAACAGTTTTGCAAAGTGATTATTAGAAATTTACCCAGATGTACTTTACTTATAACTAAACTGAAAAGATTATTGAAAAAAATAAATTTTATTATCTTATTAAAGCGAATGTGATGATAATAATTCTAAACAAATTTTTATTTACAAAAGAATGTTTATAAAATAGAATATATCGTATTTATAAAATTAAATTGAGGTGTAATGATGAAATTTTATTTATTATTTTTTGTTTTTTGTTTTTTTGCTTTTCAATTATTTTCAGAAGAAGTATATCAAGGCAAAATAATTGGTGAAGATAAATCCGAATTAAATAATGTAAAAATAAAAGAAGAACTAAAAAAAGAAGAAGTAGGAGAAAAAGAATTTGAAATAAAGATTGAGCAAAAAGAAAAAATACCAATAGAAAAAATAATTACTACAAACCCTGAAAAAAAAGAAGAAGTAAAGATAAAAGAAAGAGCAGAAGTAGAATTACAAAAAAAAGAAATAGAAATGTCAGAAGAAAAGAAAAGTATGATTGAAAAAAATATAGAAAAAAATCCACAAAAACCATATAAATTTAAAGTTATTCTTTTGAGTATTCTTGGCTTTTTTATTTTGCTTGCTATTTCATCATAAAATTTTGTATGTTTATAAAACCATTAAAAATAATAGTTATAAATCATGAATTTCCACCATTTGGAGGTGGCGGTTCTTATCAGACAAAATATTTAGTTGAAGAATTAGCAAATCAAGGTCATATAATTTATTTACTTACAATTGCAAATCCAACAGAACCACCAGTATTAAAAATAAACAATTATATAAAAGTAAATATCCCGGCAAAACGAAAATCAAATGAAGAAATAAATTTTTTTGCTGCATTTTTATTTATTTTTCGAACTGCATTTTTTTTAGAAGAATTTTTAGAATCAAATGAAATTGATATAATTCACGCTCAATTTTCTTTGATTTCAGGTTTCGCTGTTGCATTGATAAATAATGTTATTAAGCGAAAAAAAATTAAGTTTATTATTACATCACTTGGCGCTGATATTTATGAACCAACTCGTTTTAAAGGTTTTAGATTTTTCTTTAATTTTTTAAATAAATGGATATTTAAAAAAGCAGATTGCATTACAGCACCGTCAAAAGAAATGTGTGAACGAATAAAAAAGATAACGAAAAATCCTGAAATTTACAAAATAAATTTAGGCATTGATATAACATTATTTAAACAGATTGAAAAAGATATTGCAAGAAAAGAATTAGGAATAAATAAAGATGAATTTGTTTTAATCACAGTTTGTAGATTAGTTAAAAGAAAAAATTTGAAAGAAACAATTTTTATTTTTAATGAAGTTCAACAAAAAATAAATAACATAAAATTATTTATAGTTGGCGAAGGAAAAGAGAAGAAGAAGGTTGAGAGTTATATAAAAAAATTTAATTTAGAGGAAAAAATAAAATTAACAGGAAAAGTAAATATTGATTTGTTACAAAAATATTATTCAGCAGCAGATTTATTTTATACAAATTCATTACACGAATCATTTGGACTTGTATATTTAGAAGCAATGAATTGCGGTTGTCCTGTTTTAGCACCGTATAATGGTGGTGCCGAAGAAATTATTACAAATGATTTTAATGGTTATTTATTGAAATTCAGAGAAGAATTTTTAAATAAAATTATTGAGTTAAAAAATAATTTTGAGAAACTAAAAAAGTTATCAAATAATAGTATTGAGCATGCAAAAAAATTTGATTATAAGAATTTTGTAGATAAATATTTAGCAATATATAATAAATAAATTTTGAATAACATTCGCAAATCGCAATAATAATGATTAAAAATTGTATTGACAATTAATCCCAAACTAATTATTAGGGACATATTATTTGGGACAGGATTATTGGGGACAGGCGTCATCACATAATCACAAATTGAATAATTATAATTTTATTTAATATGTTTTTTTAAAAATTTAGTATAATTTTATAATAAAGTTTTTCTGTTTTTATTTGACACTAATAATAATACCCCGAATAAAAAATAGCCACGAATTTGCACGAATTTACACGAATAATAAATAACACTAATAACACGAATAACAGAAATTATTTTTACCATTCACAAAAAAATCTGTATTCTGCACTCTGCTCTAAAAAAAGGACTTTAAGGACGTCTGACCCCATGCACAGACTACACAACAAAAAAATTTTTTTCTTGATAAATAGCAAATTAGATTTAATAATAATTTTAATAATGAAAAAAAGGGAAAAAATATTCAAGCGATTTTTTCTATTTTCAATTCCACATCAAAATCAAAATAATTTTTTCAATTTTCATTCTATAAATAATTCCATTAAAAAAAGGAGGTGAGATTTTTAATTTGTTTTTTTCAGGTTTATTGCCTGAAATATTTTTTTGAAAAAATTTTTAAAAAAGGAGGATTGTATGAAATTTATTTATTTTTTACTTAGCTTAATATTATTGCTTTACTTTAATTCTTTCTTATTTGCCAGTGAAGAAGATTTATTTGCAGAAGAAGCATTTTTTAAAGTAGAAGAAGAAATGGCATCAGTTGCATCAAAATATGCACAAAAGATTACAGAGACCCCAGCAATATTATCAGTTTTAACAAGAGAACAAATGCAGGATATGGGTTGTCGAACTCTTGCTGATGCATTAAGATATGTGCCTGGAATTGGCATTAGTGTGGATGAATTAGGTGGTTATTATAAGGTTGCAATTCGTGGTGTTCGTCAATGGCCCAATGTTTTATTTTTAGTTGATGGTCAGCGTTTAAATGATTTTTATACTGGTCTTGCTTTATATGATTTATCTATTGATAATATAGAAAAGGTCGAAATCATTCGTGGACCGGGTTCATCTATTCACGGAACTGGCGGTTTTGTTGGTGTTATTAGTGTTATTACAAATCAAAATATGCCAGAAGGAATAACAACAAAAGTAACAGGTGGCGAAAATAAAGAATTACGAACAAGTATAAATTGGTCAGGAAAAATAGAAGGTTGGAAAACAAATTTATTTGCCGAAATATTTCAAACAGATGGTCAAAAACATCAATTATATGGTTCACCAGTTCAAGTTAATCTTAATAGTGGAAGAACACAACCACATTTACCAATAGAATATATTGGCACAGCAGATGATACACAACTTGTTGCAAATGAAAATAATAAAAGAGGAAATTTAATTAATTTTAATCAATATAGTGGAAGTGAAACAGCATTAGTAAATATAGGACAAACAATAGAAGAAAAAGAGCAAGCATTTATTGACTATAAAATGGCTAAACAGGATATGAATATAAAATTAAAATATATTTATGATAAGAGAGGACCAAATATTGGATTAAGAGGCTGGAAAATGCCAAATACAAGTTTAGAAAGAAGCATTATTACAAGCATAATAGATAAAACAAATAAAATAAATGATAATTTAGATGTAATTGCTAAGTTTTATTTTGACCAGCAAATGGTTAACAATAAATATCAGGTTACTGCCGATAATCCAATTGTTGGTGAAGTAACATCAGCAAATCGCGGGGAATATCAAATATTAGAATATTCAGCAAGAACTTATGGCGCAGAATTTCAAGCAAATTATGTATTAAAAAATAATACAATTGTTTCAGGTATACAATATGAACGATTAGGATTATTTAATTATAATTTTCATAAAGAAAATAGTATAGGGTATATGGAAATATTATCACAAGAAAATCGTTCAAGAACAGTTATGGGTATATATATTCAAGATGAATTCAGACCAAATCAATTTATAGGAATAACAGCAGGTGTTCGCCATATAAATATTAGTGACTTTGGAAAGACCACTAATCCAAAAATAGGTGCAGTATATATGTTAGGTAAACATTTTAATCAAGATTATTTAAAAGGAATAGGAATAAAAATATCATATGCAACAGCATTTAGAGCACCAACATTTCAAGAATTATATGATAAAACACAGGCAGATTTAGTATATGGAGCAATAGGTTATCCAAATTTAAAACCAGAAACAATAAAAACATACGAAGGTGCTATAGAATATGAATATAAATGGTTAAGATTAAAAGCAAATTATTACGAAAATGAGATTAAAGATCAAATAGGAGTTACACCTGGTTTACTTGGAACTGTTCAAGGTACAAGTAATCCATATTTTAATAATTCATCATTAGTTAAAACAAAGGGTTATGAATTAGAATTAAAGACAACAAAACATACTTTACATAAGTTTTTCCCTGATATGTGGTATTGGGCAAATGTTTCAAAAGTTAGTGTTGATGCAGAAGCATTTAGTATTGGTATAACTCAGATGGCAGCAGTAAAACGACTTGAATTACCACAATGGGAATTTTCTTTTGGTATAAATACTGGTATTTCAGAATATTTAAGAGCATCAGTTAGTTATGAAAGAATCTCTGAAAGAAATAGCAATACAAGAACAACAATAGAAAGAGAAGTAAAAAGTAGATGGCGAATTCCAGAATTTGATGAGTATAATTTTCATATATATTCAACACCAAAATTATTTAAAAATTATACAATCGGCTTAAAAGTATTTAATGCTGGTGATAAAGAAACTTATGATGATCCAACAACAATTGGTGCTCAAGAAGTTCAGCGAGAAAATAAAACTATGTTAGGTTATATTAAATATGTATTTTAAAAAAGGAGGGAAAATTTAATGAGAAAGTTATTATTATAATTAATGTCAATTCTTCTAATTTTCACCATCTGCTTTTTTATTGGTTGTGGTTCAACTGAAAAGCCAAGTTGGCAAGCCCCACCCGCAACTCCATCAACCCCTGTTTCTGTAAAAGTATTTGGTGAAGATACAACAAGTTTTAAACTTGTAAGTGGCAATGTTTTTACTGGTTCTGAAACTTATTCAATTTTTTGCGAGGAAACAGGATATACACCCAGTTGTGGTGATACGCCATTAGTTGATTATGTAATAACAGGTGGTAATATTTGTGTTTATTATTCAGGTGGTCCTGGCGCTGGCGGCGCCGCAGTTTATAGTGCTGGTAGACGATATCCAAATATTGGTATAAGAACTGGTGAAGAACCGATGATGAATTTAATTACTGATGGTATGCTTTATTATGCAAGAAAACATTATTCAAATTATGCTAATCCTATTCGAATTGCGATTCATAATGGAGGCGGAATAAATAAAGAAAAAACAATTAGTGTTGATTCTTTTAAAAGTGGTGGTGCTGTAAGTTTTGTTAAGAGCCTTTTCAGATTTGATAATTATTTAACAGTAGTTGAATTAACACCAGCAAGTTTAAAAAGATTAATTGAATATGGTATTGCTGGAATGAGATATCGTGATAATTCTAAAACTCTATCTGAAAATGCGAATGTCTCAGATGGAAATTTTTTACATTTTAGTGGTATTTCTTTTACATATACAAGAGGTGCTTCAAGTATTGAAGATAATGCATATTATTATGATGCTACGAATAATATTATAACAAATAATGGTTCAAGGGTAGTAGATTTATATTTATGGAATATACCATCTTATGATACTGTAAATGACCCTTATGATTCTAATTTAGCGAATGCCTTAAATCATCCAGAAGATTCAATACCTCTTGTATTAAATGGTCAATTAGTGCCAGAGTATGCTGATACTAAAATTTATGCTATTGCAGTTAATTTTTTAATGATTACTGAAAAAGCCGCGGCTGCTGCAGCAGAAATAACTGAGGATAAAATTAAATATGTTAGTTCAACTATTAGGCCAAATGAAGCCTTAGAAGAAATATTAACTGATACTGAACATTATACACTATATCATAGATTACAGGGAAGAATAAAAGCAGTTATGGGAGGAGTAAGTGCATCAAATGTTTCAGCTGAAATATCATTAAGTCATCCAACATATATTAAAACAAATGATACATTTTCAATCACTATTATTGACCCTGACTTGAATACTATTTCATCAATAAAAGAATTTTATCTTAGTGCTGTTTCAATTGCAAATGTTTCTAAAAATGATATTGAAAATATTGCAATTTTTGAGAATTCTGAAAATGTAAAGAATTTTAGTGGAAGCATTTTAGTAGATACAAATTCATCATCAAATCAAGTAAATAATCAAAAATTATTTGCAGAAGATGGTGATACAATTGTTATTGCATATCAAGATCCATATTATGTAAATGACAAAAAATTTATAACGAGAAGAGTTATAAATGGTTCAATCGCAACAATTAGTTTAAAACAAGATACAAATGCTACAAGTTTAGGTTCGATTTTAACTGATGCATATTATATAAACTTAACTGATACTTCCTGGTCAGGTGATACATTACAAATATTATTAACTGATGCTGACCAGAATCAGGATATAACTGCCTCAGAAACAATAACAGTTATCATAACAGTTATCCGAAGCGATACAACAACAATATTTGATACTGTGGTATTAGAACTTACAGAAAATGGTATTAATAATTCAACATTTATTGGCACAGTCAATATGGTAGATACAACAACTTTTGATTCAACAAATAATACAATTGAAGCTACAAAAAACTATAAGATTAGAATATATTATAAAGATCCAGATTCAATTGAAGAACTTATAACTGAGATATTAGTTATTTAATTAAGCATCATTGTTCTAAAGTTGTAAATTAAAGTTTGAATTATAGTTAAAGGCAGTCGTTCAAAAGCGACTGCCTTTTTTATTTTTTGTAATTATTTTGCATTATTATTATTGGAGACGATTATTGTGGATTCTTTGGGATTATTGGGGACAGGCGTCATCACATCATCACAAATTGAATAATTATAAGTCTATTTAATATGTTTTTTAAAAATTTAGTATAATTTTATAATAAAGTTTTTTTTATTACACTAATAATAATACCACGAATAAGAAATAAGCCACGAATTTACACGAATTAACACGAATTTATACAAATAAAAAAAATAAGACGAATAAGGTTAATGATACAAATAAGATAAATAACACAAATTATTTTGCCATCTACTAAAACTACTCTGCACTAAAATAAATTTAACCCGCTTTGGGGGTGTTTTTTTGAAGGGTTTTCTTACCGCAGGTTAACACCTTCGGATAATTGAAATTTAACCACTTCGTGGTTATCTTTT